>Ga0131853_10006361_pt1 | contig 21307 bp, 19 predicted proteins | sample TergutLab28metaG_FD_92764 | JGI IMG/M metagenome (GOLD analysis project Ga0131853, IMG submission 92764) | Labiotermes labralis P1 segment gut microbial communities from Petit-Saut dam, French Guiana - Lab288 P1 (version 2) (version 2) | ecosystem: Host-associated > Arthropoda: Insects >... | reverse complement strand
CCCGGCAACCTTGTGTTACCGGAAGGCGTAACCGGCGGTTTTGACGGCAACACACTGAACCTCATTATCGCAAACCTCGCACCGGGCACATATGTGACCATTAGCTATCAAGCGGACATTGCGCCAAGCGCGGCGGACACGACAATCGCCAACACGGCGACCGTTCGATGTGACGAGTACGATTTGGAAGATGAGGACACCGAGAGAACCACGGCCACCCAAGGCTGGCGTCAGATGTACCTCATCGGCCACGCCGGCATGGGCTATCCTCGTCCAATCCGCCCCTTCGGCAACATCACCAGAGCAGAGGTTGCGACTATCTTTTTCCGCATGGTGACGGACGATGTCCGGGCAGAGAACTGGATGCAAGACCATCCATATTCAGATGTAGCATTGCGCCAATGGTTCAACAACGCCATCGCTACAACTACCAACATGGGTCTGTTTGAGGGTGTGGGTGATGATAGATTCGCCCCGACCCAATACATCACCCGTGGCGAGCTTGCCGCCGTATTGGTACGATTCATGGAGCGTGACCAGATTGGCCAATTCTCCATCAATCTGTTGAGTGCTGATGACCAGTTCAACGACATCGCCAACCACTGGGCACGGGAGTACATCAACGAAGCCGCCCGGCAAGGTTGGGTCGAAGGGCCGTCAGGTCTAGGCGGGCCGTTTAACCCCCGCCGCCCCATCACGAGAGCGGAGACTGCGGCGATGATTAACCGCATGTTTGGGCGCTTGGTGGAGTCCACATACTGTCTGTTAGACGGCATGGTTGAGTGGCCGGACAACCAGAATGAAGCCCGCTGGTACTTCGTGTATATGCAGATGGCGACCAACTCCTACACCTACCGCTGGAGAGCGGACAGTGACCGCTACAAGGAGCTGCTTGACACCATCGAACCGCGTGCATGGGAAAGACTAGAACGGCCGCACTCTACGAGAGAAGACAATTTTAATTGGCCCAACGAGCAATAAGGTTTAGAGTGATATAGCAACAGCCCACCCCCCAGTGCCTATGCACCGGGGGGTGGGCTGTATGTGCGACAAGGTCAAGGGCCGGGCAGACACATGCGATGGATGTATCAAGGCGGTCTGAGTGCGGGAGGGTCAGCTCTAAGTTGATTCGGCACAGTTTTTACTGTATACTGGCCTTAGATTTTCCGAGATGCTTGATTTGTCCCAAGTCAACGCCGATGTTAAAGAGGGAACAGGCAAAGGCAGAGCGAGTCTATAACCCACAACGCGTTTTTAATTATTGAGGTTGCGGGTAGTTTGGGCGTGATTTATTAGGGGAGGTGTTTTCTGCATGGGAAACTATACTAGAAACGAGTTAGATGAAGCCTTCAGGGCAATATCTTCTACACTAAGCAAATGTGAAAAAGCATTTGAAAAGCTAGAACAAGGAACCCCTCAGTACACGTTGTTAAAAAGAAGAATCAAGGCATTTCACATTGCGCTGCAACTAATTGAGTGCGAAGCATCGAATTGCACCAAATAAGCCAGAATATATAAAACACAAAATGCTACAAGCTCATGAGCACAATTCAATAGCACACAAATCTGGCACCACCACCGCCTTTGACCATTGGGGTTTCGAGGACTATTACATCTAGCATGAGGGTTTTGGCGCCAGTGCAGGGTATAAGATGCGAAACCGTCGTCACTCTGCCCTTGACCTTGCGGGTACATAGGGGCGCAGCCCCTGTGTTGATTTTTTGCTTCTTTTTGTTCAACGACATACTACGAAACTGCCCTTTGCGAGTGACCTTCTCGCAAATGGTTAGTTGAGTTAACACCCGTAGGGTGAAAAGAAGGCCCGTCCGGCAGGACAAAAGCCCTCGGCCCCCAGCCGCCGAGACAAAATCGGCGTTCCGCCGACAGGAAAGGCCAAGGGCCGGGACGCGCAGGGGCACGTCCCCTACAAAAGCGGTACAAAGGTTGACAAAACGGTGGGCTAGTAGTATACTATAGATACAAATAGGCGTTGCCCGGTAAACGGTCAGCCTAAAAAGTAGTTGCTAAAAGGATTAGCCGCACGTTTTGTAGGCCGGGCGGCTAATTCCTTTTGTCTATGTAGTTCATCAGCAGTATGATTAATCCTGCAAATGCAAGCATCAATGATATCGCTTCAAACACCGACATGGGCCTCACCCCTTTCACGGAGGGTTGGCTAACCGCGCACCGTATGGGCAACGCCTGTGTCGAATTGTATCGCAATGACGTGTATTTTGTCAAATAATGCTGAAGCAGCGGGGCACCAAGGGTGGTGTCCTGCTGTTTCTATTTTGATGCAAATGGGGGCCCAGGATACGCAAGGGCCGTAATCCTGCGGTTATTGCGGCAAAAAGACTTGACAAATAGAATATCATATAATATTATAGTTAAGTATAAACAACTAGATTTAAGAGAGTTTAGTTCAACGATAATCAACAATGAAAGGGGTTAGCGTTCCATTATGAAACCGATGCGTATTGTAATCTATAGTCCTGACAAGGAAGAGGCTGCGTTTTATGAGGCGCAGTGCCGCACATTGAGCGAGACATTTGATATCCCGGTTGAGTGTAAGATATACACCGCAACCCCCGGATTGCTGTTCGATTTGGGTGACCCTGCATTTAGTAGGCGTTTGGACGTGATTTACTTTTCCCTCAACAAACAAAACGTGGACATCCCCCACCAGATCCGAGATGCGGGGTATACCAACCTGATCGTGTTCATCGGGAAAGAAGAAATGGTTCTGACCTATGAAGAGATGTTCGACATTGAAACCTACAACTTCGTGCAAAGTGACCGTGCCCCAGAGTATCTGCGGCGATTCGCACACATATTCCGCAAGGCGGGCGAAGTTGTCGCCAAGTCCCGGGAGGAAAAGCTAGTGCTCTCCTACGGGGGCGAGATTCGGCAGATCGACATCAACGACATCCACTATTTTGAGGTGAGGAACTATACCCTGATCGTACACTACGGGGATGGAGAGCAGTTTACATTTGTCTCGTCACTTGCCAAAATGGAGCAGCACTTGAAAGGGCGTAATTTTTTGCGGCCCTCTCGGTTTTACCTTATCTCACTGCGTGCGGTGCAGACATTCACGTCTGACCGTGTGCTGATGCGTGACGGCACCGAAATTGCGGTGAGCCGTAAATATTCCGGTATGTTAAAACGCGCATTAGACGAGCAGGGCGGACGAGGCGGTGGCTGATGAAGAACAAGCGCACCCTAGGCATAGCGGTGGCGTTGCTTGCCGTACTTTTGCTGTTCGGCCTACTTGCTACGCCGGTACTAGGGCATCCCCCCTCGCCTGACGATGTGCTGACTACCGTGGGGGAGCCTACTTGTGAGACAGCGGGTTATCGGGTCTATACCTGTTCGCACTGCGGCAGAACACGCACCGCACCGGGTGCGGCGGCACTGGGGCACAACTTTGTACAAGTCTCTGAGCGCCTTGTTTGTGGGGAGGTTCCCACCAGAACCTACGCCTGTACTCGATGCGGACAGACGCGCACGGAATCAGGCGGCGCAGCAGTGCCACATGATTATGTTGTCGTCGTTCAGGCCCCCACCTGCACCCATGCGGGATTACGGATGTACACCTGTTCTCGGTGCGGGGATAGTCACACTGCACCGGGCGAGGCGGCACTGGGACATCATCGGATTGTTGCCATACAAGCACCCACCTGTACCCGTGCGGGTCTGCGGGTTTATACCTGTTCCCGTTGTGAGGACAGAGTTACCGCACCGGGTGCGGCGGCACTGGGACATAACTTTTCCCGCACCGCACAGGAACCCACCTGTACCGAACCCGGCATATATACCCACACCTGCGCCCGATGCGCATACACATATACCGAGCCTGGCCCACCGTCCATGGGACACACCTTTGGCCCATGGCAAGAGGCCGGGCCCGACACAGAGGTGCGCATCTGCCAAATCTGCGGCGCAGAAGAAACCCGCTCCGCCTCCACGGCGGACGTGGAACTGCCGCCTACGCCTATGCCTACGCATCCCCAACCGCCACCTGTTGCGGGAGTGCCACCGGCGCCTGCAGCTCCCGCGGTTCCTGCGGGCGGGTTTGTGTCACAGCTCCTGCGTAACGACCCTGTGGGCACAATTCGGATATTGGATTTGGAAATTGAATTCACCACCGTAGATGTTGCGGCCGGCGGTTTTAGTGTATTGTTGCTCGTGCTCGCTATTCTTTTTACCATCTCGGTTATTCTAGCAGTAATGCGCGAACGGCGCACATACCGGGCATATATCCAGCGGCAACAGGCCGCAGAAGCGGAGGACCGAAAGCATGACTTTCGTTAACTGGATCAGCATCGGTGTCGCAGCCGTGATTGGCATCACCGGCCTTGTTGTACACCTCTATTACCGAAAAAAATTGCGCAATTTGGAAGGATTCATGGGCATCACCACGCCGGAAGACGATGATCTGTAGATGTTTATATCTGTCTACATTTAAATTATGACGCTATCTTCTGAATCTGCATCCAGCAAACAGAAAAATAAACTTTCATCGGCCCGATTCCATTGTAGCAAGCAGGGGGTGGTGCATGCATTTTTGAGGAAATGCACGCACCACCCGAATTTGTTGAGGGAAGAAATCCCCCACTCCCCTGAGCAATGCCGCAGGCGGACTGCCTGTGCGGCAGAGCCGCTATACCTGCACGGAAAGAAACTATCGTCAGCGCACATCACGCTCATGCACTTCTCCCAGCGGAGCAGAACGAGTAAAAAACAAAACACCGCACCGGCACGACCACCGCCCTTGACCATTGGGGTTTCGAGTACTATTACATCTGGCGTGAGGGTTTTAACACCAGTACGGAGTATAAGGTGCAAAACCGTCGTCACTCTGCCCTTGACCTTAGCGGGTACATAGGGGCGCAGCCCCTGTGTTGACTTTTTGCTTCTTTTTGTTCAACGACAAAAAGAAGGCCCGTCCGGCAGGACAAAAGCCCTCGGCTTGTGCCGAGCCAAAATCGGCGGAACGCCGAACAGAGAAGGCCAAAGGCCGGGACGCACAGGGGCATGTCCCCTACAAGAGTGCAAAGGCCGGGCAGACACAAGGTCTGCCCCTACAGAGTTGGCAAAGCAAGCCCCTACACAACAATATTGAAAAATTCAAAGATTTCTCTCTGGCAAATTTTGCAATTCTGTGTTACAATACTACATTGATAAAAAACATCGGACGGAGGAACAGTATATATGACAGATACCGTCGCTCAAACTGAAAAAAAACCGGTTATTTTTAGTGGTATGCAGCCTTCCGGGGCCTTGACTTTGGGGTCGTATATGGGGGCACTGCAAAATTGGGTCAACCTCTCGGATGCGTATGATTGTTATTACTGCATCGTGGATCTCCACGCCATCACCTCCCGGCAAGAGCCAGCGGAGCTTCGGCGGCGATGTTTAGACCAGATTGCCCAATATATTGCCTGCGGTCTAGACCCGGCCAAAAGCACGCTGTTTATCCAGAGCCATGTTCCGGCCCACGCTGAACTTAGCTGGATATTAAACTGTTACACTATGTTCGGAGAATTGAGCCGAATGACCCAATTCAAAGACAAGTCCACCCGAAACACGGACAATATTAATGCAGGGCTGTTTACCTACCCGGTACTCATGACGGCGGACATCTTACTCTACCAAGCGGAGTTGGTTCCCGTGGGGGACGACCAGCGGCAGCATGTAGAGCTTGCCCGTGACGTGGCCAACCGCTTCAACGGCATCTATGGTGATGTATTCACGCTGCCGAAATCGTTCATCCCCGAGGAAGGGGCCCGGATTATGAGTCTAGCGGACTCCACACGGAAGATGAGCAAGTCCGAACCCGCCGGAGGTTGCATTTACCTCATGGACAAGCCGGAGGTTATTTTGAAAAGCTTCAAGCGGGCCGTCACCGACAGCGGTGGAGACGTACGCTATGACCAAGCGGAGAAGCCCGGTGTATCAAACCTCATGACCATCTACTCTGTGGCTACCGGTAAGAGTTATGATGCGATTGAAGCAGAGTTCTCTGGCCTTGGTTACGGCGCATTCAAAACCGCCGTGGGTGAGAGTGTGGTGGAACTGTTCCGCCCCATCCGGGAAAAGGCAGAGGCCCTTTTGGCGGATAAAGCGTATCTCGTTAGCGTCTACACCGATGCGGCGGATCACGCCGCCCGGGCGGCGAACAAGACCCTGCGTAAAGTCTATAAAAAGATTGGATTCGTGGCGAAATAGTGGTCACGAGTGGAAGAAGGTACCCATGTCAACATTGATTACCTATCCCCTTACTGTCCGGGTTCTAGCGGCCCTGTTTGTGGCCTTGCTGATTAGCTTGGTTGCCACCCCACCGGTCAAAAAATTTGCCCAGCGGGTGGGTGCGATTGACGTGCCCAAAGATAATCGCCGGGTTCATAAGGTGCCCATCCCCCGCTTAGGCGGGCTGGCCATCTTTATCGGTTTTGTCATCAGCGTAGTGTTGTTTGCTGAGATTAGTAGAGAGCTACAGGGTATTTTGATCGGCAGTGTCATTATCGTGTCTGTGGGCGTGGCGGATGATATCGTCCCCTTGCGTGCTTGGCAAAAATTCTTGGTTCAAATCGTGGCGGCGTTAAGTCCTGCCCTTCACGGGGTGGTGATTGAGCTGATTTCAAACCCCAATGTCCTGTCCGATTACGCTTACTTAAATTTAGGATATTTTGTAATCCCCTTGACTGTACTTTGGATTGTGGGTATCACCAACGCCGTGAACCTGATTGATGGGTTAGACGGCTTGGCGGTGGGCGTTTCCACTATCTCATCCCTCACGATGCTGGTGGTGGCGCTTTTAATCACGGCGGATGTCAATGTGGCGTTGGTGTTAGCGGCTTTGGCCGGGGCTTGTTTGGGATTCATGCCCTATAATCTAAACCCCGCCAAGATTTTCATGGGCGACACGGGGGCACTTCTCTTGGGGTACTTGCTTGCCACCATGAGTATCATGGGACTGTTTAAATCCTATGCCATCATCTCCTTTGCTGTACCCTTCATCGCCTTGGCACTGCCGATTTTGGACACCGTGTTCGCTATTTTACGCCGGGTGGCGAAGGGGCAAAGCCCCATGTCCCCGGATCGGGGACATCTGCACCATCGGCTGTTAGATTACGGCTTCTCCCAAAAGCAGGCTGTGTTCATCATCTATCTCATCAGCGGATTTTTGGGCATGATTGCCGTGATTATGACATCCTCCGGTCAGGTGCGGGTGATATTCACAGCAATTACCTTTGTGGCCGTGGCCGCCATGATTTTGGTGGTGACCCGGGGTACGTTGCTCAAACCCAGAAACGGCAAAGAGAAACCCCAACCGGAAGGCCAAGAGATAGAGGGCCAGATTGAGATGGAAAACGACAATGAATCCAGTTAAAGTAATGAGCATCTTCGGCACCCGGCCGGAGGCGATTAAAATGGCACCGTTGCTGTTAGAGCTGCAGCACCACCGGGAAATAGAATCCGTTGCCTGTCTCACCGCCCAGCATCGAGAGATGCTGGATTCGGTCATGTCCCTGTTTGACTTGGATGCGGCATTTGACTTGGATATCATGGAGCCGGGTCAGACACTGTATACCGTCACCGCTAAGGTGCTCACGGGGTTAGGGCAGGTGTTGGAACAAGCCCGGCCTGACCTCGTGTTAGTCCACGGTGACACCACCACCGCCTTCTCTGCGGCTCTGGCGGCTTTTTATGCCAAAATCCCCGTGGGTCATGTGGAGGCAGGTCTGCGCTCTGGCGATAACCTCTCCCCGTTCCCGGAAGAGGTCAATCGGAAATTAGTGGGTCAGATTGCGTCCCTCCATTTTTGTCCCACAGTAAGAAACGCAATAAATCTACAGCATGACGGCATCACCAACGGCGTATTTATCACCGGGAACACCGTCATTGACGCAATGCGATATACCCTAGACAAGTTTCCCGGCACCTTTGGTAACGAGCTAGACCAAATCGACTGGCAGGGCCGCCGTGTTATCACCCTCACCTGTCACCGCCGTGAAAACTACGGCGAGCCCATGGCTGCCATTTTTCGTGCCATTAAGGCGCTGGTGGAGGCCCACCCGGACGTAGAACTGGTCTACCCCGTTCACCCCAGCCCTGCTGTGCAAGAGGCGGCCCGGTCTATTTTGGGCAACACAGACCGTGTCCACCTCATTGGCCCCTTAGACACGGTGCAAATGCACGCCTTATTAAAGCGTAGCTATCTCATCATGACCGACTCCGGCGGCCTTCAGGAAGAGGCCCCGGCTTTGGGTAAGCCTGTGTTGGTTCTCCGCCGGGAAACAGAACGGCCAGAGGCCGTTGAAGCGGGTACGGTACAACTGGCAGGCGTGGAAGAGGCCGAGGTGTTTCGGTTGGGTGCGTTGCTGCTCAATGATGAAGCCACCTACCAGAAGATGGCACGGGCAACAAACCCTTATGGAGACGGGAATGCGTCACAGAGGATCGCCGAGGCGATTTTGTGGCACTTTGGACACCGTGGGAAGCGGCCGGTGGATTTTCAGCCGGGCGAATAAATGAGGGGTCGCAATGATACAGTTTGTAAAACCAGAAACACGCTACATCCAATCCTATTGGGAAGCTGTTGATACCGTCTGTAAAGAACGCATCTATCTTGCGTCCTCCGAAGGATTTCCGCTGGAAAGCACCATCGAATTTGTAGAATCTTGTATCGACAAACACATACCACAATTGTTTGTCATCGAAACCGCCACAGACCGCTGTGTCGGCTGGTGCGATGCCCAGCCGAAATCTGCGACCATCGGATATTTGGGCACGGGTCTATTGTCCGAATACCGGGAACAAGGCATTGGTAGGCAATTGATCCAAGAGATAATTACGCTGTCGAAAAACTATGGCTATCACCGCCTCGAACTCGATGTCCGCAGCTCCAACACCAGAGCCATCCATGTGTATCAGCAACTTGGTTTTGTTATTACAAATGTTGTAACAGGTGGATTTATGTTCAGGGATAGTACGATTGCGGAAGATGTTGTGCAGATGACATTGGATTTGACTACGTAGACCGGGACGGAAAAAACCGGGCGGGAAAACGCATAAAACCCAGTATTTCCAAGAAACGCAACCTGCGGTTGACAAAATGCAAATGAAAGATGCTGGTTTGCTACCGGGACGATGTGGTACACTTAGGACGAATTTGAGAGAGGAAGTGATATCCATGAAGTTCCATGAAAAGTTGCAAGAATTAAGAAAAGGAAGAGGGCTGTCTCAAGAGGCGTTGGCGGAAATATTAGATGTTTCCAGACAAGCGGTCTCCAAATGGGAAAGCGGGCAAACATACCCGGAAACAGACAAATTGATTGCGTTAGCCAAATTGTTTGATGTTACATTAGATAGCCTATTACAAGACGGACAGCCTTTGGAGTTTGCGGGCACAACTGTTCGCCAAGGCGGCCAGTCTGCCCGGTGGCAGTACGAATATAAGAGCAAACGCACGTTGTTCGGTTTGCCTTTGGTGCATGTAAACGTAGGATTCGGTCTCTACCGTGCCAAGGGGATTTTGGCTATCGGAACTATTGCCACAGGGCTGTTGTCCATCGGTGCAATCTCTGTGGGGCTGTTGTCCATTGGAGCGATGGGGGTCGGGCTGATTGCTTTATGTGCCCTTGCATTTGGGATTCTGGCTTTTGGCAGCGTAGCAGTCGGTGTATTTGCCGTGGGTGCCCTTGCCATCGGAATTTTCGCCCTCGGTGCCTTGTCCATCGGCATGTTCTCCACCGGTGCACTGGCGGTTGCAAGCCATGTGGCCATCGGTTCCCATGCCTACGGTCATATTGCTGTCGGCAACGAGGTGGCGGAAGGTGTCCGTGTCATTTTGGACACCAACGCTGCGGGCCCTTGGCAAATGCCGGCAGAGCCGGTACGAGCAGCGATCACGGAAGAGTTTCCCGGCCTGTGGAACTGGGTGGTTCGTTGGGCTACCATGCTGTTGCGGTAAGATAAGGGACATGTCCCTGTCGGTTTATACATGAAAAAGCCGCCGTTCTCTTTGGGAACGGCGGCTTTTGATATAGCGCAAAGCCCGCCGCCCCTTGCGTTTTGCTCCAAAACGTGGTATAATATCAAGGCAGAAACAAACCATCTACCCCTACGGAAAGGGGGATTTTTTATGGACATATTACAAAACCCCCTGTTAGACCGGACGCTATGGTCTAAGTTGCGGATTTTGATGATTCCCATTGCATTGCAAAATTTAATCAACTTCGGCGCCAAGGCCGCCGACACCCTGATGGTGGGGATGTTAGGCGAAATACAGCTCTCTGCCGCTGCTATCGCCAATCAGGTGACGTTTACTTACATCGTCATTGGTTTCGGTGTGGCCTCTGGTGCGGGGGTATTGGCGGCCCAGCACTGGGGTGCGGGCAACAAGCAAAAAGTGCGAGAGATATTTGCCTTTATGTGCCGGATTGTGGCGGTACTCAGCATATTTTTTGCAGGAATTTCTTTTTTTGCGCCGGAACAGGTGATGCGCATCGTCATCACCGATCCAGAGGTCATCTATGAAGGAGTCATTTACTTGCGGTGGCTGGCGTTGGGCTTTTTGTTCATGGGATTTACCGTGGCGGTCATCTCTATGCTGCGCTCTACGGGAACCGTGAAAATTGCCGTTGTGGTGTCCTTGGCCATGCTGGTTATCAGCATATTCTTAAACTATGTGCTGATTTTTGGAAACTTCGGCTTCCCCGCTATGGGTATCGCCGGGGCGGGCATTGCCACCTCCGTGGCGCGGATCATCGAGTTTGTGATTTTAGTCGTATACCTATTTAAGATTGAGAAAAGAGTGGGGCTAAAAATCCGAGACCTGTTCCGACCCACCCCCGGTATCGGACAGAGCTATTTACGGCATGGCGCACCAGTGTTGGTCAACGAGATAGCTTGGGCCGGTTCCGCCTTCATGCTGGGTGTCATCATCGGGCGAATGGGGCGAGAGTTCGTAGCCGCCAACAGCATCGGCGGACTGTTGATTCAGTTTGTGGGCATTATCACGTTCGGCGTGGCGGCGGCCGCCGCCACAGTCATCGGAAACACCATCGGCGAGGGGGATCAAGCCCGTGCCCAACAGTATGCAAAAGCCCTGATGATGTTTAGCTTTCTTTCCGGGGTTGCAGGGCTGTTGGTGGTACAGGCCGTCCGATTGCCGCTCATTGACTTTTATGACCTGTCTTACCGGGCCGAAACGTATGCCCGGCAGATTACCCATGTGATTTCGATCAATACCATCTTTTTATCTATGGCGGCCATCAACATGATTGGTACCCTCCGCGGCGGTGGCGATGCTCGGTTTGTCATGATTATTGACGTAAGTTTTCCGTGGCTCATCTCGATTCCGTTAGGTGCCTTGGCGGGGCCGATTCTGGGGTGGCCGGTGTGGATTGTGTTCTTGATTCTACGGAGCGAGGACATTTTTAAAACGCTGGTGGTTCTTTGGCGGATTCCACGCGGGAAGTGGATAAAAGATGTAACGAAAACATAGGGTGGGTTGCGTTTCCTCCTTGTAGGGGACGTGGCCTGGTGCGTCCCGGCCCTTGACCTTTCTTGTTCGGCGTGTCCGCCGAGGGTTTTCTTGGCGGTTCCCGCCAACTGGTCATGTCCTGCCGGACGGGCTTTCTTTTTGTCGTTGAACAAAAAGAAACAAAAAATCAACACAGGGGCTGCGCCCCTATGTACCCGCTAGGGTCAAGGGCAAAGGTAGAGACCGTTTTCATGTTATACTCTGTGTTGGCGACAATGCTCACCTACTAGAAGTCCGGGTGCCTTGGAACCTAGAAGGGCGGTTTGTGTCGCCAGTTGGATGTTCTGGGGTCGTCCCGGCGATGGCTCCTAGCCTCACCAAAACCAGCTAGACGTGCTTTTGTGTGTCTGGTTGGTTTTGTTTTTGGTGCCGTGGTGCACTTCGTGGGATGAAAACGACCGTTCGTCAAACTGTGGGCGCTTTATACGCCTAAAATACTCACTTGCCAAATTAAATGTAACTTGTATAACGAAACTTTCGGCTTGCGGAAGAAATAAACACAGGACAATGTATATATAGTATAGTCACATCATAACAACGAACAATTCAACACAATGACAGAGAGGAGGTTGCGTATGCAAGTACAAGTATCGACAGAACATGCCATTCGGATTGTGCGGTATCTGCATCTACAAGACCGGAGGGTGCATTCGGCGCAAGAAATTTCGTGGGGGCTTGGTCTCTCGTATCCGGTTTTTGTAAAAGTTGCGGGTGTCCTGAAGCGGGCGGGCATCTTATCTGCGGTGCATGGGCGGAACGGCGGGTTCCAACTGAACAAACCAGCTCATGAGATTAGCGTGTATGACATTTTGGTCATCATCGAAGGCGAGCCCAAGTCGAGCCAGCAGAACGCCTCCGAGCAATGCGAGGTTCGCACCTATTTTGACGGCGTACAAGCCCGCATGATCGACACCTTGACCCGCACGAATGTGGCAAAATTGTAAATAATTTTTGGAAATATAAAAATTTTAAAAAAGTATTTACAAAATATATATGTTTATGTTATTATAATAAAGATGATTCCAGACACACCGTTTATCCCATCTTGACGACAAGATAACAAGTTTTCATTCGATGTTCTTGTGAAAAACACCGTAAATACATTATACGAGGTGGTGGAGCAGATGAAAGATACTGTGTTCTGATTGAACACTTTAATATAGATGTTCAACCTGTCGATGGTTTCGACAAAAAATACAAAATAAAAAACTATTTAGAAAGCGAGAAAAAACAATGTTACAAAGAAGCAAAAAGATTTTAAGTTTGCTGTTGGCGGTTGTCCTAGTGTTAGGGATGGTGCCGATGACAGCGATGGCAGCGGATGTAGAAGAGCCGGTGGGGATTATGCCGTTGAGTGCGGTGGTTGTTACCACGGAAGCAGAGTTACGAGCGGAGATTGCGGCTGGTAATGATGTTATTGTGAATAATACGATTACCTTGACCGGTGGTTCGATTGGAATCGCTAATACCGTGGCCATTAGTGGTACAGGTACAATAACAGTAGGCGGTAGTTCTAGGCATTTCCAAGTAAACACAAGTGGGAACCTAACTTTAGCTGGTGTTACGTTGCAAGGTAATCATCCTGCTATCGGTGGTGGTGTTAATGTCAATTCCGGTGGCTCATTCACCATGAATGCAGGATCATCAATTCGTGACAATGTCCATCTTGGCAATGCCGGCGGCCTTTGGATTCTAGCTGGAGCTACTTTTACTATGAACGGTGGCTCTATTGAGAATAACCATGCTAATCCGTCCGGCGGTGGTATTTTCATTAGCAATGGCGGGACCGCCAATTTAGTTGCTGGTTATATAGTGGGTAATACCGCAGTGCAAAGTGGTGCTGGTATAGTTGCATCGGGTAGCCTCACAGTGGCGGACGCAGTTGTGATAAGAGACAACCATGCAACCGAATCAGCAGGCGGTATTATAGTAACCGAGACTGGAACTGCTACTATAACCGGAGCGACGATAGAAGGTAATACCGCAGGTCATGCTGGCGGCGCCCTTTTTGTTGTGGATGGCGGTACGGCTACAGTAACCGGAGCGACGATAGAAGGTAATACCGCAGGTCGTGCTGGCGGCGCCCTTTTTGTTGCGGGTGGCGGTACGGCTACAGTTACAAATAGTCAGTTTACCGGGAATAGTGCCACTAGACGTGGAGATGATGTTTTTTACAACAACCTTGCCAATGTAGTGCTCACGAATAACTCTATTGAAACTTCTGTTGAAAGTAGAATTCTAGGCGGTTATTTCCAATCGACTTTCCCCAATGGAACCATTGTCATAACTCCTCCCGATTATAATTCTAGCCCAACCCCAGACACATCAGTACAGTATCATCCACCAACAATGGACGAAGATGGGCGTATCGTTGTCAACCTTCCTCCACTTCATCCCGGCGGCGCAGTCACCCTACCCGACGGCACCGAAGTTGACGTGCCGGGTGGTGGTTCGGTGGTGTGGTATCCCGATGGAAGCTATATCGTATTTGACGAAGATGGAACTGTGATAGAAATCGGTGGTGTTGAGTTGCTGGTTGCAACGGTAATGGGTGCAGACACTGTCTTTAGAGGTACGGACACACAGCTTACGCTTGTTGTGGATGAGAGTACTGCCGCAGCAGTTGTTGAAAATCTGGAAGCAGTTTTGGCTGTACTTGTATGGGGCGTAGGAGATACCTCTGGCAATCCCATTGCAGGTGTTACCATCAATCAAGACGGTCTTCTGACCGTGGGTGCAGCAGTAGACTTTGGTACGAACTTGCGTATTACAACAACTGTGGGTGCAACTGAACTCTATGCGCTAACCACAATTACAACAGTGCCACATGCAGAAATTGAAATCGATGTAGACGGAGAAGGTAACGTAGACGTAACTGTTGAGCCTGACCAAGAATATAGTGTCGGCACAGACGGCGATGGCAATCTCGTCATCACCTTCCCGGATGCAGACCCGGACGACGATATTATTGTCAACCTGCCGGACGGTTGGGTTTACAGACCGGGTGAAGACGAAGACGGTAATATGATGATTATCATCACCCCGCCGGACGGCTATGAACTGGTCGAGTATCCACCCGGCAGCGGCATCATCATAACCCGCCCGGTTGATCCGGATCCGGACACAAGCATCACCGTAGACGTAGATGAAGAAGGCACCGTAACTGTGACCGTTGAGCCGGAACAAGACTACAGCATAGGCACAGACGGCGACGGGAACCTCGTCATCACGCTCCCGGATGCAGACCCGGATGATGATATTACCATAAATCTCCCGCCGGGTTGGGACCACGAAGTTGGTGAAGACGAAGACGGCAATGTGATTATCATCATCACCCCGCCGGGCGGTTATGAGCTGGTCGAGTACCCACCCGGAAGCGGTAACTTCGTTGTATATCCGCCGCAGCTACCAGACAACATTATCATTCGCCCCGACTATGAAATCGAAGTAGAAGACGGCGACATGACCATCACGGTGCCGGATGCACCGAATGGCCCGATTGTAGTCGAAGTACCGGAAGACGGTAACATTGTAGTGACCGTACCCGGCCCGGACAATGAGACGACCGTGGTAACCGTACCGCCGGACAGCGAGATTTACATTGACGAAGATTTCAACGTGACCATCACGGTACCCGGTGAGCCTCCGATTGTGATTGAGATTTGCCCCGACGGCAATGTCACCATCACACCTCCGGGTGAGAGCTTCCCTCCGGGTAGCGAGATTGAGGTTGACGAAGACGGTAATGTCTATGTAAACGGCGACCGTGTATGGCCCGAACTCCACCTAGCATTCATGGTCGGTGTGGGCAACAACAGATTCAACCCCAACGGCACCGCCACCCGTGCGGAAGTTGCGACAGTTCTAGTAAGAACCTTGGTAGAGGACTTTGTACCCGGCACCATGCCTCCCGGTATGGCAAGCCATCCGTTCACCGATACCACGACCCACTGGGCACGTTATTACATCGCATGGGCATTCGCCGAGGAGCTGGTACAAGGTGTTGGCGGCAACAGATTTGACCCCAACGCACCGATTACCAGACAAGAGTTTGCCGCAATGCTGGCACGGACAGTAGAAGTCCACGCCACTGGCAACATTCCTTTTGCTGACCTAAGCTGTATCAGCAACTGGGCGCAGAGATATGTATACTCTGTGTACCGTGAGGACCTGATGCAAGGTGTTGGCGGCAACCGCTTCGCGCCGCTGGATAACATCAACCGTGCCTCTATCGCCACGGCGATGAACCGGAACTTGGGCCGCCTCGATAGCAGAGACGCGTTTGCGGCAGTCAGCGAGATTGTAGACCTTGACCACGCCATTGCGTTTGAAGATGTGCCTGCGACCGCTTGGTTCTTCCCGTCCGTCATTGCGGCGACAAATGACCACTATCTGACCAGAGGCGCAGACGGTGCAGTGGATTGGATGCAGATTATCAGATAAGTAATTAAGTAAGAGGATTGTACGACAAGTAACATGACCATGTGCATACGGGATACCGTGAACGGTATCCCGTATGCGATAACTGAGCGATATCGCAACAGGAGGGAACAGGATATGAAGATAAAGAAAACCACAGAATACGCCATCCTTATTTTAAGGTATATCCACTATACTCCTAGTGGCGATATGCCCACGGCGCAAATGGTTTCAGAGGCGATTGGCATTACCTATCCCCATGTGATTAAGATTGCCGATCTGCTGAAAAAGCGGGGACTGATCAGCTCCGTCCGGGGACGGAACGGCGGGTATCAGATGATGAGGCCCGCGTCCAAGATCAGCGTATACGATGTGGTGTTAGCGGTGGAGGGCGAGCTGAAAGTCAGCCCCAACCTGATGCAGGGCGCCAGACATTGTTCGATGCAAGCGTATTTCCATGAGGTGCGGGACATGCTGATTGAAACGCTGTCCAGCAAGAAGATTGTAGACCTTTGAGAGGAGGCGGCCCATGATGCAGATGCAGACCACCACAGATTACGCCATACAGATTTTACAGCATCTACACAAGCACGAAGGGATGCACAGGGCGCAGAGCGTTGCGGCAGCAATCGGCATCACGGCCCCGCTGTTCACGAAGATAGCGGCACGGCTGAAAAGCGAGGGTTGTGTGGCCCAAGTTCCGGGCCGCAACGGCGGCTATGCACTAGGGCGACCGGCGACAGAGATTAGTTTTTATGATGTGTTTCTAGCCACAGAAGGCGGATTGTGCATCAGCCAGCGCCTCGAAGACGACAGCGACCACGAGCGTGAACACTGCAAGGCCCACGAGTTTCTACAGACCTTGCAGAGTAACATGATTGAGGATATGCTGGGCACGAGCATCGCTGATTTGGTGTGATGGGGATGCGATAGGAGAATATGGAAATAGCGAAGCAGTCTGCTCCAATGAAAATTGGGGACAGGCTGTATTTTTGAGCACATTTCAATTCACAGCACCATCCGGCGGTCTGCGCCGCCCTTGACCATTGGGGTTGAGAGTACTATGACATCCGGCGTGAGGGTTTTGGCAACAGTGCGGGGTATAAGATGCGAAACCGCCGTCACTCTGCCCTTGACCCTAGCGGGTACATAGGGGCGCAGCCCCTGTGTTGATTTTTTGTTTCTTTTTGTTCAACGACAAAAAGAAGGCCCGTCCGGCAGGACAAAAGCTCTCGGCATCTGCCGAGCTAGAATCGGCGGCAACGCCGACAGGAAAGGTCAAGGGCCGGGACGCGCAGGGGCACGTCCCCTACAAGGGGGAAAATAAAACCCACCCGGCAGGGCAAAAGCCCTCGGCCTACGCCGAGATAGAATCGGCGACAACGCCGAACAGAAAAGAGCCAGGATGCAGAAGCATCCACTCTGCCCCCCCTACTGTCGTGTCAGTGTAACCGCCGACCCCGCGCCAGTCAGCGTAAGCTCATCCCCACGAAAGTGAAACGAGAGCGTCAACGGCATGAAGTCGTCAAATTCCAGCACCAGCGAGTTCCCGCTGATGTAGAAATAACCCGCATCGCCGTCTAGATCAACAAATCGGCCGTCTGCATAAAACGTCAATTGAGAAATCCACTGGCGGGGCATGGTTGCATCCAGACATGTCCACATGCCGATGAGGGCGGCTTCTGGGTCAAAGTCTGTTTGTATCTCCACACCGTCGATGAGCTGTAGCACAATGTCTAAGGCATCCGTCCCCGGTGGGATTGTTTTGTCGGGCCCTAAGCCGAACTCTTCAATAGAACGGCCATAGGCGTCGATTTGTGAGCCGATATCAATGCGGAACAAAATCCCCGTATGCGGCAGCGAGACAAAAGTGGTCATCGCACCGGTCACCCCCATGGTGGGCGCACCCACCACGGTTGCAAAGCCGGAGTAGCGAGATAACTGTGCAAAAAACTCAGAGGCGGAGGCAGAGAGGCCGTCTACCAAGAGCCAAATTTCACCCCCAAAGGGCGTGTTGTCCACTGTCGGCTCGACATGGGTGTGCCATGGGATGGCATAGTACAAGAAGGACAAGTCGTCTTCGTTTAAGTAGGTCCAGTTTTTCTCTTCCAATATATCTGCAATGGGCACCCGGCCGGTGGTCTCTTCGCTTAAACTGTAGTAGTCAGCCGCAATCAGTGCCCGTTCACCGGCGGTGAGCAGTTCATAATAGCGAAAATCAACGGGCTCATCAATGAGCATACCCACCACATAATCGGTCACATAGTGCGCCCAACCGCCGCCGTTGCCGCGGATGTCGATAATCAGATGCTCATAATCCTGCACTTCCTCGAAGAATGGGAACAATACTTCGCTGTCAAAGGCGGGGCTGTTCATGAATGAAGCGATATGGAGATAGGCGATCCGGTCAGGTTCGATGAGGTCAATCGTAATATTATCCTCGTCTCGTGCGCCCACATCGGAGAGGTCTGTGGTCAAATCAAACTCCGCCGGGTCTACGCCATAGAGCCACATGGTGTTCGGCGGGGTAAAGTAACTGAGTGTCCGCTCGATCATACGGATGTCGCCGAAAAATTCCGCCGCCTCCGGGTCGTGGAGGACGATGGAATTGGCTAGGAACATGGCCTCGTACCCCTCTAAATCTGTCGGGCCGAAATGTCCGATGCCGTCTAAGTCAAAAACCGACATGGAAAATAAAAAAGAAGTCAGATAATCAGCCGCAATATAGCGGGGGTCGTCTGGAATCTCATCCCACCGCTCGCCAAGGAGGAGAGAGGTAAAGGATTCTATGGGCTCCATGTCATAAATGAGTTCCCGCATAAACGCTAAAAATTCCTCTAAGGAGAAACCGAAACGCCGATACACGATACCTTGGGAGGGGGCATTGTCCAAAATGATATCCAATAGGTAATCAAAGTCCTCCAGTGCGATATCCCGCGCCTCTTCCGTGAGGTGTATCATGCGGAATCCGTTGGGGCCAAGTTCGAGTTCGGTAAGGGTATCAGGGGCCGGGGTTTCGACCGCTTCTTCCGGTGTATCAGGGGCTGCCGGAGTGTCTGTGCAGGCGGTGAATAGTATAGGCAGGGTCGCCAATAGTAGAATGATGGTAAAAAGTTTTTTCATGATGTGCTCTCCTGGATTGTTTGTTGGTGTGTCATTTTTATATATAATTTAGTATACCAAATAAATACCAAAGAAGCAACTCGGAGGCAACGCACCCTTTGAAAAAGAAGATTCATATAACCTGCTCATTTTGGGAATACTGCTTGAGAAAACTTGATGTGGGGGAAGTGGCATATGCCAGATAATAACAAGAAGAAAAGCACGAAAAACAAGAAAAAAGAGGACGGCACGTTCCGTTCAAAAAATATCAAACACGACCCAAGTGCCGAGAGTGCGCGGGCGGTGTTCGGGCTTAAAAAAACAGACAACGATGAAATGGAGAGGAGGGGACAAGATGGAAGATAAAGCACAAAAAATGAAAGCGACGATTGAATCTACCATTTCCAATGCCATTGAGACGGAGAGGCAGATAAGCAGCATGGACACGTCCAAGCAGAAGAGTGACCTCATCGCAAAAAATGAGCGGCGTGCCGAAGCGATGCCTGGGATGATTCGTGAATACAAGGAAGAAGAAGCGAAAAAGGAGTTAGGCGTTGAATAATCGTTCAAATAAAGAAATGACAAGTAAGCAAGCGGGCAATATGGTCAAACACATGATTGCTGATGTGGAAAACAAGATGGCTGCCGGTACGCAGATTAGCGGGAAACCATCCAGCGAAGAAGAGGAAAAGGCGCTACAAAAAACTCGTGAAGCGAACCAAAGATAGCTGTAAACGAGCTGGCTGGGGTTGATGTTTGCATCGGCCCCGGCTTTTTGCGTGAACAAGGAAGGCAGCGCAAGCATAAACTATAGTCAATCAACTATATAAACCATTAGGAGCGGAGTTCCATGTATTGTCCCCAACCGATTACATATGCCATCCGGCAGGGTGATACCCTATATCAACTTGCAAGGCGCTATCAAACAACTGTCCCCCATATCCTTTCCTTGAACCCCAATACTGACCCGTATCATCTCCAAATTGGAAGCACGCTGGCCATTTGTCCGGGCCGAAGTGTTCAAATGATGCCAGAATATCCAAGCCCCGCAAAGAAGATGAGCCTCATCAACGATATGCGGCTCAAATGGAGCCAACATGTGTATTGGACACGTATGTTGATTATCAGTATTGTCCAAAGACTTCCTGACTTAGACGCCGTTACAGCGCGGCTGATGCGAAACCCACACGATATCGCCGGGATTTTTGCAGAATACTATGCCCCGGATATAGCAAACATGATTGCAGACTTGCTGACCGAGCATCTGCAAATTGCAGCCCAACTCGTTGTTGCGCTACGTGACAGTGATCACGCCGGAGCAGCTGGGCTAAACCGTGCGTGGTACGCAAACGCCGATAAAATGGCAAATGCGTTCAGTGACATAAATCCTCACTACGGGCATCAAGCGATGCAGGAGATGCTCTATAGCCATCTGAATCTGACCACGCAAGAAGTCGCTATGCGGCTTGCAGGCAATTACCCCGCTGATATAAAGGCATTCGATGCAGTGGAAGCAGAGGCACTTTCCATGGCGGATGCATTTTCTTCCGGGCTGGAAATGCAGTTTCCTCAGATGTTCCGTTGATACGTTTGGTTGTAATAAATGACGGCTAAATTAAATAGCCAAAACCCACGCCAGAAAAATTTTCTGGCGTGGGTTTTGGCTTGGTGCTGGTGGCCGGAATCGAACCGGCACGGGCCAAGGCCCACGGGATTTTAAGTCCCGGGCGTCTACCTGTTCCGCCACACCAGCAAGTACTTTTGATATCCTACCATAAGGGCGGTGGGCTGTCAAGCTTTTCGACTGTCACCGTGGATGATTCTGGAGGGCAAACGTAAAAAAGCAGCCAGTTCTATTTGTCACCAGCTGCTCTTTTATTATTGGAAGCACTAATCGAAGTCAAACGAGGGGTTCTCATCTGCCGGGAATTGCGCGCGGTAGTATTCGTAAGCGTTAAAAAAGTCCTCTCGAATCATTTCTAGCTCCATCTCATCAGTGGAACATTCTGCAAGTTTTGCTTGCTCGCCGATCTCTGCTGCGGTACGCTTTGCTAGGCGTCCGGCGGCAAAGGCCATGGCCAGGTCATAGTTTAATCGCTTTTGACTGCTCATATCCTCACGTATAATAGCGTTATCCTCAGAAATCGAGGGTGGCACTATTTCTCCTTTCTTTCGATTGTGTCATCGGGATTAGCCACCCGATTGATATAATAGATGTGGCACTGCGGATTT
>Ga0131853_10006360_pt1 | contig 21308 bp, 12 predicted proteins | sample TergutLab28metaG_FD_92764 | JGI IMG/M metagenome (GOLD analysis project Ga0131853, IMG submission 92764) | Labiotermes labralis P1 segment gut microbial communities from Petit-Saut dam, French Guiana - Lab288 P1 (version 2) (version 2) | ecosystem: Host-associated > Arthropoda: Insects >... | reverse complement strand
GATACACACCGCTGTATACAAAATGATACACACCGCTGTATACAAAATGATACACACCGCTGTATACAAAATGATACACACCGCTGTATACAAAATGATACACACCGCTGTATACAAAATGAAGTTATTACTAAATTTTATTAAACGGCGTAATATGGAAGCATATAACAGAAAGCCAAATGATTGAACTAAACATTTATAAACATTTCCTCTTACCTTGTTTTATATATACTTATCGAAAACTTTTATACCTGTCTTGCGCGTGTGCATCACAGAGGCCTAATGACGGTCTACATTTATTGAGTACGAATTTGATTTAAAACCCAAAATTTATTGCCTAATTTCTCGTCGTACTTATGAGGAACACAGAGCGGAAGCTAGCAGTTTGTGTGGTATCAGTAATTTTGTCAGCAACGATGAACTGAGACATAAAAAAATATTGTTGTGCTTGATTTTCCAGTAACTAACCTGACTCATGTGATAAAGGTGTCGTCTTTTATTGGAGATGTCTGCCTGAATCATACAGACACATCCGCTATAGGCTTACTGAATGACATTTTTCATTATATTCTTCAGTTCTTCTAGGCCAATGACTGGCAGATATTTTGAAGTAGCCTACGTCTGTTTCGTTTTACATCTTATCCAATTCCCCATATAACAATAGACCTGTCATTCTACTACTCACAGCCAGAGGTAGTGGAAGGTGTGGAAGAGTAAGTTATAAATAAATCAGCAGATATTATGTATCTTGATTTCAAATTTTCGTCGTGTTCTGAATGCTGTATTTTGGTGTAAGCTTACAACACCTATGAAGAAGGAACTGAAAGAGTGTTCTGAAAAATCGGCACATAAAATTCAGACGCCGGGGAATCACCCAAAGAAAGAATGCCATAGATATCATGTTCTCAAAGTGATGTTACAAAATATTTAAATGATTTGGTACTTTACGGCGTAGTTCTGTCTGCTTACCAGCCGACAGGGCATAACAATTTTCGAAACTTTTTTTGCTTACTTCCGTCTCTGTAGACGGATTCAACAACAATAAAGTGCAGCAACACACAAGTTCATCTTTCGTCTCGTAGGCCATTACAAGACTTGCCAAGTCGTTAGATAATCCGCAAGTCACTTCGGCCATTAAAGAGACGATTCTTGGCAGTTACTTCTTTCTGACAACTGCCAGAAGGTTTGTTCTGTCTTTAATCTAATTCTCCTTCACGTTGAAAGAAATCAAGCAACAAATACCGTCATAATACACGTAGGGCCTATGTAGTCGTGCATTCCCTCTCGTACTGTTTTAATTAATGGAAGGATTCTTACTAAATTTAGTACGAAATTTCTCTCTTCAGATGTCACTCCAGCATCGAAATTTTATTTACCCAAAACTGGTAATACCAACATAGAGGATCCACGAATTTCCACTGTAGAAATTATACAGTGCAATTTAATTTGTGATACTGAAAGATGAATGATAATATATTTTTCAAAAATGTAATTTTTATGTAATATTAAATAACATCATTTCAAAAATTTTCTATACTTTTCTCTCTAATGGCATTCCTTAATGAGTTATTGGAAATACGCATGTGGAATATTTAAGGGAGGTGAGTCGTGAATATAAGTACACTTCCGGTATAATACAGCCTACTGTTCAATAGCCACAAACTGAATACACCATTGGAACATATAATCTCAATAAATATAATATACCTATATTGTAGAAAAACGGGGTGGTAGTTGTCTATTCCGGGAAGGATTTGTTTTATGTTGTCCTCACGTAAAAGCTGTGTGTACTAGTGAACATTACTTCACATTTTATTTTGTTGTCTTAAAAAGAATATAATGGAACATTATGATCCTGACGTCATAAGGAGCAATGGACTTCTGGACACTGAGTTCCATGTGAAGCTGAGACGTAATGAATTTGTGAACATTCCTTGTGGTCAGAATGCTGTAATATCTGGCACAGAGTCCAGAATATCTTTGGAACACCCACTCCCTTCTCATTAGATGGAGACTGAAGTAGTACGTGCGCTTGAAGTGCCTGGCGCCTTCTGCAGGAAAAGCAGTTTCTGTAAGATGGCGGGATTTGCAGCCGGGTGCAAAAAGGAACTAAGAAAACTTTCAAATTGATGATTGGACTTGTATTTATGAAAGGTTATTATGCTTTGTTTTAAAATTAAAATATATAGATAAAATAGTCATGTTGACACCATAAAATGCTACGATGTAACTTATTAGCCAGCCGTATTGTCCAGAGACTTTCGAGAAACTAGTAGTTTTGAAGCTAGTCGAGAAATTCTTTGTAATTTTTTCGTCTCTCGGGGTTCATTACGGTTTTGATAAGATGCTGATATTTGTGTCATCCTGAGGCATATAAAACCATTACACAATCAACTATTATATTTTCTATAAGAATACAATTGAATAAGATCGTCCTATCTATAATTAGCTCTCTCAGTTGTCCCTCTGCTTTTCACTTTTTCCTATTCAACCTTGTACTCTATTGTCCACAGCGTCAATACGTGCTATATCCCCTACCACCTCACCCCCCTTGTTTTCATGAACCTAAATAACCTGACAAGCCCTAATAGTAAAGCATCGGTATCCCTGTAAAAACCATGGAGCCATGTGGGCCGAGGAGAGGTACAGACAGAAACATTCTGGGTGGAGTTCAATGGTTCTGTTCACTCCCCTGCACCCTAACGCCCTCTAAAAGCCCCGTTAACCATTGAATAACAAGCCACATGTGCTCCATATACCGTTCCGATAAGTAGCTCCTGACACAAACTGCTTTACTTGTGTTGTGCCCATCCTCTTATTTTAAATGAAACACGTTTCGGAAGCTCCTCTCGGGAATCGACCCACATCTCCTCACTTATCCTGCACATAGTCTAGTCAGTATACCGAATGATTTTACAGCCTCCCAGAATATTCTATCATTAGTGTACATTACGCAACTCAATATCCAAAATAAATTAGGCTTACTGTTTTTAGACTATGTTTCAGTGTAAATGTTCTTATTTAAATGATGGCAGGAAGAAAATACTGAAATACGTGATAGTCAGTTTATTCGAAATGAAACTGATTTTAAGTTGCTTGGAGTAAGCAGTTTTGAAAGGTTAATCTCTTTCTCAAGTGCATGAAATTTTGTCATATTTTCTAAAGATTCTGTAGCTTGTTTTAATTCTGATTTTAAGCGAAAGAATACGACAACCCGTATTTTCCCCATAAAATAGTAAGCGGGAAAATATTCAGAGTATGATAGAATAATTCATAATAGGCTGAAAAGTTTGGAGCGCGCCTTGTGAATGAGATATATTACGTCATAATAATGAAAAGGGTATGTTCTGATTTCAGAATTTTTATCCCCATTTCCGAAGTCCAGAACTCTACGGCAATTTATTCCATGTGTAACGTTTCTGTGCTAAATGTCACGTTTTCACAGTAGCGTCGATGAATTTGTAACTAGGATGTTGTATAGTGCCGACTGGCAAACTATCAAGAAATAAAATTTAACAATTTTCCAACTAGATGCTACTTATTCAGTTTATTACATTACTGCAGGCAGCTCTACATGTTTCGGGTGTAGATACCCATCATCAGGAGCTCGTACAACTGTAAATACAGCTTCTGGTATTGATTAACCGGATCTACTACCATCCGCTTTCGTTGTTGTGTTGGAACTCAACAGCGAGAACGGATGGTAGTAGATCCGGTTAATCAAAACCAGAAGCTGTGTTTACAGTTGTGCGAGCTCCTGATGATGGGCGTCTACACACGAAACATGTAGAGCTGCCTGCAGTAATGTAATAAACTGAATAAGTCGCATCTAGTTAGAAATTTGTTAAATTCGATTCACGATGCATGGACCCATGTATATAAAAATCACGAAATAGTTTCAGAGGAAACCTACTTCCCTAACATGTCGGTAATTCTTTACCAATCAGCACAGCTTAACATCCCACGACAGGCGCATCTCTACCAACACCGCTGTGATATGCACAAATGTCGCACAATGACGCTGCAAGCTGTGTAAACTAGTAAATAACGACGTATCGGGGAAGATTAGTGACTCCGAAACGTCGGTTATGTACCTGTCGGCACGGAGTAGCATTCCACAAGGATTAAAATTTTATCGATATCTCTGTGAGAACCTCAGATCTCCTTCAAATATTTCTTGTTAATGGCGAAGATAAAACATTGTAAGACAAAACTCTACGTCCAGCAATGATGTACTTTTGGATGAGAAAGTAACCGCGGCTAATCGTTCTTCTATACCTACATTACTTCCCGAACGCCTCAGAGGCACAGATGTTTTATGGAGTAACTCTGATATACTCGGTCCACACAGGGTTTCTGTTTCGTTTTGAAAGTTAAATGTGAAGTGTCTTAGGCGTTATTTATCAGTTTATTATAGTTTTGTAGTTTTAAGCCTAAAAAATTGTCAATTAAGGGTTAATTGTTGAAATGTATGTAATTAAGTACAAAGGAATAATAAAAAATCTTCTTCAAATGTATTCTAATATTTTGAGGGTTTATATAACTTGTCTTTTAAAAACAAGAAGTATTTGTAACATTGCTTAAACGCCTTTTTTCTCTGAAAGAGTCAGCTTGAAGCTCGGAATTAGGTATGGGCAACCAGAACTTCTCAGTGGTTTGCCTGTTTACGTAACTCAGTTTATGTGCAGTCAGCAAACTGGAATGTTCAGACTCTTTAGTAGACCTCCTCTATCTCTCTCCACCCACTCGCTACTTGTAGCAATTTGTAGCAAATTATCTCCCGTTCGTCTTTAAAGATGGCCTATAAGAATCTTAACAGAGAACGTAAGAACTTTTTTAAGGGAATAAAATACTCCTCTGCTAGTTCTTAGTGCGCTTCTCTCCTGCATCAGACTTTGAAGTCTCTTTGGATAATAATTACTTTGCTGCAAGACATGCACTTCTCTGAAGTTTCGTACGTTATGGGAGAGTATCTTCACGTTTCTACCCTTAATTATTCTCTCCTATTCTATGGAATTTAATTATTTTTAAAATAAAATTATTTACATTCCTTCAATTTCTACCTTTTTAAAAAAAATATTTTTTCGTTTTCTTTAATAAGGTCAGGAGAGCCTGAAGAAGCGTGTAACTGGTGAATACATGCGAGGTGTATTTCCACTTAAAATATTTATATAGAAATGCATGTAAGATATTCCGCCGCATGGATTCAAGCTTCCTTTATAGGAAACTACATAAAACAAAGGTATTCTACTGTGATAAACCTAAGAAAAAATAGTTTAGATATATTACTTTTCTTGCGTAATTCGATTTTGATATGGAAATAAACGTATGTTTTCCTCCTTTGTATTTGAGGGCAATTTTGTGCAGCATAATATAAAAGTAAACGTTTCTAAATAAATTGGTAAATATTTAATCTTGGAAGGTTTCGGCATTTTGAAATCTCTTAGATATGATCAACTTTTAATATAACAGTAAATTTATTTCAGTATAACGGTGGGGAGAGAAGGGAGCATACATAAATTCTTCCTCTTATTTTGGCGTTATACGTTGTTGATGATGATAATGATGATAAAAACGACGATAAAGGCAACAATGAAAATACAAAAGTGAGGATGATGATGATTAGTACCGGAGTTATTATTATTATTGTTATTATTAATAAAATTTCCTTCGTTAACTCCTCAGTTTAAGAGCACATTGGCTAATTACTGTACAAATCCAACACAGCATAGATCCAACAAACATCGTTTTGTAAAATGTCACTCTTTTAGATACCTGTTAAGTTTCATGTGGTTTTCTTCGTAACGTATCGCTCAGTACGTGTATCAGTACTATAACACAGTTCTTGGTTATGACATTTTGCACAACAAAAACCAGCTCTTTTATGTCTGAGCATAAAATGCTTGAACACAAAAATTCGTAAATTTTATTTTAAGTGATTTAAATTTCTCTTCTCTTGAAGATTAAAGGACGTCGGGATATTATGGAGTCTCGAGAGGTAAATAGTGAGGTCAGACACTTTAAGTACACATTTCTTCTACTGCTAGATCCTTAGCTGGAAACATCACTCTCCTCCAAAACATCGGATAATATTTACTGTTCGACACGGCGTAACATCCAGGAAGAATTAAATCTACCTTCACAGCGGTGATAGAACCAATACTCGTCTCGTATCAAAAGAATTAGTTCAGTTCTGCAGTGACTTTGCGTCATGCACAGAAAGTGAAGTAAATACAGCGTTTGCCATGAGAGGACGAAAAGTGGCTTGAAAGGGGGGAGGTATGGGACTTGCTGAAAAACTCAGGACGGAGGGACAGCGAGAGGAGAAATAAAATCTGGGGAAAATAGAGAAAACAAAGAAAGTCATAAACCATCCTAAACTTATCACATGTAATAAATATTTGCCTTATAATTAGAAGTGGTAAATGGGTACTTAATTTTCAATAGGGTATTATTATTATTATTGTCTGGTATAAATTCAGAAATTATTTCTTTCAATTATCGATACTTGAGAATTATAAAGCCTCTCTTTTCTCCGTGAAATACGGACTTTTCTTTCCTTATAAATCCATGTTTTTATTTGCACACTACAAAAATATATTAATGAATTTCCTATTTCTTTAACACACAATACTTCAAGCTCCTAATTTAAGATACGTTTATTTTGTCATTTCTTCAATCTATCCTGCGACTGCCATTTTGTTCTTACAGTTTGTACGGAACTGAGATCCATAATGGTATCTTCTCTAACATCATAATGCCCACATCGAAGTCTGTAAATATCCATCATTTGATTCAGAACGCGAACAGGAAAACAGACAGACATATACACCCTCATGTTCTTCCTTGAAGAAAGGAAAGGAAGCTACAAAGCTTCCTACTAGCCGATAACGCCTTCTTATAATTGTACTACGTAATACACACATGTTTATGCAGGATCCCATCTCCAGCATAAATTTCGTAAATAATTCCGAAGGCAAAAATACAGTTTTACAGTTACTTAGAGCACTCTTACACAGAGCTTATCGTGTGCGTCGACCAGTTGTTCTAGTTTCTTTTTCCCTTCTTATGTAAGAAGAAAAACAAGTCCTTCACATGCCTTCGAACAGTATCGCTTCTCTCCGTCTTTCTACGTACCTTTCAAAACCTCCCTTTGGGTTCATTCCCAGGACACTCAGTAGTGATGAAAAAATGGAGCATTCGTGGTTACTTACCAGCTGTATGATGCAGTTTATGGCGCGTGCTAAAACTGTTGACAGAAAGCCATTAAATTTATTAATAAGGGGATATTTCGGACGACATAACTTGTTTAAAGTAAGGTCTGAGTGTTCTGTAGAAGACGCGATCGGAACAGATGTAATGACAATAAATATTTCTTACTTATTTTCAGATTTCCTACGTTTGGACTGATAGCCGATAATGTAGAAACCTGAAACCATGTACCCACCTTACATGGAACAAAAGAACTTATTTGGACTGAATGACATCTTATTTATTGCTCTCAACTGTACAAAATTGAATGAGAGAAAACATTAAATAATCATTTTTCCACCTGTTGCTGGTCTGCATTCGTCAAAGAATAAAGACATATATATATATATATATAGAAACAATGCCGAGTTTCTTCTCCCATGTAGGAAATGGAAGCAGGCCTGCGTGACCGTATTATTTCTCCCCTTGATTTAATCAGAAATATCGTGCTTAAGATTTATCAGTGCAATAAGAATATCTCAACTTTCATTACACAGAGAAGACGATTATTCAGTGGTTCATGAGAAGTAACAGGAAGAGAAGGCTTGCGACAAGAGACAACAAAATGTCGATGATGATGACGATGATATGGTTCGGTACAGACTAAAAAAAATTAGAATTTTAAAACTAAAATGAATTTAAAATAATTAATCAATTAAATAGCGATAATGTATAGTCTAAAAGCAACGTTTTTAGAACTATGAGGCCACTATGATATAATCTGCAGGGCATGTGTCACACAATAGGGAAAATACGTATACAAGTATATAGGGGTACAGAGGTTTGTTTGGATTGCTTTGTGGAAAAAGTTCCTTTGGGAAATCTAGGGACAGATAGATTATAATTAAATTTATGTTAAAGAAACTGGTTGAGATTTATCTCTGTATTTAACCAACTTGATGCACAAAATTTGTTTCGCAATAAGTTGCATTTTCTGTAGATTCAACAATTAATGTAAAGCAAATAGACACCACACAATCTTAATAACTAGATAAACACAACTTTTTTATTTTTAACAATTCTAACACCCGGACAAACATAACCTCATAGATATAACAACTAATCAGCAATTTATACAATTTTATGACTAGATGGATTAAGCAAACATAAATGTAAATAGACATAGTACCTTTCTAATAAGTTTAATAGCTGGATAAACATAACCCTACTAGACATAACATGATTATAGTAAGTAATACACGGTAATCACACCCAAAAAAATTCACACAAAAATTTTACTACTATTTGCTCATATTTATAGAATTGTATTTTAGTAATTTTAGACCACTCACTTGTTTCATTGTGATGATACCAGAGGCTGTGTAATGCAATTTTGACCTCCTGGTGATGAGCACATATTCTCGAAACATGTAGAGACATGAAATAAAATTTATTGTGAAACAAATTTTGTGCATCAAGTTGGTTAAATACTGAGATAAATATAAGATGCACGGTCAACAAAACGTCAAAAAATGATTGAGATTTTTTAAGCTTGTTGCAGTTATTTCAGACACAATTGAAAACTGACTAACAAGTTATAATACCATTGATATTAAGTATTCAATCGAGATATTGAACCTTGGACTGGGAGAATTTATTTAAGTACAAAAAGTATAAATAATGTGTCCATATTCGTGCTTCTTATTTGTAACTTTAATGACATTTACATAATTTTCTCAAAGTAGTTTGCTTAATTACATTTAAACTTTTAAAGCCTAGAGGTTTCTTTACGTACGACCAGTTTCAACATTCACAAATTTTACATTATGCTGGCTTTGTTTTGAGTGTTTTGCACGGATCTCAGAACAGACAGCGACCTTTGTTTTATATATCATTGACTGATTGTTTTTTATAACCGTGGAGGAAAGTGTTTACAGCGCGATACGGACTGATTCCTTATATAAGGTAGATTACATTTCGTCTTTTAAAGGTTAAATACAGCCATTGGATTTCTTTAATTCAGAAGAAAAAATAGTTTTCTTAAACACATTTAGAATTTAAGTTCAACATCTATCTATCGACAATGTATGGGATAGTTTCACACAAATTGCTTATTCAACCTGCTTTCATTTTCTCAGAGAAAAAGTAGGCATATAAGATCGTCAGTCTTCCAATGCGTTTAGTTTCCAGTCGCAACTCAATTATCCATTCTTCACAAAATCAGAAAGGATCTTCTACCACTGATGTTACAACAAAATCACAATTCTAATTACGTCAACTCTGTAGTTACAATATCGTTAACTCCCTAACGTATGAGATGGATGCGTTACAAGTGGCATTAATAAAGGTTGTAAAATAAAAATACGTATTGTGCCTTCGGAAATATGCACGTATTGAAACGTAATTATTTAGAACCTAAAGCAACAAGATGACGATTACCTTAAACATTGGTTAGCTGTACGTTTAATAATGATAAATAATGAAACACAGGAAATCCCCATCCATTGCTCAGCAACGCCTTAGTGGGTCAGGGGCTTCCTTATTATCGATGCTTCATGATAACACTCCGACATACATACTTACATACATACATACGTACATACACACATACATACATATATACATACACACATACATACATACATACATACATACATACATACATACTTACATACAGGTAGGGTGGGGACAGACAGACAAGTTGATTGCCAACAGGCGTCAGAAGTGAAAACCGGATTCCTGCAGTACCTTAAAATGTATTTAGTTTGTGGTTGAAAAGTAGGGAGTAATTTATTCATCACTGCAATTATTAAGGATTACTGTGACACTCAGACTTAAATTCTCATTCCTCACTTTAGAAGACGGCGATAAAAATGTGTACAAACTTTACAACAAGTTCCTTACTTTAAAGTGTCCTATTAATAACAAATTTAAATAGTCCTCTGTGCCTCAAAAAAAGAAGTTGAAATTTGTAACTTAAAAATAAAAAAGTTAGAGATGTGACAAATAATATGTTAATGTGAAGATCTTACGTTGGCTGTGGTACAGTCTGGTGTAAGATATATGTGCTTTTGACGTTTTGCTGACCGTGCATCTCAGTATATTTATCTCAGTAATTAACCAACATGTGCTCGAAACATGTAGAGGCATTAAATAAACTTATTGTAAAACAAAATTTTGTGCATCAAGTTGGTTAATTACTGAGATAAATATATGTGCTTGTCTAAAAAAAACTCATATCCACCTAATAACCTCATAACCACCCTCCACACAACTGCCCTTATAATATAGAACTATCTGGCTGATCTTGATCATATTTGGTATAGTAAAATGTATTCACTGTAACATAATTGCATCCCTTTATGTTAAGTTTGAACATACCATTTATATCGAAGGTCTAAACGAGCTTTTTTTTTTCTGAATATATTGAATTGTTTTAATACAATTTATATAGATATTTGGCAATTATAAATATATTACACTGTAAGATTTTAATTCATTTTAATGTAGGTTAAGATAACTTTTATTAACAAGTCCGGTCTTGTGTTTTGAGTCCGGTGAAAGATTGTATTAGCAAACGTGTACATCAACCAGCACTAAATAAGGTTTACACGACCATTATGCATAACACTAATAATTTTTTTATGTTAAATTACTTTTCAGCAGCGACATTTGTCAATCTTGTTGATATTCCGTCAGGTACCAAACCACGTGGAGTGGGATAGGAGGATTATGTAGCACGAAATAGGAAGGGAGGCATGCAGACATAAGTTAGTCAAAAGGATTTAAAGGAAGAACACTATCGGGGAGGCTACTGATTAGCTATGCCGTTAACATTAGACATAATTGTCTCTGTCCATCGGAATGTCACGCTCCCTACCCAGGAAACTAAGCGAGATAACAAGGAAGCACAAATAAGGGAGTCGCTCTATCAAAAAATGCAACCCAAGAAAAATGTTCGCCATTATATTATGTAATTTCAGTTACCGTTCGGGGAGAAACCTTCGTTCGGGAAACCTCAGTCTTTGTTATGGTACGGGAAAACGGAGACTGCGTTTTTACTGACACGGAAGTGGCACACCGCAGACCCCACAGCTGTTGGTGTGTGTGTGTGTGTGTGTGTGTGTGTGTGTGTGAGGGGGGGGGGGGGGGGTACTACAGAATGCAAATTGTTGTTGGTTCCTGCGGACTGGATGTTCTGGTTCTTTTCAATGAAGTCTGTAAATACTTTCACTAATAATTACCGGAAGCCTTCGATTATCGTGATGGGAGAAGGAGGTGGGGGGTCCCTACAGGTTGTCTATGTCACTGGGATACCGGTAGAGCACAAAGTGTTCCACCCACATTCTTCTGCATGGACAAATTACGTTTTGTAACTTTATGCGTAGTTTTTACTGTGGGTTGAATTTAGCTTGTAGATTTTGGATTCTTACATCGATTGATGTCTAAAGTTAGAATTTTATTGAAAATGCACAATGAATTTGCGTACAAACGGCTGTCAACATTTCGAATGAACCTGTAGTGTCTGCCTTCTATCCTATTGGCTGAGGCAGTAAGTTCCTCCGAACCTTGTCGTTAGAGATCTGAAGAATGAAAATTGAAGTCATCTGACTCAAAACAATTCATTGTGCCTGACCGTCTTGCACATGTGCCTAGCTGTGCAATGGACGTATGGATTCATTAAAATTTCCTGACTGCTCAGCGACCGTAAGTCCAAGAATTGGTGCTTCATGTAGTTAAAAGAATTGAAAAAGTAATATCCCTGAATCCTATGACATATTTTGATAAAATTTAGTGTGGTGAATTTACGTTCAACCAACAATTTTAATTAAATTAAAAATAGTGTCGTTACTGAAGAGCCAATAATCTGACTCTTGCCCAGATTTTTTCCTCTTTTCATATTCTCTTGGCCTATAAGAATAGACCTATTAACATGCTGGAAGTCTACAACATGAAAGATTCTAAATGGCTATCAGCTTTCGCCACTTAAGTTATCTTTCTGATATAAAACACAGAAATAAAAGATAATATTATTCGATAAGATCCCAGTGACATAAGACACGATATTTGAATAAAGGCAATGTCAAGGCTATAGGATAAGGGATTAATACTAATAATAACTCTGCTTATTACGTGAAACGTGAAGCTTTCACTACCTACGAAATAACTGAAACGTTCTAATGCTATCATTATTATTAGAATTGTTTCGAAACCCAGTATTTCCAATTGTCTGTCTCTCTCTCTCTCAAACCTCACAATCTATATGGTAATGAACATGCCTGACCCACTAAAAATGTTCTTCGACTTTTATTTTCATGTCATATAGGTCACACTGCTTGACTCAAAGTGTCTTTCACACACAGAAACGGGATACCTAAGCAAGGCAAACCAAAAATTTCTTTTTTTAATGCCGTTTTATGTTCACTCTTCTTGGTATTTGAAAATACTCACTTAATGGGTGTATCGTCTTGTATTTTGGTGTACATATAGCAAGGTTGTGGAATAGTAAAAGGGTAGAGGCAGCACGTGTATCCAAAACTCGTAACCATCTCTGAATATACGTGGCTTCAATTCCAAGAATAATTAATTTTCATACTTATCTTGGTGAAAAGTAAAATCTAACATTCTTATTTTGTTTGTAGACGTATTCAATATCTCATCGAGACTACAGCACATATTTAACAGAGATGAAGGTCTGGTATCATGTTGAATATCAAACAATATTGGTGTTGAAATCTGTGCGGAACGGAGTGACTTCCCATAAATTCATATTGAAGACATTGTAAATATACAGGTTGATCAAAAAGTCTCTATGCACCTGTACTGTGTACTGTAATTGTCAGGTGCACAGAGACTTTTGATCACCCTGTATGTCGACAGCTGGTATTAAAAGTAGACCCGCTTTCTTTTGGGATATGGTGTCGTGTTGCTTGTTACAGATTTTCCGAAATTTCGGAGCATCGTTCTAGTCCCATCTTCAGAGTATATTGATGTAATACGTTCCCCCGGAACGTCTGTAGTTTTCTACTAAACTGCACCTCATTGCGTCTCGTACGACTGCACAGTTAGCTAGACCGCATCGGGTCAAACATTTAACATCTGAAACCGTTCCGTGCTGTGAATTAGTTATTGCAGATGCAGTCTCGCATGGGAGAAGGCTCTGGTTTGGGCATAAAGACAATATCTAAATAAATTTTCTCCCATTTTCTCCATCCGTAAATATGATTTTGGGAATGCAAATACAATTGCGAACTTCCGTGGCATTCTTCATTCAGATTCTTCAAGTACATTGACACTATCCTTCCTAACGATCATAATGCTGAACCGTGCTTAACTAACATGAGAATCAATAAGCAACTTGATAAACTGTATCGTTTAATGAGCTGTGTCTAACTCTGTGCAAGATAAATATAAAATCTGCCCTTATTTTGGCTGCTGGAGAAGGTTTTACATTTGATAATAGCTTAAAAGAAGTCAATATATATTTGATAATGTGATGTGTCGTCAATGGTACACTGAAAAACAACAAGATCGAGGGTTTGTGATTCCTGCTTAACATTCCGAATGTCCCGGTTTCAAATCTTGGTCCATAAGCTCACTGTCGTGACGAAACGTGAATTGATGAGACCCCATGAAAATAGGTGAACAGTACCGTAAATTAGCCTGTGATCTCATTCTGTCAAATACATAACAGTACATCTTATGTTTATTGGACCTGCATCATCTTGATAGTTGAATAAAGAGAGACCAACTTGATGTCATTTGCTTCATTATTTCATTATTTAATGCTCAACATGTTTCGGGTGTTAATACATCCATCCTCAGGAACTTGCGACTTATTTGTTCAGTTATTTCATGGGTTGTATTGCTCTGGTTCGATGTGTGTTGGGTGTTACGTTGTGGTTTGGCTGGGGTGGTGTTTTATCCGGATACCACACCACCCCAGCCAAACCACAACAACACCCAACACGCATGGAACCAGAGCAATACAACCCATGAAATAACTCAACAAATAAGTCGCAAGTTCCTGAGGATGGATGTATTAATATCCGAAACATGTTGAGCATTAAATAATGAATTAATAAAGCAAGTGACATCAAGTTGGTCTCTCTTTATTCAACATCCAGTACAATAAATAATCTATCTAAGCTTAATTCTTACAGCTTCATTTAGGACACCATAAATAATAAATAAACAAATAAACGAATAAACAAATAAATAAGTGTGATTCACACTTTAACCGCTACAGACTTAGTCACTATTGCACCCATCCCACGAATAACACTAAGCTTATCTTGAGCTGGCTTACTGGAAGGGTTGAATGAGGATACCCAGTGACTCAGTGCGGATTCACATTTGTAGGCACTTGACTGTACTTTTCGGTGTAAAGGCGGTCATGCAGGGACTTCTGTCTAGTATTTTTCTTAGCAGGAACTCACTGTGTATGTCAATGCAAAGTTTTAAACCCGTATAAAACGTAACATTATTGGAAAGCAGCATGAGCCGCAAATATATAAAGACGTGGTAGAACACACTGGAGAGAACATAGAGCTTATACAGAAAACTTCTACGTGTAGAATATACGTTCCTGAAATTGCAGTGTCTCTATTCCTGTACAATGTCAGCTTGAAAATGCTCGTCTGTTTATACTCTCTTACAGTGGAACTTCAGTATAATTTGCATAACGTTTTGTGCCTCTATTCTGCACATGTTTGAATGAGGAATTACACTTACTTACATGGTTCTTAAGTTAGCAACTTGGCCGTTGTCAGCAGTGAAACTCATTGACATTTATCATCTTGCTTCTTGATTACCAAATTTTTCACTGGCTGACTCCGCTTCTCAGAGTTGATGGGCAGTGCTATTCTCTTATTATTACCTACTTTTCATGAAAAATTTTATTTCTTTTTCTACACATACTTTCAACTGAGGCTTTTGAAAATGTTTAGATTTAAATTTAAATATTGATGTAGCGGAGTAATCTATTAAGGGGTCATGTTGTGTCAAATTTTGCACTGGGTAACTATTCAAAATAAACTTTGTTTTCAGTGATAAGCCCAATGAAACAGAATATGAATATTTTACATTCAGGCTTACCAAATCTGAACATGAATTCAATTAAAAGGTCACTGTACTTTCTCTGTACCTTAGTATTGTCTTCGTTACGTTTTTGTTAGAGAGGCACCAAAGTTTCAGACACAAGTAATATCTCCATCTCTCAATGTTAATAAAAATCCAACCAGATGCAACAGTATGCAGATATTTATTTACTGCACGGAACCATGATTTTAAAATCTCCACCTTTCTCAAAAGAAGGACAAACTTCAACTCACACACACTGCACCTTAATACTGTTTATGAAGAGAGCCATTTTGAAAACAAAATTATTAAATGTTGAAACATTGCTTCAAAGTTCTGCATGAAAACAAAATTATTAAGTGCTGAAGCATTGCTTCAAAGCTCTGTATGAGTCTGTACAGCGATGTCATAGGAGAAGAGATTGTGCAGACAAGACATGAAATATTCGATAGCAAGCAAGGGAGTGAAACTTAGGATAAACTGTTGGATAGGGTTTTTATTACGTTAAAATTCCATGATAATGAAATCTGTTAAGTACTGAACCCGAATTTAACAGAATATGAACAATCTACTTACATTTCAGAAGGGCATTATCTGTTCTGAAGCAACGTAGGCAATCTGTGTGGTGATATATTATCCTTTAATGCTTGGTAATCTTTGTATATAGAGCCACGTCTAATATTCAAAGATTCTTTTATCGTCACACCAAATATTTCTGTGCTTCGTATGTATATCAAGAAAAGGCGAGTATTTTCCTACACGACATTAAAAAGTTCCAGTTTATGGTGGAAATGGAATGTGTCTACTATGTGTTACGAACTATATCTTGAAATAAAAATGAGGTTAATTTATTTTTTAAAGATTGAAACAAGTTAATAGCTAATGAAGATATGATTTCGCGAGTTATTATTTTACCTGGTTCCACGTAGTGCAATCCGCAAGTCACATGAAATCAGGGAGTTCCTTCACTTAGAAATAAATGTATCAGGCGCATCTGGTAATAATGGTAATAAAATTGTGACAGTTTTAGGGAATATGTGTAGAGCCACGCTATTAAATTTCGATTTTGTATTAAGAAGGTAACTTGGTGCGCAGTTGTGTGTAATTCAAAGATAGCTGTTTTTTAAATGAAGAGTGATTAAAATGGGAGACACACAAAATATCTTTTAAGGTTTACGTACAAAATAATTCAATTCTTAGTTCCTTCAGCTGGAATAAAATTTAGACGCCCAATAAGTAGTGCGTTTGACGAATGTTGCTAGATTTCAACTGTTTAGTTTTTAATACTTTTCAGGCTTCTACTCGAGTTGGAATATTAAGCTAGATTTTGGTCTGAAATATAGAAGTAGATTCTTGCCCTATAAGGTAAAGTAAAATATTGCGAAATTTTTAAATTCTCCCGTCGATAATTGAACGTTAATTGGCGAAAGTTATGAGAGAATTAAAATATTAGAACTGAGATCAGAAAAATAAAGTCACTGCGCTTAACAACTGGACAAGATCACCGTATCTGGTTCTCATATACACAAAAGATTTACAACAATATTTGCTACATTCTAAGGAATATTACAAAACCTGTTCACTACCTGCTTGTCTGATATTCTTCACTATAAATAAAACTAAATTTCCAAATAAAAATATACCAGTGTGTAACGTATCCAGTGGAGAAGATAAGATTTCAGTGATATCAGTTCCCACTTCTTACGTCTGGAAATGGGCTGGAATCACCCATTTGGACAGCAAAATTCCGTTGTCGTCTGAAACGTAGAAATGTGTAATATATGAAATTTACAAATGTTATCCAGCATTCTGAAGTTTCTGCCATGTGCTAGGCATTCTTCTATGTTGATTGTAAACAATATAAGAACTTTGAAGAAAATTTCTCTTTTTTAACTAATTTCATGGAGGAAAATCTCCCTTTAGAATCACAAATTCCCTCAGCTTTGAATTTTAATAATGCAAAAAATTTACACATTTGCACTACACACGAAAGAAAACAAACAACAAGTTTTCCTTTCATACGAAAATGTCAGAAGTTAAATGAATTTATTTCAATATTCCCTCAAAAGTCACTTAGTAATGACAGATAATTTTTTAAAATTTTTTTCCGAAAATATAGGGAAATTTTAAAAATTGTCCCTCGTAGGTTAAGTGGTATAGTGACATCAGCTTTTGTGTGTGACACAAAGCTTACTCTTTCCAAAAACACGCATTTATGGACTGTAGTGTTATCGGACACAGTCTGATTAAGATGTTCCAATTCGCGGTTCAACACAACCGTTTTGGTCCAGTCCAAAAATTCCGTGACAGGAAGTCCAATTTTCTTACTTTTCCAGGCCTTTACTTTTCCCATCTCTTGAAAATTGTATATTACATTTCGTTTACTGCACTACTGATGCCACCGTACTTTACGGAACCACCTGGTATTATTGCATTTAGGCTTTTGAGTCAATTTAGCTACAATTTTTTTTACGCTTATATTCGGAAGGACGTGATGTTACTTCAGAATAAAACAGTTCTTCGCCTAAGAGCAAAACTTATCACTCCTTTCCTTCCGTATAGAACTGAGAATAAAGTATCAGATATGTTAAAGCAGAAGAACTCGAGATGCAACACCGAAGCGGATATGTTTGACATATTGATAATAAGGGATATAATCGGATCTCACTAGCCTTATGCTGGTGTTGAAGACGAATCACGGTGAGTGGTAGACGAATTTGAGGGTGTTTTTACCAAATGTATTTTAAAAAGGGAATATTTTATATTATGAACTATCTTCTTTTTAGTCACAGCAAACACAACGTTATTATGACATGTCCTCATTTGCACACACAGTTATGAAAAATGAACATACTTTCTTTTCTGCCAGCGAGGGTAGAATGCCCAAACAGCAGTTCAGAAGGGCTTAGAAAAATCTATAAATCTTTCCGCACGTTGGAGAAGCATATGTCAGAAAATAGCACTAGTGCAACGTGCCAGTGCTAAAGAATGAGTAAACACAAGAAGAGCAAATGGCACTGAGCTTATGAAGGGCTTAAGAGATTGAACCGAAATGTTACTTACCTCCACGTCTCTCTTAGAAGTCATAATGTCGGAGATTTTATAATGTGCAGAATATATAGAGAAAGTCCGCCTTTCAAAGCAGTCATTTTATTGGACAGGCTGCGACCGAGGTGTACGATAAAGCATGTTTCGATTTTCGGCAGGATTAGGCGATTTATCTATCTTCTAAAGCGTCCAGACCGGCTTTATAATCCAAAGTCTCTTATTCGTTTGGTTTCAGAGGCTTTTCCCGCGAGACCTGAAGCAGATAATTCATCTAATTTAGTACCGAGGTTACAAATGAGAGTCTATGCCTCCAGTATGCCATATTTCTGAATGACGTGAACTTTTACCGACCTGTCATCATGTTTGCTTGGATTTTACTTACAGGCTGATAAATCCGACAAAATCTATTTTTATCTTTATTTGATTATAAAAAAATCAAACCCAAATAAATGATAGTAATTGGACTCAATTATTTAATATGCAGAATTTACATCTCATAAGACAAACGTCTTGTTTAAACTTTATTTGCTTTAGACATACTCTTTGAAAACTAATAGGTCTAATTTTCCCATTTCAACTTTTAATTTCTTGAACCTTTCGGTATGTACCAAATAAGCTGCATGTAAAAATATTTTTCTTTGCTTTTCTTCATGGAGTCTATACTAGACAGGCAATATAAGTAAAATTGACTGATCAGTGCTTTGTTAGATCCTTTGTTATTTTTCCCGGGCTAGGGGTCCAACTACTGGCCCTGATTTTACAAGGCTGAAAATCGTGTTGCACCCGGCGATTGTAAACTAAAGTTTAATAACAACAATATAGAGTAGTAGAAGAATCGTAAACTTGTTTGTCATTTTTAAGGGCTGCCTAATGCCACAACAATAGTACCAGTTCTTGAAAAAAAAAATTGAGAAATTTAGAGCTGTGGTCACAAATAAAATTTATGACATTTTACTCGCAAGTAAAAAATAACGCATCATAAAATGAAACAAACAGACTGATAGCGTGACAGTATTCTTTAAGTTAAAGCTCGGGATCGGCTGAGTTACAGACAGTCTTTCAAATAAATTGGTTACTTTGCAGTGATGTAAGTTGGAAAATTTAGCTTATACCTCATGGCTTCTATATGTTTTACAAAATTCATTGTAATATTATCGCTTTCTTCCTCACAAGCCCTGAAAAACACACACACACAAACACACACTGTGTATATATCTATACGTCTATAGGGCTAAGAGTAAATATATTTCAAAATGTATTTGTTGTAACAGCATGACAAGAAAGCTGTGTTCTGGTACGTGATAAAAATTTAAAAACTGGGCTAAAAACTTGTGCCATTTAGCCTAACTAATTTCCAGCCTGTATTGCGCCTACTCTAATGCCTTTTCGAAAAGACCCAGATTAGTTCTAAAACAAATAATCTCGTCTGGAGGGCAGATAACATTACCATTCAAAGACTTTAGAGTACAGGGGCATGAGTTCTCGGCACTTACTATCCAAACCAGGACTGTACGGTTCAAACGAAAGCCTTTTCAACACTGAGGTCGACGCATTAGCCTAATAGGTAGGGGCAAATTTGGTACACGTAGTGGACAGATCACGAAGTACTGATTTTCCGCCTCCAGTCAAAAAATTTCAGACTTCCTGTGACACAACATAAAGACAAATCAATTAAACTTTTCATCAGAGTGAGTTCCACTGTTCTCATATACATGGCTTTTTTAAGTTACTGTCAGAATCTCTCACAGTAAATGGTTGACTTTATAATGGCTGATAAATAGTGAACAGAAAAGGATTTGGCAGGATGCTGTCTCAGTTTAATTTGTATATGGCGACACAAATAAGTTTCAAGGTAAAAGTGCCAGAATAGTTTCGAAGCACGCCCATCCAGATGAGATGAGTACGACTACACAGAAGTGACGATGTGCACGTCTTTTATTCTTTGTGGTAGGTTTCTGAAGCCATCCAGTAATTGCATGCACTGACGTAACAGAAAATAAGCGTGAGTGCAAGACAGAACCAACTGTTCCGTTTTGCTACAACCTGCAGCTGGCAACCTGCCAAAACACTCTTGCCCACAGAGTCTGAAATATACCAAGACTTTTTTTTTCGTTCTTCCACACGTACTGGTTTTCTTTCTTTCTTCGCTCCGGTTCCTTTTCTCTCTCTCTCTCTATCTATCTATCTCTATCTCTCTTATTTAGTTCATTGTTCCTCCTTCTTGATTTCTTTTTCGCGTGTTTATAGTAAGTGATTAGTGATTACTGCAAGTAAATTAAGTTATATTTAGTGAATTAAATTCCCTCCATACAGTACTCCGTAACTGAAAATAATAATAAAATTTAATTGGAACACAATTTAAAACCTGGCCAATAACTTCCTGCTTTGCAATGTGGTTGGAAATCAGAGCTATTGATTTAATTAACGGTATAAAATAAATTTGAGAGCGATCTAAAGAAGAACTGTATAAGACGAACATTAAAGTATTCAACCTCAGTGTGGAAGACATTTAATCTTATTAGTAACTGTCCTTTAAGCGCGAAGTCAACTATTTTCGCGGACAAATATACAACCTCATTCAGCGACAAGAGCAACCTTTCCCCGCTTTGGGATTTACTGGCACAGACTGTACCCGGAAGGCTGGAAAATGTTATAGAAAATGAAGCAAACAGCGTTTAATTTTGTAGCAGGAAATGTAACGTGTATTGATAAAAGTATTAATTTTATGAGAGATTGTTCCCTTCAAATGTAGTATAAATTTCCCTTTTCACTATCAGCGCTTATTTTAGTCCTTTTAGCTGGAAGTCTGTGTATGTCTGATACACTACATAATTGATTAAATAGCAATCTATGTCCGAGTAAATGATCAAGATGTCTGTGAAGTCGAGCGGAGAAAGTTTTGCAATCATGGAAATTCACCGCCCCCCCCCCCCCCCCCCCCCCCCTCCACCAACTCCCCCCCCCGCCAACCCAACCAGAACACACCACCT
>Ga0131853_10006359_pt1 | contig 21308 bp, 14 predicted proteins | sample TergutLab28metaG_FD_92764 | JGI IMG/M metagenome (GOLD analysis project Ga0131853, IMG submission 92764) | Labiotermes labralis P1 segment gut microbial communities from Petit-Saut dam, French Guiana - Lab288 P1 (version 2) (version 2) | ecosystem: Host-associated > Arthropoda: Insects >... | reverse complement strand
ATTTTTTTTGTTCCCCCAATTCCTAATTTTTAATTAAATTTCCCATTTTCTATAATAAAAAAAACACTCTAAAAAAAATTAAAAAAATCAAAAAAAATTTATTAAAATTAAAAAAAAAAAAAAAAAAAAAAAAAAAAGATGCAGTTTCTTTTATTCAATGGAAAAAAGTGTCATCATACAGAAACTTGAATGTTTGAAGTTTAACAATAAAATGATGCTATTCAAATCTCTCCATGGCTGTCGAATTATTAGCACAATACAGTGGTAGCAGCCATGGCAAGTGTTCATTATGCTCTTTTCACTTGTTTGGTAAAATTTTACATACTACATTGTATTTAGGCAAATATAAAAGAAACAGAGTAGTACAGGAGACATTCTACAATTTACTCACTGACTGGTTCTTTTCTACATATGTAATACCGTCACAAGAGTATTTATTTAAAGATATGTCTTTTACAACTGACTCATAAAACCAGGGTCAAAGAACTTCCAATGCTTCTCATGCAAGGACACATTAAAAATGGAAGGTTTCATGCAAAAGGTATTGAAATCCACTGAATTTTATTACATAGGTTAGTGCTGTGTATTCCCAAAATAACTGCAGTATTCTTACGAGCTGTCAAATACGTATGAATCCTCGTCATACATTTTGAACTGACGTTTACAATAAAAGAAAAACAGACAATGAAATTTTGTGATTCCAGATAAGGTGGTAAAGGTCACAAATGAAATTACAGAAGGAAACAAATGCTCTTATCGATATTTTGTTAAAAATGTGTTCATAATTAAATAAACTGTACCAATAAATGTGGTATTCTAGTTCCATTATTCACAATAAATAAAAGGGGCAATCTGACAAGATTTGCCTGTTTTCTAGGTGCATTTTTCTAATTTTACTTAGAGGATGTTATATCTGTAGTACTAATAAAATAACTTCAACACAATGAATACCCTGTTGTTTAGCACTCCATCATTGTCAAGTTCACATGCTCTGTAACAGCTTACTTGGGAAAACTTTTTTTGAGTGTGCTATACAGCCAAATGAACTACAAATATGAAGAGAAGTTTAAATACAAAATACAGTGAATTACCAAACTTGTCTTATATCCATATCAAAAGCATTGTGTAGGCCAGATTTTATCAGGATAAGCTTGATGAAACCTGTAGAGCAAAGCTACATAATGGTATTGGTAAATGCAGAATCAATTTTGCTAAAACAAGCTTGTTCCATCATCCTACTAACTGCCAATTCACACCCAGAACCATCACCACCACCACCACCATCACCCCTGGCAGCATTGGAGCAAACTAGCAGTGCTGCCACTACCTCCAGGTCTTTCTCCGAGATGTTATATGACACCACTAGTTGCTCAATGAGTCCATCCAGTCGAGAACTGAGGCCTGACAGTGCCACCGCTGCACCCGACACTGCTGCTCCTTGCTGCAACAAGAGCTCACGGCTGCGCTGTTCCAATCTGCACAGTTGTGCTTGTAGGGCCAGGTTTTCTTGCCTGAAACAATTGAAATATCTTGCTTCACTCTGTTAAGTAATTAAAAGTTCAAGAAGTGGAAATCATACATAAAAGTGCTCACAGCAGGTGTTGCTCATATGACAGTTTTTTGGGTTCTTACACTGTGTAACACAAGCATGTCCCAATGATTCAATGGAATGTGCTGCCTCCGCCAAGCAGCACATTGCTCCAGAACATTTCAACAAACCTTTACTACATTACTACATGCAGCAAGAACTTGAATGCCATCGTTTGGAAATGATTATCAAAAAATCTGTGAGATAACAACACGAAAGGACTGGCTATGTTGTCTGGCAGTTCATCTCCCAAGTCACTTTTATAAGGTTAACAGGTCTGGTGGAATGCTTGTTTAAATAAGTTTACACTAACTTTTCAATATAATTAATCATGTCAGCAAAGAAGTGGATCCGATTACAAGACGCACTTATAAAATCAGAATGCAGGTTTTGGAAGACTACAGAAATATACAACATGGTCCTGGGTGGAATTTCAACTTGTACAATTAGGGGGAAAAAAAGTGCCTTTCAGACATCTTTATAAAGCATAATTTAGCAACATAAATAATTATTCCCCTCGTACCATTAAGTTGGACACAGCAAAGGCACAGACTGATGAATACAGTCCTATATATTATATTTTTATTGGTCAGAATTTTTTTGAACCATAAATTACAGGATACTGTATTTATATGACATACAACATCCAGGCTGAGGAACTGAGAGCAGTTACTTAAATCATTTTCATGCAACTCTTTTCCCTTTTCATCAGACTCACCTTCGCTGCTCACTGATTCGCACTAAATGCTTCAATTCTTCTTGCTGTCGTTCCAGTCCACATTCCTTTTCCGACACATGCTGCTTTTGTCTACTTATCTGTGGAGAAAAACACCAGATTTTTTAATTTAACAGTCACAGAACATTATTCATACTGGTGTTGGTTTTGGCACTGAGTGAAGAAGTGCATACAGAAATTCATGAATGAGCAAGTAATACATTATATTACAAGATATACACTAGTCCCAGTGATTGTAAGTGTGAGTGGAATAATTAACATAGACAGGCAACCCAACTTTTTACAGGGCACAGTCACGTAGAGATCATGTGGTGCAGTGTAACATTCAAATTCATATTTCGTGTTACTATTCCTTGTTCGCGTGCGGACTAAGACCACGGAGTTTAGTTTATTCCTTGTTCATCATTTTACAAAGGATGACGCCACCACCATCACCATGGTCATCATTATCATCATAGTCATTGTTGTTGTTGTTGTGTGTATTACAATGTGCCATCAAACAGTATCCACACTGAATTTATTTCTCCATAACAACACTGCCCTTCTAATTAATGGTGTCCCCTTGAAAGTAGTCTCCATGGAACTATATGCAATAAGCCCAGTGACTGTGCTACCCTTTTAAGCTTTTCGTAAAGCACAATGCTTGAAAGTCGACAAATGCCTACTGCACATTTGCTTGGATCATGGCGATATCAATAAATCTCCTTCCCTTTAATACTGTCAGTGTTTGGAAAAGGAGAAATTCTCAGTGCTAAATCAGGTGATGATTGTGACTGTGGACATGAAATTTTACTTTTAGCCAGAAATTAATGCATAGACACAGCAGAGTGAACAGGGACAGGACACAATCATGGTGATCTGATTCACATTTGTATTATCTTTCAGATGTTCTGAACTGACCCAAATAACACTCTAATGTGCTGCACATCACAAACAGTGATTATTCTGTTCCTGATGAGAAGTTCGTACTCTTGACTCACATTTTTATCTGCTTTGTGGAAGTCCTAAGCATCTGGTATTTTTAACAAAGGTTACTCCATTTTTGAACATAAAAAAATCACTTAAAACTTGTGTTCAAACCACTGTGTGCTCTCAAAAAAAAGTTATTTGATGGAGACATGTTGTTACTTCAAGTCTGCCATTTTATAAGTATGCCAAAATCACAAATGTAATGACATACAGTTACTTACTCCATGGTGCAGAGTCCTTGAGAAGCTAACTGGTTTGCAGCTAGTCAAGAAATTCCCCACATTTTATGGAACCAGAAGGTTCATTACCGCAATCACAAGCCTCCACCACCTGTCCCTATCCTGGGCCAGATTTAACAAGACACTGCTCAACAAATGCATGAGCAACAAACTCAGCAGACACCTACATTTAATAAGCGAAAGCAGTGTCACTGTGTGACCAGTTCAAAACTTATTGGATTATACCACATCTGTAAGGGCTCTTCACCATAAAGTTAAGATCCATGGTGGATTCTAAGACACTTAAATCCTTACTGTGACATATTTTCTGCACTTTTATTTTGCTGCTCCCACTGTAGATTCTAGGCTTTTTGGAGGCTTGAATTATTATTATTATGATGGACCCTCAGAAAAAGAAGCATGTGTTGTGGCTGGTGTGTTTACTGGTGAATAACACTGACCATTCACGTAATCATACACATACAACAGTACGCTAAAGCTGCAAATTATACACCAGCTACTTACTTCTGCCTCAGCATCTCTGAGGGCATCTCCCAGAGTCAGTTTCTCTGCCTGAAGAAATTCCTGTAACTCAAGAGACTCTGCCTCTGTCTCTTGTTGCTGCTGCAGAAGTGTTTTCTGGGCTGCTAAACTCCTTTCCAGATCCTACAATGACAACACATGCTATAAGAGCTGCTCAGAATTAGACAACTGTATATTTCTACAGGCCCATACAGAGCTGATTTGAATGTACAGTAGAGTATCAAAAGTACATAAACCTCACTGTTCAAGTTTTGAAAGTGAAATGATCACTCACTTTTACACTATTGCTCTGACCATGCATAAATTGTTTGGACAAATTAGGATGAGACTACTTGGTGGTAAGTTGGTTTCACCCATTCTGCTACTGTGCAGAACACTCTAAGCTCAGTCAAGCCCTGTCTTTCATTTTAAATGGGACTGAGTAATTTCATCATTCATGGAATGCATCACTCCTTCAATTATTTAATGCATTTTATGATTCTAAAAAGTGTATACATTTTATTAAAAATAAACTTGCATGATTTTTATGCTTTCTGTCATTACCATATATTTTTATCACTGGTATTGAATAAGTTCTTGGGACCAAATAGAAAATGGACTGTGATGATTACAACACAATCCAGGCATCATGTACTTTCAAACAAGCAGTAGTATGAGAAGATGATTTTAATAAGAACAATAAATAATTACATTACAGAGTAGTAATCAAATGAGCCTCCTCCTTTTTCTACATTAATTTCAGAATGACAATTTAATGTTCACAAAGGAGGGTCTTTGATTATATGTTAATGAATAGAACAAGGTAAGTTGAAAATAAAAGATAACAAAAGATATTTATAAATAATCAAATAAAAAAATACGGCAACTAATCATAGACCAGCAAATGTAAAGTGAAATACAGGGCTTCACCTTTATATATGAGAAGACTACACTATTCATCATTTTCATCAAATACCATTATCTTTCATTTATATTCAACAAGATTTTTATGTGCTTGAAATCTCTGACATCAGCAGCATCTCAGCCAGACTGTGTCTGGTCAACACTTGCATTCTGTCAGCTGCATGTCCAGCTTTATCAAAATCTCATCCAATTTGTGATTGCTCTGCTCTCATGAGACCTCTTTCCTGCCATATACCCATAATTTATTTTTGACTAGATTTAAAATTCTAAACAACATATGACTGTAAGCTGCACATTGCTTAGAGATTTAAAGGTGAAGTAGGCCTATAACAACATAGTGTAAGTACAAGTGAGTAAAATATACCCTGCCAAACTGAGGCCTGGAAGAAGAATTGGTTGATCTACAAATCAATTTTTAACCAGAGAACAAGAAAAGTAATAACACTCATACACAAACACATCCACTGATAGTTGCTTCAGTTAATCAGATCCTAGTTCTTCAGTATAGTGTGCGCACCTCAAACATACTGCCATCCCACACGGGGTAGCAATACACAGACCACAATAAGTAAGCCATGCTCAGCAACAGACTGCTTTTATTTTGGCAAATGTATTCTTATGGGATGTGATCAGCATAGACTCATCTCCCCTGAAGCTGGAGACAACACCCTGTGCCCTCCCCTGGACTTCTTAAAGAGGATTAAAACTTTGGCAATGCAAGCAAAAAAAAAAAACATAAAATTTCTTAAAGAGGAATTTCACTGCCAAGCTATTTGTGATGCATTCATGTAGGAATATTCATTTCAAGCTTTCTAGAAGTTTTCAGATCAACACTAATTCAAGTGGGAACTAACACCAAATGAAAGTGTGTATGATCAATTGATACTTTAGCTACAACAGTGAAGAAATAAGGATCATCAATCACAACTGTGTTTATATTATTTTATTCTTGCTATTGAGAAACTTCACTTTCACTCCCAAAGTACTGGACTACTATTTCAATATAAAATACATGTAACATATTTTAATACACAATCTCAATTTTTTACCCAGTTTTGGCTTAAAATACAACTGCAATATTTCTAACATGGAGATTTCAGCTATTTCAAGGAGTGTCACTCTAATAGGTTGTATTTAAATTGTCTTTCTTTGTGCATTTTTTTTTAATTTCCTGAGGATGGATTTCTAGAAGAGCCAAAACATGTAGCAAGAATTACATACTACAAACACAGATGTGACTGACAATCTGTACTTCCTGACTGTTGTTCCTGTATAACAACAGGATGCCATATGTAAAGATGATACTTAAGTTATTCAGTCACAGTGTTTCAATCACTGAATCAAATAAAGTGGCAATTACCAGTAAGTAGGAAACGATTTGGAAAGAGGTGGATATGGCCAAATGTTTTTATCATCTGCCTCAGAAGAAAGAAAAATCACAATAAAATTCATCTGTGACTAGTCAGTAACCTAACAGAGATTTAAACCTGTTGTTATACAATTATATAATTATCAATTCTTATTGTTACAACGACAGTTCCAACAGTCACATAATGGAGGCACAATTGCTGCTAATTCAGGTGCCATAATCAGAGTGGTTACATTGAACTGCTCTTCATTCTTGCATACAGAATGTAAAACTTACTTACCCGCTTTAAAGTTCGGCAAAGTGTTTGAAGCTCATTAATCTCCTGCTGTTGCTTGACAACCACATTACTTGATGAATGAAGATATGTCTCCAGAGCTCCCAGATAGTCCATACTATCATTTTCCTCTACAACCACATAACCAAATATTACATTTGTTACAACTAAAGTTCCCACAAAATTGAAAATGTGACACTGAAGTGAATCACTATGACTGCAGATGGTCTTCCTTTAATTATTAACGTATACTTGTACTGTACATGGTAAATAAGAATAACTTCAAAACTGAAGTGGATATTTCACTCTGACTGCTGACTGACTGAGCAACCATCCAACCAACTAACCCCAATTAGCACATTCTTCAGAAATAGATACTCAGCTAGTCAAGAAACCCTCAAAATTTTGTGAAACTAAAAGGGTGATTACAATGTTCACAAGTGTCCACCACTGGTCCCTAGCTGCCCTTGAATATGCTACAAAGATACTTTATAGGCTGGAAAATGAAGACACAATCCAAACCTCAGGCATTATGTGTAATATGCAGTATTTTGTTCCTAATAAAATGGCAGTATGTATTAAAACATTCCATTAGGATTTATACATATAGAATGATTTTGTTTAATACACTTTATCACCATTTACCTGGAGGAACTATGAAGAAAACATGGCAGACAAAGTGGTCTGGGTAGCCTGTTACCACCCAATATTCTTACTAGTAGTTGAAAAATATGTACAAGCAGCAGTACAAATAAAATACAGTATGTCCAAAGAAGAAAGGTTTCATTTTAAACAACTGTGAAAATAGGTAAAGCTTTAAGAGTGAGTTTTCACTGCACGATAGCGGAACTCGGACAGTTTTATGCTGTTGCTTCACCAAACATGCATGATATGCAATTGCACTAAAATACACGTTGCAAGGAAAACATCAGCCAGTCAGCAGCTGCTCTAAGAACAAGAACAGTTGTGGAAGGCAGAAACATAATATGGTTAGTGTGTTCAGTGTATTCGAATGTGTTCAAAGAAGTCCAGAAAAAAAGGTGGGAAAACCCAGGCCATCCTCAGAAGAACTGCCAAATTTCCATCATCTCTCATAGCAGTGGGCAGATGAGCACATATGTACATACTCAGTATGGTAAAAATTGCTCTATTGTAGATTAATGACTTTAGAATAATCATTCTTATGATATGAACATTCCTCCCCTTCACATCCTATATTGTGGTGAGAACTTTAGAGTTTGTTACACGTTTACAAGTTGGTCTTTTGATATTTATGTATAAAATTCATCAGTGTTCATAATTTGACACATGCTTCCTTTGGTTATGGATATGTATCATATTTTCATTTCCCACCATCAAATGTTAATTTTACAGTGCAGTTATTAACTTTCGGTTCCACAGCCATTCCAGTGAAGTGTGTACACATTCTGTCTTCAAAGTGCACCAACCTGTATATTTCCAAACTGTTACAGCTATTTGTTATAGACAATATTTTGTCATCCTATATACTGCACTGATGTCCTCAAAACAAATATTCAGGCATACCTATGTTACTTTTAGGACTTTCAAATGATTTTTATGACTTGTGTTACTTAAATATTTTTTCCCTATCTATATTCAGACATACAATTTCAGTACATTCAAACTCATGCTCATGAAATTCATTTGTAAGCCATGACATATATTCAGATACCTTTCCTAAGGACTAATTGTTCTGGACTATTATGTTGTTAGTACATACAAAGTGGTTTAATGTATTGTACATAACCCATTAAAGCTTTTGAAAAACAGTTAACAATGAAATGGGCCAATAGCATCATATATATATATATATATACATATGATTTCTCAACCCTCTGCTCATTTTGTGCTCCTGAGATTTTAAGATAGTTGGGGAAAATATGTATACACATACATTAAACTATTGAAATCTAATGTGATGGATTTTTTAAATTGATGAAACCTGGTATTATTTTTATTCCAGCTCTGTGGTAAGATCATTCCAGGGGATTTTGCAGGAAATAAATCTTTCAAAATGTAACTGTGTCTTATTTTTCTACCTAACAAAGGTTTAATCTTAACTAATCATTTGACAGAAATTACTGAAAGCAGCAGACCCTTTTTCTGAAACCAATTTCATGTTCACAGCAGTAACTGTTAGAAAAAGGAAAATCTTAAAGCCAATATCATAACTATGTGGACACACTGTGTACTTACTGACTTTTATATAAGTACATCTAATTGCTCATCCAACAAATCTCACTCTGATTTTTTTTTTATTACAACTGACAACATGCAACTAATTTTGATTATTTATTTCTAAAAGGATCTACATGTGTCGGGCAGTTCCTCCGCCCATCATCAGGAGCACATAACTGTGCACTCAGCTTCAGGTATTGTCAACCAATACTGCTGCAGGCTGGTATCGTGGCTAGGCCATCTAAACTATGATACCCAGGCTTAGCCACGATACCAGCCTGCAGCACTATTTGTTGACAATACCTGAAGCTGAGTATGTGCCTGATGATGGGCGGAGGAACCGCCTGTAACATGTAGAGCCTTGTAGAAATAAATAATCAAAAATAGTTGCATCTTGTTGGTTGTAATAAAAAAATCACATTAACAATGCACGGACACATGAATATCAAATCTCACTCTGTAAGATAATCCAAACAAAAATACTTCCCTAACCAAAACACACCATATTTTGCAAATAAGAAGCAATATTAACTTGTCCATGTGACTATACATGACTGACAGACATTGTGAATGTATTGGAGGGGGCATGTAGACATATGTGATAACATTGGTTATATTTTAGACTGTTGCTTCAAACATCAGTAAAACACAAAAGAATTAAGCCTGACAGATGGGAAAGAAATTAATTGTTTCTGTCTCATTATTTGATTAAAATGTGCAATACATGATAAGAATTCTTTCTGCAAAAGATATGTGTCTGTTGTAATGTTCAATGTTAATTTTCAAACTGCTCCAAAATCAAATGCCCTCAATGATAGTGATAAGACTAAAACAAACCTAAGTGATCTGCCTTGGCATCTCTCAGCATGGCAAGTATCCGCTGAGAGTGCATGTCCAATTCCTCCCTTACAGCCAACTTTTCTGCCTTTACCTCCCCCAGCAACTTCTCCTTGCTAATCAATTCTTCCTTGTGTCGCACTGAGTCAGCTTTCAGTTGGTTGTGGTCCTCAGTCAAGAGTTTCAGTTGGAACTCCAACTGCTGTACCTCTTCCATTTTTTGGTCCACCTGCACAGCCATTCACTATTCTTGATTAACAGTGAGATCAACATTCATAACAACAAATACTGGTATTTGCTTATAAAAAAGATAAATAATTCTGCCATTATTATGTTTGAAATAACCTATAAAACATTTAGGTTGATTTCATAATGCATGCAGGAGTTGCTGAGTAGAATTCATATAATTGAAGACTTATCTGATGCACAGCCATTTCACAAGCTGACATGAGAAGATGCTTTGGCACTCTGCTAGTTACTGATTTTGTTCTAGAATATGCCATCAAGAAGGTATCAGAAAATTCAGGAGGGCTTCGATTCAACAGCCTTCATCAGGAAATGGTTTGTAGAAAAGATGTTAATTTGTTGCAGCAAAATTTAAACACAATAAAGAGTAAAGCAGAAATTCTACAGGCTATGAGAAAAAAAATTACTCTAGGTGTAACTATCAATGAAACTTGGCAACAAACCTACAATTTGACCTTGTGTAAACAACTACAGTTGAACTTGATTACAAAGACATCGGTTTATGCAACAGCTCGTATGTGGAGTCAAACACTGTGGTACAAACTAATTCTCCATAAGGCATGTTTTGTTCTTCTTTGCTAATTATGACATACATAAGAGTATCTACCTTGGATATAACAACACTACAGCCATCCCTCCAATTTAATTTTCCAAGAAGGCTATTTGGAAAATTCTACCACCTCCTTGTCCTTGAGAGGGCAAGCTCTCTATGTCTTCAGGTAGCTACCTAAATTACAGGCTTGTACAATAACGATACTAATTGCAATTCACTTTGTGCATAAAGTTGCCCTCTACGTTTGCACTCCTGCAGTTAACAGGAAAATAGAAACATGATGACAAAGTTATAGTAACAAACAAACTTTATAAGATTTGACATTTAAAATTTTCACAGAACCAGACACCAGAACCTACTGATATTTGTTTCGTACTGTGCACATTGAGTGCTGTTACACAGATGCTCTGGATACTCTGCATCTCTCATTATCACCAAATACTGCTGATTTTGCCATTAGCTCAATATTTAGTTACATTACACAATGTCAAAAAGAACAGTAGTATGTACACGTTTAAAGGGTATGATTTCCCTGCATAAATATTTAACAAGAAATGAGTTTGGAGTCATATATGTAATTAAGCTTTATATGGCTCCAGAATTAATTCCTGCGATAGTGTTATTAAAAGACCATATACTTGCCTGTACTTCCTGGTGCTGGGTTTCAACAACATCCATAGGTCCTGAGTGTTTTACAGGTAAACCCGCTTCAGCCCTTTCCAAATCAGTAGCTCTGAGCACTGTCTGACTGCCAGTTTCATGGTAAATGACAGTTCTACCGTGATACCTTCGACGTGGGTATGGAGGAAGACTCTTGTTCAGACTGCTGCCCTCTTTCTGGTGATGCTGCTTACGCAGACTTGCTGCCCTGTTCAGGCTTGGATCACGGCTAACAGAATGACTTCTTGCAGTTTTTTCTAAAGTGGTTTGAATTCCAGGTGACTTACATCTACGTCGACGTGGAAGAGTGGCATACTTTTCCAGTGCATTTGCTTTACTTTCCATAGATGAAGTACTTACCACAGAAGTGGAACCTGAAACATTTAACTTCCGAGGCTGTCCATCAACAACACTACTTCCACGTGATCTGGAGGTAAGTGAATGGGATTTACTGGCTGAGGAAGGCCAGCGGCCATCATCAGTATCTCCAATAACTTTGCTTCTTATACTGGTACTGTTCCATGTCCCTTTCCCTTTTCCGGGAGTAGATACTGAAACAGCATCTCTTCTACTTTCTGGACCAACAGACAAGCAAACTTCCTTAGCGCGTCCTTTTGTAAAACTTACTGTGCTGCCACACACACTTTGTGACAAAGAAGAAGATCTTGCACTGCTTCCAGCTGTTGATGATTTCTGGAAACTGGATTTAACTGTACCACATGAAGTAGTCATTGTCAATGGTACTTTCTCATGCTTATGGGAAGTGGTGCTGGTGACAGAAGACTTGACTGCGGCAGCTGTCCCCACATTAGATAAAGTTTTACTGGTGATGGGAGTCTGGTGGTGTAATAATGTGGCTTTGGGTCTGGAAGAATTCACAGGTGTAGCTGTTGGAGATGGACTTTTTACTTTACTACTTAAAGAAATGCTGTTGCTCCTTGCAACATCTGTTGCTGGTGTTCTTGTCTTAGCACTGACCCTAACAGAACTAGGTGTTACCCTCTTACTAGAACCATTCTTAAGGTTGGAGCGTCTAACATCTTTGCCTGCTATTGAAGAGCTTTCACTACCACCTTCACTTGTACCATCACCATCAGCTGGAAGCATCATGGTTGTTGTGCTGGTAACAATATCCTCTGTTTCTTCATATGCTGAGTAGCAGCTGATGAGGCTTGAGTCACAGGAAGCAGCTGGGGTAGTTGTGCTGGCTGTAAGGGAATCTTCAGGGCCTCCACAGCTACTGATGTAGCCACCACTGTTGCTATTAAAAGCTCTCAACAATGCCAGTGAAGACTCTCGCCCCCCATATGAAGTGCACCCATTGACTTCCACTCCACTGTCACTGCCATCACCCACTAACTTACTACTTGTCTCTACAACCTGAAAATCTGAATTTTCAGTAACTGTTATGTTCAGCATATCTAAAGCATTCACTTCAGCTTCATTCCCATTGTTGTGTGGTGCCTCTGTATCATCATTATCCAAGAGATACATGTTCTTTTCTTTTTCACAAATAACCAACCCTTCTTCCAAATTCACTATACTTCTGAGATCTACATTATCAAGTCTACACAAGGAATCTGTGGTGTTCACAACTTGCTTTTCAAGAGGTTCACTGTCCTTCATTTCACTTTCAAAGCAATGTTTTGTGACATCCAAACCATTCAATTTATCCTTTAAATCTCCATCAGTACAAGACATATTCAAAGGCTCCTCTTTTGACTGATTCATTACATAATCAGAAATATTCTCATTAGTGATAGTTTCATCTAAGTCCTCTTGTTCTTCACAACACGTCTTGTGTATTTCTAGGGTGTTACCATGTCGCTGTCCACTCCCATTCTCTACATCCTCACTGTCCCCTCCACCCTTTTGAATACCTTGCTTCATATCTGGGCTGTCGTTCTGAAGATGTTCGTTGTCACACCTATCGGTCAGCTTTAGTAAAGATTCTTGACTGCTGTCTGTGCTGCACTCTATACATCCCCACCATGCCGTGAATTTAGTCCATCATCACCTACAAAGAAAATATATTTTTTTTAGGATTTCAAGATTAAGATTAAACAAACTGTTTGTGCTTAGGGGCAATCCACATGTTGTGTGGAATACTACACTACTCCATAACACAATCAGACAAGCTGGTGTTGTTATGAAAAATATGTACCTTTTTGTTCATTTGAGTTTCAGTTTTCTTCTTTTGGGGCTTGCTTAATAATGGAATAAAATAGCATAATTTTAAGAACTGTATGGTTGCAGTTGGTTATCCAGAGTCCCTCCTTGTTTACAGCAGTCCTTTCACACAACTTTGGTGGTACCACCCTAAAAGAGACCATGACTCACCTTCTCCTCAGCTATCCATTCCTATCCTGATCCAAATTCTACTGAGATAATGGATTACAAATAAATTTTACTGGTTAGTACACCAGAAAGGGTCTGAAGGAGTAAAAATACAATCCTAGTATTCTTGGAAGAACTGAAAAAAAAATTATAAATTTCATCTGGGACAGACTATTTTCTGGTCAAAATTCCAACTGATTCATGAATATAAATCAGGGAATGAACACCACTCGGAGACATCTGTCATGCCAGTTTTTGTTACCAAGGCTGCAAGTTTGAATGCCAATTAGGCATACAGTTGGTACGTGCACAGTTATCACTATTAGAGCCACTGGACTGAAACAAATAAATATCCATATCCTAAAGAAATAAAAATAATTAAATGGCAATCAAAATCATCAGTAACACCCAAATTTAATGGTCTGTATTACTGAAGCTTCAGCCTTCTTTCAGAAGATTAGGTAGAATTTTTGGGGCCCGGGGCGAGTAATCAAAATTCCCGCATATACCACAAATTATGAGCTTCAGAAAATCACAATTATTCATTTAATTTCCATGTATTTGGCTCGGTAATTTGTTGCGCGCAAAAAATCGATTTGTTCACTTATAATATTCATTTTGCCGCCATTTGGACTCAGCCGCCACGGACAGTGGCATCGTTCGTCCCCCCTCCCCCTTCAGTTACACCTCCGCTGTCTTTTTTTTAAATTAATGATAAGAGCAAAGGGATGTAGGTTTACTGCCTGAAGGCAGTCAGAATCAGAGGAACATTACGGCTGGCGAACAGCCAGCCCGTCTGTCCTAGTGTCGAAGATTCATCATGTTTCAGTCCGACGGTTTCGGTTTTATTGTCTTGGTGCGCTGCCCCTGACGCGGAGGTAGGTCTGGTCATTGTTACTAAATGAATTATTGCAGGCGTCTTATTTATATACCTTCCTGAAAGTGATCAAACCTTTAAACTTTAAAACACGGTAGGTACTATGAATGCCATATGTGTAACAAACACGGTAGGTACTATGCATGTCATATGTGTAACAAACACGGTATGTACTATGTATGTCATATGTGTAACAAACACGGTAGGTACTATGTATGTCATATGTGTAACAAACAATGTAGGTACTATGTATGCCATATGTGTAACAAATACGGTAGGTACTATGTATGCCATATGTGTAACAAACACGGTAGTTACTATGTATGTCATATGTGTAACAAACACGGTAGGTACTATGTATGCCATATGTGTAACAAACACGGTAGTTACTATGTATGCCATATGCGTAACAAACATGGTAGTTACTATGTATGCCATATGTGTAACAAACATGGTAGGTACTATGTATGTCATATGTGTAACAAATACGGTAGGTACTATGTATGCCATATGCGTAACAAATACGGTAGGTACTATGTATGCCATATGTGTAACAAACACGGTAGGTACTATGTATGCCATATGTGTAACAAATACGGTATGTACTATGTATGCCATATGTGTAACAAACACGGTAGTTACTATGTATGTCATATGTGTAACAAACACGGTAGGTACTATGTATGCCATACGTGTAACAAACACGGTAGGTACTATGTATGCCATATGTGTAACAAACACGGTAGGTACTATGTATGCCATATGTGTAACAAATACGGTAGGTACTATGTATGCCATATGTGTAACAAATACGGTAGGTACCATGTATGCCATATGTGTAACAAATACGGTAGGTACCATGTATGCCATATGTGTAACAAATACGGTAGGTACTATGTATGTCATATGTGTAACAAACATGGCAGGTACTATGTATGCCATATGTGTAACAAACACGGTAGGTACTACGTATGCCATATGTGTAACAAACACGGTAGGTACTATGTATGCCATATGTGTAACAAACATGGTAGGTACTATGTATGCCATATGTGTAACAAATACGGTAGGTACTATGTATGCCATATATGTAAGAAACACAATGCGCTTAGAAATTTCTACGCCCAACGAAAAGTGCTGTAAGTGTACAACTGAAGTCACAATTCAAACCACTGGCAATTTCCTTGTGTTTGCCCTAACGCAACTTTTCTGTACGTTCCAATAGTTGCAAGTATTTGTGCTAGATACATGTACATTGGGGACCGAGGTAACACAGTGGTTAAGGTGCTGTGTTAAAAATCGGAAGGTCGCTGGTTCGATCCCAGCTGGTGCCAGTGGATTTTCCATTGACATAAAATCCTTCCAATCGCACTATGGCCCTGGGGTCGACTCAGTCGAGCATTTCCTGGGGGTAAAGGCGGCCGGTGCGTAAGGCTGACAACCTACCACCATCCTGTGCCGTTATCACGAAATCTGGGAACCTTAACTTCCTGGAACCCTCTGGGTCCCTCCGGGCCTGTAAAGGGACTGGTTTAACTTTTACACGTACATTAAAGTAAAGACGTGAATATTTCTACCTAACTTCAAGTCGTGAGCCCAGGTTCCACAGCGAAACGCAACCGAATGCTATTCGTTTGGTTACCCGCATAAGGTGGCGCACATATGGGTGGGTAGGAGGCTATATTGGAGGCAAAGGGCAGAAACAGAATTCGAATCGTGTACTGAATTTTTAATTGTTTTTGTTTCTTCATGTTCTCTATTCGCATAAATAATCATTTAAACTGTGCAGTTATGCTCTTCAACTATATGATACAAAAAGCTGTTCGTTCTGCATTGTCCAGGCCACAAGTAACCTACGCGGGAAGCAGATATTTTGTTTTTTTGCTTTCGCTATCTGCTGTTCACTGGCCTTCTGGTTTCGAGGGTTTGTGTTGGAACGTGACACGTCGTGGGTGCACTTCCACAAATCCTGGCCACTTCTACGTTTCTTACCCAGTGTCCGTAAATGTCGTGTTAACACAAGTGTTGTTACATTTTCACCACTCGTTTATAAGGCAATAATAGTGTTTCGTTTTGTCACTGTACACTAGCACGAATCTTCATGTTTGTACCGTGCATCATCGACGATTAAAACACTTTATTATCCAACAGATGCACAAATATATAATTCGTAGATACAATTAGAATTATTATAAAACATTTAAAATATTTTATAATAATTTGAATTGTATCTACGAATTATATATTTGTGCATCTGTTGGATAATAAAGTGTTTTAAACGAGCACGGATATTTGCAAAATAAATCAGGCGTAGAAACAATATCACAGTTATTCACTTGGGTCTTTGTACAATACACAATTATTCACGCACCTGTCAAACACACCAGTCGGCGGAAATACACTTATAATACGTCCAAATTTCCTGAGCTTCAAGCATGGATCGCCTTTAGAACAGTGCAGACATTTACAATGTCCATCAAATCCAAGTCACGTATTTTTGTATTACGCAAAACCGTCGTCTGGAGATATTTGTAAGAATTCAATGTTACAAAAATGCTGATACAAAAAGACATCAGTTATCAATACAACATGGCTGGCAGTGCAAGAATTAATACAAACACGCCTATGAATCCGATGTGGAAATTTTGAGTAGCCTAACTGTCCGCCGTCCCAGCATTCCATTCTTGACAACTGACAAACTTGCCTGGTTTCGATCTTTGGCTGTTCAGAATTCATGTCTGGCAATAGCGCCAATTTTACAAGCATCCATTAGCAGTGAAGTTTCTAGTCATTAGAATGACAGTGAACTGGACAAAGCGGATGTAAACACTGCCGAAGCCAAAAGGTTGAGGACCTCTAACCTGTAAACAAACGGACTGAAGAGAGCGAACCCACACAACAGCAGTGACTCCTCTAAAAGGAGCAGTGATGTGGCCGATACTTCTTCTTATGCCATCCCTTTCCATACCCACTTATTTGCATGAAAGCAGAAAGCTGTCATGACCATATCTATACGTCCTGGGTAATTCAGTCTGTAGTGATCAGATAAGACTTGAATAGGGTTCGATGCCCGGCAGCAGCAGATATTTCTCGTCTAGCCACCACGCCCACCATAACTAGAAGACCACTCAGTTAAAACAATGGATAGTAGAAGGCTCCCGTGGCGGTAAAGCATTGCGACGGTAAAAATAACCACTCACCTAATCTTTAGCAGAGGTTAAGAACGCGCGGTGCGATGCGTCCACCACCTATCGAAATGCACCTCACAGCGTTGTGCTCAGACACAAGCACTTCATTTTCACCACAAGAACAATTTTAAGCCACGCTAACACAATGCGTATACCCAAATTGTGTCAGGCTCTAGATGGACACTTTTTGCACCTGCTGGATTGTTCCCAACCGCGGCAACAATGAGACATACGTAATGTGGGAAGAATGAACGTGTCTTCCACATGTAAAGAACAGAACAGCGGTTAACGACGTCGTGCACATATTAATGGCAATGTCGATTTGCTGTTTTAGGTTCACAGTACAGAACAGGGATGGAAATTTCTCGGGTGCTTGGTCGCCCAGGTCACTTAGTTTTGCATGGTGAGGCCCAATACGTGCAGCACAATTACTGAAGTTTTCCCTTGCCAAAAAAAAAAACCAGTTAAAATGGCCCCAGCAGAATTCACCAGCTAACAGTAAGTTTCACAGGTCACTCCAGAACTGTGGGTCTTCGATATGGAACTCGTTTATTCAAAAAAAAAAAAATGTGGATCCCTGCTGCACGATGTATAGAATCACACCCTGTAATCCTGTTACTGGGGGACATCTGTGACGTTAATCACACTATGTACGGCTGTTACCACCCCGGAAATGAATGCCGTATGTTCTTGTGAAATGTCAGTAAACCCAGACTAAAAGGTGTCACAACCCAGAACACCACAGCATGAATCTTTATCCTTGTGGAAACGTAACCTCTCGCACAACACAAATTTATTCACCGAAAAGAAAGTGCTTCCGTTGGATTTCTGTGACGTGGGATGATTCTGTAAAGTGTTTATGAGTCTGCAAAGAGTTTACGAGTCTGCAAAGTGTTTCTCTGCCCTTCATGCTTGGACAATATGGGGGGGGGGGGGGGGAGACGGTCCTGTAGTCTTAACTTGAATCCTCGTACACGACACCGACTAATTCCGAACCTGTCAAGCGACAATGTTAACTTGCACGAACCTTCAATCTGACAAGCGATACTTTTCAAGATCCGCCGAATAAGTTACCTGTGCCGAAACACCAGCAATTAAGGCATATATAAAGTTTGGAAAGCCAGCGACACAGCGATAATGAGTCTCTCATTCCCAGTATCAGCCGAGGAACAGAATTTCCTAGAACATACACGCTAATATCTGTTACATGAACTGTTCTTTCGGCGTTATAAAATTTTCAAAATTTAAACACAGTAATTAATTATTGTTATATATATTCTGGATCAGCGTAGTGACAGTGATATGAAATGCTACCGCCTTACCCTGAGAACCAACCATCGGCTACGCAGACTTTCAGGGCAGACAAGAAAATCCTGGGGCCACCCTGGTAATTTAAACTAGTTTAGAACTGCCAACTGTCACAGGGTGTCAGCGTCGGTATAGCGAGCGAAGATATTTACAGCATTAGACAGACGGACAGTCAAGCATACATGTGTGCTGTGTGTTGTGGTTCAAAGCCACCCATTCGACCCACGCGCAACGTGACGTCCGGTAGCTCGAAGCGTCACAAGGAGCGTTCATAGCAGCGGAAGAAGATGCGGGGTCAGAGGCCGTTTGGCCAGCTGGCCGAATCGATTACACGTTCGGTGTTGTATGTAAGAGTACAGTCGTCATTACCACTACACGGCGGGCAACATACACAGACAATTGTCAACCTCTTCTGATTCCAGCCCGTGGATGCCTGATACTGTAACATCGGCCTCCATCTTCAGTTATTCTCCTCCCCACTTCTCATGTAACCACATAAGACTTTCATTTCCTTTTAACGCAGTCTACGGCAGTGGCGTGCCCAGGAATTTTGTTTGGGGGGTTCAACAAATTCAGTTGAGGACAGAGGACAGAAAGAACGGGGATCGGGGGACGGTAGCGCCCTAGTCAGGAGTTCTGAAGACAGCTGTAATTTGGTACAAGAAATTTCATTTCATATAGTAAAATTTTCTTAATTTTTTATACTTTAAGACTATTTATGATGACAACCAATTTGTTTGTCTTTGCTAATGTAAAACAGTTGAGAACCCAGCTAGTTTTAGAAATTTACTGCCTTTTTTCCGAACATCTTGGGGTGTTGGTGTACTAAATTCAGGAATTTTTAACAGTTTTCACAATTGAGTTGAGTTTGGCACGAGTTTGGAGGGCTTTCGGAATTTCGGGGGGGGATTGAACCCCCTCAAACCCCTCCCTCGGTACGCCTCTGGTTTACGGGAAGTATATAACATGCATGTGCTGAAGTGGGATTGCTAATTTAATTAAATACGATCGGAATTTAAACAGGGTTGAAATATTTAATATTACTACCGATGTAACGTTGTGTTGTTGTGGGAGTGGTTGCCGGCATTTCGAAGAAACTAATGCTTTCATCTTGAAAGAGTGAAGCATTCTTCGTGGACTGTGTGATCCTCGCAGATGAAGGCGCTTCGTCCCTTCGCAACTTCGGAAACCACTCGCCAAACGACACGGCGTCATATTACAGAACACCTGAATCCTCAGCAACACCTAGGGAAAAAGTCTCAAATCCCTTCCAGCTACTAGTTTCATTTGACGCGTACTTTCACATCACATTCAAATGTATGGAGACAAGGCGCGTGTGCCATTGGGGAAAGTACATATTCCGACCGGACAATTAATGAATTTGATTTATGACGAACAGCCGTTAACCAAAGAACGTTATTAACACGCAGTCTAAAACAACAAACGAGGTACGTCACAGCAATACTATTGAAAATGAACTGTGATACACCTGAGCCTCCGTTTTGGCATGAAAACCTCTGACAAACGCCAGTTTGCATGTTGATGTGAATACCTTTCATTGCAATCAGAAAACATACGATGCACAGAGAACATACTTCCATAATTAAACATACCATGCACAGAGCACATACTTCCATAATTAAACATAAGATGTACGTGAGCACATACTTCCATATTGAAACATAAGCACGTGAGCACATACTTTGGTAAGGAAACAATATGATGCATGTGGGAGCACATACTTTCATAATGAAACATGTGAAGTACGTGAGCACAAATTTTCATAATAAAACATATGATGCATGTGGGAGCGCATTCTTTCATCATAAAACATTTTATGCACGTGAGCACTCATAATATTTGATGAAAGTGAGCGCATATTTTCGTAATACAACATATGATGAGCACGTGGGAGCGCATACATTCATGATAAAACATTTTATGCACGTGAGCGCATACTTTCAAAACGAAACATGTGATTCCGGTGAGCGCATACTTTCATGATAAAACATTTTATGCACGTGAGCGCATACTTTCATCATAAAACATTTGATGCAGGCGAACATATATGTTAAAGGTTCCTGTAAAAACACTTTATACACGTGGACGTACATATTCATAAGAAAATCACTACTACACGTTAAGTCTACGTGTTCAAAGACGGCGTTTGATACGTGTCAGCCTACATGTTAACAGAAAATGTTTGATACCCGCTTGTCTCTATATACAGGGTTATCACAATGAGTGCCGGGGTCTTAACAACTTGTCATACACAATACACTAGAGATAGGAGTATATGTATTTTTTATTTAATACAACAACACTCCAAGTTTTTGTTACATACCTTACAGTTGCTCTATATGTGCACCCTTTGCGATTATACAAACATCAACACGATAATCGAGTTCGTTCCAAACTGTTTGTAGCATGTCAGTGGTGATGGTTTCAATGGCGGCTCTGATTCGTACCTTCAGTTCCGGGATACACACGCACCCTCTCTCTT
>Ga0131853_10006357_pt1 | contig 21311 bp, 10 predicted proteins | sample TergutLab28metaG_FD_92764 | JGI IMG/M metagenome (GOLD analysis project Ga0131853, IMG submission 92764) | Labiotermes labralis P1 segment gut microbial communities from Petit-Saut dam, French Guiana - Lab288 P1 (version 2) (version 2) | ecosystem: Host-associated > Arthropoda: Insects >... | reverse complement strand
TTCTCGCGGCTATACCCCAGTCTCGCCCCCCCCCCCCCCCCCCCCCCCACAGGTACAGGCATGTGCATTTAAAAATGAATTTAACTCCAGCCATCATTCGGTACATTGGGATTTAAAGGATGGGTGGTAAAGGTTGTGACATGAAAAGGTTGGGAGTCATGCCATTGACTTGTTTCTGCCATCCATTAATGTAGCTGACCGAGTCTTCTGCCAAAGTGTTTTAATTGTCCCACCAGATATAACTGATGGAGAAGGTAATTCAAATTATTTAAAATCGATACACCTGAAAAATAGGTGTTTCTCTGTGACTAATCTTCCACCACAGCTGATCACCTGTTGCCTGGGATGTATGTATTGTTTAGGGACTGACATTGCTGATGTTTCTTCTCTATAATGAAGTGTTTGTTCTGTCAGTTACACTGCATTTTACATGAGGAGAGGGTATAAGGCATTCTTGCACTAGCAGTTTTGACAGGTACAGTGGCACATTGATTTTCTGTACTTGCATAAATGGGTCCAGATTTTTGCATTTCTCATTTTACCCAAAACGGGTTCAGCCATGTAACTGATGTGATGTGTTTTTTTTACTTATCATGTAATTATGTTTGGTGTGTCAGACAGTGTGAAATACTGTCCTACAGAACAAAGTTCAGTTAAGTAGTTGTCATGGCATTGGGTACGTGCCTATCCTCTTCACTCAGACATTACCTGCACACCCCTAGCGATACCATTTCCTCCGTTGTGTTTCTTGTATGCTTGCTGTGCCCCCTGCTCCAGAAAATCTAGCGAGCCAAGGTTGGTCGATGTGGGTATGTGGGAACATTCAAACCTCACCATCAGTCTGGCATATGCACTATAACAAATCGCCAGATGATTGTGTTAGCTCCCTAATGTATTAGGAGCAGCCAAAAAAGTTGGTGAGTATGGTGTTGAACAGGTAGGTGTCATAGATGGTTCTATTTGTAATGGATGGTTGACTTAAGATTGAATATTAATAATATTTTTGAGACCACAATTATAATGTGTTTGCCTAGGTATGTAACAGAGTTTGAATTTCATGGACTTGTTTTTTTCTGTGAAGATTGGATTTGTGTATTATTTCTACTTGGCATCTGCAGTGTGGTCATTATTCATATACTGTTTATTGCCCATAATGTGTGTGTGTTTGTGTGTTACATGTATTCATATTTGCTGCTGGGCATACTAATATGTTTTCTGTATATATTGTGAACTTTTCATACAAAAATCTGTATGTTGATATCATCCATTGTCAAGTAGGATCATCATCGTTGTTAAATTTTAAGGTTCACCTTAGAATAGTACAGGTGTGTTGGAAATGTTTCTGCTAATAAACTTTCTTCACATTTCAGGAGAATCAAGTATACTTGATAGGAATTTTACATATATATGTTGTGTGTTTTGCATTTCCTTTCAGATAATTTCATCTTCACTGTGGTTGGTTGATCAAAACACAAAATGTGAAATGCCCCCTATCCAGATATCGCAAATGTGAACATCCACAAATTTTACGTGTATTGTGTTCTGTTAAAGAATATTTGTGAGGTCTGAGCGAGGTAACACTATTACTGTTCGGACAGTGTGCGGATTATACGATACTTTTCTTGATTTGTTTCCTTGCATGTCTGATACGATTTCCTTAATATTTTTGTTTAAGTGATGATAGGAGTGGCAAGTGTATCATTTTAAATGCTGCTACCCCCTGCCATATTTGCTTTCCCTATGCATAAGGGTGTAATGACTTTATTCTTGTGTTACTATGTGTAATGATGGTTTAAGATATAAAAAGTATGTCCGTATCGTGCATTTTGGTTTTTACTTGTCTGGTTCTTACTAAATATGTTTAATTTTTGTTGGTTACTTTGTGCACGGCAGGGGAAAGTGTGGTTATATGATCGAGTGAAACCTGCAATTTGTAATTCAACAAATTAGTAATGTTTAGCTGTTAGAATTGCTGTATAATTTTTTGTGTCCTCCACATGCTACTGTATGTATGTATGTGAGTGTTATTGAGAAAAAGGTAGTTACTTTCGCGGGAGGTGTGAAGTTGATCCTAGCAGTTCTGTAGAGTGTGATGATGCGATGAAAAGGTGCTGGAAATAACAACATGGTTGGAGTTGTGCAATTGGTGATCTGTCCTGGAACTTTGGAGAGGGGATTTGTCTGGGCAGCAATATTCCATTCGTGATGACAGCCTGTGCAGAGAGGAAAACTCAAATTACAACCCATCTAATAAAAGAACAGGTAATTCTTAGCTATATAACCAGAAAGTAATCATCCACTTATCTTGCCTGCTGCTCACAAGTTCAACTGGACCAGTGACCATGCTGGGACAGAGGAATAATTTGATCTATTTTGATCACCTTTCTAATTTTCTTACATAAAAAATTTAATTAACTTGTGTTTTCAGTTTTCTGTGATATTGATGTATCGTCTCCATACTCAGTATAGGACATTCAGATTACCGTTGAATTGTGAGTAGTGGACACTTCAGACATGTTTGCACCAGCACTAGAAATTACTACAGCACAAATGTAATTCAGGCCTTGAACTGCAAATGTTGATGTTTGGAAGCCACACCTGTTGCTGATATAAATGTCAGGTACCTCACATAATATGTATATGTGCATTGGAAACCAGTTTGGCCTTGGGGCTATGAAGGCAATATATCCAAGTTTTAACATTGTGTAATATGGACTTATTTTAAGACTTTATTTTGAAATTACAGAGTAGTGTTTCATAGAATATGGCTTTGAAAAATTGCATCAAACAAATTTATCGTATAGTTTTCTCAGTAGGTATTTTGAGGTGCAATACAGGTGTGGCATTCAAAGTTTTATCGCTGTGTCATAAGGAATTCCAAATTTTGATTGCTGTTTAGAGTTCATTTGGCCATAAATGTTGGTAGTTGGTGCAGATAGCTAGGATAGCATAAAAAAATTATCTGATTGCTACATAACTACATGCTAATAATAAAGAAATGGTGTTTATGATCTTATCACACGAAGTATTTAATTTTACTTTACAATAATAAGTGTAACCTTTTTCTTAATTTTGTGTTAGAATTAAAAATTTTTGAGTTTCTTGTGCATGTATTTTTTTCCCCCTCAGCCTTTATAACTAGAAGGCCTACCAGAATGGAAAACATGATGTTGTGCACAGCGTGTGACACACTTCGGATAATAAAAAGTATACTATGTGACATGGATTAGTTGGAGGGCTGGGTAGGAAGTGGGTTCATACATCACTGAGTTCTTGTACCTGAGGTTTCCTCAAGTGTGAGGACTTCTGGTGTGACGATATGATGACTGCAGAATTGTGCACTACGTTGGAGTGTACATGTTTGCGAAATGTGTTATTTGCCGCATAACATACGTTGATGCTGAATGTTGTCACTGCAGTGGCTGGCACTCCTGCTTTGTATGTATGATGTCCTGGATCCCAATCCTGGCCTGAGTCCTTTCCAGCCTGCGTTTTCCTGGTGGGGCCATAGCTTGGCTTGTATAACTGGATTTGTGACCAGTTCTTTGTGTTTCTCTCAGTATCCAGGTATGCTGGGATATTGCTTCAAATTAGGCTGTGACTGGTTCCTTCTGCATTCTTTCCAGTTCATAATTGACTAATCATTTGATGCCTCATCTTAGTCTAAGCTGTTGAAAGCAGTGGTACACAAACCATAAATAAACCTTCATGTTTCTTGTGGCTTATACATTTCTTGTAACAGGACAACACAAATTATTTGTATCGTTAACTGCTTGTGTGGGCATGTAATTGCCCTGATGCTGTGCATGGAGTGGCCTTGGCTCCCAGCCTTATATTTTCTTGGGATAGAATCATGAAGTGATACTTAGTGGATGTGGTTTGTCTCTTCCTTGTGTGAATGACAGGTGTTAATAAAATGCCAGAGGTAGTCAAAATTTATGGGCAATGCATTTAATTGCAAGGTATGGGTCTCATTCCAACATTCCTAGTGAGTTGGGTACATTTGGTTCAAGGAAACCATGAACGATTCATGTTTGAATGAGACACATCCACTTTTGGCTGGTGCTGATAATTTCATTATAACATGAATGTCAGAATATCTCTCACACTATAAGCTGCTAGTTGGGCGATCAGTCTTCAAGAAAAACTGAATATTCACATGCAGGACAAAATCATAGATTCTTTATAAAAGAACAAACATTTCAGCCACTTGGAAGCAGGTGTAACAATTCAAAACTGTTAGTGTAAATATTAAGAGTGGATTAATTATGAGGATTCAAAGGATGGCTGTTTTGTGGGGGTTTCATACTGTATATTTGTAGGGTCTGAAATGGAACAGTGTCAAACCCCAAAAATTACCCTCATTTGAATGACAGCTGCCATGAAATATGAAAATTGATTGGCACTGTTCACTTTAAAGAATAGTATCCTCCAGTCTACCCTCAGAAAATGTAAATTAGTACATGAATACCCAAATTTTAAGATAAAAAATTTACATTTTGCACACAGAGTTCATGTCCTTTTTTGTGGTACAGAAACTGATTATTTCTTTGTACAGAATTGGTTTGTCTAACCCAGACTTTGTTACTATGTGATACAAAGTGAATCTTTAAATGCAGTGCATTATAAAACATTGGGATGCAAAAAGAAGAAGAAGCAATAGGGCATCAGTAAAAGTGTCATAATAAGCAGCTATGTAACTTACACTATGAATGCTATTAGGAGAAGCAGAAAAGTGGGAGGGCCATATAGTGTGCATGAGAGAGAGAGAGATGTCTGTTTGACTACAGGTCTGATAATCTGAAGGGACAAGGCCGCTAGAATACGTAGGAGGTTGCATAGCTGGATAATAAGGTAGAGGCCGAGGGTGTGGCCAGTGGTGGGATATGAACACAGAAGTGGATTTCTATGAAGCACAGGCAATTTCTTGACTGAACTACCATTACTTTCCCTAGGAGGGCTGTGCTCCATGGAGTTTGATGTAATGCTATATAGGGTGTGTGTGAGTGAAGTAAGTGCTACTGCTCTGTTTCTGTGTAAGATGGGCTATGCACTGTCATCCTGTGATATGGTTACATTTTGAATTAATATTGCGTGTATCTTGTTTGTGATATATTTTTTACCCCCAGAATTTAAATTGTTGCTTAAGAGTGGAAAAATTATTTCTTATAGTTCAGTGGTGTTGAAGACGTGTAGATTTTGGGATTGAATCCGCATTGGCTGAGAGTCATTTTTTGTGTGCTTGTATTGCATTAGTTTTTAAAATGTGTGTCAGTAGATTTTATTGGGGGCTGTATGCATTCTGATGCTTTGTATGGTAAGAAAATCCTCAAAAATGTATCTTGTGATGCAGGTATGTACTTATATGGTATGAACTAATAATTACCTGGGTATTTCTTTTGTAGACGCTTACTATCAAAATCATCATAGTACTAGTATTTGAGATAAAGGATACATTCTTGACCTTCTGATATGTGTTTATACTAAAAGAAAATTCCCAAAAGCAAGCAAGCACCAGAGTGATTCCTGTGTAACATTATTTCACTCAGTTTTTTGTTGTGGGCCAAAATAAACTTGCATTTGTACAAAGATCATGTAACATGAACTATGCGGATAGATTGTTTCTTCCAGACGTTATTCATGCTAGATGCTTCAAAAGTTTGAACATTGTGACAGTGGGAGAATGGAGCAACCCCTATCATACGCGTAAGATTTCATAACTAAAATCATTATTCCCTTAAAGATGCACTAGTTGTGATTGAAACAAGATGAGAAATTTCTGTGATTTTAAAAGAATGTGATTCTTTTTTTGTTTTACTAACTTTCACTATATTGGTGCAAGAGTATACTGAACAGTTTTAACAGTGTATACTTGAATAGGAGAAAAGGAAGGATGAGTAGAGACTGGAGATTTTGTTTTGGAAAATAGGTATTGTGACTGAAGAGTGCATGATCTGAAATTTGGATAGCATAGTAATGATCAAATGGTCATAGATTAACCTTTCACGTTGCAGATGATGTTCCCTGATGAAAGAGTCTTGTTTGTTACAAGCATTGTCTTACAGAGAGATTTCTATGACTGGCTTCAGGAAATCCCCACTTTGGTTATCTTACCAGATGACAACAATTTTACATTGTGTATTTGTTATAGAATCATGGCTCTTTGTTTGTGTAACATGTTTGTTCTTTTTGAGGCTTTGAGAGAATCTGTGCTTCACGTTGACTGGGACAGATTTACATAGAATTTGTTACTAGTGCGTGTGCTTAACATTATGTCAAAGCTGATGTTTATGTGAATTAATGTTGTGTTGAAGATTTATTTATACATCTGGAGAGTTGTGCGTAATAACTCATGATGTTTAGCCTACGTTTGGTTACTGTAAGTGGAACACGCAGGTTTTTTTTTTTTTAATCAGATCACCGTGACTTCTGTGTGTCCTGCCATTTTAGAGGTGAGTGCAACATGTCCTGCACTTAATCTAGGTTTATGAAATTATGTATAATAATAGATTTTCAAACAGTGCAAAGTTTTGTGATTTTGGGGGTTTGGGGGAGTGGGTAGGTTAAGGGTAGGATGTGAATTAGATTGGCAGCCACATGAAAGTGGTTTTTAACTCTCAAGTTGCAGGTAAGAAATGCACCAACAGGGGCTAGGCTTGTGAAATCCATATGTTCATTCATTCATTCATTCATTCATTCCATTGGCATGTGTAGAATGCAACGATTCCTTGCCGTTCTCAGGAGCTTGTTACATTCCTCTCTCTTATGTTCTTTTTCCTGCCACCCTTCTCCACCAGTCCTCTCTCACCTCATCTAGCCATCTATTTCTAGGTCTACCTGTCAGTCTTGTTGTTCCCAAATTCATATATAAATACCCTTTTGGGAATTCTATTTTCTTCCATTCTCTGTACATGCCCAAGCCGTTGTAATCTATTTAACCTTGTTGTCTCCATTATAGTAGGTTTCTTTAACACTTCCATAAATGTTTTGTATTGGTTAATATCCTCCAGTTTTCTTTTTCATTGTCATATACTGGGCGAAATTCATATGTACTGGATCATAAACATATCTTCAAATTGTGTGTGACATACTTATTGGTGAATGACCGTTTTTCTTTATTATGTATATGTTCTGTGTGTTAAGTTACCGTGATTCCTCTTGAGTGATATGGCTTATTGAACTTTATGGATAAATGTTTCCAGACGTAACAGGCATTCCTGGATTTGGCGTGTGTCTAGTGTTACTGGATGCTCTTTCTCGGGGATAGAGGTGGCTGTAGCATGAGGCTGACAGCTCTTCTCCACCTGTTATTGATGTTTTGAATGCTGTGGTGCATACAACTTTGTGTTCAGACCTTACCATATAAGAGTTCCAAAGTATTTACAAGATTAAGTAGCAATTGCAATTTTAAGCAGCACAGTTGAAAATTGCATGTAATATTTTGTAGTTTCGAGTGACATGCAAATGGGAAACTACTAAATTGTCATGCAGGGGTGCACAAATCTGAGGTGCCAGGTCATTGGGGGAACTAAATTTTGTATGGTGCCACCAAATATTTTTGGAACCCTATTTTGGATCTTCCTTCATGTCACTTTTTTTTTTGCACCTAAATTTTTGAGATGGTGCCTTGGTTTTTAGAAAATTTGTACATCGTTGCTGTTACGAATGTCAAGGGCGTGCATTTGTAGTTCCTGAACCAAACATACTTCCTCTGACACAAAGTTAAATGATGATATCTGCACATTTGATAAAATGGTACAAACGTGAATTGAAGAAAATATTGATACACTGATTAATTTTGACGTTTTGTTGACCGTGCATCTCAGTATTTAACCAACTTGATGTACAAAATTAGTTTCGCAATAAGATTTATTTCATGCCTCTACATGTTTTGAGCACATGTGCTCATCATCAGGAGGTCAAAATTGCATTACACAGCCTCTGGTATCATCACACGTATAGGTGGCCATCCGGGTGCACTGGACAGCCACTTATAGATGTGATGATACCAGAGGCTGTGTAATGCAATTTTGACCTCATGATGAGCACATGTGCTCAAAACATTTAGAGGCATGAAATAAAATATATTGTGAGACGAATTTTGTGCATCAAGTTGCTTAAATACTTAGATGAATAAACTTTGATTAATGTCGACTGTTTCACATCCGGCAGACTGATATATCGGCTGATTGAACTGCTCTTGGGATCCGCACATATCCTTGATGAATCAACTTGGGTATAGCCCTTTGCATTTGATCTTTAGTATAACTGATGTAATTGCAACATGTGAAAGTAATGTTGCAATATAAATATTATTTAATCTCAGATATTGATATGGAGAACAGTGTCTGTGCACATGTCCTTATATTACTAGTATATAAATCTGTCCTATAGTGGCATTTGACTTGTGGTTTACTTATCATCTGCCATGTTATGTATGTAGAATGAAACTCATTTATTCTGTTTGAGGACAACTTCAGCGGGGTGAAGGTATTTTTCAGAAACCAAAGTATTGAAATGTATTTATAGTTTTTAAAAATGATCTTCTCCCTTAGTGAAGGTCTGAGCAAGGTCAGGAAAGCTTTGAGTTTCATTCTCATTCAATAGTGACGGTTGTAACATTATTTTGTTCCCGCTCTAGAATTTGTGTAGGATTTCAAAACTTTTTTTTTTTTTACATCTGTAGGGCAGCTCGGATACACCAGCAGTTCAGAAGCAGACGACGTCATATGTGTGTTTGCAGCACGTGTTTCTATTAATTTGTTAAATGGAATGCCAGTCATGGTTGAATTTCTCTTGTCTCCATTTATGAAATTGTCTCACTTGTTTTGGATTAATGCGGTGGCATTGTTAGTGTTCACTTCATTGATGTTTTTTTTACTGTGATTTACAAGTTTTATGATATATACATGCATATGTCTGCTCTGGGTTTTTAATTCTGCAAAAACCTTGGTGCAGTGACATGTTTTAATTGTTCTGTTCACATTGACTCTTACTGAATGATTGAAACAATACAGAATTGACTCCCACTCCTACAAAAGTTGTTAACATTTGACATGACTGAATCATGTGTCGTGGATTTTTGGAAAGTGTCTTAACTTCTGGTTTCGTTTTCATGTAGGATTTGCTTATATGTTTATTAATCACAAATTGAGGTTATTGATTGTGTGTTTCTATGTTTTGTTCGTACGTATTTGATATTCTTTTCGTTAGTCACATATTTAAATTTATGTCTTCATGAGTGTGATGAAGTGCTGCTGGTTCAGCATGGACATACAAGTAGTTGGACTTTTTTAAGTATGTGACTAACTGTTGTAAAGATTTTATGAAGAATTAAGATTCTTGATATTTTGCTGTGAACATTTTACCGAAATTGTGTTTACGTGTTTGGTTGTTGGCTCATTGTCTTTGTTCCATGTAGGAAATGATTTGAACATGCCAGGTCAGTTTTATTTAAGAATTTTGCTGTGAATTATACTTACTGCAAATAATAATTTGAAGTCTCAGTAAATAATGTTCTCTTGTGGTTTTCTACTGATGTCTGCGTGTGATAGTTCAGGTTGGGGCAAAATTAAAGGTTTGGGGATCCCATGTCCTCATGGAGGATGCTGTTCCCAACGATGTACTCCATCTTCACTTGACCAACCAAGTAAGTGTTGAACTGTAATAATTAAAGCTGTGGGATTTTCCCACTTCTAATTCACAGTTAAGTTTAATGACTGTAGATATGTATGATAAGGTACAGTTGACGCCGGAGAGCAGAACTGGTACTGTATCCTTCACACTTGTGTCATTTACTTACACGTGTAGGTGGTTTAGTTCTCATATTGTACTGTACATGTTATGAAATGTGTGTGCAGGAGTATGGAATTTTGAATCTGTGTTCTTTCTTGCTGTATGCAGTGTGTGGTAAAAGTAAAAGCTCTAAGAAAGGTCACTGCATCAGTACAAAACCATGGTGAATATGAACACTCCCTTCTGTACATTGCTGTATGGTTTAGGCTGTTACGTGTTACAAGTTTTGAAAATGTGATAATCTGTTGGAATTTGATGATGGTTCCTGCTATTTCTGAATCTTTCATCCTGTTGGGACACTTGCTTTTGTTGTGTGGTGTTTGTACAAAATTTTTTGAGGGGTCTGTTTGTTTTGTGTTTCCTGGATATTGTTGCAGGGAAGTTTAAAAATGTTAGAGGGAAAGGGGACAGAAGAGGATCCACAGGAACAGAGATGAGATCATATGCTCTTCATTGTGCTATGGACTGAATGGGCAATTGCTCTTGTGTGTGTCCATTTTGTTACTCCACTGCATGGTTGGCTGTCTAAGGCAGTGTTAACATTAATCCAACTTGGGACACTGTGTGTGCGCTTTATTTTCATCATTTTGTATTTAATAAACATGAACATTGGCTTGAAATGAAGCAAGTCAGTAGAACTGATGTTTCTGTTATATGTTTTAATTTGGAATTTGAGTAGTGAAATCATTGCTGTCCATGTATCAGCGTGTTTTTAATAAAGAATTCACAGCCAAATAGGTAATTGGAATTTTCAGTCTTCTGGTAAGTTCAGGAAGGAGTTAAATTGAGTCAGCTTAGAATTTGCCATGTTACACAGCAGCTTTCACAGTGTAGTGAACTGAGTTTGCTGTTTTGCGTTTCAGTGCCACACGTTTAATGTTGACATCATACCTGAACCCTGATCACTATTCACTGCATTTCATAGTTTTTTTTTTTTTAAATTTGGTGTATGAATTATTTCCCCTACCTGAATCGTTAGGTGTGAGTCTAGAGTGTTTGTTATGAGTTACTGTTGGAGAGAAACAAACGGAAAATGCACCAATGCTCAAGTGTGCTAGAATGCATATGTAACTTTTGAACAGTATGTGAAGCAAAAAAATGGGTAAGTAAGATACTTTAAAATGTGGAATATGGGAAGGGGTGAAATGTTGCAAAGCCTTGCATGAGAAATGATGCTGCTAGAATGTACAAATTTCGGTTGGGCCGACATGAATTTTGCATGATATGTGTGGTATATTGGCAATGTAATGTGTCGTGAGCGAGGTTCTAAACGACACGTTTAATATGTTACAGTGCCATATTTCGCCTGGTCCGTAATGGGGCAATGTTTATGGCCATTTTTTTTTTTGGCTGTTAACTGAGTCGGTCAGGACGCTTTGTGTATGTAGAAGATTTTGAGTCTTTCGAAGCTGGCATGGTAACGGTGTTTATAAAGTACGCATTGCAGGTGTATTTGCTTATGCTTTAGATTGTGAATTGTAGTTTAGAAGTTTGATTCTGTTATACAGTATTTCAAGAGATTTCATGAAAGGGGTGGGTAGGGTTTGATTGTGATGTATGTAGCTTGAAGAGGCGTGTAAATGATACAGAGCACAGGGGGTTTTGTTTTGTCAGTTGCAGTTGGATTGCAAAAAGAGTTAAGGGAGTTGTGGCCAAGTGAGGTTAAGCGATTACGTGTTACGGAAGACGGGAAATTTTGTGTGGTTGAGGGGCGCATTCTGTTGGGCAGTGTAGAAATCACATGGAACAGAGCGATCTGTACGAGGTTTTAGAAAGTATCTGTGGAAGTATTGGCGCGTACGCAGAATCTTGCATCAAATTTGAAAACGTAGTATTAGTGTGCGTGGGTATTCCGTGGTTGAAAGACGTCTGTATAAAGGGGAGAAATTCCGCCGAGATCGCTACTAGTGTGTGTGGAAGCATGAATAGCTCGTCTCACAGGGAAGTTGTGAGCATGAAATTCTAAGAGAATGAAACATCGGTGAACGTGACTAAAATGAAACCTCGTCGTTCTCTCGATATTGTAATTTTGCTGATCGTATTACCTCAGTTGGTCCTTATCGGTGAGTTGATGTGAATGAAATTAGCACAAGGCTTTTATAAGAATGTACTAATGAAGTAGTGATATGTAATAGTACTGATTTTGCGTAGATAAGATGCTGACAGCACGTGTTTCACAGCGAAACGCATGTTGTGCAGTACTGTTCCCATACTGTTTGTTTATTGCATGTATATTAGGGAAATATTCTGTATTTGTTTTTTGCTGAATTTACGTAAACCACAGTGGTTCTTTTGAAAGACCAGGAATTCGTTCATTAGGGCTGAGTAGCCACTAATACAGTGTTACTAATTGTACCTTAATATTAATCTGTTCCATTGTTTCTTTTGTGTGCCAAGCACGCACGTTGCATAGAGATACTAAACGTATGCGCCTTGGTTCGACGGTCTTTCCCGATTTTGTTCATTTTACCACACCTGTGAGCATAGTCCAGTCTTTGTCATATTAAAAATAGCCGGTCCGATCTTTGATTTCGATGCTAGTCGACAATCCCTTTATTTATAGCAAAACTTGAAAGTTAGAAATCTCGAACTTTTTAAATTGCGCGCGATAATGTTGAAGCAGTTTTGGGGTGAGTGGAAGATCGCAATTTAATTAGAGACGTTGAGTTGGTGTGTGCTACCGAAATGTGTTAGTAACCCAGTAAATTGCGTGCGCTCGAGTTTTCGCGGTGCTCCGTCGCGTTGAGTAATGAGAACATTTGCACCATTTACGTATAAATTACTGAATGTAAATCCTAATCGCATGTAAACGTAAACCTAAACAAACAACCAGTGTATCTTTGTTTATGTTGTGTGCTGACTGGAACATTAACTTTTTTGAAGAGACTTAGTAATTTGAAAAACTTCAAAATAACCCAAGAACCTTCGGTGATACGTTGTCACCCAGATGTTTTATATGATCTATACCTTTTTGACTGTCTCACTGGTTTTGAGTAGGATCGGAAGTCTCATCCTCAGAGTATGGATCATTTTTTGGCCTTCCTTCTCCTAACCTTTAGGAGACGGATTTAAATGCCAATTCTATTTTAATGTTCCCATATTTTTACCCGTGCAGTAAACAGTCTAATGATAACTGTCTCTCTTGACTGACTGAATTTTCCTGGCTAAGCGTGGAGAAGCAACAGGAGACCAGCAAATGCCATTCTAGGCTATTTGCCAGTATGTTTTAGAGACCAGCATGTGGTCAAGAAGACCACATGCTGGTGCGTGTTGTGTACCCTTCGAACGAATTTCGCTACGATGTCTTATGCCTGCGGATAGTGGCGCCCCCCCGCCCCCGAAATTCCGAAGGCCATCCAAAATCGTGCCAAACTCAACCCGATTGTGAAAACTGTTAAAAATTGCTGAATTTAGGAAGCCAACACCCCAAGATGTTCGGAAAAAAGGCAGTTAAATTCTAAAACTCCCTAGGTTCGCAATTGTTTACATTAGCAATGAGAAATAAATTGGTTGTCATCATAAATAGTCTTAAAAGTAACAAAAATTAAGAAAACGTTACTATATGAAATGGAATTTCTTGTACCAAATTACAGCTGCCTCCAGAACCCCTGTCTAGGGGGCTACCGCCACCAGATCCCCGTTCTCTCTGTCCTCTCTCCTCAACTGAATTTGTTGAACCCCCCCCCCGAACATCGACTATAGGAGTAGTAGTTTTTTAACGGAAACGCACACGTTTGTCAAGTGAGAGCAACTTTATTGCAGCTCTGAAATAATTTCATGTGTTAGGCTTTTTGAGGAATATGTTAATGTCAAATTAACCCCGTAACATGCTATGATTGTCACAGGGGAGGGATTAGAGTTATAACTCTACTCATTCTTAAGTTTGGCGCTAGATGTTGACGTCACGTCCTGGCCGTTTTACTCCCGTGAATGATCCATGTTACCCGTTGTAGAGGAGGCTGAGTAGGCCCTGTCTGGACGGGTCGACCAGCGAAACCTCCTACCCGTAGCGAGTTACTTTACTGACTACTTGAAGCATACGTAAATTCTTGAAAAAAGTTCTTGCTTCGATATAAATCATGTGACGACTGCTTGATGACGTTTACATTTTGCAAATTTATTCAGATTTGTCCCGTTGTATTTTCTGTATCTGAAATACAAAGGAAGTTTACTGTCAGACACTACACTTTAATGTCATACAACACTGCTGCGTGTTTCGGTTCATCAGAACAATCATCAGGCACCTTTGATAGAAAAGTTTAAAAGACACAAGTCCTTAAGCAACATACAATTTTTTCGTTATTGAAGTATCTCAAATATGATTATTTATTGAAATAATGTCTTGTTTATAGCATAAAACAAAAAAAAATTGTCCTAGCCTATAAACATATTAATTATTTTATAAAAATTATGTATTAGATTTAACTAACGAAAAAATTGCGTGTTGCTTATGGATTTACGTTTTTTAAGGTTTTTTTTTTAAAATAAAGGTACCTGTGACGCATCTGATGAACCGCAACATGCAGCACAGTATCTCTGTATCACGAATATGAACAGGATAAAGTGTAGCACAGTGTTTTACGGTATTACAGCGTCGTGTCTGACGGTATTCTTTTGTTGTAGTTCAACTACATTTTGCATTTGGTTTCGCGGTTACTGACAAGCCATGAGCTAGGCATGTGAATTTTGGTATGAAGGGACGTAAACACTTCTGTACGGTATGAGCATGATGCGAAGTCAAAGCTGTGGGTACGGTGCGTAACGTCAGGTTATGTCGCGCAGCTGGAGTGCAAATGATGCGTGTGCAAGTATACTTCGTCTCACCTGAAATATGTTTAACATCGTAAAGCCTACTGGTTACGCGATGCACCAACAGGTTTAACATTCAACAACTGTACGCTCTGCCCACACTGTATTTATGTGTTTTGTATTTATCTGACAACAAACAGCGATTTGTGCCATTTACATCATAAACTGATAAGCTTTTATAGCCGAGATGAAAAGTGTTTACTGCGCGGTACGGACTGGGTCTTTAAATAAAGCAGTCTGTGCTTCGTCGTTAAAGGGTTAATGGTACATCGTACTTTGTGTAGGCAACCGCCCTTGAAATTAGGCCCGCTGTATTCAACGGAATTTCCAATAAAATGTAATGGGTAACAATCATGTTGATAATGCTGTCACGCTGCCTTAAAGAAGTTAAATAAAACGCCTGGTTTCAGTGGGGACCGCGGTAGCACAGTGGTTAAGGTGCTGCGCTACAAATCGGAAGTTGGCTGCTTCGATTCCATATGGTGTCATTGGAATTTTTCATTGACATAATCCTTCCGATCGCAGTATGGCCCTGAAGTCGACTCAGCCTCTAACAGAAATGAGTACCAGGAGTGTTTCCTGGGAGTAAAAACGGCCGGTGCATAAGGATGAGAACCTTACCACCATCCTGGGCCATTGTCACGTAATCTGGGAACATTAACTTCTTGGACCCCTCTGGGCTTGTAATTGGACTGATTTACCTTTACATTTACCTGGTGTCAGTACTCATAAATTAAATAACGAGATATTTTTGTTAATTTCTCACGAATTTTGTGAGCCGTCGCTCTTCTGTCGGTAGCGTAGTGAGCTATTTTACTGATGCTTTGTAGGAATTTTAGGACGCAGACTCTTTCTCCGGTTTACGCTGGTAATTTCTGAAGGTTCTACCAAATAGGAACTATGATTGAATTTATTATCGGCGTATGAATATGGAAATAATGTGCTGAAAACATAATGCAGAAACTTGCAATGGTGTCGTAAAGATTTACTTCCCTGATGACGCAACCTGAAGGAATCGATATGCAACGTGCAATTACAGGACCAGGATTTCGTAGTCGGTTTAGCGACTTGCTGGACGGACGGTCCGGGGATCGAATCCCTGTGGGGGCGAGATTTTTCGCAACCGTTTAGACCGTCCCTGGGACCCGTGTGGTCTGTTTTGCGTGGTTACTTTCACAGAATTACTGACATGTTTACGTGAAGCGTCGTATGACTGTCCTGCCTTTGCAGACAGTCGGCATTTGCCTGTTGTTTCTCCCCGTGAAATGAAAATCTCGCCTCAGTGTAGTACCGAGGAGGTTAAGAACGAGCGGTGATATACCCGTCATTGCCCCCGCATGTTTTCACGGCATATACGGGGATGACTAACTTGGGGAGGTGGGTGCAAGAGGGACAAATGCCCTCCTAATATTAATATTTTTTCTACCTAAAAATTTATTATTTTTTGGCTTATGGACGGAAGAGGGGCATAGAAAAACATTAAGGTGTGATTCGAGGAAACTGGTGTTGTGTATATTAAGGAGTGGTTCAAACCAACCTTCCTCCTCTTTCTGACTTGATAATTTCGTTAATTTTCTAATGCTCTTTAAATGTAACATTCATAGGTCCGTGCGTCGCTAATGTACGAGATTTGTTCAAAACGTATCCGGACTGACCACAGTACATGAAGTAGATAAGGCTTACGGGGTTTCAACCCTAATTGTCTTCAACATAGTTCCCTTCCGCAGCTACACACTTCGCCCAACGTTTCTGCCATTGTTGGAAACATTTTGCGAACTCCTCTTTCGGGATGTCTAATAGTGTCTTCGTCGAATTTCGTTTGATGTCCTCCATTGCCTCAAATCGTTGTCCTTTCAGAACTTTCTTAAGCCTTGGGAATAGGAAAAAGTCACACAGTGTGAGATCTGGTGAGTGTGGCGGCTGTTGCAATTGAGCGGTGCCGTGTTTGGCCAAAAACTGCTGCACAAGATGAGAAGTGTGTGCTGGCGCATTGTCGTGGTGCAGGATCCAGTCGCCATCCCGCCACTTTTCCGGTCGTTTTCGGCGAACTGATTCACGCAAACGTCGTAAGACCTCCACGTATAATTCCTTGTTAATTGTTTGCCCGTCGGAAGCGTACTCGTGGTGTACGATACCCTCGGAATCAAAAAACGCCAGTAACATGACCTTTGTTTTGCTTCGCACCTGGCGCCCCTTCTTTGGTCGCGGGGACGTGGGACCCTTCCACTGTGACGATTGCTGTTTGTCTCCGGCTCGTACCCGTAGACCCAGGACTCGTCACCTGTCACAGTGTTCTTATTAAACTGCACGTCTTCACATGAACGCTCGAACACGGGCGATTGTCTGACGTTGCTCACGTTGGTCATCTGTTAATAAACGCGGCACGAACTTCGCGCACACACGTTTCGTGCGCAGATCGTCGTTTAAAATTGCATCGCATGAGCCCTCGGAGATCCCACAGTCATCCGCTATCTCTCGTACTGTCAGTCTCCTGTTATTGCGGACGATTGTTCTACCTTTAGCAATTATTTCCTCGTTTCTCGATGTTGACGGTCGTCCCGAGCGGGGGTCGCTTTCAACGGAGGTTCTACCCTCTTTAAATCGACGGAACCAGTCAAACACTTGTGTGCGACCCATTGCATCTTCACCGTATGCTTGCTGCAATAATTGATATGTTTCCTTTGCGGTTTTTCCGATTTTAAAACAAAACTTGATGCAAATGCGTTGTTCGGTACTTTCACACATCGTAAAAATCGCTATGACATAAACGCACGTGTTACTTCCGCGACCTACTACAGCCAACTGACAAACGCAGCCACTTGCAACTTGTGTCATGAGTTGCTGAGACACGTACGAACATGTCAAGACTGGATGCAAACGCATCCCACCCAGTGAACAACCACTACAATTCCAATCCGGATAATATTTGAGCAAACCTCGTATTCTCAGAGTACAACCAACAAGATGCAAAGTTTCACAATTTATTTATTTCTGTAAGACGCTCTACATGTTTCAGACGGGTTTTTCGCCCATCACCAGGAGCTCAAAACTGCACATACAGCGTCAGGTATTTGTCAGACTGCTACCTGCTGCTAGCCTGGCCAGGCTAACAGCAGGTAGCACTATTGACGCTGTATGTGCAGTTTTAGCTCCTGATGATGGACGGAAAAACCGTCTGAAACGTAGAGCGTCTTCCAGAAATAAATGAATTGTGAAACGTTGCATCTTGTTCGTTGTACTCTGCGAATTTCTAATATCCGTTGTCGATTTTGCCTCCCCCCCTCCCCCCCCAGTGCTTTTAGCGAAATTACGCCTAAGTTTTTACCTGTACTTGTAAGCAGTATGAACATGACAACCGAGGTTAGAAATACCACGATGAAGGTAGTAGTATTAGCATAATGCAGTGAAAGGTGTAGCAAGAGATATTTTAATAGCGCGCATCTTCTATTAAGCCTTGGCGTGTAGAAAGAGTGACAGATTCCTCCCGTTTCTCGGAATATGCAACTTGGTTGCGATTCAGTGTGACGCTAAGAATACCAGTCTGGATAATTGAATCTCTGTAGACAGTGTACCAACAGTCGGGTATCTTAAAATGAGAGAAATTACTTGCAAAGCCGAGAAAATCTTAGCTTTTCAAGCAGGACTGTCCTGCTTGGGGTTGGTTATGTTGATATTGAATCAAAATAACAAAACAATATACGTCAAACATCGATTTATTATACAAGTTGGCTACATGTTTCGACTCCTATAGGGTCATCCCAGTTAATGTTTAAAAAATGTGAAATGCTATCATTTCACATTTTGTAAACATTAGTTGGGATCCCAATAATGTATGCAGCGTTTTAATGACATGATTCAATAAGAAGACCTGTTGCTGATCCTATAGGGGTCGAAACATGTAGCAAACGTGTATAATAAATTGATGTTTGGCGTATATTGGTTTGCTATGTTGATATTTCGTAACACATCGGGATGTCTTCGATCAAATTTGTGACTTGTCTAGCTCGTTACATCAATCAATGTAAGAACCTACGAATGCTGCTCGAACATATATTTTAATCGCCAATGGATATAATTTCACATTTTGTAAACATTAATTTTTATCCCAATAATGTATGCAGCGTTTTAATGATATGATTCAATAAGAAGGCCTGGTGATGACCCTATAGGGGTAGAAATATGTAGCCAACTTGTATAATAAAGTGAAATGCCAACTTGATGTAACTAGGTAATTTTATTGATGTATTCTTAGCTCGACATGTTTCGGGTTAATACGCCCATCATCAGGTGCATTAGATGTTGTGTTGCAGTATATGGTTTTCTGCACCGAGTTTTTGGATGGGTGGCGCGACTGCACGGCACCGTCCGCACCGTACACACGACCTACACAGCGGCTCGCAAGACCACCACCCATCCAAAAACTCGGTACAGAAAACCATATGCTGCAACTCAACGTCTAATGCTCCAGATGATGGATGTATACGCCCGAAACATGTCGAGCTAAGAATACATCAATAAAATTACCTAGTTGCATCAAGTTGGCATTTCACTTTATTTCATGAGGAAGATGCACGGTCAAAGAACCCTCAAGGATGTATAATAAATCGATATGTTTGACGTATATAGTCTTATTATTTTAATACTTCGTAACACATCGGGAGGACTTCGATTAAAAAAAAGAAGAAGGTTGATGTTGACAAGCCGCCACTCTTCTTTGCAGTTTCGTTCAGTAATACGTAACGCTGCTTAACTTGACGCGTTTGGTTACGGCTGGTGACGGAATGATAAGCGGATTATTGGAGAAATAGAAAATCCATAGTGCCTAGCAGCACTTAATAGGATCTGAAGTGTGAATTGCATAACACAAAGGGACGAATACGGTTGCTGGCCGCGCGCGCACCGGGGTTTACCGCTCCCCATATAGACGTTCTTGCTTGGCCTTCCGCAGTTCCTGGCTTCATGAGAAGGGCTGAAGCTACCTGGTTCAGTCTTCACTGTTAATGCTTTGCAGATAGTCGAGAAATCCCCTGCATTTTATGGAATAAGAATGTTCATTACCGTAATCAAAAAAGCCATCCATTTCTCCCTATCCTGAACTAGATAAATCTATTTCTTGCCCTCCGAACTTTTATCTGCAAGTATAGGATCCATCTTAATATTATTAGCCATCTACGCTTAGGTCTTTTGGGCCGGGATAGCTCAGTCGGTATAGCGACTTACTTCGGGCTGGGCAGTCCGGGGATCGAATCCCGGTAGGGGGGGGGCGAGATTTTCAGCACCCGTCCAGAACGACCCTGGGGTCCACCGAGCCTCCTGTAGAGTGGGCACTGTGTCTTTCCTGGGGTAAAACGGCCGAGGCGTAGTGTGAGCAACCCATCCCAAACTAGCGCTGAGGTTAGAGAAAGAGTAGAGCTATAGTCTACACCCCCTATGGGCCTTCTTGGCCTGTTCTAGGGTGAAATTTTCCTTTTACGCATAGGTCATTGCTTCAATTTTCCCCACAAAACCACTGTATGCATTTATGTGTTCTCCGTAAGTGCCACATGCGTCGCCCATCTTATCCTCTTTCATTTGATCATTCTGATTGTATTTGTGTAGGAGTACACATCATGAAATTCCCCATTATAGTATTTTCTCCAGTCTCCTATTAGACGCATTTCCTCCCTCATAGGTACGAATAACTTACTCAACAAATGTGTGTGCTCACGGCGTTTGATATATTAAAATAAGTTCTGAGACATTAAAGAAGGAGCGATAGCCAAGTTTCATATTTGTTTTGCAAGATTGCACACGTAAATGCAGTGCAATCTCGATCCTCCGAGTGACGATTCTTCGAGGCTGTATTTCGTCCTCGCAGTTTGCCCTGAGCAGTTTCTGAGTCTTAATTGACTGGGAAGTTCTTGTTTTCTTTACGTGTAATTGAATAGTGTGTGTTATTAATGTGTTATACTGCGTTTATACTCGAATACAGTACAATGAACTATGCGTATGAATATATTGTGAATATATTGTGAATATTGTATGTAATCATGTTTTAAAAGGTAAAGCAATCCCATTACAGGCTTGGAGAGGCCCTGAGGGTTCCAGGAGGTTGAAGCCCCAGATTTAAAGACACTTGGCACATGAAGATGATAAGGTCAACCATACGCACCGGCCGACTTTACCCCCAGGGAATAATCCTGGTACTCATTTCTATTAGAGGTTGAGTCAACCCCAGGGCCATAGTGCGGCCGGAAGGACCATGTCAATGAAAAATTCCAATGACAACACCGAGAATCCGAACCCGCGACCCTCCGCCTTTAGCGCAGAGCCTCAACCAACTGCACCACCGCGTGCCCCAATCAATTATATAAAATCATGTAGTCCGATCTTTGCGGGCAGTTCGAAGTAGCCCCGGTCGCGTTCACCTCGACCTGTGGTTGTTCTATTGCGCTAGGTTCCCGTTGTTATGACCATCAGGTTATCGGAATTTATGGTTGTGAAATCTAACGTATAACATTTTAGTGAAAGTAGAGAGGCAAAGCTTTCTGGATTGACCCAGGTCTCCACCTTGTTGTCCTGACGCCACGCCAGTATGCTGGTATAGCTCAGTTGAAACCTGATGGCACACGGTGACGCACGGTAGGGGAAGTGAAGGGGAAACATGCGAGTGGAGTGGGTAGCCAGTAGTCTTGCACTCTACCTCGGAACATGGTGTATCCAGCATT
>Ga0131853_10006356_pt1 | contig 21313 bp, 15 predicted proteins | sample TergutLab28metaG_FD_92764 | JGI IMG/M metagenome (GOLD analysis project Ga0131853, IMG submission 92764) | Labiotermes labralis P1 segment gut microbial communities from Petit-Saut dam, French Guiana - Lab288 P1 (version 2) (version 2) | ecosystem: Host-associated > Arthropoda: Insects >... | reverse complement strand
TGGGGGGCCCCCTAAATTTGTGGGCCCCCTCTTTTGGAATTTCCCTCTTGCCCCCCGCTTGATCCTAAAATTTGGGGGGGGCCCCCCCCCCCCCCCCCATTATTTCGTGGTGGAGTTTGTGCACCCCTGCATTAAAGATGACATTTGTAAGTAACATTGAGGCATGTATAACTGACACCCCTCTGAGGATGCACACAGATGAAGGTATGACAACAACTGGAAAAGTTGCCACAGGAATTTTGTTGATGCACAAGTCAGTGTATTCAACCTGCAAAGCTTCCCATGGGCTACTGACTAATCCACTAATGCTGCAGCCTCCTGCTTCTGATGTAGAACATGTGGCCTTTGAGGGCTTCCTGTAGTTTTATGAAGATGTGAAAATTGTGTGGCAATCAGTGCAGGATTTTTGAGCACCTCCCATCACATGGCATTCAGTTGGACATGAACTTTATGGGCCACATGACAATAGGCATAATAATACAGCAGGATGTTGCCATCACTGAGTTGAACATGGTGTTTGTTCTTGATCTTAGCAGGCTGCTTGTGAAGCATTTGATAGCAGCAATTTGCATTGGTCATGTCCTTACTTGATTTGAAGTCATCAGTGGGCATGCCTTGATGTCCTGTGGTCCTGTTTGGGTGCTGTTTTACACAAGTATCAGCTAGTGTGTTTACCAAATCATACACATGGCTCTGCCATCTCCACTGCCACAGTAGTGCCAAGAATGGGTTTCAGCTGTACATGCCACATAAATATAGAAGTTGAGCAGTAACCGTTGCAGAAAGTGTTGTGATATTTCTCTGAGTAGAAATCATACACATAGTCCTTGAATATGTTTATTTTTTAGGAGAATACTTTGTTTTCTTTAAAAAAAGCCAGGACTCCATTGTTTGTATGTGTTTTAGGTGGCTGTGATCTGGGCCAGCTATAGTTGAAAACTGAAAGATGGCAGAGAGTGAGTTTTAATTGAATATTACGTTGGGCATGCTCTTCTTTAATATACATGCTACACAATCGTTTAATATAGTCAGTATGGTCACATGTTAGTGACTAATTAACTTTTATTTCTGTTTTTGTTAGAATTTGGCTGTTTTCTACTTTCTCATTCTATAGTGGTGATTGTTGCATGATGTGCATATTTCTAATGCTGGTCGTCCATTTCTAAAACTAGCTCTTTGAATTTAAGTGGAACATGTTGATCGAAATTCAGAACAGGATGCTGATCCTTTTCAACGATTATGTGTTGTACATCCGTAAACATTATTAAAGTAAAACTCTACAACTGTAAAATAATAAAATTGAAAACTTATATCATTATATGGCAGAGAATCAGAACCTTGTTCTGTGGTTTTATTGACATGTTTCATTAAGTTTTTGCCTGATAGTAAGTAGAATTAATTTGCATTGTATACCACATCAGTAGTTGCATATTTCTGTCATACTGAATGGCAGAACTGGAGTACCTTCTATTTACTGCAGCGCTGTTAACATTTTGGAATTTTTTTTTATATCATGTCGTTTATCTTGTGTGAAGGAACTTACTGGCACAAAATTAAAGTACTGAGCATTTTTGTGTTCATGCACATGTGTGCACATGCATGTGTGAATATGGGTATTGTTTTACCTTATAACTGTCACTAGTCACTTCCTGTTGGCCTGGTTATATTACACCCATGCCTATACAATGGCTAAATTTTTTGCTGGTTATAGTGAGTTATCTGCCTGTAGCCACATACATTTTGTATGATGCAGGAAGTGTTGTGTATATTCAGACAACAATTCACAAATATGTGAAAGTTTTTGAGCAACAGTTTTCATTTTTGATACTGAGAGAATGTGCATGGGACATGTGTTGCATCCATGTAAGGCATCTGCAGTTTGCAAGCTCCACAACACAGATTGTGAACCAAGACTGCATTTTGTGAATTTGTACCTTTACGGGGTGCATGATAGAGAAACAGACCCCACAGTTATTCTGTATGTTGATCATCCTTTGTTTCAACTAGGTGAATGTATGAACTCTCAACATAAGAGATTTCCCATTTTAATTTGCATAGCACCATTACATGTTGTTAAAGTTGGTGTGTGGTGTGTTGCGATTGTTATCATTCAGCTTACTTTTAGACACGTTCAAATAATTGTGAAAAGCAACTGTTAGCATCATCATGTCTGTCCTTCTGTATGGAACAGTTTGGCTCCCACTGGATGCAGCTTTATGAAATTTGATTTTGGGTTTTTTTTTTTTTAAATCAATGGAGAAAATTCAAGTTTCATTAAAACTGGACAAGAATAACAGGTACTTTACATGAAGATCTGTGTACATTTATGATAATATCTCGCTCACTTCTTGTTAGAATGAGAAATGTTTCGGACAAAATTTGTAGAGAAAATCAAAACACACATTTTATGCTCAATAACTTTTTTCAAAAAATCATGTCATTTTTTAAATAATGTGAAAAAATGTAGTACAGCCAGACAGGCCACAGATTGTGATACAATGCATGCATTTTACATGCTGGATGTGAAAGGCTACAGACACAGACTCAGAATATGAAATACTTATTGCTTTTCCACAGGAACGATGGTTATGCGAATGCTCCTTAGTGTTGCCTTTTTAAGTACATTGACTGCCTTTTTTATGATTGGGAGACGGTCAATTCACACAAATGTGTTAACACACACCTTTCACGTACTGTTCTTTGCACAGCTGTTCGATTATAAGAGAACCTTTGCCTTTATTCAGCAAGACATTATTTCAGCTTACAGTGCAAACATTTCTATAGAAGTGTGAATGTTTGCTATTTACCATGTGATAATTTTTAATTTATGAAAAATCATACTATCATACCACAACATTTCATTTAATTAGAAATGTACTATTATAGCACAACTTGTTATTCTGAATGCTGTCTTTCAGGTGATCTTCATTGCAAGGCTTATTACTGTAAATGTTGTGCTTTAACACTCCACAAGTAAAAAAAAGTATGAAGATTTTTGTCCTGTTTTATTTCTGACACCAGAAATTCGCACTGATATGTCACATCCCGACAATGTTTGTGCTGTGATGGTATGATTTTTAATGAAATTATGCGTATTATGTGTTTTTGGTGATAGAATAGTAGGCAGGGGGTTGTAGCCTCCTTGTTCACCAGATCTGAACCAGTGTGATATTTACTTGTTGGGCATGTTATAGAATAATTGGTATACTAATAACTTTTGCACTGTAGACAGTATGAAAGAAAGCATTCAAAATATAGAGATATTAATTTAGCAACAGAATTTGATCTGTTATGAGCAGTGTGGTTCTTATATATGACTAGTGTCTGCAAGTTGAAGGAAACTAACTCCAGCATTTTTTTAAAATGTGGTGAGTAAAAACCTAATACTAATTGCAGTATATTCAACTAAAACATGTGGCCCTTTGCTCACAATAAATTTGGAATAGTGACATTTGCTATGCTGCCTGCCATCACATGAAATGATCTGAATGAAGAGTTGTCAGATAAAATAATACCCCTGTGTGTGTATTATAATGTTTCCTATTTGTATAGGGAATGTCAGTTTTTTTGTCATTCACTGGTTTTTAAGCACATTTTGCCAGAAAAGTAAACAGTTACAGGGGGTGTATGGTAATTTCTGTACTGTATGTAAAAATTTTTAATTCTGTGTTTCTGAGTATAATTACCCTGCCAGTTCCACATCATTTTTGTAACTGTGCTCAGTTTTCAAAAGATGGAAATACTGCTTGAGCTGCTCATCACATTCAGACTTCTGGCCTCTTGTCAACATCTTGACAGGTAGAAATAGCTGTGACCTAAGTTTGGACTTCAGGATGGTTATTAAACACATTCCAACCCTTTTGACAGACACTTTTTTTCCTACTGTTACAGACTATTGGTGGCAGGGTTTACTTTACTAATGGTTTAATACACACTTAGCAGTTCTTGAGAGAAATAATTCTTGATAGTCATTATAATTTGTAGAAGACTGACATGGCTGACCCCAGAAATATTCCGCAGACACTACACTCACAGTGACAGATGAAGATGGTCGGTGCTTGACTTCCTTTGGTGTTGGCAGATGTGTACACTTTAATTGGCATGATATTAACTTGCATCCCAGAATGGAGGCCTACTGGTGTGCGTAGGTTTGGTCACATGTTGACTTTCCCTCGTATCTGCCATACAGCCCCAAGGATGGTCTGGGGGCCAGAATTTCACAATGTGATGAACAAATTAAACTGAACTGCACCTAGGCTTGTACCATAGCTCAGGCAGTTAATCACTAACTTCTGACTGTGGAAGCTTGTGTAGGATCCCCGGTCAATACATGTAGGATTTGTAGTGAATGATGTGGCGTTGGGACAGGTTTTTCTCCCAGTGATTCGGTTGTCTTGTTGCTGATCATTTTACCAGTGCTTTGTGGTCAGTAATACCTCCATTGTCCATGGCTGGTATAGTAATTCCAATAGAGGTTGCAGTACTGAGGGATTTAGTCACCCCACTCCTAAAACAAAAAGAAACCTAACCTAACCTAAGCTACATATCTAGTAACTAATTCAGATCCTGGCCCATTGCATCTATTTTAATGTCATTTGTCACAGTGACATGAATTGTTAAAAGTACCAGTTTTCGTGGGTTGAGGAGAAGCTTTGAAAGGAAACTGTAGAGAAAAATTAGGACACAGTTTGTGTCAAAAGTAGTGGCATAGCTAGGTGTTTTTGGCTGCGCGTAACAGAAATTGTGAACTTAAAAAAAATCACAATTATTTACTGAATTTCCTTTTGTTTGGCTGAGTAATTTAAAATTTGTTGAGCATAAAATATCAAATTCTCCATTTAAAGTATTAATTTTTCCTCCCATTAGACTTTGCCACCAGTGGTGGTAGCACCAGTTACCACGCCTACCCTGCTCAACTCTGTCCCTGGTCAAAAGCATTTCCAAAAGGCAGAGCCTGAGGATCCAAAAAGGAGAGGACATTTATGATCTAAACACACTAAAGTGTCATATAGATGATATGCATGCTGAGTAATTAAGACATAAATGCATGGTCAGTACCCATGGAAGCCAAGAATTTATGCAACAAATTTACTGCTTTTATGATCCTTTTGGTTGTGTTATACACACATCATGGTCCATGAATAAGTATTGTTTCAATTCCGTGAATGTTGGTACAATATAGAGACATGAATGGATGGAAAGTATGATTTACGTGTAACATTTTCTTTTCAAAACAGGTGTGTGGAGTGATTATATTAGAACAGTACATATGTGGACTGGATTTATGTGGCTTAATATAGAAACAGGTGGAGGGGTCTTGTAAACCTGGTGGTGATAGGATACATAGAGTTTGGTTAATTCCTTGTTTAATGGTGGGCCAAGAAAAGACCTTGGCTCCATGGAGTTGGTTGGGATGGTGTAAACTAAATGGACAAATGAAGATACTTGGATCTGAATGTTCCTCTCTGCCGTTGTATGAACATGTTTTGTGTTATTTATTGTTGCTTGTATCATTACTGGTTTAAGCATCATTATTAATTCAAGTACATTACCCACATGTTGCTGCATTGTGGTGGATTTTTCTCTTACTAACACTGTGGTACTGCTAATTACACTAATAACATGATAATGAAAGGAACCATTGTGTTCAGAGTCTGCCTAAAAATACACATGCTGCTATAAGTCGCTTCATTGAAGCACCACATGTTGAACATATGTGGAAAATTTGAGGTTAAACTGCCTGATTTCTTAACCTGGCACACTAGATGGAGGTGAGAAATAACAACCTGGCTGTTTTGTCTTCAGCACTAGAACACAAGGTACCCATTGGGTGGGAGATTGGATAGACCTCTCAGCCAGTCTGGATGTGGAGACAAAGAGAAAAGTCATGGCCATAAGGCCATGGCATTCCTTGTGCTTAGTCTGTCATGGGAAGTGTTTCACAACCAGTGCAGTTGAGCTGACATACTTAGACCCCGTTTCCATAATACATTTTTTTAACATTATGCTTCTGGCTCACCCTTGGTCATCTAAGTGTTTGTTCTTAAGAGACCATTCACCAAAAGTAATACATATAAAACCATACTTGGAAGCTTTGATGATTCGATTTCTTTATTAAATATGCACATTCAGGAATGTGTGACGTGGTGCAGAGTTCAGCATATGTTTTTGTACCTGCTTTATGAATAATTGATAACTTTTACAGCACGATATTAGTTTGAGGACAACTTGGGCAATACATGAGAAGGAAATCTTATTAAGCATCATTTTTTCAAGGCGCGTTTAAAGAAATGACTGACAAAATTTCAGGTGCTGTTGAATGTGTTAAAAATAGGCCTATTCTTAAAACTGAGTTTTGCGCCGTTAAATTTCGTTTCATACAGATAAGTTATATGCCATATGTTAATCTTACATGTAAATTCGAAGGTACAGTAAGACCCTCGTAACACTTTTTGGAAAAATTTAACATATTGGGCCTAGTAATCGGGAAAACATCGTGACAGCACAAGCCTGTTAATGTTATTATTTTGTAATTCTGAAAGAAATTGACATTTATTGTGTTATAATATTTCATATAAATTGTGCATTTAATGATAATTTTTTACCGTCAGACCACGTTGTAAGTCTTTTGTGATTTTCACGTATTCTCGAACACAAGGTAACATTTCTATAGCTCTTCTAGCAGGCTATGAGCCCGTTTTTGCTATAACTGTTACAGAGATATACGGGTTCTGCCGTTATGTGTAAGCTGTTCTGACCTTTCTCCGGCTCAGATATTCACTTACGCACTGAGTAGGACTATTTTGTATTTCAATTTACATAGAAGTGCTACGCACTAAGGCCAGTTTATTTTTTCGTTGGGGGGGGGGGATATTTTAAGTACCAATCACCTTGTTCATGTGCAGCTTGCATTTTATGGCGATTTTGGTAACTGATAATCACGTGTTCAATAATAATTGCTCTACAGGGCGAAAATTGTGTACGGATTCACAATTTGAAAGAACACCAGTATTACATAAATTTTGCATACAGGGTCCTTCAAATTGTTGCATTAAAGTAAAACGGTTAGTCACAGTGCGCGTCATTAAACACGATTCTTCGTGTTGTTGATAAAAATGTGGCGTGAAACGTACATGTGGAAATTCGTAGTTGGCAGCTCATTCGGTTTGTGACATAATTTCTTGCCACAGTTTCCACCGATTAGCTTTGAGATTCGTGTCTGTATCTTTGATCCGTGGTGGAAATGACTAGGTCACGGATCATCGGTCTAGTTGGAGGTTAACTGTGCGAACTGAGGGCGTTATTTCATCACTGTATATTGGGAACAAACTGAACGCATAACAACTAGGGGAAACGGTTAAGACTGTGACGTGAAAGACGTATTAAAACGGGAGGAACTTGTTTCATCGTGAAATTATCGTGCTTGTTAGGCAGGAAATCCTTTTAGGGGGGAAACGTGTTAAAAGGGCAACTGGTTTGTCAGTCTTATTGAAAGATTATAGTACTAAATTATTTTAACGTCTTAGACGTAAAACGTTCTAAACTGGGTCGTCGTAAGCTGATATTGCTGTATTTGTGTATACTCTACCTAGATCTCTAGAAATGCGATCTCCCATGTGTCAGGATTCTTTGATAAAAAGGTAAAGTTTTCCTTGTCCACGCGATGTAGGCATAAAGGGGAGCAGATGTATAGCTCCATATATTCTTAACCTTGACAGTATAAGGAGGTGAGTGGTTATCTTCACACCTCGGCCGCTTTGCTTCGAGAAACAACCGTGGTACCCATTGAGTAGGAGGCTGGTTGGGCTGTAGAGCCTCTCTGGACGTTTTGGAGTAGAAAATTTGTTGCTCGTACCCGGATTCGAACCCACGGAACGTTGAATAATCATTGCACTCTTAGAGACACGAATCGTTTATCCGCAGACTATAAATCGGCTGCTTTATCGTTTGAACTAAACGTCGATATCTGCCTGTGTGATGTGATAGAAGACGCTTCCTCGGAAGTTACATGTGTATCTGTTTCAATTTTCTGGTACATAAACCGTGTCTCTAAACTCTCTGCAGGCTCGTTCGTCAGGGTAGCCGTCCAGGGACTCATTAATCCCACAAAATCGCCAGTCTGTGTGTACCCGGTATTGATTTATTAAAGGTTTGATTCGTTACGACACGATTATGTCGGGGTATTTGCTGTTCACATTGCTTGAGTTTACGTAAGAGATAGGCATGTTTATATCCTCTTTGTACGTATGTTATAGATATACGTTTCTACTTTTGGATTAGTTACAACATAAGCAGTTTTGTTTTTAAGATCTGATATACTGACGCCGGTAAGTTTGTGGTTACGGTCGACTGGGAAGTGACGCCCTGTGATCCTATGAGAGAGTATCGACGTTTCGGAGGAACATATTTGCCGACACGGTGATATCTCAGAATAATTTAATCTTAATTATTTTTAGTTCATTTCCCTGTTGTTCCACCATGTCCGCAGGTTTAAGTTTTAAATTTATTAATTGTTCACAATTTATTCTTTTGGGGATTCTGGCGTGAACTTGTGTCTGTCTGTACACTTTAATTTTGTTTCATGTTGATTTTCTTGTTGATTTTTACTACCCTATCCATCTTGTTTACACAGAAGTGTAAAGAGAGTTCTTTTTATTTATGGGAAGATCCTCCAACATATTCTCAAGTCTTGGTGTAATTATTGCAAGAGTGAGATGCATATCAGTAGCACGAGGAACTTTTGAATGCCACTTGCGGCTGAAGTGGAAACATATTTTCCGTGGACAGGCGTTACACTCGCATGAAATACAGTGTAGAGCGCATTTTACTGAAAGGGTGTCCTTACCTCCAAACAAAATGTTTTATGGGATTTACACAGTGACAGTGATTGTTACCAACAGAATTCTCATTTTCTTCCGGAACTTACACACGTAGTAAGTCATATCCCTGTGTCGTTGGTTGAGAAAGTCGCTCGTCGTCGGATGATATTTTTGCGCTGAATATACGAGTATTTATTAAATTAACAACGGAGGTGCCCGGTTTTAGCCTGAGAATTAGACCAGAGGTGGACAAAATTGGACAGACGAAGGGATTTTGTTTAAGCTGGCCATGGGATAAAATTATCGTCTGTCCCGCTTCAGTAATTCCGCCCCTTCCCGGACTTGGAAGAGAGATCACCGTGATCGTAGTCTACTTATTCGACATGTTTGTGGAGCTTGTAGCCTACATTAAGGATAAACTGTGCCACGTGGAACTGGGTGCTTTGTAAATGCAGTGCTTTACCGGTTTTAGGCGCGTTCGTAAAATTTCGAAAAGTGGCCGTTAGCTTCGTCATGCCTGTCCGTACGGGATATCTAGGCACCCACTGGACAGGATTTTCATGAAATTTGATATTTTGAGTATTTTTGAACATCTGTAGAGAAGATTCAATTTCATTAAAGAGTGACAAAAATAACGGGTACTTTACAGGAAGATTTACATTTATGCTTACATCTCGCTCAGTTCTTCTTAGAATGGGAAATATTTGAGACAAAAGTTGTAGAGAAAAAATTTATATTCACTATTTTTTTTTCTTCGAAAACCATGCCGTTTATGAGATATAGTGGAAAAATGATGTAGAGTGGGCAAACCACAGGTGACAATATAGCGTTTGCGCATTGCATGCTGGATACTTAAGGCTGCAGACACACACTCAGAATATGTAATACTTAAGTGCTTTTCCACAGCAATAATTGTTGTACGAATGCTCCCTAATGTTACGTTATACGCGCTTTGCCTGTCTCGTTTTTTGTCATATCGTTTCCACAGGGCTTCGTCTTTTCGACGGTAACGTAATAATGTGTCTTGCTGTTCATCTCACCTTGTGGTTATTTTGTGCTATAAAATTATGATGTCTTGTTTTATTGTGGCTGAAAGGGGTATGTAAAGTAAGAAGCAGCATGTATGTAGGATCATGTGAACGGGGTTTGTTATGATATGCTGCCAGGTATCTCCTAATATAGGCTTGAAGAAAGAGTTGGCATCGTCCAAATGGCGGTGTTCACTGCCAGCATTCTTTTGGAAAAATGAGGGGTCCCCCCCCCCCCGAATTAGGCCCAGTACTCAGTGGTCTTGTCTACTATGTTTGTGGTTGGACGACACTCGAAACCAATAAGTCTTGACGAGCAAGTACATAACTGAGATGGACTGCGTCTGAAGCAATGGTACCGCTTAGAAATACGGTGATAATGAAATGCAGTTGTCTCTATGCATTCCACAAAGGCATACTCTTACGGGGAGTAGAAGTATAACGCCACGTATTCTTAACCTCGGACGTAGATGGAAGTGATTCGTCAGCCTCACGTCCCGGCCGCTTTACCCACAGGGTCAGAGCCAACGGTGCCTCTGTTATGGGAGCCTTGTTAGTCCCAAGAGCCTTTCGGAACCGAAGCAGTATTACTCGTTCTTTCAACCTGTAGCTTAGTTGTTATGCGGAATACGCTATCCTACCTTCTGATGCAGGTCGTAGGTCGGATCTGAGGATAAATAAAGGGTCCTAACATATGTTTATCATTTTGTTATTATCGTGCCTCATTAAACCTCATCAAGTTTTTAGAAGATTTCGGTATATAGCTGTTCTTTAAGGGGACAAGCGGGGGCGCAGTTGAGTCACTGCTGTACAAGGAGAGTCGCGGTTTCGATTCCTGATGGCGTCATTCCGGCCGACTCATGAATATTTTCTGGGGGTAAAGGCAGCCGGTGCGTAGGGCTGACAACCTTACCACCTTCATGTGCTGATTATCTTGAAATAGGGAAGCCTGGAGCTCTTGGAACCCCCAGGGCTTGTCCAGGCCTGTATAGGGTTTGCTTTAACTTTACCTTTACCTTGAAGTTTTTTAGTGTATTGCGACATTTTCGTGTGTTCTGGTTTGGAGTCAGAATCAGATGCGTGTTTTTTCTGCGTTTGTTGTTAAAACAGTATTTTTACTGTCTTCTAGGACAGTGTTTCTTAACCGCCGGGACGCGGCCCGGTACCGGGCCCTGGCATCAATTATACCGGGCCGCGAGAGATTCTCTTGGAATTGATAACTAATTTAAATGTAATTGTATATTTGTCAACATGCCACATCGTTCACATAATTGTACTAATACTATTTGTGATTATGTCATAATTAGTTACTAATACTTATGTTATTTTAATGTATGAACTTACGAAAAATTGGAAAGGTACTGACGTGTAATCTGTTGGGACCGGGCCCTCGTCTTATGAAAAAAGAATTTACCGGACCGCGGTCTCACAAAGTTTGAGAAACATTGTTCTAGGAGAGTTGCTGTGTATGTCTTTGTGATGATTGACCTATGTTTACTCCGAATAAATATCAGCGGGTGTCGTCCCTCAGCTCTGTTATATATTTGCGACACGTAGGCGCAAAACAGTATACGAGTACCAGAATGTTTGTCTAACTTGGGGAATCGGTGCGAGATGTCAAGTTCTCTGTCTGGTAGTCACTGACGTTTCGAATGGGTTTTGACTACTTAGTTCGTGAAGATCGAGGCAGCAAGTTTCTCCGGAATGTTGGTAACCTTACCATTGGACACAGTACCCCATTCCGGAAGATTTGAAACTTCACGAGAACAAGTTTTTATGGCATAACTCATTGTAACGTATTTCTCGAATTGTCAAGGAGGACGCAGACGTATCCGTTGGTTGTCTCAGGCCCAGTAATAGGATACATGGTCTTCCTTTACACATTTCTGTCAGTGTTGTCAGACGCAGTAATCAGTAACACGGTCTTTCGCTTAAAAATATCTGTCAGTGAGTTGAGATACAGTAATCAGATTCACAGTCTTTCTCTTAAACATATGTGCCATTGGTGCCGTTCGCAGTAATCTGTTACACAGTCTTTCTCTTCAGCATATCTGTCAGTAGTCTAACGTACAGCAACCTGACACACAGACTTTAGTAATGTTAGGTGCAGTAACTTGACTCTTTGTCTCGTCATGTTCCTAACGAAAATGTTTGTGTTACGTGTAATATTTGTGGCATATGCGTTTTGATGCTTGTTTAGCCTGGCAGGAATTTTAAGGACCGGAATGGTTTTGCAGACGATAAAACTTTCGAAACATTGTAGTACTTTGAATTTTAGTGTCACGCGCACCCGCCAGCCAGTATCAGTAAGCGTCTCTTGTCATCTGTCTCCAGCTGTTTACTCGCAGGTTCCCTCCGTATCGGACTTCTCCGACCATACTCTTAAGAACGCGCCATGTCATGGTGTCAAGGGACCCACTTAACATGGAACATCACGTTGTAACACAAAGAAAAACGATGTTACCCCTAAAGGGGAGATACGTTGATAACCATGGGTGTAATAAACATGGGAGTCAGTTGTAACTAAGAGCTACTGTAAGTTTCATTCAGAGTTAATTTCCCGCGAAATTAGCAGGGCCATTAACGACAAAACATGACACGCTTGGTGTTATACAAGAACAGAAGGAAATGCAAGACAGTGCAACGTGGTAAGTACCAACGCTGCCTACTTATGGTCTGGTTCACGCTATACATAGGGACGTCACATCTCACTAAAGAGCCAGCCAGATATTCTTCGCCTTGGTCGAAAGGGAGTGTCCGGTCTAGCGGTCATGTTAGAGGGACGATACTCCTATTCAAACAGTGATGAATATTCGACTGGCTCTGGACTGGAATGTGACTATCCTAGTAGTGTGACTCAGGCCAGATTCCACATGGGAGACTCTACCTGAAAGCAGGAATATTCTCTCTCAATTTCTGCCGTGCGTGTCGCGGGTTTTCAGCCTCGAGGTATGAACCCAGATGGCGTCGTAAATTAAAAGTGCGGTGTAACTTTGCGACTTAACAAATACCCCAGCCTGCAGGATGCCTTGTTAATGTGAAGGTGGTCATGTATTTTGAAAATTAAACGACAGTTTACACGGCTTTTTGTTGTAGCTGACTGCAAAGAATGACCCGGTTCGAGTACAGAGACTTCGATAACTGTCATCGGAATGTGGCCAGCTGCTTGTATGTCATTGGAATCGTCTTTACAATACAGTTTCAGTGTTTCTCCGAATTTTTGCATAATTTCGAAGATTAAGCTTTGTGAAGCTAGAAAACAGTGATGAAGTGAAGACGAAGTACGTTATGTGGTGATACTAGATGGTGATCACAAATACAATTAGGAAGGGCGTTTTGTCTGTTGTGATTTAAAATTGCGGCTGCCAGCTGGGAACTCAAGGAGACGTAAATGGTTGTGTCAGGTGAATGAGATATGACTTGTGACGTGCAATCAGGAAGTATGTTGTACATGTCATGAATAAGCAGCAGTAAGAGAGAACTTTCCATGACGAATTTTCATGTTAGCGTGATAGGTAACGTAGTGCAGTAGTTTGTTCTGAGAACGGCCGTTAATATGACAATGGCGTCGCTCGTGCTAAAAGCACCACAACTCACGGCGGACGCTGACGATACAAACGCCACTTTTAATTACTGTGTTTATATTCTTGCCTTCAGTGTTCAAAATAAATAAACGTGATTTCGAGCACGCCATATATTGGATTGCGTGGAATAGCTTATTTGTGGATTCGTGAAGCAGCGACTGCGGGGCTTTTTACAGAGTAACGCACGCACCCACACGTACACACATTTTAAATAACCGAATATAGTGGTCGAGAGGTAGGTACTAGCCTACCTGCTTTGTATTCGATGCATCTTTCGTTGGAGTCTTGGCCCTGGGAGCGGCTATAATGGCTGCGGGTTTTCGTGATTTTTCCGTCTTCCAGGAAGATCCATGGGTAGGAGGTCCAAGAAAGCTTCTTTCCAAATCCACTTTATAGCCCAGAATAGTGACAGTTGACAAAACATAGGTTCCCCACTGGGGCATAGAAGTCAAACTGGAGACCACGCAACGGAAGTAAATGGCAATCCCAGCACCGAGAATTCCCTGTTCCTGAGTCTGCTGTAAGATTGAGACCAATGTAGGCCTACTAGAGATATTCGATTAGAGATGAAGTTTCTGCATGACAGCATCAAACGAGAACGGAGGGAAGTTCTCCGCCTCAGCGTCCCCTGCCCATCGCTGTGTGAGACTGCTGCTGTCAGGATTTCAACCAATCAGCCACCCTGCAGTGAGAATCTGGTCACAAGTGATTACTTATCAGATTCCCAAGTGGAGAAACACGTCTTCAGGCACTGGGGAACACTGATTACATTACTACTTGATGTGATGCTTAAGAATTTGTGTCCTCAAAGAGTGCGTCTGTAAATTTCAGAATAACGGAACAGGCGTGTTACTGTCCCATTATGTACTTGGGTATGGAACTCGTGAAAGCCACACTGCCGTGAGAAACATGTTTCTGTTCCCCCCTCCCAAAGGAGATGTGAATTGCATTTACTTCAAGAAGAAATAGTGTTGTGGATGCTGGCTAGGTCTGCACCTAATGAGACTGCTAAGTAACGTCTGGATTACAGTCAGCAAACTTCCTACTCTTGATCTCTCTTTAGTGCCTAGAGTCTTAACTGGAGAAACTGTTGCAAAGGAAAGCCTGGATGCGTGAAACTTCAGGTTTCCACGGCGGTGAAAATTCATGTTGTGATCTTTTTGGTATTGGCACCGTGTAGTTTGGTGGGTTTGTACAAACTTGTCGTAGGGGTAAACTGCCTCCATCTTCATATAAGTGTGGCACTCATCAACCTGGCTAGACGGTGTCGTGTCCCACACGATTATAGTGTGAACTTTGAATGTGTTTCAATTATTGTTAGGTAACATTAAAATAAACTTTGACGTGCAATCTGAATAGGCCTTCGTTTCGACCAAATTAACAACTTAGTCCTTTACTTTTCGTAAACAATTTTTTAGAAAAAATATTGTTGTTAATTAACGGGTTAATAAATCGATTTACCACAAAATAAAAAATTAAGTATCGCATTGAACGGTAAAATTATTTGAGGTATGATGGGATGACGTAATAGACCATGGCGCAGCGAAAGAATAAGTATTTCGTCACTATTGCTTCCCTTAATGCCACGTAAAAGTGTATTTAAAAAAAAAAAATCCCTGTACAGGCCTTGACAGGCCCTTACAACACCAGGAGATTGAGGCTTCCGGAATTTTTACTCGTTTATGTTAGTGGCTGAGTCGACCCCAGGAACATAGTGCGGCCGGAAGGATTAAGTAGACAAATCCCAGTGACCTCATCGGGAATCGACCCCCCCCCCCTCAACCAACTACGCCACTGCATATCCCACATACAAATTTACTGCGAAGTAAAATCAGTATAGCTTGAATGAACGTTGAACTAAACCATGTAGTATTATTTACGTGATTAAGTATGGATATAAGGCTAGTAATGAAACTATAACAATATGTAATGTTAATATCAGGATGAATGATGGTCGTGTAACTGGTACAAAATCCGTTGTTAGTTACTGACGGCCGATACCCATGTACGAAGAAGTAACGAGAATTTGTGTTGGAAGCTTTTGTCGTTTTGTGGGAAAGGCAGCAGAAGAGTATGTGCCAGACGGCAGTGTCATGTCGACACTTGACCTCCTAGAAGGCTCTTCTATTAGGCCATGAAACGAAGTGCGTGCAGCGTGCTGCAATCAGTTTTTGGGTGCTATGAATATGAAAGGAGCAGTCCCTACCACAATAAAACACTTTGATGGTCAACGAGAATTTTCAGCCAAGAGGATCATAAACTTCCCGTTCGTAACATGAAATGAGAAAGACGGAAACATTGCTAGCGATTCGCATGACAGCAGGTTTGATCATATAAATAAATGTATAGTGTTCAGTGGGAGGCCACACATGTTTGGATGTTGTGACTGCGGTTCTTACTTTTAGCGCATGATTTCAATCTGTAAATAAAACTTCAATGCTTAAACGAATCATTTGACCTCAGAAGCAAAAAAGTGATCACGTGGACGAGATCTGAGGTTCCCGCGACGGTTACTCTGCAGATTCCTGCCTTTTGGGGTGTAACACTGCTTCAGCTGGTCACTATGTACCGACGCTTCGGAATACTTGAAGATGGCAGCAGCGCGCTCCACCGAAACATTGGCAGCAGTTGACAAACCTGCGTGACGACACTTCTCAGACGACAGCAGTCTTTAACCGGTCACAGGTTTAACATATTTGCGGTCATCCGAATACCGTCATAGCCAGTGTGAAGCATAGCAGTTTTCCCCATTTCGAACATGCATGTCCCCAGTAATGTATTAGGATTTAGCTTAGTGTTCCTACCAGTCGTCTTGCATTTTACATAATCGTTATCTTCTTTCCGCATCCTGTCTAAAGACTGATAGCTGCTTTCATGATCTTCATTTCTAACCGAAGATAACCCAGCATAGGGGCCGGGGATTTTGAAATTTCAACGAAATATTTTTAAAAATGCTTTTGGTGTCTGTTTGTCGTCCCTGTGCACGAGGATCTCTAGAACAGCAGGTCGGATTCCATGAAATTTGATATAGTGGCGTTTTTACTAAAATTTAATGACACGTTGTATATAGTCTTGAATAAAATCAGACAGTCGTGACAGCACTTCACATAAAGACCGAGAAGCTGTTTCTCTGTGCATCGAGTGTGACTCACTAAGTGTTCGTCGGAGCGATAAATACACCCGCATTATTGGTCATTGCGTTTCTACGCAAACATTAGCCTACATTTTTTGAGGTAATTAAACAAGAAATATGTTGTGCTCCTGAATTGGTACTCTGTGCAACATTGCCTGACTGATTATTGTAAACATAGTAAATATAAACATATTAGTTGTTCTAATATAAATTCGGTATAATTCTAGAACCACAAAAGTAAGAAAAAAAGGTCAGCTGCATTGATTTAATAATATATGAGTGCATTTGTCGGTGTTCATTTGATATACAACTATAGTTATTGTATAACAATAGTCTATTAACAATAAGCTACATGTTTCGGTCCAATAGGGCCATCATCGGGCTTTATATGAACTAATGAAAAGAAGTTAAATATGTTATTGTTACGTGTGTGCATTGTGTGGATCTTGCCTTTACATTATTCATTTACAATTATTAATTTATTTAAACTTTTCTTGGATTTGCTTATTTTTTATTTATTAGTTGTGCTTTGAAGCTGTGAGACCTAAATTGAAATAAAAAACACACTAGTTTTTATGATTCCTTTAAGCATGTTTGTCGAAAGACTGCGCTCATATTCGGGCTACTTAAATTCACATTGTTCGCGAATTTTTGCATCGTCCATACTGGCAATAGTACACAAAGCTGTTTCGAAGAATGTAGACCAGACATTTATGTCTTTATCGTTGCACCGTGCATTTCGTAGATTCGTTCAATTAGCACACCAACTAATGCACATACATAAAATTTTTACATTAAAACATTTAAAATCGCTCCAACATGTTTCGATCCTAAAATAATCTTCAGGGAGCTACACTGTTCCTTGCTAAAGTCACATTTTTTAAAAAAAAACACTCATTAATCAGTGAGTGTTTTTATAAACACCCACTGTTTAATCAGTGAGTGTTTTTTTAAAAAAGTGTGACTTTAGCAAGGAACAGTGTAGCTCCCTGAAGATAATCTTAGGATCGAAACATGTTGGAGCGATTTTAAATGTTTTAATGTAAAAAATTTGATGTATGTGCATTAGTTGGTGTGCTACTTAACAGACATTTACGTGTTGGTGCGCTGCGGAGGGTCATCTGTGCAACCTTCGCTACTCACAGTAGTCACTACTTGCAGGGTATGCCAGATTGGCATTTGGTGTAATTACCATTTCCTTGGACACCAATGTCCGCGTGCCTGTACGAGAACAATGGAAGTTGGAATGCATTCACCCTCTCCCCTAATATGAAATTAATTCTAAATACCTTTCGTAATTTCTGAACTGAATTATGCGGATGCACGTATGAACGTAACCTGTCCATGACGTATCCAATTTACTGCATTCATGCCAAGAACGCATGAATTGTTATGGCATATAAGTTGCTTGTTAGTGACTGCTCACCCCTATACATTCGATATTGCGTTGACCCCATGTAGTTGCTATGCAGGAGTAGAACTTCGGTTGTGCTGCCCCGCCAGTGGCGACTCCCACGTTATTAATATCGAACGAGCCGCTTCTGCGCCTGTATTTTGATGCTGGCCTATAAAAAGCGGACGCGTCGTTCAGAGGAAGAACTTTAAAAGCTTCAGTAAGGAAAGGAAACGACACTGTAGGAGGCAGTTATCCTTCATTTCGACTGAAACTGTCCTATGGGAGCGGTTTGACCCTCGTATCTTGTATATTCTGATGCACTGGCAAACAAGAGGTTGCTTTTATTTTCGTGGGAAAGAATAGTGAGTGTTACGTGCTTACTGAATGTTGGGTTGAATCCAAAACTTTTCTATTTGTTTAAGAAATCTCTTGGATTCCCATAGACATTTGAAGCCTTTCCATCAGCACTTATTACACATGTATGACTTACATAAGTAAAGGCGAAGTTGTCCCCGTCCACACCATGATGGCATATAAGGGGAGTGGAGGTATAACTCCATTCATTCTTAACCTCGACACTGGATGGAGGGTGTGTGTTCAACATCGCGCCCCGGCTGCTTTACGTCCGGGAAATTAACTCCGGTACCCATTGAATATGAGATTGGGTAGTTCCCAAAGTCGGTCTGGACGTTTCGGAAAAGAGATAAATCTATTAACCCTGCCGGGATTCGAATTCCAGACCTTCAAGTCCGTAGCCTATTCGCCATTTTCACTTCGTCGTCCCGGCTTCCACATTCATAATGTATTCCCAAAGTCCAAATCGAATCAGGTATCCTATCAAACAGAGGGGAAAGAATCTCAGGTGTTCTGTGCTAAGAGTCGTGTGGTCGAATATGAAATCCATCTGTAGAGTTAGGAAATGTTGAGGGTCCCCACGCTAATTTGAATTCGTTTTTACGATACTTCCCGGCACTTGGAGTGTTTCCGAAGTTGAAGTCAGTGCTGAGACGTAGTGTGAAAGTGCGTATCCATTGCATGACCGCGTAAATGGAGTTACCATAGTGATCCATTTCTTTCTGTTGCTGGCCGTTATGTCCGAGAGAATTACAGCGTAAACACTAGAAAAACAAAGAGACTGTTCTTTTGTTGTAACTGTGTGAATTTAATAACCACTTAATGTGGTAGCAAATCCAGAAATTCATTTTATATTGATTGTATAGAAAACGGCTGGAAAATGTGTTCCAATTTCAAGTACTGGTGGTGAGTCACGAAGAAATAGGCACACAGTTATCCTAAAGTTGCTTTTGTTTTGAAGGTGAAGGATCAGTCTGTTTAGTGGGCTACTGTATCTCGGAATGTCGTCTGCAAATTATAATACGGAAGTGCGTATAGTGCCCGTTTTATGTTAGTGTCCAAATTCGTGTTATTGGCACGGGAACAACACCAGTTGGGAAGGTTATCGTGTTCGTCCAGTGTAATAATTCTAGTGGCAGATGAGCTCTGGTCCGGGCTTAGTAACTGTTGCCAGTTGTCTTTCAGTAAATACGTAGAAAGATGTTAGTCGCGCTTTGAATATCAACCGCGAGGGAGGTGGGATAGAAAGTATAAAATCGGTAGTCTTGTAAGAGTGGTCGAGATGTGGAAGCGAACTTTCCGCAAAGCTACTTTTTATGCCGATTTGTCAAAATTATGTGTAGCGAAGAATTACGGATTGGCAGAGGTATTATACTCAGTTCATGCAGGTCACTGGATATTGCGTCTTTCTGATAAGAATACTGAAATAAGCCTGGCAGACTTACACATTCAGTCTAGTCTTTTCTTGTTGTTGGAAACTACCGTGAAACTATTTGGGTTTTCTTCCAGTTTTCGTGCTCATTTGTTCTCATAAAGGACCGTGTTTATAAGTGGGCCTGGTGGGTTCAATCACTGTTCCCCGGAATGTCGAAAACTACCAAAATTTTTTTGTACAAGTTGTGTTTCCAACACGTAGATCAAGATAAGGACTTACGTCTACAGAGGGGTTGACTTTGGCATTTCACCCACGTGAAACTAAATTTTTTGTTTCTCGAGTGATTTGTGAGACGCTGCTCTTAAAAATAAAACTCTGGACACGCTAGTCAAGTAATGTATCGTATTGCTTGAATGAAAATATTTAAGTGAAATGTTAAAGTCACTTTGATGGGACAAAGACGTCTGATTGTGAGGTTATTAAGTGGCAGTGCTCCTCACTTTAATCCAATTCGGAGGTCCTCTACCTTCCTGCATAATTGACCTCACTCTCTCTTGTGTGTCACGCCATACACTGACGTCATACTGGTAACAAGTGGCGGTCAATTACGGGCACTGCTAATATGCTAGTGGACATCGTGACCTGTATCTGAACTCAACCTCCGTGTCTTTGATCACACGAGGCGGAGTTTGGAAGAAAAGAGCGTTTATATTTTGTGACAGCGTTTGTACCAGCTTTACGCGTGGAAAGGTCCCTTTTATTGCGAAGAATATTTTAATACGCTGAACTGCGGTTCTAAAATTGCATAAGCTAGTTAACGAAAAGAATACTTCCTATTCACGACGTATGAAATGCCAGAATTTATTTCTTCCGCTTCTCGTTATTTTTGTGCCTTCTCTACTTAATTTTGTTGATCATTTGATTTTGAAAATGCTTCTGCAATTGATTTTGTACACACTGATCGAAGACTAACGACTACTGTTAGAATGAACAGCAGCGTAAAAACTCAGTCGCAGACAACGCTGAGTAGTACGTTTTCGTAACTAAATAGAAGTTACTGTCGAGAATCTCGTACGAAACCCGGATCCTCGCTAGTAAGGCCAAATCTATCCCTGCATCTTGAATAGGTGGCCTACGGAGGAGGACTGAACATTGAAGTGTTTCGATATATGAATGTTTAAATGACAGCATTAGCTTTGAGAAGCATCACACTCAAGTCTTTTGCCTTCTGTTTGGCCCCTGAAATTATTTGTTATTGCCCGGAAGCGGTTATGAACAACGAACGCCGGAAGTGCTGATGTGGATGCCAAAGAATCCTGTTTGTGATGTTCTGTTCATGATGTGATGTTCTGTTCGAGATGATAAACTACAAATATGAACAGATTTTAAATAGTATATGTAATATTATTATTCATAGAATGCAGGACAAAATCACAGTGTGAGGATTGATAATTGTACCTTCGAGAGGGTGGAAGAATTTAAATATTTGGGAACAACTTTTACAATCCAAAATTCTATTCCGGAAGAAATAAAGAGTAGACTGAGGTCAGGAAATGCTTGCTATCATTCGGTGCAGAATCTTTTGTCTTCCAGGTTGCTGTCCAGGAAATTAAAGATTAAGATA
>Ga0131853_10006354_pt1 | contig 21315 bp, 15 predicted proteins | sample TergutLab28metaG_FD_92764 | JGI IMG/M metagenome (GOLD analysis project Ga0131853, IMG submission 92764) | Labiotermes labralis P1 segment gut microbial communities from Petit-Saut dam, French Guiana - Lab288 P1 (version 2) (version 2) | ecosystem: Host-associated > Arthropoda: Insects >... | reverse complement strand
ATGGAGAGGAATAATTGAGCAAGTCAAAACTCACAAGGAGTTGTAGAGCTGAGGAAGAAGAATCTAGCTACGACAGACAACGTGCCTCCCTTAACCAGTACGACCCCTCCATCCAACCCTACCTACATCCTTTCATTTGTAGAATGTATGGCAGTGCGATGCAAACGTGAAGTTAAAAACCCCTCTCGGAGACAGAATGTGACTGAGCAGATACCTTCATTTCGTGTTTTTACGTCAGTTGGTTGGCCTACGGGCTGAACGTACGACAAATCGCCGTTCGACTCGCGGCTGGCACAAGAGTGTCATCTCTCCTGCTACCTTCCCTCACCAGCTAAGTGACCAACCCAGCATCCTTTGCAATGCATAAGGTGGGCTTTCAGGACATTTGTAATTATACTAAGGAGTGGAAAGATTGTATTTGCGCTCACGTCACTTTAAGGATACTACTAACTTCCCAGAAAACTGTTCTAAATATTGAATTTAAAATTCAATGCATCCATCGGCTTTAATGATAACGTAATTATCATACTCTACGCTAGTTTGCACAAATTTTCCAAAAATACAGAGGCCACGTCAAAATTCTAGGTTCTAGAAAGGTTACACTAAGCAAGTTCCATACTTATGGCCCAAGCATATTAGCAGCCGCTGTAAAAATGTGGTATTCCAGGATATGTACAGCCCTGCTGCATGCTCTAAACATTCAATAAACCCTGCTGGAAACAGAAGAAATTATTCGTCAAATTCAAGATTATATAACATTCAGCACATATAATTACAAAGACAACGACAGCAACAACAACAAACACACACTCAATTTGATAATGACCGTGGTGTGTGTGTACGTGCGTGCGTATGTGCGTGCGTGCGTGCGTGTTTGGGTGTGTGTGTGCGAGTGTGTGTGGTGTGTGTGCGTGTGTATGTGCGTGTGTGTATGCACGTGTGTATGTGTGTGTGTGTGTGAGTGTGTGTGTAGGTCGCTCCTGCAGCCTGAATTCCACCTTCCGCAGTCCGGCGGAACAAAACGACCAGAACAAGAAACTTCTGAACTATCGATATCGCTTTGGGGAGGGGGGGAAAGCACAAACCCAGAATCCCTAGAGATTTTTACGTATGTACGTAGTAGTATGTATTAAATAAATACTAAGACGAAATTTTTATAAAGCTCTTGAATAACAAACACAGAATCTCAAATCTGTCACATCCACCGCCTAGTTCCTATTTATGTTGACATATAACATAACCAATATCATATGGCCGCGAGATCTCACCAGACGGGATTTTATGTCCTTAAGTTTACTGTGTTTCTTTGTACTGATTCCCACCTAAACTTCTTAATAGTTACGTGACAACATTCCTTACAATATAGATTAGGCGCTGTTAGCAGAAGAGACGGCTGTAATACATCGAAGGTTTACAAACGACGGCTCCAGGACTGCCGTCGTGTGACAGAATGTCGTCAAAACGTTTGGCCCATTATGCACTTCTACTCACCTTCTGTAAATGCCACTCTCCCTGGTTCAAACGCTGCATACAGCGCCCAGACTCTAAATCCCTCAATACAGAGTATTCTAAGCTTAGGCGTTATTTGGGTATGAAAGGGGGACAAACGCCCCTCGAATATCGTGTCTACCCACGAACATATTTCTTGCAACAGAGGTGAAAAGGGGCAAATTACGAAACAGAAATATTTTCTAAACGATGATTCTGATGATGTAAAAACAGAAAGAAGTGAAAAACCTACCTTAAAACGAATCTGTCCTAACCTTTCTAATCAACTGCTTCTTAAATTAAAGTTCATAACACCCATGGTCGATTTGCCCCCCCCCCCAAACCCCCCCCCCCCCATACTCCTCACAACACTATTAGCGAAGTCGTACCCACGACGCTAAGAGAAGACACCACCAGAAATGCACAACGTATGGACTTCCATTAGGATTATACTCGTATAGGTGTAATACTAGTACGCCTAATCGATATTAACAACTCCTCTTGTAACGAAAATGTAGAGGGAGAAGTTAGGAATTTAAACTGGAACGCGCACTGAGGAATATGTAACGCTTTTCATTGTATCTACAACCTCTCTAATATTGTTTCCAGTTACAACACAGAAAACACCGCACAAACAGAGCAGAAACCGCGTGGCTGCTAACAGTATCCACCGTGCCTTGCACGCACCTGACCGTCAGCCTGTGTGTTCACTGATGGTCTGTTGCCATGATTCCGACTTTGTATTTCGGAACAATTGTCGATCAACGCACAACACAGTTTAACTGAGTTGGAAAACAAAAGGCAGAAAGGTAAACATTTGTTGAATGAAGTCTGGTTAATATTTTCCTCGTAATAGAAGGGTTGCATCATCAACAGAGTGGCAGGACGTGATAATGAAGGCACAGTGTGTCGTCGCATTGTGGTACAAAGATAAAACTTCCACTCCAGCTCCTGTGCGATAAATTTACATCTGATTAACCAGATCAGAATACTAAAAACGGAGATGTAAGATAGACATAGGAATTCCCGTGATATTGTGGATTTATAATGCGATTGAATTCATCGAATACAAATTCAATTGGAATTTGTAGTAAATTGGTCAAAATATTACAGAACAGAACAAAAAAGTTGTCTAACTCCACAGCTATTCTTCTGTGACATATGTAAAAGACAGTAAATATTTTCTGTATCAGTGAAAACTTAAGTTTAATCTTCTTATGTGACTTGATGGAAGGCATCATGATGAGCTAGGAATATAATAAAACATTAATTAATATATGTCAGCACAACTATTTTATGGGACCGCGGTAGCACAGTGGTTAAGGTGCTGTGCTACAAATCGGAAGGTCGCTGGTTCGATCCCAGCTGGTGTCATTGTATCTTTCATTGACATAAAATCCTTCCGATCGCACTATGGCACTGGGGTCGACTCAGCCTCTAACAGGAATGAGTACCAGGAGTATTTCCTGATGGTAAAGGTGGCCGGTGCGTAAGGCTGACAACCTTACCACCATCCTGTGCCGTTGTCATGAAATCTGGGAGCCTTAACTTCCTGGAACCCTCTGGGCCACTCCAGGCCTGTAATGGGACTGCTTTACCTTTACAACTCTTATAATACGAGTATACATGTTTCGAGCTTTTAGACGTTCATCTTGACTCAATCTGTTAGAAGACCTCAAGATGGCCGTCTAAAAGGTCGAAACATGTAGCCTCGTATAATAAAATAGTTGTACTGACGTATATTGGTTAATGTTTCAGTACTTCTTATGTGACACTAAATTTATTACAGAACCTTCAGTGATGAACTCCTCCAGAGAGACGCTAGTCACGTGTTAATAGGAGCTGCATAAATATACAAATAAAATTATATGGTGAGAAATATACATATATTACCTGTATTTACTAGGCTTACAGATTCACCACCGTTCGCGATTCACTAAAAATAAGGCACTCCATTAAGTCATACCTTGTCTCCTCCTATTCCTCTTTCTACACGCCTGTATCTAAATTCTCAACTCCATTGTATTAACATTTTAAACTAAATTAATGCCATTTATGCCAATAGTTCGGCCTTGAAATTGTACTTTCTGAACTCTGAACCTAGCAGCGTAATTTAATTTTATGTTTATGTTTCCGTGTATCGCTGATCTGTACGTATATTAATAATTGTCCAACGAGATGCAAGACAAAGCAGTCTATTTATTAATCTGCAAGTTCACTCAGCATGTTTCGGGTAACAACCACACCCATCATGAGTACACAAAACTGTAACTACAGCCTCCGGTACTGGTCATATGTTTTGTGCATCTACCTCCCATTTAGGTAGCCTGGATTATACACCGGTATCGAGTTAAAACGCCATGCACACAGAGTTCTATACAAAACAGGGGCATACCGGCACTCTATATCCGCAAAGCTATCATGTTTTCATATCGTTAGTGCAGCCCAGTCAATGTTTACTGCATGACATACATACTGCCCGCACCACACGGACATTCGAATTCTCTTCCAAACAGACAGCTGTTTTCCTATCAATTCCAAATAATGTAAATTATCTTATGCGTATTGGACCGTGCATCATCTTGATATTTGAATAAAGGTAGACCAACTTGATGACGCTTTATTATGTCAATTTACTGCTCAACATGTTTCGGATGTTAGTACATCCATCTTCAGGAGCTTGCGACTACTTGGTGCGTTATTGTGTAGGCTGACTTGAGGCGTGTTGGTGTTATGTAGTGGGATTGGCTGTTGGTGATGTGGTATCCGAGTGCAGGCTCAGCCTACACAATAACGCACCAAGCAGTCGCAAGCTCCTGAAGATGGATGTACTAACACCCGAAACATGTTGAGCAGTAAATTGACATAATAAAGCAAGTGTCATCAAGTTGGTCTACCTTTATTCAAATGTAAACTATCTTAGTACTGCCCTATAAATTATACCAATTTAACAATAGAAGCAAACAAAATGTTTCTAAAGTGTTTCGCTCCTGATGCTTATTGAGTGCCACTATTTATCATGCCACACTCAACAGGAACAACAACATTACTTTGCCACACCTGACCAAGTCCCTATTACAAGATGAAGCATGCTCCAATTTTAATAATATTTTAACCTTGATATCGAGCGTTCCGTACTGATTTACTTTAACGAGGTTAAGTTTAGCGTACATATATTAGATTTATTAAAAGCAAACAATATATTCACTAGCTGTAATAAATTATTTGTGACGTGGTACTTACTTCATTAAACACAACCAGAATCACAAAACTACGTAAAGGATTTTGATGTTTTGCTGACCATGCATCTCAGTACAATCTTAGTAACTGACCAACTTGATGCACAAATTCTTGTTTTATAATAAGTTTATTATATTCCACTACATGTTTCGAGCACTTTTGTGCTCATCATCAGGAGGTCGAAATTGTATTATACAGCATCTGGTATCATCACACTTTGTAATTAGCCGTCCGGTTCACCCGACGGCTACTTACGGATTGTGATGATACCTGATGCTGTATAATACAATTTTGACCTCCTGATGATTAGCACATAGTGCTCTAAACATGTAGAGGAATACAATAAACATATTATAAAACAATAATTTTTGCATTAAGTTGGTCAATTACTAAGATTACGTAAAGAAAAACGTAGAATATCTACAGCTGCACCTATAGCTCTGGGCTACAAACATTACTGCACAACGGGAGATGCGATTTTGAGATAGTGATGAAAAATAGTCTCGAAGACTAAACATAAGATGCAGAAAAAAAGATAAACCCGTTTCCTCCTATTTTTATCGTGGTGGTCCTCAAGACATCGCAGACTTAGCTCCCAGCGTCGGCACAAGAGATTTACTGCAAAACAAAGGAGAAGTAGATAGCCTGCTTAACTTTCGTTCATTTTCTTCCATGCTGTTGTGTGCCCCTATTTACTGGCATTCATCTGTCTTTGCTTTCCCTTTTTGGCTGTGAGTCTCTTCTGTCTCAGAGACAGCATGAGCGCACACACACACACACACACACACACACACACACAAAAATACACACAAATATTTGTGTATATATACATATATATATGTATACATATATAAACATAGGCATATATTTATTTATTTTCGTTTCAAATCTACACACCGTAAATGTGTAAGAACATCGGTCCCCGTTATTTACAGCCCCATGCCATAGCCTACCCTGTCCGTACTCATGTCACATGCTCTGAAGACAGTAATGTCCCAGTGGTTAACACAAACAACAACACAGGAATTTGCTTATTGTTGATGCGTGTGCCACAGTCACATCAACAATCTGGTTCACTGTCAGCCTGTAGAATATAATGGACATTACGAATTAATTACGACAATCCAAGATATTTTTTTTCCAATGGCGCTGTGACCCCACTTCGAGCCATGGCAACCCCTTGCGGTGTTTCGGAATCACACCATTGGACGCACCATACTTGGTAGGACTCATCCGGAACAGTAATCATCCCGATGCAGAGACCTCTACCTGACAACACGCAACATTCACAATAGACAGCCATGCACCCCGTCGAAAATCGAACCCGTAATTCCAGCAAGGGAGCGGCCGCAGACCCACGCCTTAGACATCGAAGCCACTGCCATCTGCGATTAAAGAGGATTAAGAAGCTAGACAAAAAGCTTTTAACTAATGGGGTATTTTCAAATGCACGTCGTATATTTCATGCTTGTCTCCAGTAATTCCTAATGAATGAGTCTGAACTGATTGTTTAGTATATTATCTTTACACTTTGTGAGATTATCCAGCAAAAATGGACCACAAATTTATGCGACGTTTAACTGTGGACAGTGCCTGTATTAAAATTCGCTTAGACGTTCCTAGGTAAGCTATGGAAGCTTCGGTGAAGACGTCCACCTGCCAATTACTTAACTCTTCAAATCCCTGTAGTTAATTGATGCACCAGAAGGCTTAATACTAAACAGCTCTACGTTCTGCGCACACGTTGTGTGCTCTGTAGGGTGTTCAGAATGAACAGCGATTATTTCCTAATACAGTGTTAAATAATTAGTTTTGAGAAACCGTGAGGCAGAGGAGCAGAGGTCATATTTACTAAACATAGTCATTGTCAGTGCCGAAAATACAGAACACCTGTTTTTGATGTTTTGCTGACCGTGCATCTCAGTATAATCTTAGTAATTAACCAACTTGATGCACAAAATCTTCTTTTATAATAAGTTTATTATATGCCTCTACATGTTTCGAACACTATGTGCTCATCATCAGGAGATGCTGTATAATACAATTTTGACCTCCTGATGATGAGCACATAGTGCACGAAACATGTAGAGGCATTTAATAAACTTATTATAAAAGAAGATTTTGTGCATCAAGTTGGTTAATTAATAGGATTGAACACCTGTGGCACTACTCACAACATCCTTGTAACTGACTGTGGTTACTATTTAGGTTATATGATTGCTTGGTTTGACGTTCATTTGGCCGTGCATTGTAATATACTTCTATTGTAAAACCAACCAGATGCATCAATGTATCAAATTTATTTTATTGGAGTAACACCGTACATAACTCGGACGGTCTTTCCGTCCATCATCAGGAATTAAAGACTGTACATACTGCAACACGCATATGTCAAACAGATACTGCTGTCTGCTTGCTAACGGGAACATTCCCGCCAGCAGGCAGACAGCAGTATGTACAGTCTTTAATTCCTGATGATGGACGGAAAGACCGTCCGAGTTATGTAAGGTGTCACTCCAATAAAATAAATTTGAGACATTGATGTATCTGGTTGGTATTACTCTAAAAACGTGATCGCTTGGATTACAGGTATGTAAAAGTTTAAAGTAACCGGCCCTTCAGCGAGGGCCCTGTACATGCAACCACAAGCAGAAGTACATCGCCCACACGCTGTCCCTGCCACTAAAATGGAAGGAAATTGGAACACGTCCAAATTTACCAGCCCTCAAAACAATAGAATGTACACAAGGTTATAAACGAGAAACAATTCGTGCAATAAAATCCTGAGTGTGATTCAAAACTTCGCTCCCATTCAAGTTGATCAATCGGTATTCTCGGAGCGAGAGTTCCTGTTTTTCGCAGACAACATTAACTTCTTCCGATAACAAAATGTCGCCGAAGCAACTGATGGAAACATAAAGAAATAGCACGAAATTTTAAAGAATAGCAGATATACCTGAAGGGTCTAAGAATTAGCAGCCGTCTGCCTTCTGGACGTCATCCCACAGAGAATGTCAATGTAATTTACTCAACAAAGAGGAGGTAACCCTGCTTACTCCAAAGCCAAGTAGATTATTTACGTCTCCGTAAGCCATAAAGTTCATAACACCTCATGTCTAGCTTAAGCAAGGTTATTTAGTTGGTCCTCTTTTAAATTCGTTTGAAAAGCGGACAACATCAACATACAAAAGCTGGCTTCAGCCTTTTACAGCGCATAACGTGGTTCTAACTGAGAAATGTAGCTTCCATTCACGGCGCATCCACGAATACGACTTGCACTGAGAGTAGTAACTTACATAACAACGGCTATAAACATAAAACACGTTAAAATATACTAAGAGGACAGTCACCATACACAATACAAAGTAGCAGCACTATTGTTATCAGTTATGGCAGTATGTCAACTGCGAAATGGTCTAAAACTTTACAGCAGGTTATAAATTTGGGAAACACATGTTTCAGTTTCATTGTTGTCATCCCGTCCTGTTACAATATTGAAATCGATAAATGCACAGACTTTCCGTCCAACACATCTATCTGCAGACAGTTTTGCTGCACCAGATGCTTGTGCGTTATTAAACCGTCTTCACATTCTTTATATTAACATTATTTTGGACAAATATTGTCATAATTTATTTGTGTTCTACTAACACAATTTATAGATTATTTCAATTCTCAGTCTAAGATTTTATTTTTGACAAGACATAAATTCACTTTCCTAAGATGCGACGACATGTAATGACGTAAAATTCTATCGGCGATGCAGAGCCACCTACAGTATCCACAGTGGATGACAAAGGAAGGAATAATTTCTGGGACATCGATACGCTTCTACTAGTGTTAACTGTTTCACATTCCAGACCACAGTGATATTCATTTCTTTCAACGTACCGCCGGGAGAACCTCGAATGTCGCAATTTAAACGAGTGTTTCATTGCAAGTGATGTTACTGTACTGCCAGTTGCCATGTTGGAGAGTTTTGAACAGTAGTTAATGTAGTTTCGTTCGGATTTTTATCTGGAATACAACTAAGTTATTACGCAGTCTGTATCATTACTTAACCTATTATGTCCATATATGCCCTTGTGACCGACATTTTTGTTTATGCTCCCTGATTGTCAATGCAACCCTCTTATAGCGTGAAATTGAGCTTGGAATATACTAAACATATAAAGGTAAAGCAGTCCCGTTACAGGCCTGGAGTGGCCCAGAGGGTTCCAGGAAGTTAAGGTTCCCAGACTGCGTGACAACGGCACAGGATGGTGGTAGGTTGTCAGCCTTACGCACCGGCCGCCTTTACTCCCAATAAATGTTCCTGGTACTCATTTATGTTAGAGGCTGAATCGACTCCAGGGCCATAGTGCGATCGGAAGGATTTTATGTCAAGGAAAAATTCCACTGACACCAGCTGGAATTGAACCAGCGACCTTCCGATTTGTAGCACAGCACCTTAACCACTGTGTTCCAATTCCTGTATCAGTTCAATTTTCAAATTAGTGAGTGGAATTTATGAAGATAAGACACCAGTCTGTGCACCTATTCTCAAATACGGACATTTACCATTTATTGTAAGCGTTAGTGCTGGCATATCTTGCTTAATGTTTAATATCAGAGCATAATATTATATGTTACTTTTTGTGTCGCACACTTCGGAAGCCTAAAATTACTTTATCGGCACCCATTTTCCTCCAATTCCTTTTGATCAATGTCTTATCTGTAGCAATTCATTACGCTGAACCCTCACAAGACATTTACCAACTATTCCTTCCAAATTCTGAGTTGAGTTCCGTAAAATAATACCGTATGACGTAAGTACGCATGGCAATGAATGCCGTCGATACTCTCATCCACACAATAACATGCTGACTACTGATATATTACAATCCTATATTTTCTTGTTTTTATTTTTTTAAGATACGTCCACGAAAATATAATTTTATAATTCTACATTTTTCGGACCTCTGTGAATACGGTAATTGAAACTTAGGTTTTCGCAAAACTCAGAATCGTTCTGAGTATCTGTATGTATACAAATTTCCTTAAGGAAGTCTATGCTGTATGGAGTTAGTTAATACAGCTAATTTTATTGATCTGTTGTGATTTTTATTTCCACTCTCTTTTATTCCTCAGAGGTGAGGCAAAAACGAATACCAAAATGCTTCACAACTGTCTATGTATAGGCCTCTAAATTCCAGCAGTATTGAAAACAAGTTTATCAGATATTTCCGTTACTCACTACTGTTCGGAGTTCCGACGTATGACGGAAACATACCTATCCCATTCTACATTCTGCTCTCAGAAACGACGTCGGGAGAACAAGTCCTTCAAATCCATGTAATTTTAACGAATTGGTGTTATCTAAAATTTAACTACACAACTGAGTATAGTCGACATAGTACAGCACATACAGTACAGCACATATTGTACAGTACATATGAAGCGAAACTCCAATGCTATTCGAACTACAACTGTTGTTCCCTTCCGAACATTTTCGAAGGTTTTACAGCGCAAGTTAACTGTGCTGACCAGTTCGTGTGTGTGTGTGTGTGTGTGTGTGTGTGTTCCTCAGCGCTTATGTCCCTTCCAACAGCATTTTACAAACAAATGATTTTCATATCTTCATAAACATTCTCATCAGACTCTCAAGGTCGTACATTCAAAGACATTCCTACGTTTAATAATATAATTATCCAACTAGATGCAAATATAATAATTTTATTAATAATTTCAATCAGCTCAACATGTTTCGGGCGATAATTTCATCCATCCTCAAGAGCATTAGACTGTGTTTACAGCTTGTGGTATAATGCACGGACGATGCTGCCTGCTGACAGCATGTTGAGCTGATTGAAATTATTAATACAATTATTATAGTTTCATCTAGTTGGCTGTTTATATTATTGTATCGGTGATGCACGGTCACACAAACATCAAATTCCTACATTCGTTCTGATCATAAAACACTAACCTTAACAATATGTTGGTCGGGCACACTGAGAGAAAAAATGGGGCTGCAATGTGGCGGAAATATTCAGTGTTTACGAAATATACTGCTATAAGCCTGTGAAACTTGCGTAATTTTCTGTTCTCAATCCCACAAAATGCATATTAAATATTATCTTCCATGCACGTAACCTCATTTCTACTAAGGTTATTAACAACAGCTTGGAGTCTGAAATATCCTACATTTACTTACAATTTCGAAGCGCACGCTACTAATTACGTGCGTTTGAGGGTACTGTAAATACATCACTAACCTCCACCTTGCGCGGAACCAATGCTGTTAGGTTCTGAAGTTGTGTTCACTCTGCCTCATCAAAACGAAGGCGTATTGATTTGGCATTATTATGGATCGTAATTCATGTAGCTGCACTGCTCCAATTGAAAGGAAAATAACTTCGACATACACAAGTACTTGTCCGTAACCATATTTGACTGTAATCGACATATATCTACAGATACAATTTTTTTTTCACGCGACTGTATTAAACAACCCTATTAATGCTTTATAAAGTCTTTTCCTTCTTACAAAATTTATCCTTTTTCTGAAGAATTTTATATTCAATGAAGTAATACTTGGGAGAATTTTAAATGAAGATTAACACGTCGGACACAAGTACAGCATGTATTATTTATTTACAAGATGTAGTCACTTCTAAACTACGCCTTGTAAATAAATAATACATGTTCTGGTTGTGTCTGACTTATTTATCTTCGTTTAAAATTGTATCTAACACAACGGGGATGGCCCATTTGAAAACCAATACTTGCAGAAGCCCCCATAACAATGTTATGCTTGCAACCTTAAAGAACGAAACACACTTTTCCTTTCAAAATTCACAGCATTCACCCCAGTGCATTTTTATATGCATTCTATACAGCAGTGTTGCTCAAAGCAGTTCACTGATTCTCATCCCGGATGAAATTCGTATCAGAATACACCAAAACGACCGTAAGGTAATAATATTAAATAAAACTTCTTACTATATCAAGGACGTTACAATAATACAGCTGACCGTGTCGTATTTCGTCAGTTAATCTGCAAATGTGGGGAAAGTACTTCTAGGTCTGGAGGTTACAAACTTGTTTGAGTTTAAATGACATTCTACACATCTCAACAGAAATGGTCTGAATGTTGTGACCCCACGATGAGCATCGACATTATAAGTTTTCTTTAACACCTTTTGTTCAATTTTCGTGGTTGCAGGAGATGGTTAGCACCTGATACAGGACGTGCCCGAAGCAGCACGCGAACACGTCCCCACTATCTTCATCTCATCAGACTACTCCACAGGTTCTTCAGCAAGCCCTACAACTTGAAACTGATTAACTGCATCGTACGATTTATGAGTCTCCATTATCAGTTTCGAATCCTGTTGAAGAATTTAAATTGTCACTAGACACATGAAAGGTACCGATGAATAATGTGCACTAGAAATTACAATACAAAATAAGTTTACGCACATTTCCTTCGTTATCGATATTATAGAAGGAAACAACGTTCGAATACGCGCCACTGTGATTATTCGGCAACTAATGAATATAGATTCGAACAGCGGACCCCAACTACGGAAAGTTGTTTAAACCCACACAGACTCCATTTCTCCAAACACAACAACGGTTACAACATTATACTATAGAATAGCGTATTTCCTGCTCTGCCCATTATTAATATACGGTTTGAATAGAGCTTTTTATCGAATCCCATAATCGTTCAAAGCCACAAAGTGGATACAATTGTGTCAGCGACTAATTAGGTTCAATATAGCGCACCAAGCGTTATAAACGAATCATTATCATCAACTACGTAACGCGTCACTAATGAAAACGAAGCGGCGGTAAATCTGTCAATTAAAAACAATTGATTGTCGCTGCCTCACATCACAACTTTTGACTGGGTTTCTCTTGTAATGGATTTCCTTGTGTTCGCTAAAATATAGGCCTTCATGTGGTTTCCATTTGCTCTGGAAGCTGCAGTACATCACATGTACGTGAACAGACAGATCGAACGAGAAGTCATAAAAGACAACGCCATTGTTAACTTGCATCATGGGTCAAGGTAGATAATCAGCGGTAAGTTAAATGCTTCATAAATTGCGGCGTTGTTAGGGACACGTCTACTGCATGTAACAGAGGGACATCCAGAGCCATAACACGAGTTGCTGCCGAGCTCATCCGGCTAAATTACACCACACGTGAGCCAACGGCAGCTTAATCCCGCTAAACACACGTCCATCGGCTAACATTTCACAAATGGTCTTCATCCTTTTCGATATGTAACCAGATATCTGTAAACTATATAGAAACCACAACAAAACAATTCCCACCCCCCCCCCCCCTTAGTAAACCTACCACGCCTAGAAACCACAACAAAAAAATCCTACCCCATCCCCCCCCCCTTAGTAAAACTACCACGCCTCTAGGCTGCAATATATGGCACAATTAGCACTTTTTTTTCGCTATGTATTACTACAGGAAAAATGTAATTCACAAACGTAACATTAAACTAATACGTACAGGTAATATCAGTCCTCATTATGTATTACACATGTTTATTACATACCAACATATGCACAAATAAGATAAATAAAATAAAGTACGCACCAAAATTTTATCATAACAACACATTACTACATTACATTTTATCATTTAGTAATTCATAATTTTAGCTAACACAACTTGTAAACTCCCTGAAGATGGTGTATTAACACCGAAACATGTCGGCGTAATTATAATATAAATTTACACCACTTATTTGTGCACATGTTGGTATATAATAAACATTTATTATTCAATATCCACGGTACGAACAGAGCGGTAAACATCAGTCCTATTTGGGACACTCGACTAAGATTCAAATTTCGATATAAATAATATATGAATTTACTCTCACGCACCCTTTTATCCAAATATGACGGAACAAAACTACATATGGTTTATGTACTCTGTGATGTAGTACAGACACTTCACCAAGGTGTTCTTAGCGTTCAAAGTGTTAAACGGTTTCATGGCGCACGCTGACATTTAACTTAACTGAAATTCACAAAATACTACGGTCTTCACCGAGCCCAATTGCAGTAAACTCTCAAAATGTCGACCGCCACACTTACAGTTCTCTTACAGGCCTAGTAAATTTCACCCCAAGAGGAAAATAAATTTGGAAAGTAAGGACTAGAAATTTATTCACTTCCCTAAGAAGAGAACGGTATTTATTGCACTCATTTTCACAAAACTTACAAAAACTCTCTAAGTTTTTGTGCACTTCCTGTACCAAACTTTATTCAAAACTGACGAGAAATGCACAATAAAAGGGCAACATTTCATTTACTCCCCCAAGTAAAGTATGATTTCCTCTTAACTGACTTTCATGAAACTTAAGCCTACGTAACAACACTGTGTGGAGAGCTTCTATATCGAAAATGATCAATATCGGTCAGAAATATTGGACGTGATATATTATGTACGGCTGTCGTCGAGCCGACTCTAACGAGACTTATGTTTATTGGACGGTGCATCATCTTGATAGTTGAATAAAGAGAGACCAACTTGATGTCACTTGCTTTATTATTTCATTATTTAATGCTCAACATGTCTCGGCTGTAAGTACAGCCATCCTCAGGAGCTTGCGACTTATTTGTTGAGTTATTTCATGGGTTGTATTGCTCTGGTTCGATGTGTGTTGGTGTTACGTTGTGGTTTGGCTAAGGTGGTGTGGTATCCGGATGCAGGCTGAAGCCTGCATCCGGACACCACACCAGCCAACATCCGAAACATGTTGAGCATTAAATAATGAAATAATAAAGCTAGTGACATCAAGTTGGTCTCTCTTTATTCAACTATCTAACGAGAATCTCGCTTCCTCAACAACCGCCAATACCTCATTCCCTTTCCGAATGTTATGACAATCCGACAGACGGTTCAGTTCCTGGTATTAGGTGAAGGCTGGACAAACAGCGGACTGACGTGGTCCCCATAAGGTGTTTTATTTTAAAATCCACAAATAATGAGCCTGACTAAGGTGGCCTGCTGTACACAACACGAACTCAAGCCTGATTCCCCTACGTGTTACACAGAATACATGCCAGAACATCTCCAAAATTACTCCAGAATTATTCCAAATCACTCGCATGAACCCGCCAATGATGTGTTCAAACAAATTCATTAGTTGAGTACAGCAAACGTTGCTACTTAGAGAGATTTTCGAGGCAATAAACGATCAAACGGACCGTCATATCAGTTTCCAAATCAGAATAAAAGTGCATTGGTTTTAAACGAAACGGTTGTGTAGGCCATATTTATGAATGTGAATTACTAAACAGTGGCTCGTCTGATTGTCCGAAACACTGTTGTACTGAAATATTCACATAAACGGAAAAACAAAATGGCCTAGCCCAAAATACAATATAAAATATAAAATGTCTATAATACAGTCGGACATAAGATTTAGGTCCTTGTGGCCATGTATGGAACGTAGGGTGAAGAGAGATAAACCAACAAGATGCAACGAATCCGATATTTATTATCAAACTTCTATCTCAACATGTTTCGGGCATCATTATGCCCTTCATCAGAAGAACAAGACCTTGTATTACTGCATATGGTGTTCTGCACTGTAACATGTTGAGATAGAAGTTTGATAATAAATATCGGATTCGTTGCATCTTGTTGGTTTATCTCTCTTCACCCTAGTCGGACACAATTTTGTTATTTTATTAAATTATATTAGACTATAATTCCAGCGACATAATTCTGCCCTATTTGTAGGGCCATCTTAAGGCTGATCTTTAGACAGGTAGAGTGTACAACTGATTATGCTCTCAATTGACGGACTTTCGTATTACAAGAATTGGTTCAAATAAGTGACTATTATATATTAAAAAACTTGAGATTAAAATTTTAAATGTGGTACTAAATACATGGTTGTGCCTGTCTGTATTATATATATTTTATATTTTGTACTATACTTTAGCTTATATTCAACACAACGGGGACGTCTCAATTGAAAATTACAAATAGTGGCCTATCCTGTTCAATTAACCTCAGTATATAATGTACGAACTACAGAGCATAATATTGACAGGCTGCACCCCAAGCGAACAAGGGAAACCTAAAATTTTGTTGAAACGCGTCTTAATTTCAAGTTTAAAACAACGGAAATATAAAATTTCAAAAGAAAATGTATTTTATATGGGACACAAGAAAATACCAAATCATTGCCTTCTGTTTTACACATTCCGCCAGTCCCCTAAATTGGTTCTCGAGAAATTTACGTTCATATTTGTAATTTTTTAAATATTTATCTTGATCACATATTTTATAAAGTTTTCGTGTATTAATCAATTTTAATTGTGAGATATCTTTCTACATTCTTGTAAATAAAGCCAAAATTGTTGCACAATTTTTCTTAGTATGTTTATTTCTTTTCTCCACATGTTTCGGGGGACTATGTGCCTATCATCAGGAGAAACTACTGTATTTATGCGACATTTCGTACTTCTTATTCTCTATGGATGACTGTCTGGTATGCAGACATTCATCCATACAGAACAACAAGTAACAAGTTTCACATAAATACAGTTATTTCTCTTGATGATGGGCACATAGTCGCCCGAAACATGTGGAGAAAAGAATTAAACATACTAAGAAAAATTGTTCACAAAGTTGGGTTTACTGACAAGATTCTATAGAGATGCACTGTCAAAAAAACATAAAATATCTTTCTACACTGTGCAGTTGTATGACAACACTTCTTACTTTGTTCTATACATCCAAATGATAGTTATTATTGTAGCCGAAACACACAGCTGCGGATACTGCTATTTTGACGAACCATCAGTTGCTTTTACAGACTCAGACAAATTTTTGTCCGGTGGACAAAACAAAGCCGATTTGTACATTCGTTTCGTAAAGCGTCGTCCTGTTATCCTCCTGCAAATGCAGACCGAAACGTCGTCTCCACAGCATAATCGTCATAAATACAGCAAGAGTATTCTGTAAGGAGTAAATGGCTGGAGCGGCAAGTGCGATATACACACGGATCATTTGTTACGGCTCCGTGCTCTAGTGTAACTAATCGAAAGGACCAAGCTTGAAACTTCGGATGTCCCGAAGGGTTTAAGTGCGCAGATTCCACACTATTTGGAACAGCCTACTTCTACTTCTCCTTTTCTTCTAACTCCAGCATAACTTCTTCCTTGCAATGTCCCGCAATAAACTTCCCTTCGAGCCCAACTTTCATCTCCCCCGACTCGTCCTAACCAATCCTTAATCCATAATATTCTTTTTCTTGTGCCCCAGTCGACTCCAGAACTAGTAACGGTTAATTTCCGTCTCAAGCTCTGAAGACCTTTTCCGTATCACATTGAAGATTCCTCCCTCTATAGCTGGATGATTCAGAAGCAGCATTTTGTTGCAAAGTCAATAATGTAGGAGGAAGTCAAGTTAGGCGTCAGTATTTGAAAGTAATTTCGGACTTGTCCTGTTAGAACCCCACCAATGTCGATGGTACGATTTGGGTTTAGGCTAGACCTTAGTATACAGGGTGTTTCAGGAAGAATAGTAAATAGTTTAGGAGGTGGTAGTATGGACTATTCCGGGTAAATAAGTTCATGTAAACAAGTGTCCAATTTTCAATGTGTGTGAAGATACAACTGTTTGAAGTTGGCGCGATTTTTATCTGTGGGGATGGATGAAAAGCGAAGTCTGCAAAGAAATAGTAAACACAAGAGAAGAATTGGTAGTTCGCTTTATAAACAGTGCTTCCCTCATAAAGCAAGAACGCCAAGACTACCTCAGGAGAGTTACACGTAATATTGCCAATAGGGTTGAAAGGTGCATTGAAGTCGATGGTGGGATTTTTGAACACTTACTTTGAACTGTTGCAATTTATTGAGATCATTTACATAACCAATAAATGCAATCAATACGTAATTTGTCTTTCCTTCATACCTTTCGTTAGGCTTTTTATGCGTAACATTCAAACAGCTGCATCTCCACACCCATTGAAAATTGGACACAAGTTTATATGAACCAATTTACTCGGAATAGTCCATACTACCACTTCCTATTCATCCTGAATCACCTTGTATACACACGCGCGCGCACACACGCACACACACATATACACACACACACACACACAAGTACTACTAGTGTCTTGTTGCATTCGTCACTCAATTTCGGGTACTTACAACAGAAATTCTATGTGCCGAAGGAGCCTTGAATGAACACAAACCGCAGCTTGATGTAAACCCCTTTCCGAAGAGAAAGCGCATCTAATTGGAATTTTAATTGCAATTTTTGGAGTTCAGTGAACAAACCCATAGCCTGCAGTAAAAACGGCTTCTGGAAAAGATAAAACAACAAAACCTCTTTACAGTGAATTCAGAAGGAGCGGATTGACCGCACGTTCTATGAACTGGGCCTACGGTGGTTCGTTTAGTGGGATTGCGGGTTCGAATACCGCCAGGAGCATGGATATCTCTCTCTTGAGAGAGGTGTTGTTTGTCAGGTAGACGCCTGTGCGTCGATCTGATCACTAGTCCAGAGGAGTCGTACCGAATGTGCTGTGTCTGAGTGTGATCGTGAAGCCTCGACAATGAGGAGACCCTGGCCAACTAGTGGCTGTCGAGTCATAAAAAAATGCAGAAAAGACAATGGCGAGAAATAATTCAGGTAAAAAATACAACTTTCAGCATCATAACAAGGAGACGGACCGGAAGTTTAAGTACAGATCCATGTATTCGTAACTTTGCGCTAGGCGGGAAGAGAGCGGTCTTCAGGTCGCTGAACCTCCCTCCTTTCGCCCGTCTATCATACATTTGATAGAAAAATGGTTTGGCCTCAAAGCCGGTTTGAACGGGTCACACACACACACGCGCACACACACACACACACACACACACATACATTCCATGGATCCAAAATTGTGTCATAAAGACAGTAGGATGTGGAACAAGTCATATATACACAAATATACCAATTTACAGTGTAAAATACTACAAAAGATATACACAATCGTATTATAAATCATATTTTACATACAAAAGGGGACCGCGGTAGCACAATGGTTAAGGTGCTGTGCTACAAATTGGAAAGTCGCTGGTTCGATTCCAGATGGTGTCATTGGATTTTTTCTTTAACATAATCCTTCCGATCGCACTATGGCCCTTGGGTCGACTCAGCCTCTAACAGAAATGAGTACCAGGAGCATTTCCTGGGGTTAAAAACGGCCCGTGCGTAACGCTGATGATAATCTTACCACCATTCTGACTGAGATGCATCAGATGAAAAGAAATAAGGTGTACAGGCACACAAATCAGTGCTTAGATAACAGCGATGTGTCACAAACCGTTTCCACAAATATCCAACAGCACTCCGGTGCACGGTAATACAAAAGCATTCAGTACGTCACACCACAACTGCTCACTGTATGCAGGAAAGTGATCCCGTTACAGGCCCGGTGTGGCCCAGAGGGTGAGTACAGGTATAGCTCTACTCTTCCATGACCGCGGCAATAGAAAGTGGTGAGTGGTCAGCAGCACGCCCCGGCCGCAATTTATCCCCGGGAAAGACCCCGTACCCATTTTACAGGAGGCTGGGGGGCCCCAGGGTCGGTCTGGACGGGAGGAAAATCTCGTCCCAACCGGGATTCGATCCCCGGACCGTCCAGCCCGTAGTCAGTCGCTATACCGACTGAGCTACCCGGCCCACCAGTGTATGCAGTAATTGCGGGGTAAACAGCATAACTTACTGCGTTTGTGTTCAAATGCTGGGAAGTTCGGTCACTAACGAACCTGAGTAAGTTGAATTTTCAGCATACCTTGAAAAGTTGTCAACATAAAAATAATTGAAGCAGATTTTTCTCTTCGTTTTCGCGGTTTAAAAAGTATATTTACTGTGAGCACATTCGTGATCTTGAAGGTCTTTGCTAAGTTCCATAACTTTCGTACTTACCACAGAATTTAGGTACGTATAATCATCCTACGTACCATCCACTTTGTGGGCCGGGTAGTTCAGTCGGTATAGCGACTGAGCTACGAGCTGGACGGTCCGGGATCGTATCTCGGTGGGGACGAGATTTTCCGCCCGTACAGACCGGCCCTGGGGCCCACCCAGCCTCCTGGAAAATGGGTACCGGGTCTTTCCCGGGGGTAAAGTGCGGCCGGTGTATGCTGCTGACCACTTACACCCTTCTAGTGCCGCAGTCATGGAAGAGTAGAGCTATACCTCTACCCACCCTCTGGGCAACACCGGGCCTTTAACGGGATCACTTTACCTTCGAAGCGAAGTAAAATGAAGTGAAAATCATCTTAAAGTGAAGTGAAGTGTAGGGGAAAGGTTTGTATGAGCAGTAAAGTGGTGAGATGTGAAGCGGTGGGGTGAAAGTGTGAGTGTGCGGAAAAAAATACTGGAAACTATATACAGTACTTTCTTGCCGTGGTGTTGTTTACCTTTCCAACATGATGTATTTTAATACGTCTTGTGTGTATTTTTGTAGTTGTCTTCTGTGTATTGTTGTCATCTTACGTGTATTTGCTGTACTACGTATGTATTGCTGTTTTTACTTTAGATGCCGGACTGCTGAGGCCGGCCACCTCGACACAGGTTTTTCTTGGTTTCCCTGTGTCTATAAGCAAATGCTGAGATGGTTCCCAAGATAACAAGTTGCCACTACATGCTTCTCATGTAGCCCTCCCAACTTAAATTTATTTGTAATCAATTTCATATTTTGTACACATGTAAAATAACCACTGCCACCGGGTAACAACCCAACTGCAGATAATAATAATAATAATTATTATTATTATTAACTATTATTATTTACCGTCCGTTTAACTCTGCTGTATAGCTATTACGATTTAGACAACTGCCAAGAAAATAAATGCAATAAAACAATGCGATTATCGACCTGTTTCAACCTGACGAGAATAGGAGCGGAATAACCTGGACAGACAAGCTGTTCTGTTTTACGGACGAGGATTGGATTGGGCTACTTAAAATTGTTAAGGTGTGACAACTGTATCGGGGAATGTCAGGGGAAATATATGAGAGACGTTATCCACATACGTCACCGGAGATACTGCCAAGAATATAGGAAAAGAAAACTCGTTACAACAGTATTCACCATGAAATGGATAAAACAATTTCTGAACTTGGACCGAACAGGGCGGACACATTTTGACGGCGTGGCGATGGGATTAATTTGGTGTGCGTAACTGCGGTATTTAAATTAAACGATTCCATTCTTAATGCAAACTCTTACACAAAAAAATCCGAAGGCAAAACTCGAACAGGGCTATACAAGAGTGACGAAAATTGGGTGACGAGCATGCTGCGTCATTTGGAAACTCAACCCTACATCTTACAACGCAGCGTAGGTGTCACTACGCGCCGCAGGATTAAGTAGCGTAGTAGTGGTGATTGTGGTGATGGGGGTGGTGGTGGTGGGGTGGTGGTGTTGGGGGGGGGGGGGGGGGTGGGGGGGGTGGTGGGGGGGGTGGTGGTGGTGGTATTTTTGGCGGCGGTGGTGGGTGTGGTGGTGGTGGCAATGTTGGCGGCGGTGCTGGTGGTGGTAGTGGTGGTGGT
>Ga0131853_10006353_pt1 | contig 21317 bp, 16 predicted proteins | sample TergutLab28metaG_FD_92764 | JGI IMG/M metagenome (GOLD analysis project Ga0131853, IMG submission 92764) | Labiotermes labralis P1 segment gut microbial communities from Petit-Saut dam, French Guiana - Lab288 P1 (version 2) (version 2) | ecosystem: Host-associated > Arthropoda: Insects >... | reverse complement strand
GCGTTTCTGTTTGTTCATACGAGATGTTCTCGTCATGATCGCCTTGCTCGGCCTTGGTTGAAGGGGTGTAGATGGGCTCTTCCAGGCGGCTTGCATTCACGAGGCCGGTGGGCAGGGTTATGCCGCACACGGTGCCCTCTTTATCGTATTCCTTAAGGCCGCTGCCGGCCAGATAGCCGCGCACAATGCACTCCACCGGAAACATCTCTGCCTTCTTTACCAGCATAAAGCGCCCCGCCAGCTCACTCGCGTACCGGTTAAAGGGGTCCGGCAAATCCGCAACATCTGCAGAGATAAGATGATTGGGAGTGAGGTCTGCCAGGTGCTCAAACCAAAAGAGCGAAAGCTTGGTGAGCACCTCGCCCTTGTAGGGAATCTCGCTCTCTAGTACGTAGTCAAACGCCGAGATTCTGTCAGTTGCCACAAACAGCAGCTGATCTCCCAGATCGTATAAATCGCGAACCTTGCCGCGAGCAGTAGGTTTAAGGTCTAAAGCCAGTGTCATAATTTTTCCTCCAATGTTGTTGTTCTGTCCAGACCGGGGAATAACAGGTAGTTTCGCTCCCCACTTTTCTAACTCTTAACTCTCAACTCGTAACTCTCCCACTGAATCCTTCGGCTCCGCGCAACGCGCTTCGCTCAGGATAACAATAGGGTTTAACTCTTCTCTCTTCTCTCTTCTCTCTTAACTCTTAACTCTTCCCTCTTACTTATCCAAAGGTAGTAGTATGATAAAACTGCTTCCCAGGCCAAGCTCGCTTTGCACTACGATTTTGCCTTTGTGAATCTCAACAATCTCGCGTGCTATGGCTAGGCCAATGCCCAGGCCGCCGGAGCCCTTGCGGGGATTGCTGTCGGCGCGTTGGAACTTCTCAAAAATCAAGTCAAGGTCGCCCTTGCTAATGCCAATTCCGGTGTCTGCCACCTCAAGCTCAGCCGCCTGGCCAAAGTTGCGCACAAGCACCCTGATGCGCCCGCCCTCGGGGGTATACCTGATGGCGTTAGAAATCAGGTTGGCCGCTACCTGGCGAATCATATCGGGGTCGGCATAAACGGTAACCCCTTTTTCGGCGGCAAAATCCAGCACCAGCCCGGAGCCCTCTATCAAAAGCGTATAGTTAGAGATGAGGCGGGTGATGAGCATGCCCAGATCCAGGCGGCGCGGATTGAACTCCACAATGCGCGCTTCCAGGCGCGACAGCCTGAGCTGCGCCTCAACCAAACGCCCCAGACGCAGAACCTCCGAATTCACCGCAATCAGGTTCTCGGTATCAGAGGGAACAACCCCGTCTATCATCGCCTCAAGGTTTGCCTGCATCGCCATAAGCGGCGTGCGGAGCTCATGGGCCACCGCTACAGTGAGTTGCCGCTCGTATTCGGTGTTGCGCTCTATGGTATCGGCCATCTCGTCCAGCGTTGAGCCGAGCCTGCCTATCTCATCGTAACCGGTGAGTCCGGTGCGGGCAGAGAGACCTCCGCCTTTGATCTCGTTGATCGTGTCGATGATTTTAGAAATGGGCACCGTAATGCCTCTCGCAGAAAAAAGGCCCAAAAGCGTAGCGGGGATTACCGCCAAAAGGGCGGCGATTATCATGCCTACATAAAACTCCGAGGCGAGGATGTTGCCTTGCAAAAAAGCGATGAATACCTGAGCTGCAATAAAAAAGGCACCGGTGACCAGAGCCACCATAGCAAAGGTCGCTATCAGCCGGGTTGTGGTGGAAAAGCGGTGAATGCCGTAGCTTTCTATCTCCCTGTGAGGAGCTTCTCCGCCGTGTTCTTCTGAGTCGCTGTGCTCAGGGTTCTCCAGTAAGGGGTCTGTGTCTTGATGGTTCTTCGCTGCAAGTTTTGGCATCAGACAAAAAACTACTCTTGATTGAGCTCAAAACGATAGCCAATGCCGTGCACGGTAAAGAGCCATTTTGGATTCTTGGGGTCGTCTCCCAATTTGGCCCGCAGGTTCTTGACGTGGCTGTCGATGCTTCGCTCATAACCCTCAAAGTCATAACCCAGCACCTTGCGCACCAGCTCGCTGCGAGTAAAAACCCTGCCGGGAGTTTTTGCTAGTGTAACTAGCAATTTATACTCACTGGCTGTCATGTCTATCTGCGCGCCCTTCTCAAATACCTTGTGACCCACCATGTCTATGACAATGTCGCCCAGGTCTATTCTTTGGCTGCCCTCCTCAGACTGAGTCCTGCGCAGCAGCACCCTCACACGCGCCACCAGCTCGCGGGGAGAAAACGGCTTTACCAGGTAGTCATCGGCACCCAGCTCAAGATTCATAACGCGATCTTCAATAGACCCCTTGGCGGTGAGTATAATAATGGGAACCATAGAAGTCTCACGAATCTTGTTGCGCACCTGCTCTCCCGAGAGCCGCGGCAGCATCAAGTCTAAAACCACAAGATCAAATTCTTCCTTTTCAAACTTCTCAAGAGCAATCACACCGTCTTCAGCAGGAGTTACCTCATATTTCTCATGCTCCAGATATGCTTGAACGGCGTCTCTAATGGATTTTTCATCCTCAACCAGAAGAATCTTCTTGTTCTCGTCATCCATAGCCTTCTCCTTGCCTTTATCTGCCGAATGATCCAACCAAGAGGCATTGCGCTAAAAGTTATTTGCAGTGTGAGTATTGTAACACTCCCAAGCTGTTAGTACGGGTCAAACACCCGCACCTGGCATCTGCCAAGCTCTAGACCTATGCGCGAGGTAACCGTGGTAAAAACCACGAGTCTGTCCTGCAGGCCGGCTCCAGCTAAGACGTCGCCATAGTCAACGCAGTCTTGCAGCGTGCCCACAATAACAGCCGTGCCGCTTTGGGGGTCCAGGCCCAGGACATTCTTGGTTGACTTGACATACGTGAGCGATTTCATACGAAGCGACGCAGAGGTAGGCACTTTATTAACGTAGAGATATTGCCCGTTGCCCAATTGCAGGTAGGTGCCAAACAGGCTGAGCCCCAGGGCATAGTCATAATTGGCTTCAATGCCAAAGGCAAATCCACTCTCAAGCCATACCGCGTCAGAAACCCGCACCGAGGGCGGCAGTATCGAGATATTCTTTATCTCATCGTTCCTCATGTCCATCGTGGTGAGCTGGTAGTACACCGAGCCGGTGTCAACACGCGGCACAAAGGTCAGCATATCGCCGGACACAATGGGGGTGGTTATCATGCGGCCATGAGAGGTGTACACAATCTGGGGCTCTATCCCGGTTGCCTGCGAGCTCTTGCTAAAATCCACTGCCTTGAGGTAGGAGTCTTCTGTTGAGGCGGTGCCCGTTGGGTCGGGCATCACCGTCCAATAGACTTTTCTGTCGCTCACTGCCAGCAGTGGCGGAACGTGGGTGCCTACGCCGGAGTCAAGAAGTTGTGCCTGCTGCATAATCTCTTCATTGGCGGTGCCGTCGGCAAGCAGCGTGGCATAAACCCTCCAAAACCCATGCACCATGTTGCACTCCACCCAGGCTATGGCTTGAGACGAAGCCCGTGCCTCGTAGATAACATAGTCTTCCAACGCGCCCAGCGCCTGACCAAGGATGGGCGTGAAGGTCCCGGCCTCAAAATCGGCAAAACCCAAGCGAATCAAAGCATTATAAGAAGCCCCCGGCGCCTTGACCAGGGCATGGGTGTTGGAGCTCTGGTGCACCAGGCTGCCCAGCGGAAGCTCAAAATTGTGAGTCTCGCGCAGGTAGTCGATACCCTCATGCATGGCCATATCGGTGTGTGCCAAGACCTGCGTTGGATCAACACTGAGGTACTCAACCTGCGCACGCGGAAACTGCGCTTGAACCTTGGCAGTTATCTCTTCTTGAGGGCTCACATCATTACAGCCGCCCAAGGCTCCCGCAGCCGCAGCCGATGCAGCCGCTGCCGCAGCGCCAGCAACGAACCCCCGTCGCGTTAAAGTATGAGGAAGTTTTAGTGCCATACCTACCTACATGCAAAGCCTCGTGCGTTACTACATACGCAGCTTAATACGCATTTCCTCAGATCTGTTGATTATCCGGTCTACGTCCACCTTGTGTTGGTGGGCTCCATCGTAGAGAACCTCCCCCTCTACCATAGTCATCAAAATGGAACCGGGATGCGCGGTGAACAGCACCGCCTGACCCGGATCATGTGTGGGCACCTGGCTTGAGCGAGAAAGATCGATGGCGATGATGTCTGCCTTCTTGCCCGCTTCGAGCGAACCCACCTCATCTTCAATGCCCAGAGCCCGAGCGCTCCCAAGAGTTGCAATCTCCAGCATCTCTGTTGCCTTGAGGAATGTTGACCTGCTGCCCTTGGCGCGCTGCAGCAAAAGACCCGTGCGCATCTCTGCAAAGGGGTCGGTTGAGTCGGTAGCCGCCGGTGAATCAGTTCCCAGGCCCACCGTAATGCCGGCCTTGCGGAACTTGGTGATAGGCGCCACTCCCATGCCCAGCTGCGCGTTGCAGCGGGGGCATACGGCAATGCTCACGTTAAAGTCTGCCAGCATCTCAATGTCTTCTTCGTCAACCTGAACACAGTGGATTGCAAGCAAGTTGGGCACGTTGAACACGCCCCAATTCAAAATGTATCGCACCGGACTAGCGCCGGTTGCCAGCCACGGCGGCACGTCTATGCCATAGCCACGCTCCTGCTCAACCGAGTGCACCGAGAAGGGCGAGGAGCCATAGCGGATAAAGTCATACTCTTCCCTGCTGCCAGCCAAGTGCATGGCAACCGGGGTGCCGTCCATTGCATATTTGGCAACACCTTCAAAGACCTTTGGATGACAGGTAAAGAGCGGCGCCGGGGCAATGCCTACCTTTTGCTTTGAGCTTGCCTTGGCGCGCCAGTCGTCGATATCCGCAAAGGCCTCTTCTAACACATTATCTACCTCTTGGCGCTCCATAGTGCCTACCTCGCGGTAGAAAATGCCGCGTAAGCCTATCTGCTGGGCTGCCTTAAGCGAGGCACCCGTTGCGGTGATGTCAGCCACTGTGGTAATTCCAAAGCGGACGGTTTCTAGTCCGCCCAGCAATGCGGAGTCTTCCCAGTCCTCAGCGGTGAAGAGCTTTTCCTTGTCCGCAATGTGGAGTTTCCAGGCGGCATAAGGGGCATCATTGATGAGCCCTCGCATGGCGGTGTACTCCAAATGGGTGTGTGCATCAACAAACCCGGGCATAAGCGCCGCAAGGCCAAAGTCCTTGATAGTTTCCTCGGGGTACTGCGCTTTAAGTTTGCTGGCTAATCCAACTTCAGCAATAACGCCGTCTTTTATCAGAATGGCGCCATCTTCCAGGGGTGGTGCACTTATCGGAATTACGTAACGTGCCACTAGAAGCATGATAACCTCACAAACATTCGAAGGGGTTGTTTATTTTACCTGAGTAGCCCGCGAGATACTGCCTCTGCTTGCCACTCTTGTTCAAATGGTAACATAGGCTCTCGCTTTAACCATCCAGCTGCCATGTAATTGGCAATTAATTGTGTTGTGAGACCAGGTCGTCTGTCACATCACTGGGGCATAGGTGTTTCAGAGCCTGAAGGCCTCTGCCTCACTCTCTCCACTCCACCTGCCCCAACGCGCACGGCCACGGCACTAGGCGCGTTTGGCAGGTTTTGCTGAGTTCATGCACAGAATTTTCGATTGTTTGGTCGTTCAGCCTTAGATTCAGGCTTAAAAGCCCATATTATGTTGCAGCTGCAACATAATAAGAACATTATTGCCCTTATCGTGTCTTTTTGGGGGTGAGCAGAGCGAACAATCGAAAATTCTGTGCAAAAACTGCTACTATCGTGTCATGAAGCTCTTCATCAGTCATAAATCTGCTTTAGAGTATTGGCGCTTGCACCGCTCATTGCCTCAGAGTGATTCTAAGCGGCGGCGTAGTGTTGCGCTCCCTGACAGTTTTCCGCCCGAGGAGCCATTGATGCCTCCTCAATTACCGCAGCTTGCACCCCCATTACATGTCATGCTGAGCAAGCCCAGCACCAGAAAGTTACCCAAAGAAATAATGCAGCATGTATTCAAAGGCGAGACTCCTGCCGGGAGCTTTGTGAAAGCCAAAGAAGGCCATATGGTGAGCACTCCGGAGTTTTGCTTTCTTCAGCTGGCAAATCAGCTGCCGCTGCCCAGGCTCATTCAATTAGGGTATGAACTATGCGGAGTGTACTCGATTCCTTTAGCTGGAGATACAAAAGTGCCTAAGTGCGGTTTTTACAAGCGCAAGCCGCTGACAAATGTGAGAGCACTACTTACTTTTGTTGAGCGCATACCGGGGGTAAACGGGCATAAGAATGCACTGCTTGCCTTGCGTTACATCCTGGACGGCTCGGCCTCGCCAATGGAAACCAAACTTGCCATGCTCCTGACCTTACCTTATAACAAGGGAGGCTATGGCTTCTTTTTTCCTAAGCTCAATTATCGAATTACTCCTTCAAAAGCGGTCAAGAAGTCTGCAAGCAAGGATTATTATGAGTGCGATCTTTTCTGGCCGGACTATGACCTTGCCGTTGAATACGACAGTGACGCTCATCACACTGGCAAAAAGAACATCGCAGCTGATTCCAAGAAGAGAAATGCCCTTGCCTTAATGGGAATCACCGTTATAACTGTTACCAAGGAGCAGATTTACAGTAGAACTGAGCTAGAAAAAGTGGCGAGGATTCTGGCCAATCATTTAGATAAACGCTTGTATCACTCCCGAAACTCTGGCTTTGCTGCTGCTCACTTTGATTTGCACAGTCTACTGCTGCCAATCAAGGAAACCTCTCTTTTGACGGAATACTGAGATTTAGCAGTTTGTCCTTTAGGGGTCGTTTTTCGGGGGTATTGAGCCTTTCAGGGCGATGCAACCTGAGCGTGCGGCAAAATGAGCAAAACGCAACATCAGGTTGATAGAAAGTGCGCAGCTGCTTCTTTATAGTTTCAAGCGTTCGATTGATTCTAGAAAAAGTGTTTGATTAGAAATGCAGGCAAAAGTTGGGCAGAGAGCCAATCCAACTTTACTCACACTCAGTATAATGAAGCCAGCTGAAAGGAATCGTAATGAATTTTGCGCAGAACCTTATCTATATTCGTCAGCATTATGGGGTTACGCAGGAAGCTCTTGCAGAGCAGCTGGGGGTGTCGCGGCAAACGGTGTCTAAGTGGGAGGCGGGCATCAACTATCCTGAAACCGACAAGCTGCTTGCTCTCTGCGACCTTTACCACACCAATCTCGATGACCTTATGCGCGGCAGCGTCAAGATAGCAAACATCAAGGATACCGAGCTCTATGATGCCCATATGAATCGGTTTTGCCGGGGCATAGTTGCCGGCGTTATGATTGCAATCTGCGGTATTGGCGTGTTGATGTTTCTTGAAGGCATAGGTGTGGCGTCGAATATCAACAGCGCCATTATGCTTTCCTTTTTTGTGGTTGGGGCCTTGATAATGATTGTTTCGGGTTTGAACCATATGGAGTTCAAGCGCAAGAATTCAAACATCGAGCCGTGCTATCCCGATGAGGTTCTCGACAAATTTGGCAAGCGCTTCACGGTGCTCGTTGCTTTAGGGGTTGGCATCATAATGCTCTCAATCATCATGCTTATTGCGTTTTCACCAGCGAGTGGAGAAGTTGTTGCGCTGAGCGAGGTTTCGTTTTCTTACCTGCTGATTGTTGCTTCTTTCATGTTTTTTGTGGCTCTGGGGGTAGGGGTTATTGTCTATGCAGGCATGAAGAAGTCTCAGTACAACAAGTCGGAATTCACCTACATCGTAGAAAACGGCAGCGTGGCTCATAAAGGGAGTGGCCCTGTTAAGCAGACGGTGTCTCCTGAAGAGCTGAAGCGAGAGCAAATCCAAAGCGCTCTCATTGGTGTCATTATGCTTGTTGCCTTCATAGTGTTTTTTATTCTAGGCTTTTCGCGCGGTGGTTTTCCGTTTGAGGGAACCGTACAAGAAAGCGGGTTCATGTACAGTTGGATTGCGTTTCCGGTGGCTGGTGTGTTGAGCGGAATAGTCGCAATCATTTTTGGTGCTTTCAAGAAATCAAAAGAAGAGCTCATCGCCGAAGCACAAAAGGAAAATCCCTGGCTTAAAGTAGATACGCACAAGGAAGACTAGCTGCCGGTGTCGTAAGCTTCTTAGTAGTGCTAGGATTATGTCTAGTGTTGTCTAGACGAAAGCTGCGCGCATGTTAAGGCTCGCTCGTTTCATTAAGCCCTTTCTTGGCTCGGTGGCCTTGGCTATCGTATTGCTTTTTATTCAAGCTATCTGCGACCTTAACCTGCCTAATTTGATGAGCAACATTGTTAATGTGGGTATTCAGCAAGGCGGGGTGGAGGATCGCTCGCCGGTTGCTTTGTCTGGTGATGCCTACGAGCTCACCACGGCCTTTATGGATTCGCACCAGTTGGAGCTGGTGGAGGATAATTACGAGCTGGTGTTGCCCGGCAGTCTTGACCCCAGCGGTAAGCCTTGGAGCGATCGATATCCCAGCGCCTCTGCTGAGGGCCTTTATGTGCTGAGGGAAGGCGTTGATGCTGATACGCGAGCGCATCTTGATCAGGCTTTTGGTCTTGCAACTTGGACTATGGTGGGGGTGCTGCGGGAGTTCTCTGAAAACGGCATTGAGAATCTTGGTATTGAGTTGCCGCCCGGAGCGGCAGAGCAGATGCTCGCGGGCGGTGCGGGTGCGGATACAAACGACTCTGACACAACAGACGGCAACGGCATAAGCGCCAACATCAGCGACATCGATTTTTCTGCGATTTCTGAGGTGCTGCCGCTCATCAAAATGATTCCTCCTACCACTATGGCTATTTATCAGGCTAAAGCCGGTGAAGTTGACGAGCTCATGCGCAATGAGAGCGCTACCATGCTCACACGTAATTTCTATGTTGAGCTTGGAGTCAACATGGAGGAGTATGAGATTGGCTATATTGTGCGCGTTGGCCTCATCATGCTGCTCATCACCGTTATTGGCGGTACCGCTACCGTGCTGGTGGGCCTTCTTTCCAGCCGCGCTGGTGCCGGTTTGGCTCGCAACCTCCGCAGTGCGATATTCAGCAAGGTGCTGTCGTTTTCGCATACGGAGTTTGACCGGTTTTCAACGGCCAGTCTTATCACGCGTTCAACCAACGATATCAGCCAGATACAGATACTGGTAACTATGGGCATCCGTATGCTTTTCTACGCGCCTATCATGGGTCTGGGTGCCGTGTTCATGGCGCTTCAAAAAAGCGTGAGCATGAGCTGGATAATGGGTATCGCGGTGCTCTTTATGCTCTGCGTGGTTGTGGTGCTGATGATTATCGTCATGCCCAAGTTTCGCATTATCCAAAAGCTGATTGACCGGCTTAATCTGGTGGCGCGCGAATCGCTCAACGGGCAAATGGTCATCCGCGCCTTTTCGCGGGCGCCCTTTGAGATGGAGCGTTTTGACAAGGCAAACGTTGATGTAACCAAGACTAACCTGTTTATCCAGCGCGCTATGGTGTTTATGATGCCGATAATGATGATCTTCATGAATGCGCTCACCATTCTCATCATCTGGATAGGTGCCGAGCAGGTGGCCGCCTCCACCATGCAGGTGGGCGACATGATGGCCTACATGCAGTACGCCATGATGGTGGTCATGAGCTTTATGTTTATTGCGATGGCCTTTATCTTTGTGCCGCGCGCGGCGGTGAGTGCTGGGCGTATTGCCGATGTTTTGGAGACCCAGCCTCTGATAACCAGTCCTGAGAATCCTGTGTCGCTCTCCGAGGATTTGCCGGCAGGCAAGCGGGGCAGGGTTGAGTTGGTTAATGTGAGCTTTAGTTACGAGGGAGCCGAGGCGCCTGCCTTGGATGGCATTAACTTTGTGGCTGAGCCTGGGGAGACTACAGCCATTATCGGGTCTACCGGGTCGGGCAAGTCTACTATCCTGAGCCTTATTCCGCGCTTCTATGATGCCAGCGAGGGTGCGGTGCTCTTTGATGGGGTGGATGTGAGGGATCTTGCTATTGATGACCTGCGGGGGCGCATTGGGTATGTGCCTCAGAAGAGTTTGCTGCTGAGTGGGTCGGTGGCCAAGAACATCTCTTACGGAAATCCCTCGCTTTTGCCGGAGGATCTCACGAAGGTTGCGGAGGTTGCGCAGGCTTTGGACTTTATCAGTGCGCTTGGGGCGGAGGATGAGATCCTGCAACATTCGGCTACGCCGAATGCGCAGGACGACAAGGGGGTCAGGCCGGCGGAGGATCAAGGACTGGGTCCTTCGGCTGCGCTGCGCTCCGCTCAGGATGACGGGGAGGGGGCTGGGGGGCTGGCTCCTTCTGCTGCGCTGCGCTCCGCTCAGGATGACGGGGCGGGGTTTGGTTTTGAGATTGCTCAGGGTGGGTCTAATGTTTCGGGCGGGCAGCGGCAGCGGTTGGCTATAGCGCGTGCTTTGGCGATTAACCCTGAGGTCTTTCTTTTTGATGACAGCTTTTCGGCGCTGGACTTTGCTACGGATGCTGCGCTGCGCAAGGCGCTCGCAAGCTATACCAAGGATGCTACCCTCATCATTGTTGCCCAGCGGGTGAGCACCATCATGAATGCTGAGAGAATCTATATGGTTGACGAGGGCAGGGTTATTGCCCAGGGCACCCATGCTGAGCTGCTGCGTACCTGCCCTCAGTATCGTGAGGTGGCAGAGACACAGCTTTCGCCTGAAGAAATCGCTGCTGCGCTACGCTCCGCCCTGGATGACAAGGTGGGGGCTGGGGGGCTGGATTCTTCGCCTGCGCTGGGGGGTGAGACCCCGTGAGCGAGAAGACAGCAGGTCAGGCAACGGCTCAGACAGTAGGCCAGACAACAGGCCAGACAACAACTCAGCAAGGCGCCCTAAAAGAGCAAGAGAAATTCAACGCTCGCAGGCGCGGCTTTGGCCCCGGAGGAGGGCGTCACGGAGGCGGAGGCCCCGGCGGTCCCCTGGGCGGCATGATAGGTGGCGACAAGCCCAAAGACCTCAAGGGCACCCTCAAAAAGCTTCTCAAATACCTGGGATCCTTTAAGATAGCGCTCATCTTTGTTGCCATCTTTGCCCTTGCGTCAACCGTCTTCAACATCGTAGGGCCCAAGTTGCTGGGCACCGCTACCACGGAACTCTTCAACGGCATCATGGGGCAAATTGCAGGCACGGGCGAGGGGCCCAATTTCAGCGTCATCGGCACTATTTTGCTATCTACACTAGCACTTTACGGCATAGCCTCCCTCTTTCAGTTTATTCAGGGCTTTATCATGGCGGGCGTTGCCAACAAAATCTCGTACCGCATGCGCCGTGACATAGACGCCAAGATTATGCGCCTCCCCTTCTCGTATTATGACAAAGTCCCCACCGGCGACGTGATGAGCCACATCACCAACGACGTAGACGCCATCAACCAAAGTCTCAGCCAGTCCATCACGCAGATTATTACCTCGGTGGCCACGCTCATTGGTGTCATTGTCATGATGCTTTCTATCTCGTGGCAGATGACCCTTGCCGCCATCCTCACCTTGCCGCTCAGCATTGGGGTCATCGGCTTTATTGTGAGCAAGTCACAAAAGCACTTTGGCGCCCAGCAAAGATACCTCGGCAAGGTCAACGGGTCCGTTGAGGAAAACTACGGCGCCCACAGCGTTGTGCAGGCTTTTAATGGGCAGGCACGCGCGCAAGAGGATTTTGAGGAGAATAACACCACGCTCTACAAGGCCGCCTGGAAGGCGAATTTTCTCAGCGGCTTGATGATGCCGATGATGAATGTGGTGGGCAACATTGGCTACGTCATCGTGTGTATCATCGGTGCCTGGCTGGCCATTGGCGGCACCATGCAGGTGGGCGACATCCAGGCCTTCATCCAGTACATGCGCAACTTTCAGCAGCCCCTTGTGCAGGCGGCGCAGATATCCAACATCTTGCAGCAGACCATCGCGGCGGCTGAGCGCGTCTTTACCCTGCTGGAGGCAGAGGAAGTGCCGGCAGATGTGCCCGGTGCCCTGGCTGCTAATCCCGCGGATGTCAAAGGTGCCGTGACCTTTGATAAGGTGCGCTTTGGGTATACGCCGGAGAAAGTCATCATCAAGGACTTCTCTGCCAAGGTAAGCCCCGGTGCCAAGATTGCCATCGTTGGGCCCACCGGCGCCGGCAAAACCACCCTCGTTAAGTTGCTGGAGCGCTTCTATGATGTAGACAGCGGCTCCATCTCAATTGACGGCATCGACATCCGTGAGTATCAGCGGAGCAGTTTGCATGACATCTTTGGCATTGTGCTGCAAGAAACCTGGCTTTACTCCGACACGATTGCCGAGAACATCCGCTACGGCAAGCTGGGCGCAAGCGACGAAGAGGTGCGCGCCGCCGCCAGAGTTGCCCAGGCAGACTACTTTATCCAAACCCTGCCGGGCAGCTACAACATGGTTATCAATGAGGAGGCAACTAACGTCTCGCAGGGCCAAAAGCAGCTCCTGACCATTGCGCGCGCCGTGTTGCATAACCCGCGCATCCTCATCCTTGATGAGGCCACTTCTTCGGTTGACACCCGCACCGAGCTGCTGATACAAAAAGCTATGGACAACCTGATGGTTGGGCGCACCAGCTTCATCATCGCCCATCGGCTCTCCACCATTAAAAACGCAGATCTCATCTTAGTCATCAACGAGGGCGATATCGTTGAGCAAGGCACCCACGAAGAGTTGCTTGCACAAGACGATTTCTACGCCATGCTCTACAACTCACAGTTTGAAGTTGGCGGGGAATAATTGACGTGGAACAGGGGGACGGGGTTAGTGTACCAATTTGGCTCTTGGCCAAATTGGTACACTAACCCCGTCCCCCTGTTCCACGTCAGCCCCGTCCCTCCTGTACCATTCATCGGCTATAATTGCAGGTAGAATCAACTCAACTAGCAATAACAGAACAGGTATTGAAAGGCAGGGTAGCATCGTGGAATTTCTCGCTTCGTTGTTGTCGCATCAGGTGGCTAACATCATATTCCTGGTGCTTTTTGCTGGCGGTCTGGGGCTTGCCATTATCTCCTTGATATTTGGCAGCATCACCGATGCGGTGGGTGGCTTGTTTGATGGACTCACTGGGGCTCTCGATTTTGACGTGGACGGTTTTGGTTGGATATCCTTCACCACTATCTGCATTGGAGTCTCGGGCACGGGTGCTGGGGGCTTTTTGTTCAACTCGCTTAACATCCCGCCTATACTGGCCTTGTTGATTGGCTTGGTGGTGGGTTTTCTCTGCGCCTATTCTGCCGGGCGTTTTATTATCGTTCCGCTTAAGCGCCGGCAATACAGCGGTGATTACAAGCCGGAGGAGTCTGTGGGCAAATCCGCAACGGTCATTGCTCCCATGTCAAAAGGCACAATGGGACAAGTCATGGTTGAAGGCAGGTGCCTCACGGCCAGGCCACTGACTACTGAGCTCAGCTTTTCGTCAGGCGACATCGTAAAGATAGTGCGCATGGAAGGAACGATAGCCTTTGTTGATATCGGAGATACCCCAATAAGCCCAAATGAAACCAAAGAAGAAAGCCCCGAAGAGACAAAAGAAACATAAAAGTGAAAGAAGAAAACCAAAAGTAAAGGAGAACTGATCACTGTGGATTATCTAGGACTCATTCCCGTATGGTTGCCTCTTGCAATCGTCATCATCGTTGGTGTCATGCTCGTCTTTTTGTGGGTGAAGAGGCTGTGGGTGATTGTCCCGCCCAACCAGGCAGCGGTATTTACCGGCTTTGGAAAATCGCAGTACCTTACCAACGGCGGTAGGGTCAGGGTTCCCTTCTTTCAAAAGGTTGAGCGTTTTGACATCAGCCAGTTTCCCATCAGCGTCAACCTTACCGACATCCTGGCTGCCCAGCTCATCCCGGTGAACATTGAGGGCACGGCGCTGTTTATCGTGAACAACGACACCGCCTCTCTTGATAACTTTGCCCGCCGTTTTTTGGGGCGCAAGCAGGTTGACATTGAAGCACAGCTCACCCCCATCTTTGAGGGCGCGTTTCGTGGCCTGGTGGCAAACCGTGAGGTAGAGGCGCTCAATGCAGACAGAGAGCAGCTCTCGCAAGACATCATCACCGAGGCCTCAGAGACCTTTGAGAAGATGGGCCTCAAGCTGGAAAAATTCACCATCAATCGCATTGATGACCGCAATGAGTTCATCAAGTCGCTGGGTGTTGCCCGCGCGGCTGCCGTAAAGGCAGAGGCGCAGATCAGGGCCTCTGAAGAGACCCGCCGCTCAACCGAGACAGTGGCGCAAAACCAGGCATCCGCCGCCATTGTAGTGGCGCAGCAGATGAAGGCGCAAAAAGAAGAGCAGAACAGAACCCTGGTTGCCATTGCCGAGATGGAGGGTCAAAAGCAGGCCGCCACGGCTAAGGCCGAGCAGCTGGCGCTTGAGACCAGGGCCACGGCAGAAGCCGCGGTGTTCATCGCCGAGCAAAACGCTCTCCGCGATAAAGAAAAGGCCGCCTCGGAGGTAGAGGCCGCACGCAAGCAGGTGCAGGAGAACAAGTACGCGGCTGACATTGTCACCAAGGCCGTTGCAGAAAAAGAAGCAACCATTCAAGATGCCCAGGCAGAGGCCGAGCGCATCAAGCGCGTGGCAGAAGCCGAAAAGGCACAAAAAGTATTTCAAGCAGAGGCCGAGCAAAAGCGCCTTGAGGCAGAAGCCGCCGGTAACAAGGCCAATCTGCTGGCAGAGGCAGAGGGTCTGAGAGCAAAGCTTGAGGCAGAGGCTGCCGGTAAGCAGAAGATGGCAGAGGCCCTCAATGCATTTTCTGCCGGCGCTGCATCGCTTTTGTACTACCCCGACACCCTCTCTGCACAGATTGCCACGGCCGAGGCGGTTGCCGCCCAGGTGGGCAATATCGATAACATCACGCTCATTGGCAACGCAGCAGAGGCCAAAGGCCAGTTTGACAATATCTTGAACATTGCCCCGCAGACTATTGCCACCATCAACGCCATACAAGCCGCGCAGGGCAAGCAGGGAATCGACATACAAAAGCTCGTTGACGTCATTGGAGACAAAGCAACCGATGTTATGCCCGTGGCCACCGGCTTGGGCGCAGTAATCAGCGATAATCCCGCCGCAAGCGACATAGTGGACAAGCTCTTGGATCACTCCAACAAAAATGTCTCAACAGACGCTGGTGGTGACCGTTAACATGACAGCGGGCATGAACGAGAAGTTGCCGCACCCCGCCGGAAAAGTCATCATAGATACCAGCGCAGCCGTCGCGGCTGGCGCGGCCGACGCGGCTGGCACGGCCGGCGCACCCGGCGGCATAGGGAGCGGAATTGCAGAGGTGCTGGACGCCGCCTTCCGTGAGCTCACAGAAAATGAAGTGGTGGGCGATGACCTTGACAAAATCTTCTGGTCTTCCGTCAACGCTGACGCAAAATGCTACTCCGGCGATTCTTTGGATAACACCTTTTACGGCTCCATAATCGAGGGCGACACCTGGACCCCAAAACAGCTGGACCTCACCTCGCCTGCCCCTCCCAGCGGCCAACCGGTCTCAATAGAGATCCCCTCAAATCTCAGCAGAGAAGCCATTATCGATCAGGTGGCAGAATTTGCTGTGCGCGAGGTTGACCGACTCATCCATCAAAGCCAAGCGGCTCCTGATGACGAGGGAGACTACCTGTTGTTCACCGATGGAGAAAATGGGATATACGTAGGCAGGCCACAACAATATGGCGTGCTTTATGACAACCCCAAAGACCACATGAAAGACCTCCTGAACAATTTTTATCGAGGAAACAAGCAAGAACTTGAGCAGGTAGCCTACCAAATAATCGACAACGCCCTCAAAGGCACACCCATAGATGTGAGAAAGTGGCTCAACCGGTAGACCTTACTGTTGAGCAAGGAAAGTTTCAATGGCTTCGATGAACTCGGCTTCGCTTGACTTGGCAGACCAGAGCAGCACCCAGGTTACTCTTGAGGGGCCCTTGAGAAAAGCAGCATAGTAGGTTGCCTGCTGCTCATCGTAGCCTAAATAGACAAAGCGTTCTCCAAAGATTACCGGGGGTGCGTCAAGGATACCGGCAGGCAAGAGAGAGATATCGCACTCAACACGCTTCAAATCAGTTGATGCGCTGATAATCAAATCCTCCAAGCTGCCAAACAAGGCATCTCCCATAAGTGAGGTATTGCCTTCCACCGGCTGAAACACAAAGTGTTGCTGGGAGCCCTGCTCAAAGTATCCTGTTGCCTGCGTATAGAGAGTCACACCAAAAAAGGCAAGGATCAAACAGGCAGCAGCCGGCAAACCAACCAAGAACAAAAGCGGTCTTTTGGTTCTTGGGGCAGGCTTGGCCTGCTCCGCTTGCATCTTCAACTGCTCCGCCTGCATGTTTTTAAGCGTGTCTGCAATCAGCGATTCCGATGCACGCACATCGCTCATCTCTTTACGATAGGCATCTTCAAACATAAGACATCTCCCCTAACGACTCGCGCAACATCTGGCGTCCTCTTGACAGCTGTGACTTAACGGTGCCCTCGCTGCTTTCAAGAATCCTCGCAATATCGCTGATAGGCAGTTCCTCAAAATAGAACATATGGAGTGGCACCCGATATTTCTCCGGCAGGCGCTGCATCGCATCAGTGGCCGGGGTGGGCGCGGCGGTGTCAAAGGACTCAACAACTGTTTCTGGCAGCTCTTCAACCGGCAGCTCTCGCTTGCGGGGAGCGCTTGAGAAAACACTTCTGCTTCGATTAATAGTCACTCTGATCAACCAATTCCGTAGGTGGTCTTCATCCTGGATCTTGTCCATAGAGCGCACAAGACGAATAAAGACCTCTTGAAACACGTCTTCGGCGTCCGCCCTATTGCCAACCTGTGAGACAGCTAGGCGGAGAACCATGTCTCCGTGTTTGCGTACAATCTGTTCAAGGTCAAAGCGCACCAATGAACTCCATCACTTGTTAGTAATACCCTGACAACAACAAAAAGGTTGCACGAGTATTTTTTCTTCCATTGGATTATGAATTGTACAACAAGTATGTCATTGGGGCGGCACGTTTTGACACGTGCCGCCCCAATGAGCAAGACAGTTACTTAAGACTGTAATGTTTACGAAGCAACATCAAACTCGTCGATGAACTCCAGGGTGTTCTTAATCAATTGCTCTATGGTGTAGGTTTCTTTAAAGAGCACTTCTTTGGCGTAGTGTCGAGAATCTACCACGGTGATCTCAACAGAATCCGTAATGCTTTGCATCTTCCAGGCTATGAGAATAGAGGTGGTAACTCCAGGCTCAATATCCTCATACGTGTTGGTGCCAATTCCCAGATAGGCCGACCTGAGCTCATGCCCACCTTGAAAGGCCGTGGAATCCAAGGCAAACCCGTAGGAGATGTTCTTGTCAGAGAGATTAGTGAACTCAGCAACCAAAATCACCACGGGGTCATCTGAGTAGTTTTCAGCTCCAATGAATGCGCCGCGCACTTCAAACTTAAACTCGGACGAAGTATCCACCGTGCCTGCAACAATTACATCATCTTCTTTGGTGTCAGGTCTCTCTACAACGCTTACCTCTGGTCTGTCCTGAGACTTTTCGTCCTCAACTGTTGTCTGCACAACGGGCTGGCAACCTGTGAGGGCAACAAGCAATACCGCCACCAAAAGCCCACTAAAAACCTTTTTCACACTTTGCTTTTTAAAACTGATTATTTTCATGGTATTCCACCGCCTTTTATCGTAATCGCTGGGCTTGGCTTATGACCCTGAAACGTCAATGCTTGTTTCAAGAAGCACCACATTATCGATGGTTGTTCTGTCGATAAGCTGTATCTCAACAGGGTTTTTATTGTCGTAGAGACTAAAGACCAACATCAGGTCTATGCTGGAGCCTGTCTTGATATCGGTACTTCTGTTAGAGGTAAGATCGTTATCAATGAGAGGGTGCCTGTAGGGCAGCCACGTGGTCTTGAGTGCAATGCCGTTTTGGAAGAATTCGGTGCCGATAGAATAACTAAAGGAGGTGGCAGAATCAGAGTTATTGGTAAAGGTGATATACACAACCAGAACATCCGTGCCCTCGCCATCGTCAGTCACTACTGCGTTGGTTACTTTGACATCAAATTCTGACTCTGAGACTATGGCCTCAACGCCGGCCAGGTCAAAGGAATCTTCAAGTATCACTATCATGTCTGAGTAGTCAAGCGCGTCAACGGTGATTATCAGATCCACAACTCCCTCTGTGGATGGAAGCTCAAACACTAATTGGCCAAGCCCTGTTGATCCGGGAGAAATGGAGTTTCCCCAGGAGATAGCCTCCGGGCTGCTGTCGGATAGGTAGCTGGTGGCAAGAGAAGCGCCGTTGAGGCTTGCCTGCGCATACATCTGCACGGTTAGGGCTGTCATGTTGTAGTCAGTGTTGTTGGTGACGTTGAGATTAATTACGAGGAGCTTTTTGCCACCGTAGCTCCCTATAGTGAATACTCGTTCTACGCTCGCGTCCATGAGCGGCGTTTTCTGGCTTGCGCCCGGCAGTCCTGGAAAGCAGCCTGTCAGTGCAAGCATGCAAGCCATAGTCAGGGCGAGAATTGCAGTGAGTGTCTTTCTTTTCATGGTCTTTTTCCCTTCGGTTGGTGTTACTTTTGTCTGATTCATCTTCTTCTCCTTCACGTTCAATTCTAGTTTTATTGGTGCAGTAATCTTACTCTTATTCATCAATACCCACAGGTCATACCAAAAGGTTGCATCTTTTTGTAATTGCATGGGATTATTCCTTGGAGACGGCTTGGTGGTGCCACGTAAGCCGTCTCAGTGTGCAAGTTTACTACTCCAGCAACAGGTTTATGTCGGTGACAATGATAATGATTCCTGCCCAGTAATAACCCGCGATATCCTTTTGAACTGTCTGGAACACTTCATCACAATAGGCAGCAAACTGATCTTCAGAGAGCATATAGTCTGTGCGGACCAGTGCCATATCGCCGTTTGCCAGCTGAGCAGCTATTTCAGAAACAACCTCATCTTCCTCAAAGTACATACCCGTCACGCGGTAGTATTCATCAGCATCATCATTGTTTGTGTACTGCGACTTGGCAGAGGCCATCACCCAGCGGTTGTCTTCAACCAATGTGGTGGCTACCACATGGTCAGGCACGTTGAGGATTGCGTTTGGCATGAGCTCGCTGTCGTTAGAGGTAACATCGATGGTTGCCCAGCGCCCCGGGCTCAGCTCAACGCGGTTCCAGGCGTGGCCAAGAGAGCCATCTATGTAGCCTGTTACCACTACACTGTTGAGGCCTGCGGCATCAGCCAAGAGCTTAAAGGATGCTGCATAGCTCGCGCAAACTCCTACGCCGTTAACAATTGCGCCATAGGCGGTAAATGAGTCATTGAACTCAGGGTCTACCATTTTGAATTCATACTTTTCGCCGTTTTCTAAGGCTGCCATGTCGTATTCAACGGTATCGCAGAGATATTGGTTAATGGCAAACTCTTTGTCACGTGCACTCATGGAGGAGGTGATAATCGTAGGTATCACTTGGGCAATCGTGTCTTTTATCTCAGCTTGCTTGCGCGCGCGGCTTTCCGGGTCATCTTCATACTCAAGATAAAGCATCTTGCCGTCTCGAGAAACCCGGGCATCGGAGACACCTAAGATCAGGGGATTTTGATAGAAGGCTTCAGACCAGGCATTGCCCAAGTATTCCATGTCAAGGGACTCAGGAAAGAGTGACAAGTCTACGTTTGTCACACCGCTGAGCATGTTCAAGGCCAGGTACTCGCTCAAAGCACTGTTTGCTGTGACGGCCGAATCGTCAACAACAATCTCTACCGGCCCTTCGATGCCAACAGGCTCTTCTTCATCTTCATCCACGAGCTCAATGTCTCGCTTGACGTTACCGGTCTTGATCTGCAAAGCCTCCTGGCGCTCCCTTATGAAATCAAGATGCGCTCGAGCAGTGCTGGCATCATAGTCGTAGATGTACAGTATTCCGTAAAAGGCGGTTCCATCAATTCTGTAGGGAACCTGCATTGATTTTCTGATCTCTATTCGCCAGTCATCAACCCCTTCTATTGGCCACCAGCCTTGATCGGAGTATAAATCAGTAAACGTTTTTGAGGTAATCCCTTGATAATCATAGATAACCAGTCTCTGGGTCATTGTGCCGTTGCAGAGAGTAATCCATTGGTAGCACGGCATGCTCTCAATGCTGTGAAGAATAGTAGAGAATCCATCCTCAGACTGACGATTCATATTATAAGCATTCGAATAAGGGGCAACTGAGGCAACGTCATTGATGTCAGCCAAACGAGAAAACATCGAAGAGCCCTGCTCGTTTACCGCTATAACAGAAAATTTCCTCCGTGCGTCAAAATCTCTCGTCACAGCGCCGTCTTCGGGACTAAACTCGCCCTCATATCTCTCTACATAAGCAGGATCAAGCCAGTTATCTTCAGAAATCCTAAAGGTTGTGAAAGGAGAATTTGCATAAGTGACTCCCCCAAGGAATTCATCAGGCACGCTACTCCACTGGGTGTCGGTGGTTGAGCCTATCAAAAAGACAGTAGGAGTAGTGTCTTCCTCGTAGTATTCCAACTTTGCAATGTAATAGGCTTTGGCTCCCCTTACCTCATTCCAAGAGAACTGAACTACACCGTCATTGGTTACCTCCACAGAAAGGTCAGGGGCGTCAAGCTCCCCTTTTAGGGTATAGATCTGAACCGTTGGCTTATCAAGGAGTTCGCCGGTAACGTAATCAACCTTGGTGGCCAGATACAAGGTTCCCATGTTGCCCCAGTTTGAATAGGGTTCTCCTTGAAATAGAAGAAGAGAGTCGTCAGCATAACCGTAGGGATAAAGCTCAGGCTTGTTATTACCTCCAAGTGGTGCCATTTCCACAGTCTTCCGAGGCTTGATGGTGTAAGCCGTGTTAGTATCGTCAACAAAGTCGTAGGTTGCCCCAGCCCTCTGGGTAAGCTCAGCATCATAATAAATGCAAGCCATTTCGTGAAAATACTCAACTCCCAGCTCAAGGGGCTCAAACTCAATCGGGATGACAAATTGGTGGTCACGCGCTATAGCGTTCTCACCTTCGGCATAACGCACTCGCTGCGAGTCTTCATATTTCTCTTGCAGCGCTGCTGCTACCGCTGTAGCGGCTTGGGGCTGGGGCGTTGAAGACGGCTGAGAGTCTCCAGGCTCGCCTTCGCCTAATGCGCCACATCCTGCAAGGCTCACCGGCACTACCAAAATAAACGCCAATGCACAGGAAAGCAGTCTATGCTTCAATGTCCTTTTCATTTTTCTCTTCCTCACTACTTTTATTTTGTCTATAGTCGCGCACTTTAATATAAACAGTGCCCGCTCTTATTCATC
>Ga0131853_10006352_pt1 | contig 21318 bp, 15 predicted proteins | sample TergutLab28metaG_FD_92764 | JGI IMG/M metagenome (GOLD analysis project Ga0131853, IMG submission 92764) | Labiotermes labralis P1 segment gut microbial communities from Petit-Saut dam, French Guiana - Lab288 P1 (version 2) (version 2) | ecosystem: Host-associated > Arthropoda: Insects >... | reverse complement strand
CCCCAAACCGCATCAAAATACTTGACACATACCACAAATTATGCTAGGCTATATAAGCTGGTTTTAAGCTACTAAGCTCAATTTGCTCTCATAACTCAGGGGTAGAGTACCTCCTTGGTAAGGTGTAGCTTCCTATGCGGTTAGTGTACTGCAATTATGTATAAAATGTACTGCAATTTATGATTTTTGCGAATTAGCAAACCGCCAAACCCGCATGATTACTGTGTTTTGCTCTCATAACTCAGGGGTAGAGTACCTCCTTGGTAAGGAGGAAGCCGGCAGTTCAAATCTGCTTGAGAGCTTCATGTTTTCCCCTCTAAGATTATCTAAATTTATCTGCATTGCAGTACATTTTTAGAGGGTCAGGTATCCGTCAAACTATAGCCGGTTTGACGGATTTTTCTTTTTTGGCAAAAGTAATGAAAGCCCTATTAAGTATTTGAATAGTCTAAAATGCCATATGTTCATTAAAATACAAAAAACTCACGGTAGTCTTGTGTAATTCTTAGTCGTGAGTTTTTGTGTGTTTACATAATCTATCTTTTTTATGCTTTCGATTTACTGCGCTCTGCCAAATATCTGAGTAAGATATACTTCATGCTGAGAATCTGGCAAGTGGAAAAATCCAATTCCGATATGAGAAGAAGTCTCACAAAGTATACTGGCTCTTTGTCTTGAAGAGTTCATCCATCTATCTATTGCCGCTTGTGGAGACATAGGCCTGCTCAAAATATTTTCACTGACAAGATAAACTCTGGCTCTGGAATTATCAACTCGCTCCATAGACGTTGAGCCATCCGAGCCTGTATGACCAAAAATATCGTTCTCCGCCAAATCTTGACTGTGATTACGAGCAACCCTCGCTAAATCAGCATCCCAAGCAAGCGGACGAAGCCAATACCCGGCTCTTGCTGCATTTGTAAGGCGAAAAACTTCACGTTCAAACATCTCTGCTATTTCAACAGCAGAGTAACCAGCATCTATTAAGTTGGGGATATAAAAAGAGTCAGCAATTTCAGGTATCTCTGTCGGTGTAGCAAATACCAGACTTATCTGCACAGTTATGCGTCCATCGTTGTTTTCCAAATCAGGCTGTGCAGCGATGTAACCAACTCCCAGCCGAGTTAAATCTTCATCCAGAAGCATATCTCGCGAATCATGTCTCTGGATGCTTTGCATCAAAAATTCAGGAGATAATTCGTTAACTCTTATCGCCAAATGGCGTTCAAATACTAAGTCTCTCGCCCTAGTTCGCGTACTACTTTCTTCATATCTGCGTCTGGTATTTGCACGTGCTGCATTTGTTAAGTCTATATCTCGTTGAAATGGTCTTAACCCTTCACTTACTCGTTCAGCATTGATGAGTTCGAAAATCCTATCTCCAAACTCCAATGGGTCTGTTATCGCAGCAGTACCAAATTTTTGTACAACGAATAAATGGTCAGACCCCCGTTCTCTTGGCACAAGTACAATAGCTACTCCGCTATATTCGGTAAGTTCGCCTAAGATATTGTTTTCGCGTTGTCTGTTGTTTATCAGATGAGCGAAAACATCCTCCGGATACCCTGCATTAACTCTAAAAGCATTGCCGCTCACATGTACCATGTCAAGCTCCGCCGCCTGAACCCTATCCACGGCTGTAGAACCATCAGAACCTGTGTTTGATGTAAGGCCGTTTCCAACCATGTCTTGGACATGCGTTCGTGCGACATCTGCTAAATCATCATCCCAAGTAAGTGGCGGTAAACCAACCTGTTCGCGAGCTTCATTAGTAAGTTCGAAAATTATCTGTTCGAACTCTTCTTTGCTTTCAGCCACAGTAGAAGTTTCTATAACAACTGTACGATTTGCATCATCCCACTCAACATTTGCATTCATGCCCTGCGCTACAACTCTTACATGAACTAACGTATTTCCGTCTATTATCACAGGAGGAGCTGCAATGTCATAGGCTGTGCCGTTAATAATGACGCTGTATACGCCTATAGTGAGTACAGTTATATTACCATTCGGCGCAGTCGCTGTAATGCTTCGAGTTTCGTCATTCCATTCAACACTTGCGCCCAGAGCTTCAAAGATAGCTCTCATAGGTACCATAGTGCGACCGTCAATTATCTGTGCAGGAACATTAAAATTCTGAGGAACTCCGTCAATAGTAACTCTTACATCATTGCTGGCAAATATTAGTGTTGGCATTGCTAAAGCGAATATTAGTGCAAAAATCGCGATTATTAATCTTCTCAAGACAGTGTCCTCCTAACTTTTTTATTTTTGCTCTGATGTGAAATGATAGTGCTTGCCAGTGTAGCTAAGAAGATTAACGCTAAGATTATCAATGCAATCGTTTGGAATCTTCGATATGTATCAGCTCTTGTTTGCTCAACTGAATGTACAAACGGATTTTCATAACGTGCATCTAAGCGCGTAAGTTCAAACGGATTTTCATAACGTGCATCTAAGCGCGTAAGTTCAAACGGCGCAACTGTGAAGTCAACCAAACTTTGGTTTACTCCGGCGGATATTCGGCTCTCAGGCATCATTCCGGCAAACTCATTTAAGCGTCTGACTGTATTTTCGTTATGCCCTCCCTTGATTTCACCAAATTCATCAATTGCGTACCCTAGTCGGCGTTGTTCGTATGCCTGTGCCGCAAGAGCTGCCCATCTCCAGCCCTCGAGGTGGAAGTTGTATTCGGCATGGATATCGTGCATAAGTAAGATGTTGTCGCCAAACATATGGTTCAGCTCACCTCTGAGTGATTCTAGGAATAATCCATACGCTTGAATCGCATCGTCAACTCTTGCATGTATGTCATGCGATAAGAAATTCTCAACGTAGAAACTAGATAGCTGGCTATTCATGAAATTAAGCGATGACCAGAAGCCATCAGGCCTTGGCGGCGGTCCTATAATCGGACTAAGCGGTTGTTCTGCTGTCATCCTATTGTGACCCTCTACAACATCCGGCATTTCAGGCCCGACGAACTCTAGCGGCCCATCTATATCGGATGCCTCAGTTATCGCATCGCCACTCAGCGGGAATTCTACGTTAAACGCGTCAATGATTAATGTACCTTCATATTCTGGAGGTTTAGGAATGTAATAGTCCCATTCATCATGATAAATTCTGTCTATGTAATTGTGATAATCAAAAGGTGGTTCAACTAATGGTTCGAGAGTTAAAGGCTCCCATACAAAAGGTTCTGGCAACGATGGAAGTTCATTGAAAGTTAATCCACCTGCAAAAGTTTGAAACTGTCTATGCAAACCCGATATTTCATCAAGCCAACCTGCCAACTCATTGTTGAAATCACCTAAATCCTCATGCCAGTCTACCATCCTGCCAAAAGAATTAGCGAATTCACCTAAATACAAGTACGCTACATTTCCTTGCCAAGCTATCGCATTTTGCCGCCATGCTGAAAGTGCCATCGGGTCATCCGATTGGGGAACGGCTGGAGGAGATGAAATACCACTAAAATCAGGCATTATGTTCGCCGGCATGATACTGCTTAACTGTGCCGACAATTCCGAAAAACGGTCAAAATCACTAGGTGACGGCAAATTGTCACTCTGCCCTACAATACCATCAAACACCGTGAGAAAGCCATCCAACTTACCATGAACAGTTTCAAGTCCAACATGCCATCCGTATATATAACCAGAAGTATCGAAAAGCCAATCTTCTATATCCATTTGATGGTCATAAAGCACTTCGCTCCAGTCCAACAGATGTTCTCTAAAACGATTCGATAAGTCGAACTGATTGTTGTATTCATATACTATGTCCTCAAGTTTTTCAAAAATCCTATAAAGCTCAGCATAATAGTCTTCCAGTAGACCTTTCCACTGTTCTAAGTCGTTCATAAGCGGAGTTATGTTGTCAACCAATTCTGCATAATAATCTTTTACAGCATCGGCGAACTCTCTGACAGCCTCCAAATACGATACATATTCAGCATGCCAGCGTTCTGCTTCGTCAAACCAATTGGTAGATGTTTCATGCCATCTTGTTACATAGTCATGAAATCTCTCAAGCTCTTCGTGCCAATCGACACTTTCTAAATGCCATTCATTTAGCGCATCTTCATGCGCTCTGACATATGCCGAATAGATCTCCAAGAGTTCACCGAATTCAACCGAATAATTTGTCCACTCCATGAGTCTTTCAAGCCATTCGTCCTGCTGGTCGGGAAAGTCTTCGATAAGCTCAAACCAGCCTTCGCGCATCCAAAGGAACTGCTCCGAAGCTCTCTCATAACTGTCAAGATACCAGCCTGCGATATTACTCGCAAAATGAATTACACTGCCAAGGTAAAATTCTGTATCAAGCTGGTGCAAATCAAGATGAAGCTGCGGCAAATCTTCAAGGTCAAGCAGGGCGGTGAAGTCGCCTAACGTTACGATATCTAATGCCATCAAGCCAGCCATGTTGTTCTGGAAGATACCATATACTTGGTCTTGAGCTTCGTGGAATTGTCTGAAAATCGAGCTTACGTATGTATTCGCCAGCGTTGTATTGATAGATAGCTGTAAGGCCGAAATAGCTATGTGAGTATCTAAGTAATCCCTTTCAGGCAACAGGCTGTTAATCTGGAACTCAAGCTGCACTCTTTCAGGCTGTGTCGCGTTGAACGTGAGTATTCTTGAAGATACGTCCGGTGGGAAAATCACCACCGCACCATATGTACCGTTAGCAAACCCTGTTTGAGCCATAGCCGGAGATACCAGTGTAAAGTCATCGCTAAGAGTATCAATGATAGCCGCAGAATAGTTGTACCTATGACCGTTAATCATAACTCCGGTGTCCGCATTAACTACCGCGATAGTGGTATTCAACCGCCTTTGCTCTGCCATGACAGTTATATGCTCAAACTCAGAGGAAGCACCCCAATTCAGCCCCATGATAAAGGCTGTAATTATGCAGGCTATTACAAACGGAATCCATCTTTTTGGCATTGCTATTCCTCCTAGGTGATTAAGACTTTAAGCAAATCTGTCAATAGGAAGCGCAGCTTCCTCGGGTCAAGGGTGAAACCCTTGTGGCGTTTGATGCAAAGCCTCAATGTTTTATGGTTTTATACCCATCAGCGGCAACTTCACCTGACATACCTCGGCACGTTTGTACCAGAAACCTATGTTAGGCACAGGCTTATATCCACGTGGCGGCATTATCTGGAAGATACTCTGCTCCGCAGGATTGCCCAACACTATTCCGGCCTGAGTATCACGCAGCAACTTGGTTAAGTTGTCGTAACCACGCATTTTGGACGGAAGTGTAGTTACTATGAATGTGATGCCCAACTCCATAGCTTTCGGCACGAGTATCTCCATTTCTTTTGCCTTAGATTTGCATAGTTCTACGAAGTTGTCACCATCGTCTATAAGCACCAAAATTGTTGGCTGTGACGCACAGAATTCACGCGTTCTCATGCCAGATGACTGTTGCTCTTCACGGCGGCGTTCTGTCTCGTTGTTTAATGCCTCGTAGAAACTCTCAAACTGACTTTCAGTTCCTATGTATGTTACATTTGGTGCATCCTCAAATTCATGCAAATCAGATGAGCGTGAATCAGCTACGAATATCGACATAGCCTTGAATTGCTCAGCTACCAATTTCAGCACGTTTGTCTTTCCTGTAGACGATGCGCCAACAACTAACTGGCATGTAATACTCATATCCAAATACACAGGGTCTGTAGTTTCGGTATTGAAGCCAAGTACAGCTTGCTTTTCTTCAACTTTGATGTACGGTGCTAAATCGGCATAGGTAACAACTTCAGGAACTACACGAACTCCTGTTGCTTTAGATGCCGTATTGCGCTCAGATATACCTGATACTATCTTGCCGACCGCTTTTGCATACTCTAGGTCATTCTCATATGGAGCAGGCAGGTATGATTGCGCCACATGAACGTCTTTGAGCTTAATCATCGCTCTGCCGCGTGCTTCCGGCAGCTTGTACGAACTTCGGCCTGTGATTGCTGTAATGTCCGATTCATCAAACATAAACAAGGCAATCTTGTTCTTGAAGTTATTAAGCACAGAATAACGCAGCGCGTTTGAACGCGAAGCCGCAACAATTGTATAAATGCCTACACCTGTACCATCGCGAGTCAGTTTGACTAAGAATTCTTCCAAGTCAGCACTGATTTCACGGATTGCATCATAATTATCAATGAATAGCAAGATAGCAGGAAGTTTTGACTTAGCGACTTCATTGTACACTCTAAAGTTAGTTGCATTTACTGAGGCAAACAAAGATTTACGGTTCTTGAGCTCTTCCGCAAACAGCTTAACAAGCTTTTCAAGCTTCTCGCTATCATCGAATGTTAGGTAGTCTGCTGTATGTGGAAGCCCTCTAAGCTGTGCCAATCCTGAATTGCCATAGTCTAGGATGAAGTAGTTCAACAGCGATGGCGAGTTGTTGGAAGCTAACGTGAGTGCGACGTTCATCAGCATTGTAGACTTACCAAAACCAGATGCTCCAAAGACTGCAAAGTTACCATCGTCTTGGAAGTCGTGAACATATTCAGTTTGTATCTGCTCTTCCGGCACATCGACCATTGCCATAGGAACAGATAAATTGTGAGTTGTTATACTTCCGACATCTAAATCTTGCGATATATGCGGCGTAACTAGCTTGTACGGCAGTGGTGGCAGCCATGGCCTTTCCACTGTTGCAGCTCCAAAATTTTCGTACAAAGATTGTATGTGACTAACCGTCACATCAAGCTGAGTAAGTTTCGTTTCTTCCTGTGCGTCCACTTCGCTCAGGTCTTCATTTAGAAGCTCTCCTTGCCCAAGTGGGTTTAGCAGGTACACACGGCTATCAAAACCGCGTTGCACTCTATCTGCGCTAAATGGCGCACCGCTGTATGCAGATTGGAACAGCTCGTAAATCTCGTTATTTCCGACTTGCAGATATGCACGACCCGGTTGGGTTATACGAGCCGCATCAGGAGTTTTAAGCATCTCGTTACTGTCAGATTCATCAGCAACTTTTAGTGCCAGCTTAAACTTCGAGTTACTCCAAATTTGATCATCAACAACACCTGACGGTTTTTGGGTAGCCAAAATCAAATGTACACCTAAACTTCGTCCGATACGCGCCGTACTTACAAGTTCAGCCATGAAGTCCGGCTGTTCCTTTTTAAGCTCCGCAAATTCGTCCGAGATAATGAAAAGGTGCGGCAATGGAAGTGTTACCTCGCCAGCCTTAAATAGTTTTGAATATTGATTGATACTGTTGACACCACAATCGTTAAAAATACGCTGACGACGCGCAAGCTCACTTTTTATAGAGGCCAAGGCTCTCATACTTTCGCTTCCGTCTAGGTTTGTGATTGTTCCAAGCAAGTGAGGCAGATTCGAGAAAAGATTCGCCATACCACCACCCTTATAGTCAATCAGTAAGAAGCCAACCTCGTGAGGATGGAAGTTAACAGCAAGCGACAAAATATACGATTGCACAATCTCAGACTTACCAGAACCTGTAGTACCGGCTACCAAACCATGCGGCCCATGTGCTTTTTCGTGGAGATTAAGGAACACTATATCATCCTTGCCGCGCAGTCCCAACGGAACAGCAAGCGTCTTATGGCATGCGTTTCGTTCCCATAAGTCAAGTACAGGAATTTCATCAGGACGTTTAACATCGTACAGCTCAAAGAAGCTTACGTTTTCAGGTATCTGTGTCGAAACACCTTGGCTGTGCTTAATTGGAGCAAGCTTACGAGCTACCGTTTCCAAGTCAATAGATGCTATTGTAGGCAGAGTCACTGTACTGTTAACCAAGTTACCTTGGTTCATTAACAGAGTTCCTCTGTCACCACCGTCCAGCATAAAAACGGTAAGTATGTTGTCCGGCAGGTTCGCACGTATATGTGTAGTATAGATGATGCTAAATCCAAGATTAGTCTGCGGAGTTTGCAGATACTCCATGATGCTGTGGTTTATGATAAGTTTTGGGTTGTCGATTATAAATATGTAGTGAGGCAGATACTGACTGTCTTTCTTTTCCTCATTAGACTTTTGTTTGCGCGATTTGATTGTCTGCGCAATGTTGCCAAGCACTTGGTCTCGCTGGTTCTCAGCAGCTACAAGTCCTGTGATGTTTATGTTCTTGATGCGGCAATGCGGATACCAACGCACCCACTCGAACTTCTCCCAGTCTTCCTGCTCAACAAGCAGCACGATTTCTATGTCATGATAACTTTGGAAGAAGCATAGTTGCGTAAGTATGGATGTAAGTTGGCGGTGTATGTATGTTTTCTCGCCAACCAACCCTAGATGTGCCTGCTTTAAGTCAATTACAGTCGGCATGTTTTCTACGTCTTTGTATGAAGAACCAAGCATACGCATTTCGTCTACCAGAGGGTCTTTGTTGGTAGTATCTCCTGCACCTGCGTCATATTTAAGGTTGTAGCTTATCGGAATAGTTGAATAACCAAGTGATAGCGTTAAAAAGTCACTGTCGTTCGCCGCACGTTCGTACAGACGGCTGGAATAAGACAGTATCTCACGTTCAATCTCTCGCGGCGAAAGGTTGTGATACAAAAGTGATTCTTTTTGAGTATTATTCAGCTCATACAGCTTTTTACGCTGTTCAAGAAGATATCGCTCGTAGCCCTCAATCCGTTCCTTTTCTTTTTGCTTGCGCTCTTTCCTATCGCTAAAGAAATTCGTTATAGAGAATACCAACGTCACGGACATCATCGCAGCGCTTGCCATTACAAAAAGCCCGCGTCCAAGCATCATACCCATGCTCACTGTTACCATTATCATCATAAGCGGCGGAAGAATAACCTTTATCAATCCGCCCTTTTTAGGCTCTTCTTTCGCTTTTGGTGATGCTATCTCTATCGTTTCAGTCGGTACACGCTTGATAATACGCGGTGAACGCTTGTATATTGGGAACTCATCGTATATCTCCGGCGTATGGGTTGACAAATTCAAGCGAGATGTATAATCATCTCCGCAACATGTAACATACCCATCATGAAGAACGATATTAGTCGAACCAATCCAAAGACTATCGCCAATAACCAGAGGATGTTTACCCGCTTCAAGCCTCTTTCCGTTTAGATACACATCACATTCACCAAGCACTTCAAGATAGTCTGTATACATGGCAATAGCGGCGTTTGTGTCTTTAACGCAGATGTGGTCACATGCAGAACTACCGATGCGCACTGGCTGCACACCGATTATCGAGTAATTCTTGTCTTCTGATTCCACCAATAACGTCTTTATACTATCGCCTGTTAGCAATTCAGATATATCAACATCAGGCGAATACTCACAACAATTTACGCCATCAAACAAAACCCTTGCTTTCATACGGTCATCACCTTCGTTTAAGTTAGGATTAGTTAGGGTTGCTCATAGCTGCTTCGTCGCGCGCCCTGTTTAGTCTAGTTATATGTTGTTCTATGTAGGACAGCAGAGCCATTCTTTCCTCGCCCGGTCTGGTTATATCTTGCCTTACAAACACTTCGTATTTCAAATACGCAAACAACAGCAGCTCGTCATCGCCAAGACGTTGTGCTATGTCTATAGCTTCGATAAACTCTAAGCGTCCAAGCAATATCCAGTAATCGAATAGAATCGTATCGGTCATGCGCGTAAGACCAAGCAGGATGTTCTCTCGCTGTGTATCAGCCAATGCTTCGGTCGATACATATGAACGTGCCAAAATGTACTTGATATCGCTAGATAATGCCGTTATATCGTAGCTTCTTAGTGCCGCTTGTACGCTTATGTGGTCACCGTGTATGTATGCTGTATTAGCGGTTATTACACTGTTTCTAAACGGAATATCTCTAAACAGCATTATTCCACCGAAGATAGATACACCCAAAAGCGCAACAGCCAGCACAGGAATAGCAATCTTGCTAATCAATACCTTTCTCTTCGGCACTAGCTTTAAAGTTTCATTCATTTCTTGTATTAGTAGCTGATATTCGGCGAATAACTGTTTCTTGACAGTTTCTGCGCTCTCAAGCTCTACCAGTCCAGACAGAAACTCATCCTTCTTGTAGAGGTCTTGTCCGCCGTTCAGATAGTCTTCATATTTATACTTACCCTGTAAAATGCTCCCTACCAGTGCTTTGTATCGGTCTAAAAAATCCGGTGACCCATGCCTCTTCGCATCTCTGATTAATATCTGCGGCATTAAGTTAATGTCTGTCAGCAAGTTGTCCAGCGACAAAGAAAAGTCATACTCTAGGTTCAAGCTGTCTAAATCAGCACAATTAACCAAGAAGCGCAACTGTTCCCACTTTGGCTTGTCCACTATCTTTTCCGCTGCTTCCATGCCTTCAGTGTCAAATACAAAATTTATGCTCTCTTCGGTTTCCTCCAGCTTACATGGCACAAGACCGCCGGCCGGATACGTTAAGAACGCTCGTTTATCTTTTGCTACTGCCATTTCACTGTTTCGTACATTCCGTTGCAATGTGGCTTCCAATTGTGTAGCCTCCTTCGGCAAGCTAATACTGTCTAAGATTAAAGAATCGCTACCAAAACATCGCCGTCAAATACCCTTTCCTCCGAAAAGGTCTTGTGCGCACTTACTGTCTTCTGATTTAGACGAGAATGAAAGTAGTCCGGCACTGCTCCCATCGGAAGCTTGCTACTTTGGCGCAAAACCATCAATCCCTCGCTAATCTTCTGCTCAGAATCAATCCGTATATCTCGACGCTTCTCGTCCACTTCTATCGTCACGTTAATGAACATCGGCTACACGCCCTCTCTTCCTTGATTTCATCGCCAATGCCAACACAAAGCCAACTCCTGCACATACGGCAAGAATCAGAGCTATCATCCAATTCGGCATGGCTTCGGCTTCTCGTGGAAAGTTGATATTACTAAAGTTAGTTGGCTGCGCAAACAACACCGTACTGTAAGCGGCCTCTACTAGCTGTGCATGCGCATCTATTCCATAGTTCGATGCAACATATCCAAACAAGTACAACGCACTGTCCTGCCTACGTTGCACTTCATCTGCCAACAGCTCATTTACCCGCTGAGCTTCTGACGTAAACAAATGCGCACCAATTCGAGGTGTCATTGTACTGGACATCTCGCCCTGCCGCCCAATCGCACCAATATCTATGGGCAAATCCGCCGCATAGACAGACACACCAAGCAACACCATCAGCGCACAAACTAGCACAATAGCAACTACAACTTTCATATGTAACTGTGACACAAAATGTCTCTCCCTCATAACGCACCTTACCTAATAATCAGCAAATAGGAGGCCGCTGGCAATTTAACACTATGTAGCCGGAATAACCCACTTGAACCAGCCAACAGCCCCCATCTTATTCTGTACTTCGCTACTAACGAAATCTGCTTGCGATATCTTGATCCATTTGTTCTACTGCATTAGCCGTAGAATCAAGCTGTTGACCGATGTTGTCAATCAGTTGACGTGTGTCATTAAATGCCGGTTTGAGACGATCGAACTGCTCCGCAAACGCGCGGCTTGCTTGTCCTTCCCACTCTGTTTGCAATTCGTTGATGATAGCTTGCATACCATTAATTACATCTTGGAACGTCTCACCTTTGTTACGCATCTCACCTGCGCGTTGGCGCATTTGTTCAGGTGTCATTCTAATTTGTCCCATAACTTACATCTCCTTTTCTTCTTGTGTGATATATATTGAATGCCATTACACTTGTACAAAACCTGTGCAGCGGCTTTTCAAACTGGTTTGAGATTGCTTTGAATTACTCTTTTTATTATACTGCTGTTTGATAATCACATGGTGTTCTGTATCCATTCGATTCGTGCAGCCGATACCGCTTGTAATACACCTCAATATACCAGCGCACTGCACGTTTCGCATCTTCACGCGTTTTGAACCGCTTATCGTTCAGCCATTCTTGCTTCATCTTGCCCCAAAAGCTCTCCATCGGGGCGTTATCCCGGCAATCACCTTTTCGGCTCATCGAACATATATGCCCTGACTTCGCCAACAGTTCCTGATAGTCTTTTGAGCAGTATTGACTGCCTCTATCTGAATGGATTAATACCTTTCGCGGATTGTTGCGACTAGCATTTGCCAATTTCAAACCGTCGATGACTAGGTTCTTTGTCATTCGCTGACCCATTGCCAAGCCGACTATTTCACGCCCGTACAAATCCATGATACAAGCCACATACAGCCAGCCTTGATTGGTCGGCACATATGTGATATCGCTGAGCCATTTTTGATTTGGTCGACTTGCTGTAAAATCTCGGTTCAACAGGTTTTCTGCTACAGGCAACTTGTGATTAGAGTTCGTTGTCACTTTATATTTCTTAACAACTTTCGACCTCCAACCGTTTTCACGCATAATTGCTGCAACAGTACGCCGCCCTATGGCTTGTCCATATCTGCTTAGTGATTTTGCTATCTTTGTAGCACCGGGTATACAGTGATTGAGGAAATACTCTTTCTTTACACGCTCTGTCAAATCCCGACGACGTTTGCTTCTATTGCTTTCGGGTCGCTTACCCCATGCGTAGTACGCACTTGCTGTTACTCCAAGTGCCTCACACAGCCTCGCGATTCACAAACCCTCTTCGGATGCAGCCTTGATAAACCTGTATCTTTCTAATCGTGGTCTTTCGCGAAGTAGGCTGCCGCCTTTTTTAGTATTTCGGTTTCTTCTCGCAAGTCCTTGTTTTCTCGCCGTAGCCGCGCAAGCTCTTCATTTTCGGGCAATATATGTCCCTTCCCAACAAATGGCTTATCTCGGTTCGCACTGTATCGCTTCATCCAGCCATACAGTGTGTTTTCTTTGATGCCAGTCCTTCGGCTCATTTCTGATACTGTCACCCCGCCGCTGTCTACGGTTTTGCATATTTCCAACTTGTACTCAGGCTCATACTGCTTTGACATTTGAACATCTCTTTTCTATATTTTTTTGACTTGATATTCAATCTGTCTACAAAACTGAGCCTGGGTCACCGCCCACTACATTGGCGTGATTACCTATATTGGGCTGGCAATGCTGCTAGATTTGCTTGCGCTCGAACATTACCTTGAGCAATAGCTCTTTTGTACCAGTATGCTGCTTGCTCATAATTTTGTTCGACACCAAAACCATGGTGATACATTACACCTAAATTTTCTTGTGCACGCATATCATCCTGCTCTGCAGCTTTTCTACTCCATAACGCTGCTTGGTCATAACTTTGCGCAATTCCTAACCCCTGCCAGTACATCAATGCTAAATTATGTTGTGCGCCTGCAATTCCCTGCACTGCAGCTTTTCTAAACCATAACACTGCTTGCTCATGGTCTTGAGTTACACCAAGACCAAAATGATACATTGCTCCTAAATAATGTTGAGCCCTAGCATAATCTTGTTCAGCTGCTTTTCTATACCAATAAACTGCCCGTCCATAATCCTGCGTTACACCTATCCCATTATCATACATTATTCCTAAGTTGTTTTGCGCAGTAGCATCACCTTGAATTGCAGCCTTTCTAAGCCAATAAACTGCTTGCTCATTGTTTTGTGGTAAGTTTTGGCTGTTGCGGAGCAAAATCCCTAAATTGCGTTGCGCTATAGCATCACCTTCAATTGCATCTAATGCGATTTGCGCCATAGTAAGGTCTTGTTCTGCAGCTTTTGTAAACCAGTATACAGCCTGCTCAGTATCTTGCGTTAAACCTGAATCATCAAAGTAAATTAAGCCTAGCATAAATTGCGCTTCAGAATTTCCAAGTTCAGATGCTCTTTTGAGCCAGTAGACAGCTTGTTCAATATCATTTTGACCAAAGTACATTGATACTAAAAGAGCTTGTGCAATCTTGTCATCTTGCTCAGCTTGCTCTCTTATAGCCGCCATTTCTTCGCAATCAACAGTGATTGTGAATTGCCCTGAACCAACAGGCGGCAATTCCTGCATTGTCGAAAATTCTGTACACGAGCTTAGCAAAATAAGCCCTATACACATAATTACCAAGTAAATAACAGCTTTGATATTTTTCATAGCCACCCCCATCGGCGTGATTATCTATACTGCTCTGGCACCGTTTGTAGGTTAACTTGTGCTTGAAAATCTCCTTGAGCAATAGCTTTTCTATACCAGTACACTGCCTGTTCATAGTCCTGTTCAACTCCAAAACCATTTTGATACATCCACCCTAAGTTCCCCTGTGCGTAACTATTATTTTGCTCAGCAGCTTGCCTATACCAATATACCGCTTGTTCATAATTTTGAATAACACTAAAACCAAAATGATACATTACTCCTAAAAAGTATTGTGCATCTGCAAACCCCTGTTTCGCAGCTTTTCTGAACCAATACGTGGCTTGTTCATAACTTTGGATTACGCCCAATCCATGAACATACATCCATCCTAACCTATTTTGTGCCCTATATTCATCTTCATCTTGTTCAACCGCTCTCCTATACCAATGCACTGCTTGCTCATAGTTCTGAGTTACACCATGCCCAAAATGATACATTTCCCCCATAAAATACTGAGCCTCGGCATGACCTTGTTCGGCAGCTTCTCTAAACCAAAACAACGCCTGCTCATGATTCTGTGCTACGCCTCGACCATGAAAATATGATATCCCTAAAGTGTTTTGCGCAACATAGTCACCATGCTCTGCCGCTTTTTTGAACCAATACATAGCCTGTTCATTATTTCGTGGTAAGTTTTGACTGCTACGGAATAGAACTCCTAAATTGCGTTGCGCAATAGCATCACCCTCAACTGCATCTAAAGCAGTTTGCGCCATGACAAGGTCGTTATTCGCAGCTTTTGTAAGCCAATATACAGCCTGTTCAAAATCTTGCGTTAAACTATATCCATCAAGATATATTAAGCCTAACATGAATTGTGCTTCAGAATTTTCTAACTCTGATGCTCTCTTGAGCCAGTAGACAGCTTGCTCAATATCATCTTGACCAAGGTACAGCGATACTAAAAGAGCTTGCGCAATCTCGTCATCTTGCTCAGCCTGCTCCCTAATAGCTGCCATTTCTTCACAATCAACTGTGAGTGTCAGTCCATCGGAACTACTATGTGGTAATTCCTGCATTGTCGAAAATTCTGTACACGAGCTTAGCAAAATAAGCCCTATACACATAATTACCAAGTAAATAACCATTTTGATATTTTTTCTATAATCGAGATTGTTTTTCATATGCGCCCTCCAACTAGAATAGGTTACAAGATATCAAAATTCTTCGATATGCTCAGAATGACATTTATCGACTTTTAAGGACAATTACAATCCCCCCACTTTACTGTCACTTTCGCTCCAATGAAGAAGAATTTGCCGACAGTCCATTCATAGCCTCCATCTGACGTCCTACCAATTGCCCCCATACCAAGCAAATCATCTACTGTAACACCCGCTCCATATAATATTTCTAAATCATTATAAATATCAAACCTTCCTTCAATCTGTGCACTCGCATTCATGCCAAATACATTAGCTCCCGCACCGGCGGTAAAAACTCCATCGCCCATTTCCCATTCGCCATCACCAAGATATTTAACTTCTCGGTATGCTGCAGCCCCAAATTCAATGCTACCTGCTGGCGTACTATACACCTTCTTAAACCCAACGCCGGGCTTAAATACAATGCTCATGCAACACCAATTTCCGGTATTAGGAATTGGGTTGTTGCCTACATTATGCTCATAAGCATAATTCATAGGTCTAGCCGGTTCTCTAGGAACACAGCAAGGCTCATAATTACCGCTAATGATTTTTTCAAGTGCCTCCGACGAGGTAGAAGTTGCTGCATTATTAACTAAATTAGACATAGCATTTTTAAGAACATCTCCAGAAGGAGGTACGGGTATAAACGGATAAGGTTGTTCAACATTATTAAGCGTTGTAACACCATTTTCATTTACTGCAATAACATTTTGGACTCCAGTAGTCGTATTCGCCCCTGCACCAACATGATCCTCCGCTAATCCAGTCGGGTCAATAAATGCAATAGGGTTAGCATTACAGTATCCATACCAGTTAAGCCTATCTTTTATGGGGTCTTCGGCAAAGAATCTGCCGGAAGTTGGGCTGTAGTATCTTGCCTGTGCATAGTATAGCTCTGAGATTTTATCAGTTTGGTAACCTGTAAAACCAAATGGGTTGTTAAAGTTGGTGATATTGGCTAAAATCTCAGGTACACCAAATTCATCGTATGCCATAGTTTCAGCATTGTCGTTGCCAAGCAGCCTTATTGGTGAACCTAAGTGGTCTTGTAAGTAGTGGAAGCTGTTGTCGGTGGAATTAGCCGACAGTAAGCTGTTACCCCAAACAAAACTTTGGTTTTGCACACCTTGAGTTGCCAACAAATCATCATAAGGGCGTGTTAAATCCAAAATGTAGCGTACTTCCGTAGTTGGGTCGGGTATTTCACCAGCGGACGCCATATATGGCGTCCCTACGCTGTGCAAACTTTCAAGTTTGGATACCCGTTTGCGGAAACCGTTGTAAGCATACTCTGCCGTTCCGTTGCCTGTTGTTGCCGCTACCATCATGTTGGTAGTGTCAAAGGTGTAGTTTGCGGCTGGTATGCCGTTTTCTGTTACTTGTGTTAAATTGCCTCTTTTGTCGTAATTATACTTAATTGTCATATCTTTGTCAACTGTTGTAACAAGCTGGTTACGGGCGTTGAAAGTATGGTTAGTCTGTACACCGTTGTGTACACTGCTAATACGGTTGCCTAAGTTATCGTAGCCGTAGGTTTTGGTGTTGTCGCCGTGTGTGGCTTCGACCAAGCGGTTAAGTGGGTCGTAGGCGTAATTGAATAGCCCGTTGTCCATTTCCAACGGATGACCACCCCGCCCTTCGGGCACCCCTCCAAGGAGGGGAATTGGTAAGTCAACACGGTATTTATCTATCTGTATTATGTTGCCTACAGGGTCATGGGTATATTTGAACTGGTCTAAAATATCGCTCACCATGGTTTCCAACCCTCTTTCACTACTTGATATTCAAACTGTCTACAAAACTGAGCCTGGGTCACCGCCCCCTACATTGGCGTGATTACCTATATTGGGCTGGCAATGCTGCTAGATTTGCTTGCGCTCGAACATTACCTTGAGCAATAGCTCTTTTATACCAATATGCTGCTTGCTCATAGCTTTGTTCAACACCAAGACCATTATGATACATCCAACCTAAGTTGTTCTGTGCACTAGAATTACTTTGCTCAGCTGCTTCTCTAAACCAATATGCGGCTTGTTCATAACTTTGGGTTACGCCTAAACCAAGAAAATACATCTCCCCTAAGTTATTTTGTGCAAAAGCATTACCCTGAATTACAGCTTTTCTAAACCAATATTCTGCCTGTTCATGATTTTGTGGCACGCCTTGACCTCTAAGATACTGAAATCCTAAATTGTACTGTGCCATAGCATAACCCTGTTCGGCAGCTTTTCTGAACCAATATTCAGATTGTTCAAAATTTCGTTCAACACCTTGGTTATCATAATACAAAAATCCTAAATGGTATTGTGAACTATCATAACCTTGATCGGCAGCTTTTCTAAACCAATATGCTGCCTGTTCAAAGTTTCGTTCAACACCTTGACCATTATAATACATCAAGCCTAAATTATGCTGTGCGAAAACAATATCTTGCTCAACGGCTCTCCTATACCAATATATCGCCTGTTCGTAACTTTGCTCTACACCTTGCCCTTCACGATACATGTTCCCTAAGTTGATTTGTGCAGCAGCATCATTTTGTATAGCAGATTTTCTGAACCAATACATCGCCCGTTCGTAATTTTGCAATACAACTAACCCATCAAGATACGTCAAGCCTAGACGATTTTGCGCAATAGCGTCACCTTGAATTGCATCTAAGGCGGTTTGCGCCATGGCAAAGTCTTGATCTGCAGACCTTGTAAGCCAATATACAGCCTGCTCAATATCTCGCGCTAGACTGGGTTCGTCAAGATACATTAAACCTAATATGAACTGTACTTCCGAATTTCCCAGTTCAGATCCTCTTGTAAACCAGTAGACAGCTTGCTCAATATTATCTTTACCGATGTATATTCCGGCTAAAAGAGCCTGTGCAGCCACATTGTCTTGCTCAGCTTCTTCTCTGATAATTGCCACAAGTTCCAAATTTTCACAATACTCACAATTCTCACATTCCTCACAGTTCTCACAAATCTCACAGCTAACAATAATTACCGCCTCATCGAGATTAGCAGATGATAATTCTTGCCCTTCAGTGAAATCTGTACATGCGCTTAGCAGAAGAAGTACAGCACATAACATTATTAAGTAAACAGCCGTTTGAATAATTCTTTTATAGTTGAGATTATTTTTCATATAGCCTCCTATTGGTCTGCGACATCAAAAATATAACATATGCTTAAGCGATGTAATTGCTCCCTCCGAGCCACAATCTCATAAAATAGGAGATTGCGGGGCATGCCCGCAATGACGAGGTTGGAGTGCCCGTAATAACGTCATCTGGGTTGCTTATCGGCTTTTAAGGACAAGCACATCGTCCAAATTGAAATCCAAATATCGCTCCAATTCCCGCGAACCCTCCTATACTCCATTCATATCTGCCGTCTGGCGTACTGCCAACATTTCCTAGCTTAATATATGGACTACCTGATGACGTTCTAAGCTCTGCCAAATTGGTTACCACAAGTTCCCCATCAATAATTTCCCATTCTATCCTTTCAAGCCAGTCGCAATCAAATGTTCTTTCAGCATATGCTCCTATATCAAGACCTAATACACTAGCTCCGGCAGAAACCATCTCAACTATTTCACCAACTTGCACACCATCATCTATAGTAAAAGTAAATTCTTGGTATACTGCTTGCTTTAGTTCAACTGAAACAACTCCTGGTACATTCTTGGTGAATCCAACCCCAGCGCCAGGTCTGAATACAATATTTACGCAGAGGTTATTTCCCCAAGTAGGCATAGGTCCAAGAATATTGCAAACAACACCAGGACATTCTGCTAATCCAGTAGGGTCAACAAATGCAACAGGGTTAGCATTACAGTATCCATACCAGTTAAGCCTATCTTTTATGGGGTCTTCGGCAAAGAATCTGCCGGAAGTTGGGCTGTAGTATCTTGCTTGTGCATAGTAAAGCTCGGAGATTTTATCGGTTTGATAGCCAGTGAAACCAAATGGGTTGTTAAAGTTATGGGTACTAGCTGAAATCTCAAGTACACCAAACTCATCGTATGCCATGGCTTCCGAGTTGTCATTTCCAAGCAACCTTATAGGTGAACCCAAATGGTCTTGCAACCAATGGAAGTAATTACCTATATTGGACAGGGATGTTTGATAGATTTACCTGTGCATTAGCAGCAGCTTGAGGACTACCTTGAGCAATGACCCTTCTGTACCAATATGCGGCTTGCTCATAGCTTTGTTCAACACCTAAACCATTGTGATACATCCACCCTAAGTCATTCTGTGCGTTATAATTATTTTGCTCAGCTGACTTCCTATACCAATACACTGCTTGCTCATAACTTTGCGTTACTCCTAAACCAAAATCATACATTAATCCTAAAAGGTATTGAGCTTGACTATGATTATGTTCAACTGCTTTTCTAAACCAATATTCGGCTTGCTCATAACTTTGATTTACACTTGAACCATGAAAATACATTAATCCTAAATTCATTTGTGCAGGAGCATTATCCTGGACTACTGCTTTTCTAAACCAGTATTCCGCCTGTTCATAATTTTGTGGCAACCCTTGCCCTCTAAGATATTGAAACCCTAGATTGTATTGTGCCATAGCATGACCTTGCTCGGCAGCTTTTCTAAGCCAATACTCTGACTGTTCAAAATTTCGTCCACCATCTTGAACTTGACCATTATAATACAAAATTCCCAAATAATATTGTGCCAAAACATAACCCTGTTCAGCGGATTTTCTGAACCAATACGATGCTTGTTCGAAGTTTCGCTTTACACCTTGACCATCAAGATATATCAAACCTAAACTATTTTGTGCACCAGCGTCACCCTGATTCGCAAGCAATGCCGTTTGCGCTATCTCAAGACCCTGGTCTGCAGCTTTTCTAAGCCAATATACAGCCCGCTCACTATCTTGAGTTAACCCCAATCCGTCAAGATACATCATACCTAGTATGAACTGTGCTTCATCATTTCCTAACTCGGATGCTCTTGTAAGCCAGTAAACAGCTTGCTCAATATTATCTTCGCCAAGATACAGTCCAAACAATAAAGCTTGTGCGGTTACATCACCTTGCTCAGCTTGCTCTCTAAGAAATTCCGTTTCTTCACAATCAACAGTGATTGTGAATTGCCCTGAACCAACAGGCGGCAATTCCTGTATTTCATAAACCTCTGTGCACGCGCTCAGCAGAAAAAGTCCGGCACACATTAATACCAAGTAAATCATAGTTTTAATATTTTTCATATACATTCTCCTATAGAATTGTAACAAAATTAGTTTTTACTGTCACCCTGAGCCGAAGGCTAAGAGTCTTAGTCTTTGAAAAGATAAGATTCTTCGCTGCGCTCAGAATGACAGAACTAATTACTCACAATCACAACGCCTAAATTGCACTCCTACTTCTGCTCCAATTATTGCGAAAAATCCGACACTCCATTCATACTTACCGTCTTCTTTTCTACTAAATGCCCCCAGCTCAATCAAATCATCTAACTTAAAATAACCATCAATATTGCTTATTATATTTAAATTTTCACCATCGAATATGTGTGTAGATTCAGCAAACACTCCCGCACTAGCATTTGCTAGTCGACCTCCGGCAGCAGCCCTTTTAACAAAATCACCATTTCTCCAATAGCCGTTGCCAAGGTAAATAAATTCTTGGGTTGCTGAAAACCCAATTTCACCTTCAATAAGTCCCCCTTTATTCACGCTTACTTTAAACCCAAAACCGGGGTTAAATGTAACGCTTACGCCACACCACATTTTGTTAGGAATTATAACCTCACCATAATCAGGGAGGTAATACGTACGAAAACTATCAGGGTCTCGGAAATTCTGAGAACCAGGTTCACCGCCTCGATTATAATAATCTTGCACCTCCGCCGAGCGATTGTTGGCATTCTCGTATCTCCTGCTAACCTCATTCCTAACTGCCTCCCTAATCATGCCTGCCGGCAGTCGTAGTGGGTCGTTAGTAATCACACGTTCCGGAGTTATAGTTTCTACCCCAATGGGAGTCAATCCAGTAGGGTCAATAAATGCAACAGGGTTACCATTACAATATCCGTACCAGTTAAGCCTATCCTTAATTGGGTCTTCGGCAAAGAATCTGCCGGCAGTTGGGCTGTAATATCTCGCTT
>Ga0131853_10006351_pt1 | contig 21319 bp, 17 predicted proteins | sample TergutLab28metaG_FD_92764 | JGI IMG/M metagenome (GOLD analysis project Ga0131853, IMG submission 92764) | Labiotermes labralis P1 segment gut microbial communities from Petit-Saut dam, French Guiana - Lab288 P1 (version 2) (version 2) | ecosystem: Host-associated > Arthropoda: Insects >... | reverse complement strand
TAACTCCGTAACCGTCCAAAATCGGACACATGTTTATATGAACTTTTTTGATCACAAAGGCCTAGGAAATCACCTCCTGCAGTTATGCCCTAAAGTCGTGAAACACCCTGTATATATATATAGTAAACTCTGGTGGTCGAGGTTTTGTAACTGCAGGCTGCAAGCGAAATACCTCATGGAAACTTGAGGGTTGTTTGACCGTGCATCTTCCTCATGAAATAAAGTGAAATGCCAACTTGATGCATCTAGGTAATTTTATTGATTTATTCTTAGTTCGACATGTTTCGGGTACATACGCCCATCATCAGGAGCATTATATGTTGAATTGCAGCATATGGTTTTCTGCACCGAGTTTTTGGATGGGTGGTGGTCTTGAAAGCAGCTGCGTAGGTCGTGCCGCACGGCACCATCCGCACCGTACACACGACCTACGCGGCGGCTCTCAAGACTACCACCCATCCAAAAACTCGGTGCAGAAAACCATATGCTGCAACTCAACATATAATGCTCCTGATGATGGGCGTGTGTACCCGAAACGTGTCGAGCTAAGAATACATAAATAAAATTACCTAGTTGCATCAAGTTGGCATTTCACTTTATTTCATTTACCTCATGGAGTTCGTTACAGTTAAATAAGTATAGAGTTCAGTGTTCACGGGTATTATGTTAATAAATGCAATATCAAGTTCTCTTGATTAACTGATATGAAGTGTGAACTCTGAAGATAACGTGATACTCTTATTAGTATAATAGTTGTGAAAATCGGATTTTAGATTTCACTTGTTTCATAAAACACAGTAGAATGCGTCATCAGGCTAATAGAAAGGAACTCACAGTCCATCCGTAGGGTGGTATTTAAGTGTACTATGCAGAAATAGTGCGTGATAGTGTAGACTGCATTTGTTTGGCTTAGGAGCGGACTGCTGTCAACGAATGAGGCTTCTGGTTCTGTAAGAGGCAGGGAATTTCTTGACCATTTTCGTCACACTGCGTAGCATATCTTACTTTCCATCTCCGTGGGACCATGTGTTAGAAATCCGAGAAATTCAATAGTATCCTAATATAATGTAATTTCGAAATTGTTTTTCGGATTCTGATAGGAGGATAGTTGCTGACGAATTCTTGAACAGCAGCACTGCTTCTTTGTATTTTCTTTGCCAGGCTGGGAAAATGTGTACAATTCGTTCAAATGCCTTTATGTAACGTAGGTATAGTATACAGAGTGATTTTGGAGGAAAGGTCAGCATTTTGGGAGGTGATGCTATTGGCCTTTGTGAAAAAGAAAATCATACGTACATTTGTGTGAATGTGAATGTTTACCGAGATAGAGACGTGTGTACGTGTATATGCTAACTGTAAAGCATTGTGAATGGCAATGAAGAAGGAGAAATTACGTACTGTTAATTTAATATTAACTTTGATTTAATGTTTGATAAACGTGTCACACGGAAATGACAGTTTGTTACACTTAACCATAAATGTTCGAAAATCCCACCGTCAACCTGAGTGCACTTCGCAACTCGTGTGCGAAGATAGGTTTGCCGTTCGTCTGAGTTGATCTTGGCGTGTGTTTTTGCGGGCAGCAGTATCCAAAATATCAACGATCAGTTCCTCTCTTGTATCCAACCATTCTTTTGTACACAACGCTCTTTACCAACCCCACAAACCATCTGACGGAATTAGGTGTGGAGATTCGATCAACTCTTTCGGAAACCATGCAGAACCAGACATATTCATATGATCTTTTTTTTCCCCCCTCATAATGACAGTTACTGTCACTTCCCAATATATTGGCCTTTCCTTCTGAATAACCCTCTGTGTAAAACGCTGAAGATTTATTTCCTGTGGGATTTCGCGCCGACGTTTCGGAATCATGGTGCTTATATCTACAAGGTTAAGGTGACCAAGAAGAATATTCTTGGCTCTGAAGATGAAGACACTATGATCGGTTCAAACGCCTCGAACTGTGTACCAGCAGGCATGGCTTCTTGTCCCAGTTGGCTTGAATCTTCAGCAACGCTGTTGTGTGAAACTCAGATCTCGCAAAACTGTGTCTGTCCTTGCATCGTCCGTATTGTTCTGCGGTTCAGTGATTGTAGATATGTGTAATATTGCTATAGATAGGTTTTGTTTTTTTAGGTGCTTTCGCAAAATTGCGAAAAGCAACTATTAGCGTCGTCATGTCTGTCCGTCCGTTTGTCCGCATGGAACAACTCAGCTCCCACTGTACGGATTTTCATGAAATTTCGTATTCGAGTATTTTTCGAAAAACTGTCAAGAAAACTGAAGTATCATTAAAATCCGAAAAGAAAACAGGCACTTTACGTGAAGACCAGTATACGTTTTTGATCATATCTCGGTCAGTTCTTCTTAGAATAAGAAATGTTTCGGACAAAAGTTGTAGAGGAAATCAAAACACACATCTTATCTTCAGTAACTTTTTTTCGATAGTGTGCCGGTTTTGAGATAATGTGGAAATATATTGTAGTGCGGGGCAGGCCACATATGACAATATGGTAATGCGCATTGCATGCTGGAGAACTAAGGCTACACACACACACACACACACACACACACACACACTCAGAATATATAATTCTTATTGCTTTTCCACTACAACAGTTGTTTCAAGTACGCTCCGCAGTGTTACGTTTATGCGTACATTGCCTGTCTTGTTAAATAATTTTATGCACTTGTAAATTAGACGTAAATTAATTTACGGAAGAAAGAACACTTACGTATCGCTGAACTTGAGAATTCTTGCCACTAACCAACTGTCCATGGACCGGAATTATTTCGAGTATTTAATAGTCGCTCCGCCAGTCAAAACACGTCATAACTGTTACGGAACTTGCAGTTCCATTACCCTGTTCACCAGTGCTCGCCATTGACTGTTTCCTGAGCCAGGTGAACCCAGTCCATACACCCGCAACCTTTCTGATAGTTCATTTGTAATATTATCCTCCCTTCTATTCACGCGTATTCCGAGGGGTTTCTTCTCTTCATGTTGTCCGACCAAAAGCTTGTACGCATTTATAAATCCTCTGTAGTCTTCACATCCCCGCCTGTCTTATACTCCTTGATTTGGTTGTAATTTTTGTCACAGTGCCGATATAAACCCTTGTAAATGTGGTTAAAGCTTGTGTTTGATCAACTAGTACCTAAGTTCTGCCGTGACGCACTTTCACTTTTTACCACAAGGCTAATAATCATTAATTAATCAATTTTGAAATGAATAGCAGATGAGACACTGCACGACTCATTCATTTTGCTTGTAGCCTTATCTAAAATAATGGAAATGGCTAGTGATTGTTTGTTGTTGTTCTCTGCCTGAAGCAGTAGGAAGTGGTCATCCTTGTAAAATATTACGGAAGAATTTAATCGAAACATAAAAATGAAAAATTGCATTTCTTTATTTTTTTCGTTTCCAGGAATAGGTGTATGTACGTACGTTGGTGTGTGTATTTAAAGTAGGCCGTGTTATGTGATGCTTATACTGGGTATTGTGCAAGCGTTTCGTGACGAAAATGTGTTCATAACCTGAGGATATACTATGTTGTGTTGTTTGTGCAATTTTTTTCCTGTACTGACATGCAAAGAGTGAGACAACTGGAACAGCTGCCGATAAATTAAGGTTTGTTTAGCTCTACACTTTGACAGTACAGTCATTATCCTGGTGGAAAACACGGCTTGTCTATTTCCCGGTTCTGTTTGTTATTGCTATCCCGTACTCTGGTCATGCCGTAGATCCGTCGCCGGCCCTTCACCACGGAGACCCAGGTTCACTCTTATGCCTGTAGCCTACTTATAGGATTAGCGGTGAACAGCATGGCACTGGGACATGTTTTCCATGTCATAATTATGCCCCAAATGTTGCATATGCATGTTTAGTCTACCACAGACGTTGCATTGGGAACGGGCCACTTTCCGGAGGTACAACAGCGGGGGACGTGGCGCTGACCAACCATCTCTCCGAGTTGGCTTTATATCATGTTGTAGGGTGACTTTTACCATTACCATTGACTTTACGTATCTTAGCATTTGACAGCGTCGTTAAAGAAATGTTAATATTGTGCTTATTAGCCTTTCAGGATTATACGCATTCTTTGTTTCGTTGTTCGAAACATATGTAAAAAATTACTGAACTGCGAGTGTTACTGGAGTGTCATGATTCGTAAGCCACTAAGTAGCCGGGTACGAGACGAACAACGGGCTTTTAAGTCCTGACAGGAACATGTATTTTTATTTTCGCCACCGTATTCCAATGGATATCGTGGTAAAGCGATCGGAGGTTAAAACTGACCACTTACGTCAATGTAATGGTAACATTAGAAATTAGTTGCCTTATCTCCGCTTCCCTGTATGTCTTGTGATATGCTGCCTGTATACAAGGACGGAGAGTATTGTCCAGGGTAATTGGTTAGCTGTTCATATATATTAGTGGGTTTCAGATGTCGTGTCCAGTATATATAGTTGCGAGTCAGCTGAAATTACAGGCGCACCAACGCATTGTTCTAGAATTATATACCGTGTTTATTAATCTTACAATGTCACAAGTGTGATGATTGATAGTAGTTCCTTTGAAACCGTGAAGAGTTCAGATATTTGGGAACAACCTTAACAAATCAAAATTCAGTTCAGGAAGAAATTCAGATCAGATTTAAGTCGGGGAATGCTTGCTGTCATTTGGTGCAGAATTTTTTTTTTTGTCTTTCAGTTTTCTATCCAAAAATATAAAGATTAAGATATACAGAACCATAATTTTGCCTTTTATTTTGTATGGGTGTGAAACTTGGTCTCTGACATTGAGGTAGGAAGGTAGGCTAGGGTTGTTTGAGAATAGGGTGCTGAGGAGAACGTTTGGACGTAAGGGGGACAAGGTAACGGAAAAGGGGAAAACTGCATCAAGAGGAGCTTAATGATCTCTACTCATCACCCATTATCATTCGGGTGACCAAGTCGAGAAGAATGAGATGGGCGGGTCATGTAGCACGTATGGGGAACAGGGTAGGTTTATGCAGGGTTCTGGTGGGGAGACCTGAGGGAAAGAGACCACTTGGAAGACCCATTCATAGATGGTAGGATAATATTAAGATGGATCATCAGGAAATGGGGTGTAGGGGCATGGACTGAATCGATGTGGTTTGGTACAGGGATAGGTGGCGGGCATTTGTGAATGCGATAACGAACCTTCCGTTCCCATAAATTGCGGGGAATTTCTTGATTTCCTGAGAACCAATTAGCTTCTCAAGAAGGACTCTTCTCCATAGATTAATTAGGCGAGGACCGTTATTAATCTTGTCTGTCGTCAGCAAAGCAATTCTTGGCCTTAACAGTGTTTTTGCGGAACACAGGTAGCACGTTTAACAATTAAGGGCACAAATAAATCATTACTTACAAAAAGCAGAGGTACAATATGTGTGCTTTAAGTTATCAATATCTTAGTTATACGCCTGTTAAATTTGTTACTTTTTTCATGGCCCGACAGCCGTAGTGGGCCTACGCCACCTCATTGATGAGGTCTCGAGATCACCCTCAGACACATCACACTCAGGCCTACTCTGGACGAATGATCAGCCCGACACAGTACCCCTACCTGACAACACACAACACTCACAGGAGAAAGCCATCCATGTCCCCGGCGGGATTCGAACCCGCAATCCCAGCAAGCGAGCGGTTGCAGACCCACACCTTAGACGGCGCAGCCCCTGGGATGTGCCCAATTGCATTCATGGGAACTAAAAACCCGGGAAAACAATGCTGAAATGAAGCGACGATCGTCCGCAATGTGTTACATCGGTTCCTTAATCCCAATGCATATTTGCGAATACAGGCAACAGAATTCGGTGTTTTCTTCGTCTATTGTCACTGAATTTTTAATTAGAAGGTTTGCCTTCATCGTAGAGGTATTTATAGTCTATGTGCTGTAGGTCTCTTAAGTAGACGATTAATCCACAGTCATAAGACCTCTACTGGCACATGGATGTTTCAATTAATTGATTACCCACCTCTCAGCTCTTAACAACTACTGCTGATTTGCATTATTCACTTATTCTACTTGCCTACTGTCTCTTCTTCCGGCCTTTGATCATACTAACTTGCAAGGACTCTTACAATGGATCAGGTGGCTGTTAATGCGTGCGGGTTGCTATCAGCCTTTGCCACACACACCCATAGCTGTAATGGTATTAGATAGACATCTCACCAGCTGGCTTCTCCTTTGTCGTAATTGCATTCAGAAGTGTGAATGCCCGTCATTGCTTATGTGTGCGTCAGAAGCCACTGGTACTGGGTACGTGGATGCGAAGTATGCCTATTTGTAGTGCGTTACTGCTGTCCGCTTTTCATTTTTACGTGTTTTTTACAAAGTAAAAAGTAACTTCTCATGTGGAAGTAGTGGGAGGATTTCAGTGATTTTCCTCAGTCTTTGCAGGCAGTTGTCGGTGTAGTAGCTCAGATTATGCCCTTCAGGCTGGTGGTTGCACGTGACATCTCTGTGAACCTAAATTTATTCTGTAATTCGTGTGGGCCCACATTACTGCTGAAGTGATAAACGTTGAGAGGACAGAAAATGTGATTTTGGTGTGTACTGCAGGATCTTGTGTAGCAGTTTTGGTGGGGAGGGATTGTAGGGTACATAAGGAGAAATCCATGACCAACACCGCCCGGTGTGCTGGAGCATTGTCGCGCAGGAGAAACTGTTTGTTTTCCATTTTGGGGGGAAGGGGGGGGGTTTCCTGCTGATCGCATCCCTAAGACGACGAAGGATGCCAGTGTACATTTCTTTCTTCACAGTTTTACGTTCAGGGATGAACTCATAATGGATATGCCCAGGCAGTAAAAAACGCCTAAACTATACCTGCGAATTCCGGGAACATTTTGAAGCTACTACATCACATTTTAATACGGAAGAAACTGGATCGTTGAACATGTGTTGCATCTATTTTCTTATAATTTCAGAATAGCGTTTATGTGCCTAAACACCGCGAACCGAGCGATGTTTAATAGGACAAGAAGTGTGCTGTCGTTTGACAGGAACTGAACTGTTAAATATTGTTCGGATAAATTACATTGTAATTTATCCGAACAATACTTAACAGTTCTGTTATGAACTTTTCGTTAAACGCAAGTATTACTAACCGAATTTTTGTAAGTAACTTTTAAGTTGTTCCCAGTCGCCTTTGGTATTGAAATTTGTTCAAGCAGCCAATAATTGCATGGCTGGAGTTTTAGGCCTGATGTTTTCAGAGTGACTGATACGGTACTGCTTTGTCTGCTGTGGTGTCATTTAGGAATTATACACAGACATATAACGCACCATTTAGACTCTGTTACTATATACAGTAAGTAAATAAGGTAATTGTTCGGCTTGAATGTAATGAATAATGTTTATGAGATTCTTATTGTGTAGCTGTTATTATGTTATTGCACCGTAGTGGTTACTTGGCATATGGCAGGCTACGTTACAGAACTCGTTTGATGTTCTTTTTAGTATCAGTAAAGTTTTAAGTGTTTCACATCACAGTGATCGAGCCGTATTGCCAGGCCTCTCTAATAAATTGATTGTACCGCAGTCTTTCTTGTACTTCAGGCGGATAGTGAGAAGTGGCAATAGTTTCTTTGTCTCCTTTTCTTATAATTATTTATTACATACTGACTTCCCTTGTACATATTCATCAGTCTTCCTATGTTGACAGAATGAAATTTTTATTAGATCAGTGACATTACGTTTTTCCTGTAGAATGTTATTAATAAGGATTGACTTAAAATAATTATTTTAGTCTCTCATCGCAACTTCTTTGTAGTCTTCTATTCGTAGTATATGAAGCGAATGAACTAGCAAGTAACTGGCTGAATTAGAAATCAGTTTAGGAAGCTTAAATGCCCATTGGTCGCGGTCTGACCAAGAAACGACACAAAACTTGGGATGGCTGAGAACTAGATCCTGTGGGGAAGAAACTATGGGCGTAAGAGAGGGAAAGAGGCACGACCGAGAAAACTACACATTGAGGGTCGTCGTTTCATTTTACAACACATACTATAACCAATAAGTATTACATAAACGTACGTCAGCACAATCTATTTATTCTATAGTATGGCTACATGTTTCGACTAGATGTTAAGTCATCTTCAGGCCCCTACACTTAGTTTACCAGATGCTTTGTCCACTTTGGGATCCCATAGTGTTTACATGTGGATTACTTATTTGCTAGAGCTTTCAGAAAAGTTAATAACTACAGAGTTATTGTTATTTGTAGGCTGTGTTTAAGCCTGAAACCACTACAGCATAAAACTCCTTCCTATATAGTGCGCTGATGTTCACTGGACGTTCAGTTGTGGGATGCCTTTGTCACATTACAGTTTGGAGTGTTTGCGCGGTGATGTTTGGTGGAGTTTTCCTGGAGGTTTTTTTTGTCGATATGCTATAACAGAACGGGTGCGTTTTTAGTAGCTGGGATTTATCTTATTGAATAATAATAATAATAATAAGATAAGATAAATCCCAGCTACTAAAGACGCACCCGTTCTGTTATAGCATATCGCCAAAAAAAACCTCCAGGAAAACTCCACCAAACATCACCGCGCAAACACTCCAAACTGTAATGTGACAAAGGCATCCCACAATTGAACGTCCAGTGAACATCAGCGCACTATATAGGAAGGAGTTTTATGCTGTAGTGGTTTCAGGCTTAAACACAGCCTACAAATAACAATAACTCTGTAGTTATTAACTTTTCTAAAAGCTCTAGCAAATAAGTAATCCACATGTAAACACTATGGGATCCCAAAGTGGAGAAAGCATCTGGTAAAGTAAGTGTAGGGGCCTGAAGATGACTGACATCTAGTCGAAACATGTAGCCATACTATAGAATAAATAGATTGTGCTGACGTACGTTTATGTAATACTTATTGATTTTCAAGCACATCGTGATGCCTTCATTCAGAACATACTATAACGGTAGCGATATTAAGAAGGGCCAAATGGTTGTGACGTATAGGGCGTATGGGGGAGATGAGAAATGTATACAGAATTTTAGTGGGGCAACTTACAGAGGAGAGTGACTTTGGGAGACCTTTTCGTAGCGTAGATGGTAGGGTAGTATGTAAGTAAATCGTAAGGAAGAATCATGTTAGGAAGGACTGAATGAAGTAATCTTGGGGGTAGGAAGAAGTGTCGGGGTTTTGTGAGAACGATAATGGAACTTTGGTTCGTGAAAACCTTAGGTTTTCTTGATCAGATGAAGGGCTGTAAACCTTCTGATTTCACCGAAGTTCTTGTTCCAAGAAAGAAATGAGTCTTTTATATCTGCTGTATGCATTCCGCCGAAATACGTACTCGCAGTTCATATCGGTTAATAAAGATGACCTTATATTGTACTTATTAATATAATAACTGTGGATACTAAATATCAGATTTATTTATTTTAAAAAAAAACTACTATTGTGCTCAGATTTAGCGTGAAAAAACTTACCAGTTACTTGAGAGTTTTCGGAACTGCGACGTAAGCCAGGGCAACTGGCGCAGGAGCAGCAGAGGGAGAAGAAAGCTCGTCGAAAGTTCTGTCCACTCAAACAATATAGCAGAAAGTTGATTCCAAAGTTCGTAATGAAGAAAACATGAGCAACATGCTGAAGAACAGGCAAGTCCTCTTGACTCTCAGATTCTGAACCCTGTAGAAGAAACACAGTGCTATGAGTTGTATCCTTTTTCGACGCACTCGCGAAGCAGTTGCGAGTAGAGACGTAACATTTTCGTCTTTGCCCGTCCGTGTGTCTGCATGTAAGAGTAATTCCCACCGGACGTGTCTGTGATATATATATTTTTTTATTTTTACAAAATTGGCCGACATTCTGATTTTGCCTAAAATAAAACAGTAATATCAGACACTATGCAGGAAAGACCTACATACATTTATGGTCATATTTTTCCGTAATTGGATTTTATAAATTAGAGTGTATGTTATCTGCAGGGTACGAGTTAACGATATAAACCTAATTGTAAATCTCGCTGTTTACGAGATGAGTATAAGAAATACGATATCTCACCGTTTACGTGAATTCTTTATGATCAGTTGTAAATATGTTGCTGAGATACCGAAAAAAAAACTTGTGTTTTTTGTGTAAAACGTAGAAAGACACATTTCAAGTACTCGCGTCTTCAGTCTGTTCCTTAAATATACACCAGGCAGGAATTTAAAATCTAGGGGCAATAACAGAGCGGACGTAGCAGAACTGTTGCCTCCCGGGGACATGTCCTTGCTTGTTCGATAAATCAAAATGGCATTCAGTAGGAAGTTAATGAGAGGGGGATTAAAATCGGGGAACACTGGACAGCATTCATTCAGAATCTTCACCTTTCTGCGTTCTATTAAGAACCTTAAAAATGAAAATACGCAAAGTATACTCTTACTTGTTTTTTCCTGTGGATGGTTAACTGGTCTCTTGTCTTAGAGAAAAAAAAACAGATTGAGGGTGTTTGAGAAGAGGGCGCGGAGGTGAATACTTAGACCTAAAAGGAGGAAGGTTGGGAAGGTGGAGACAACTAAAAACTGTTAGGGCGCTCAAGCAAAGAGAACTGGATTGGCGGGGAATGTGGCAGTAAGATAAAGCTGATAATTCATAACAAAATTTTGGACGAAAAGCACGAAGAGAAAAGGACGCTGGCAAGACGTATGCGTAAGTGGAAAGAAAATATTGTTCGTGGATCTCGGAGGGGGGGGGGGTTTCCTTGAATGAAGGTTTAAACGAGAGGCATGTTGAATAAGTTTGGTTCTTGTGAAAGCGGTAATCAGGAGAGTTGCACAAATCCCATACGCCAGATCGACCGGAGGACTAACCTTTGTACAGTGTCGTCTAATATTTGTGGGTCATCAATATGAAACTTGCTTCGTGTCACCCCTCTGGCGCCTTGTATTTTGAGGTACATTCTAAATTTGTGGAAATCTTATGCATCCCTAGTCTTGATTATCTGAGCGACTGTGACATTTTCGGAACACCCTGCTGCATGTACATAATTCAGTAACTTCTCTTATTGTACAAAACTTGCTACATGTTTCGGTTTTTCCATAAAGCCGTCAAAAGGCACAGGCATAAACGTGTAAGAGCAAACAAGTATTTTTAAAATTAAAAGATTATTTTCTATAGAAGTTCTCGTTTGCTCTTAGATTTTTATGCCATTGTCTTATGATGACTTTATGGAAAAGCCGATACACGTATTTCGTTTGGAGAATAAAAGATATTGTGTGAAATGTTGTGACTGACGGCACGTGTGTATATTTGTCTATTCATGCATCACAACGGCATGTCCCGCCTTATGAATAGATTCTTACCTGTACGTAGACTAGCAATCGTAAGACGTAGGAGGGCAAGCTGAGACAGAGGAACACTGTCGAAACCACAAGCAACATCTTCGTCACTTTCATCGGCGAACTCGAGGAGCGCATCGGGTGTCGGGGTATCTCTGCTGAGTAGCGCATTGGCCTTTCTCGTGTCGTGGTGAGCGTGAGGACACGACGAATACGGGCCGATTGCCACACCATGAGACTGATCCAAGTATTCAGTGTCGCAATCACAAAAAAGGGCAAAATGAATGTCACAGCGAAATCCACGTGATTAATTACCATAGCTAAAACCTCAAAGTGGGGATTCAGTCTACATATAGGCATGTTGTCGTGTATTTCTATTCGCGACAGCCAGAAGTTGGGAACGTAGAGTATTAGCGCAAGAGCCATGAGGCTGACTAGAACGACTTTGGCACGGGCCACTGTGCACATGGACGTTCGGCGTAACGGATGTCGAACTGCGATGAACCTCTCCACTGTAAAAGCAACAACTAACCATGCGCTCAGGAAACTGCACACATATGTTAAGTAAATGTGCATCTCACACAGACCGGTAGTGCTGAATAGTGGCACACCGAATGAGTTAAGCCATGCCATGAATAGCGCTACCAGGAACCCTGTGTCACTGATTGCCAGTGCGGCGAGATAGAAGCTTGAAGACAGCTTCTTCAGTTTTTTTGTGAAGAAAACAAGCACTGAAATGCAATTTCCTATGCTGCCGAGTACAATGACGGTGAGAGAATAGTACACTTCAATTCCGTTTACCACTTGTCCCCATCCAGGGTCCATGTCAGTGTCGTTGGTACCATTGGTTGTGGTCACATGACTGTTTTCTGACATCTTGACTTATTAAGGGATTTGCATTATACGGGATTAAATTCAATTACAGTACGTAAGAAGTGACGATTACTGTCACGCATATCATTATTTGTTCATGTAACTTTGTTATCAGACGGGACTGTTAAATATTAATAGTGCTGCATTGATTTTTCGTTTATCACAACTGGAAAGTACGTACGTCCAGTATTACTAAACACATTGTAGTGATGTATAAAATGCACTTCATGCTGTAAGCACGCCGTCGCCTCTAACAGCTGGAAGTCACTGTTGTAAAGAAAGGTTCCTAATGCACTGAGAAGAATATGTAACTGAGAATAAGTTGTTCGTGTGTGGCACTGAAAAAATAAGACAGGTAATGCTTGCTATTCCATTTAAGTTCCTCTCACTTTCTTTGAACGCCTTAAAATATATAGAAAAATATAGGTACATTTTCTGACTGAGTAGACGTTGTTTTGCGTACGTTTTCACAGTGAAATGATCAACAGGTAGACGGCTCCTACAAACACACCAACTGTTTTAGTGATTTATAACACGCCTGTAACAAGTTTCGGCACGTGTTGACAAAGACATAGGTTTTTGCCGGGTCCTGGTGTGCCGATCTCCACATACGCGGCTGGTGATTAAAATGTAGGCTGTTGACGGTACAAGTTAACAAACAAGACTGGCCATGCCGTTCGTTGACCATGCGTCCTCTTTGTATTCTGAATTGGTAGAAGGGCCAGCGGCGCATGTGCCACGAAGTGCGCCCAGACGCTACATCGATGCCCTCCAACCCCTCACGGCACAGAATAGGAGACAGACAGGCCATGTAATCAACTTGAAGAAAGTGACAAGGGCGATTGATATTGATAGTATGAATAGACTTATAAAAAATACAATATTTGGGTTTGTCGTGAAGTTTTGACATGATATCAGCGTGACTATAAACTGTTTTGATTGGTATTTCGTTAGGATGTTGTTGCTATAAATATAGTACGCGGACATATAATTCGCATTGCAGTTTATAGCACTGAAGGTTGAGTATCGAGCTCTGAATACAATCGTACTAGCAGAACAGTGTCTCGTGTTTGATATCATCAAGCTAGTGGTGAAGAGTGTTGTCGTAGCTCCTGGTTCCGAGATTAAGGATCCCCTTATACACATGGCGCTGTGTTGAATTCTCGGTAGGGGCAAGAATTTTTATTGTATTATTTCATTCGTATGTTTATATGTATGCCTGAATAGCCAGCTTCATGCTTTGTCCGCATTACCCCCAGGCGAGCAGGCGTCGGTATCTGTTGGATAGAAATGTCTGGGGCTCAGATTCAGTCCGGATATGACGGAGAGATATCTTCCGTTCGAAGAATTCGATCCCACATCCCTAGACCTGCAGCTCTGTCAGTTTAGCAACTGTTAGCCCGCCTCAGTAACAGTTGAAGTTTATGTCTTAGGCGCGTTCGCGTAAATCGTGAAAAGTGCCTTTTAGCTTCGTTATGTTTCGCCGTTCGTCTCTTACCGCAAATATCAGCACGGCTCCCACTAGACAGATTTTCGTGAAAGTTGATATTTGGATACTTTTTACGAATATCTGTGGAGAAAATTCGCATTTGATTGAAATCAGAAAAAAAATATTTCGGGCGCTTAACATTAAGACCCGAGTGTGTTTCGTGTTGTTGGCCGCGACGTATTGCTACCGTCCTTTCCTTCCCGTACAAAGACCTTAACTACCTCGCGGCGGTTTGCTTGTCCTATCTCAGGGAATATTTACGTGTAGGCTGTGGACTTCACCGTGTCAGCATTAGCTACTGATTATAGAGCATTTATTTTATTTTCCACTTATTTCACATTCAACACCAATTTTAGCAGCCAGCAATATGAAGTAACCACGGCTGTTATTTTTAGTTACAAGACCAGCACACGACATTTGCCTCCCTTGGGTGCTACCGCTGACGTTGAACTCTTGTCCCTCACTAACTTAACTTCAACTCCCACGCTCGAAAAGATGATATAAATAAGACCTTTAGCAGTCAGTTATAGTTGGACCTTACTAAACAGAACCAAAGTCAAGTGCCCTGTCTTCCATCCTGTCGTAAAACTACAAGAGGGTTTTTGCAAAATGTCAGTTGGACACGCTTCCGTCGCTCCAGAAAAAGTTGAGTGTTATTTACGGCCGTGCTGTTAGAAGGTCAAACCGGCCTTCAAACTGACTAATTCCCCCCAATTATAGTGACATCCTGGAGGACTCATAAATCTATGCGAGGACCATTGTATATAAATGTATACGTCCAGAGCATCGAACCTATCCCAACGGTTACATATCTCCCCCCTTCTGAATAATCATTAAGTAACGCAGTAACTATTATGATTATTTCAGATTGCCGCCAACTTTACACTGATCTGTCACACTTTTTAATACAACATAACACATAAGTTAGATTAGAGGAATTCAGAACAACGTGAGAAGACTCTTCGAACAACACGTCTCCCTCTTATTTGCATCAGACATGTAATGTCAAGACATTTACTGACCGTATTACAATATATTTTAACTGAATAAGATAAACTACTAAATTAATTAACTTTTAGACATGTAGGAATACATATCAGTCAGTTGAACACATATCCTAATGTAACTTGAATAACAAAGTATCAAAAAATGGATCAATACATTCATAGTTCATCATTTCCATACACTGCGCTGATAGTCTCTCCTTTAACACTGTAGCTTTCGCCCTTTTTAACTGCACCTCTCTTTCACGGTTTTACTAGTTGATCTAAAATGCAAACATCAACATCTTTTACCGGTCATTGGGCCAAGTTTATCAATAATTTACTTATGTCTAAACTAGCTACTCGCTTGTAAATGTGCCAATTTATCCTTTATCTCGGTATCCATCTGTTTGGTTACTCAAGTCACAAGCTTCCCGTCTGACACAACTTAAATCACATTGCTTAACCCACAAGGTAATTTATAAAGAACACACATAAATTGTTCACATAAACTTTGAACTTAAGTAGCTAAGACATTTATCTACTGTCTTCCTACCTCATCTGTCATCACCAGATTCACTTATTGAAGTTAATGTTTATGGAAAAGCTAAAGTTACGCCAATGTATATTTAATGCTACCTTTACAGCAAGTATTTGATTTATAACGTATCGAATTTTCACCAGTCTTTTACAATACAATGCAAAACAATACATTTTCTCAGATGTCTTTTTTTTTGCGTTTACTTCCCTTTCGTATTCTCATGAGCTGTTATCAACATAATGAAGAGCGTATTCACTGGCGTCAGCCGCCAGTACCGATTGAAATGACCTAATAAAAGCACTGAGAGAATTTCGGAAACCATGTGGTACGCCTGAAAATTGGCACACCTTGTTCTGGAACTGAAAAGCTGTTCATTTCCTTGAGGTTTTTTCCAATGGTATCTGCAAAAAGGCGCTGCTTAAATCCAGGGTCGAGATGTAACTAGCCCCATGAATTCTCTGCAACAGCATTTGCATTGGAGGCACCTTGGTCCTGTCCGGCGTCATAAACTTGTTGGCTTCCCTAGTGTCGAGACATATCCCGACACGTTTTCCATCTCGCTGAACCAAGGTGAGGGGATTTACATATGATGAGTATGATTCCTCAATAATGTGATCGGTAAGCATCTCTTCAACTTGTTCTTGCACTTCTTTGTGTAAAGAAAAAGGTATTGGTCTGCTGTTTCGGGACTTCGGCACTCCTTCTTGCAAATGGAATCGATATTCGAAGCAGTTGCATTTCCCTGGTTCTTTTGGTAAAATGAGCTTGGTATTTTAATAGGAGGGTTGACACTTTCTCTTTCTGAGACTCAGACAGACTGTCCTCTGTATTTATATTTCGGAGCACTAGTTGAGAGCTGACCTCTCTTTCATTTGGGTTTGTAGCCTGTGCCTTTGCGTCCTGTACTGTGTCGTAATATCCCTTCCGTTCATTGCCTGCAACTCAGTCTGCAGCCTCGACCGACAAAATACTTACACCACTTGTGTACAAAATTCAATTCTTAATATATTATTTTAACAATCTAATCGTAGTATATTGGTTTGACAGTCTAATTAATAAATATATTTTACATTACAGACATGCTGCCACAACACTAAATTAATATAAGAAAATCAATCAGTGAGTGTATTTTAAAAATGTGACTTCAGCAACGAACAGCGTAGCTCTCTGAAGAGGATCTTAGGATCGAAACATGTTGGAGCGATTTTAAATGTTTTAATGTAAAAAAAATTGTATATATGGTGCATTAGTTGGTGCGCTAATTAAATGATACTTACACGACATTTTCCCTCATCATCACGAACTGTGTGTTCTTCGTTGCTACTCGCGATGTAATTAAATCTACCCAATGACTCATTTCCGTCATCTATACCGCAGTCTTTACTACTGCAATTATCTTCAACGTCTGCCTCACCGCTAGACGCACACATGATACGAATGGCACCTTTGCCTCTTTCTTTACATAATCCACCAGGCTCGGAAAAACAGGGATATACTTTACCACAAAACGAAGGGTTCAGTGGTTGTGGTAGTTTTGCCATTGCCAACTGACAAGGGTCAGTCAGTGGTGTGGGTAGTGCAATAACCTGTCTTTTACGTAAAGACTCATAGCAATTCTCCACTTCTCTCGCTTCCTCTCGACTGCTCATATTTTCTATCTCTTTTACGTGATCATCAATTTGTAATATTAGCTTCACCCTTTGCATGTCAAGTATTATACCATTGTTAATGTAGAAATCATATCCAATCAGCATGGGCGTTAATAATTGTTCTTACACAAGGAATATTTGATTTATGTGTATGTCTCGGAATTTCAGAGTCAAGAATACTTGTTTCCTTACTCTATGCGCCTTTCGGTTAAATGCTTCGACCAAAACGACGTTTTTTGTCGGCAGCTCAAGGCTTTCGACTCCATTTAATTTCAGTTCGTTGTATAACTGTTCCGACAAAATCGATGCTTCGCACCCTGTGTCTAAAACAGCAGAATACTGATGCGATCCTATAAGAAACTTCGCTTGAGGACAGCTTCCTAAATTCTGTTCGTTGACATAATTTGGGTAAACCATGTCGTATTCCGAAACGTTTTTTCCTTCAGATCCATTATGTTCGTTACACCCAAATCTTTCTGTCTGTAAACAATTCACAGTTTTTCCTTTTTTTCTAAATCACCATTAATGTACTCTGACTCATCTTCTTCGTTTGCTTGGTACTGAAGTCTGTCTGGTCTAGTGACACGCTTTAACTCACGTAGACAACTTACTGGTTCGGCTTTCAGTTTTCCTGGTTGGGGTTATTTACCATAGATTTTTCTGTGTGCATGCCTACTTGTTCAGACCGTTGTCTTTGCCTATGTTCCTCTGCTGGAACTCTAGTATCTGGGGATTCAGTTCGTGTGCCTGTCACATATTCCCTCTATCTGTCTGATAGTTGCGCCTTCGCACTTACATGTTCTGCCTGTACGGAGGTCCGGGGTTACTCTGCCGGTATCCGTACCTCACATTCCTAACATTTCGCGGTGTCTTGCGGTAACCACTACCTCCTCCCTGAGCTCGCCCTTTCGGCTGTTTCTTCTCGAAATCGTTTGAATTTTGTTCCTGTTTCGATTTCCTATAAACCTCTTGCGAATATTCCAGTGACTGCATTCTCCCTAAGAATGCCAGTGCTTCCTGGGACGACCTTAAGTTGGCAGCATGCATAGCGCGCTGATTTTCTATGGGAAAATGCGATGTTAATGCAGTCACTAAAAAGTACTCAGTCAAAGGTGGCTGCAAGTTTGCCGCAAGACTAGCATATAGGACGTAATATTCTGTCATGGACTCCCCTCCGTTCCTGTCGTACTTCCCCTGCCAGATGTCACATCGAACTCTGGACTGTTCTAGCTCGTTCAAGAATAATTTGGAGAACTGGGACTTGAAACTATGATATGAATCTATTTTGTGATATTCAGAACTAACCGAATTTTGAGCAAAAGGGTCTTAATCGCGCGCAGAACAAGAGACAATTTTAAATTCTCTGGGACCTTCTTGTGTTCGAAGTACATATCTAGATCCTGCATAAATGTAACGACCGATTGTTTATTACAGTCTACAAATGATGGTAGACTTAGTTCGCTTAATGGGTCGCGATTGATGGGCATCTTAGAAGTTGCGTTTACAACAGCAGTGTTATTTACGAGAGACAATTCAATATTGGCAACACCAATACAGGTAGACATATTATGACTAACATTTGCCTCGCTTACACTCCCTGAGTAACGGTGTTTTGACTCGCACTGTTTACATTTGCTACTTGGTTTTGTTCATTGTTTCCCTTAGCAGCTGACAAATTTTCAGTGGCCTGCTTAGAAGCTAACCTTGCCTTCATGATCTATATTTTTTGGTTTACCTTCTGAAACTTCAACAAATTGTTTTCTTTCTCAACTAGGATTTGATTTCTACACTCTATAACGTTGTCTGACACTGTTTTAATCCCATCTGTCAACTTACTGCTAATCTGTTCTCCTAACTTAGCCACTTCCTGCCTAACAGCTACTACATAATTATTTGTTTGTTTAATATGCTCCGTTAAATCTGCTGCAAGATCGCGGGTTATTGTGTTCATTTCCTGAGAAACCCTTTCCATCTGTCTTTGAGCCACACTCTTGTTCATTCACTCTACCATGCAGCTTCTCACGTAAGGTTTTCGTATTGTGACTAAGACTGTTAACCTCGAGGTCGGTATCTTTACGAAGCTGGTTCATGGCCTCAGATTCAAAATCTAGTTTCCTAGAAAATTCCTTCTTAAGACTCTCGTTTTCCTCTCGAAATTGTTTTATTAAACTGCCTGACAAATTTTCATTTGTAATTTAAATTTTGTTGGACATTTCGTCAGTTACTGTTTTTATGCTTTCCGATAATTAGTGTTCTCAGACCCCATTCTAGCCTTTAAATAATCAAACTCCTTCATGACAATACTCATGAACTCGTGAAACTGACTTGCTGACATTACAACATTGCTGCTTGAATTAGAATAGCCCCTCACTTACCTATCGGTGACACTGTTTACTTCCTCATTTACCTCAAACAGTAGTTCCATCTAGTTCAGTTTCCTGACTTGCATTATTTACTTTGGCTTCCATTAAAGACGTTTCCGGGCCAGCGTCATCGATATCCCTTACTAGCGAAAGGCTCATACTACGCAATTTCCTCTCCGTCATGATGGCAAAATTTGTACAGCACACAAACAATAATGCTTACATTCTACCATTTGTTGCGCAAATTTCCTCTTCCTCTTTTACTAATGATGCAGTTGCATAAATAACGTTGTGATGAAGAGAATGGTCTCGATGGTCGCGTGCGGTTGTCATCACCCGGACGTCTGGCCGCTGCTGATCTCCAGTCTCGTTCCTAGCCGTTCGATTACACTTACGACCTGTATCGTGTTGTAGCTGACGCTGGAACTTCGTTTGTAGTCCGCTCTCCTAGCCTTGTGGAGATCTGCCTCGTTTTCTCCCCAGGCCGTCGTCTTCTAATATTTTGCTGAACGCAGGGGTTAGAGTTGCTTTAACGTTGGTTAACTTTTCACTTGCGTTGCTTAAGTTGCGCTCTGTCCAGTCACTCAATTTGTTATTTATTTCACAGTGCACGGTTTCACTCCTTTTCGGACCCCGCGCTTGGGCGCCACTTCTGTTGCCGTCCTTTCCTTCCCGTACAAAGACATAACTAGCTCGCGCCGGTTTGTATGTCCTATCTCAGGGAATATTTACATGTAAGCTGTATCAGACGGACTTCACATTGTCAGCATTAGCTACTGATAATAGATAATTTATTTTATTTACCGCTTATTTCACATTCAACACCAATTTTAGCAGCCAGCAATATGAAGTAACAACGGCGGTTGTTTTCAGTTACAAGACCAGCTCACGACATTTGCCTCCCTTGGGTGCTACCGCTGACGTTGAACTCTTGTCCCTCACTAACTTAACTTCAACTCCCACGCTCGAAAAGATGATATAAATAAGGCCTTTAGCAGTCAGTTATAGTTGGACCTTACTAAACAGAACCAAAGTCAAGTACCCTGTCTTCCATCCTGTCGTACACTACAAAAGGGTCAATGCAAAATGTCAGTTGGACACGCTTCCGTCGTTCCGAAAACCCTGAGTGTTATTTACAACCCTGCTGTTAGAAGGTCAAACTAGCCTTCAAACTGACTAATTGCCCCCATTTATAGTGACACCCTGGAGGTCTCGTAAATCTACGCGAGGACCAATGTATAACCTTACGTCAAGTGGATCGAACCTACTCCAACGGTTACAGTATGTGGTGCAGCAGAACATACGGCGCATTGCTGTGCTGCCACGGCAAAGCTTTCTGTATTTATTACAATGTTTACAACGACATATGTCCGTCAGCAATAAAAAGGGAACTCATTTTTGCCTCTCCGTGGCACCAGTTATTCCGCGAACGCTCCGCAGTGTTACGTTAAATGTACATTATCAGCTTTTTTTCATGAGTGTTAAGATATGCTATTTCCATATCTTGTGAAGGAGTTACGTTGTCAGCTCTTTGGGCCTAGATTAGCTTCATTTCGGTTTAGTAGTTCATCGCAGTGTTTCCCTTTTACTATGTCACAACAAAAGTTCCGAATCACAAATGAATCCCGCACGTTATAGCCTGAGACATGATAATGTGATGTCTGGTCAGGGTTATCTGGTACGCCAGGGGGCCATATGAGGGCATGTGACAACAGTATTTGCCACCCACGTGCCGGTCTGGTTCATACAGCTTGTACTGTACGCTGTGACTGTTGGAACGTCTCGCCGTCAATGCTGCCGTCATTCAGTTCACTGATCGCAAATCCTTTGTACATGCCCGTTACACTCCACTGAAAGAATCGGCTATTCCACAACTAATATCAGGCGGGGCACTGAAATACAGACTGTTAAGAAGATAAAATGGTCATGCAATCTGTTACTGTAGATTTGCAGACAAGACGTTATTAATTTTACGTTGTTAATTCATAGTCCATAAGATGATAACGATAATATGCTGTATTCTGTGAGGCAGTTCTTATGTCTAATTTAGTTTTTCCTGCTAAGCAGGTCAACCAGGAAACAAGACCTATACTTATTATTATTATTTTATTTTTA
>Ga0131853_10006350_pt1 | contig 21319 bp, 16 predicted proteins | sample TergutLab28metaG_FD_92764 | JGI IMG/M metagenome (GOLD analysis project Ga0131853, IMG submission 92764) | Labiotermes labralis P1 segment gut microbial communities from Petit-Saut dam, French Guiana - Lab288 P1 (version 2) (version 2) | ecosystem: Host-associated > Arthropoda: Insects >... | reverse complement strand
GGAGCCATATCGTCCTTGCTAAAGTCACACTATAAAATGTCACATTAATTTCGCTGTGCCAGTTGGGTATTGTGGCAGCATGCCGTGTTGTGTAATGTTATGTTGCGAAGAGTGCCCTGCTACATCCGTAGCAGGGCACTCTTCGCAACTCGTACAGCGAAATTAATGTGACATTTTATAGTGTAACTTTAGCAAGGACGATATGGCTCCCTGATGATGGTCCCAGGACCGAAACATGTCGGAGCTTTTTTAATGTTTTAATGCGTAAATTTTATAAATTTTATATGCGTACAGTAGTTGGTATAATAATTGAGTAAAATAGAGTCAAACACAGCTCAACTAATGATTTTTTAAGACATTCTCGGTTAAAATGAATGTGTACATTAGGATTGTACAAATTACGTTTTAAGTTTTCGTTCTTACGGATGCAGCCACGACTTGCATTTAAACCTCTCAGGTCCGAAATGCCCGTTATCAAACACAGCTCAGTTAATTCAGTTGTGTTTCACTATATTTTGCCTACATTTTATAATTCTATACAACACAACGGCGATGACTCATCCGAAACTCCATATAGAGGACCAAATACTTAGGCGCCAGGGTACAAAGTTTAAGCGCCACTTCAAATTTGCGCCGGAGATTTGTACAGTACTGAACTATGCCTATTTCATTTTTATCTGTAATTAAAACAAAGATACGTTTATCGGTTAATGTTACTTTTTATACAAAAATATCGATATATTGCATCATTTCCTTTTTATTTTTTCCCTCCTTTCACTCTGTATGCTTGCCTTCCGCCATTTCTTTATCTATTTTCCTCCATTATTGCTTACATTAGCGTCATTCCCTTTTTGTTATTTACGGCTGTCTTGAATTTATTCAGTTACTTTATAAATGTTTATCAAAAACTGGATAATTAATTAACTATGGGCTGTGGAAAACGTAGATGGCAACACAATCGCACGATTCGACATCATGACTATCATTTTTCTGACGGTACTGACAAAAACCAAGAAAGCTTCCGTCACCTTAGCCGGTATCGCAATCGAAATTTGAATCCGGGCCATCCCGGATACGAAGATTTTGGTCCCAGATCCTTCATTATTTAGGAATAATCTTGATTTTTTGGCATTTGATGTGCGGACGGGTGAGATATTTGCATGGAGTTTATATACGGAGCAGCCGTGAGCCAAGCTTGTGTTGTGAGTCAGCAGGTCGTGGCTTGCCGAATGTGCGTCTGTTCCGCTTGACTGTGAATTCTGAAACTAACTCCCTGTATACACTAATGTAAAAAATTTATGTAAATAGTTAGGTTCATTTTTAAGGTAACGAAACGAAAGGAAATCAAGGATTCTGACTGAAGTAAAGGTAAAGGTAAAGCAGTCCCATTACAGGCCTGAACAGGCCTAAAGGGTTCCAGGAAATAATGTGAAATGCCAACGTGATGCAACAAGGTAATTTTATTGATATATTCTTAGTTCTACGTGTTTCAGGCGCATACGCCCATCATCAGGAGCATTAGATGTTGAGTTGCAACATCTAATGCTCCTGATAATGGGCGTATGTACCCGAAACATGTCTAGCTAAGAACACATCAATAAAATTACCTTGTTGCATCAAGTTGACATTTCACATTATTTCATGAGGAAGATGCACGGTCAAATAACCCTCAAGGGTCCAGGAAGTTAAGTTTACCAGATTTCGTGACGACGGCACGGGATTGTGGTAGGTTGTTAGCCTTAGGCACCGGCCGCCTTTACCCCCAGGAAATGCACCTAGAACTCATTTCTTTAGAGACTGAATCGACCCCAGGTCCCATAGTGCGATCGGAAGGATTTTATGTCAATAAAAAATCGAGTGACACCAGCTGGGATCGAGCCACCGACCTTCCGATTTCTAGCACAGCACCTTAAACACTGTGCTACCACGGTCCCCCCTGACTGAAGTAAATGGAATTTTAAAACAAGAAAGACAATGGACGTGTGACGTAATATTGAGGCGCATTCGCATAACCATTGTCGTCTTGGAAAAGCAGTAAGAATTACACATTCGGTGCTTGTGTTTGTAGCCTTAGATATTCAGCAAGCAATGCACATGCGCCTTATTGTTTTGTCACCTCTGGCCTATCTGGCTTTACCATATTTTTCTACATTATCTCAAAATTGGCACAACTTCCGGAAAACAGCTTCGAACATGAAATATGTGTCTTGATTATATCTACAACTTTTGTCTCATCTATAAAGTTCATTGTCTGAAATATTTTTCATTCTAAAAATAAATGAGCGAGATAGTATCATAGGTGTACATAGATGTTCACGTGAAGTGACGCTGTGTTTGTCAGATTTTAATGAAACTTCCAGTTTCTCAACAGACATTCGAGAAATACTCAAGTACCAAATTTCATGGAAATTCATTCAGTGGGAACCGAGTTGTTGCATGCGGGCGGACGGAAAGACAGAGAGATAAACTGGCATTACAAACCTAATAGTCGCTTTTCGAAATTTTGCCAAAGTGTCTAAAAGTGTTAATGTAATACAGAATACAATATTCGTCACAATAAACCTTTTACAATGAGCGCAATACGCATACTTGTTTATAAAGTCCAGGATTATCTAAGTGAACCAGAATTGTTTTCTACTGTTTCGAACTCAGTGTGTTCGTTACCCCAGCAAACGTGGACCATTTCTGCCAGACAGACTAATAAATTCCGACCTCCAGTCCACCCTTTTTGTACATATTGTTTATTGAGCGTATCAGCTTGCCACAAAAATTCCATGCCACCCGGTAGATGAGGAAAACTTTAATTAATAATGTTGATTGCTCATTATTTCGACTTCATTTGACGACAGCCATTTTGTTTCCAATTATCTGGACCAATAATTTAGGTACCAATTAGTGTACTACACAGTATTATATGTGAGATGTTGTCTCTTAACGCCATAAGGACTAATGGTAACTATTCGTACCGCCAAGCTCAACACTAATACTCTTCGTGTTGCTCATTTATTGTACTTGTGTGTTCAATAATATTCCTACCCAAAAATTTTTAAAATAAACAGTTACTGTTTCCATGTACACTATTTATGTATTGCTTTTCGTAACAGAAGCACACTGTGTTCTCTGTGATGTACGAACTGAATCTTTATAACACTATATTCGTAGTTTAATTTTAGTCGTCCAAGGCCCCGTCAGTATGTGCCAATGTGTACCGATTGCTTGGCGTCCAATAAATACATAATTACACCATCAAACCAAAGCATTCACTTCAACATATTCTCTTCATTAACAGGCAGTTGTCGATTTACTATCATCAGCCTTTTACAGTCTTTGAGGTAAACAACATGAATACCGCAATCTTGTGCATATTGCTTAGATGAGGTGTAACAAATAATTTCCGTTACTAATGAAATATTCCACTAGAGGGTAATTTTCATGAACTTTTTAAGATCTTGTTTTCAGGGCTTTTCAGATGTTACTTTGAGTACAGTTTAACGAAGAACTTCAGTGATAACCATGGTGACCGCTAAAGTCATTGATCTTGAATCAGTAGCCAATATAAAGTCCGTAGAATCTAGAAAAAAATTCCTTCTGAGATTTTTACGACCACATTACGCACCCCATATATTTTAATGTCGCTTTGGGTTATGGGTTAAGTTTAATCCAGAAATATAAATCAGACTGTGGTATTCCAGTACGAGACCCTGGGAGATAGAAAACCCACATCGTGAGGCTTCCACAGGTGTTGACACGCCGGTGAATTTAAAAGTGTCGGGTAATAAATGACAATTGTCAAAATAACATTTGTACTTGTAACAAAAAATTACTCGTTTCTTTGGTTATTTATAATGTTTCACCTGAAGTAGTGAATAGGCTAAGGGCTTTGTTCTGAAAATATGTGATTCGACTCCCGAAAATGTCAAAATTTCTTCGCTTTTCAATAATGACCAGAGAGTATATTGGGCTCCCTCAGCATTCTATTCAGTAGAGAGCGACGACTCTTTTACCGATGATGCAGCGGCCGGGACGCAAAGCTGCCTACTCACTTCACCCCATTGTTTAACCTCGTTGCTAAAATTAAACTCCAGCTTTGCTCGAATGCAGTTGTGGTTTAAAGATATTTTACCGGCCGTAATTGTATTTTGGGTCACTAATATGAAACCTCACAGCCCAACGTTTCATGACCAAGTGGTGTCTCACTTCCGAGTGTCTTTCTTAATAAGTAACTCCAGAAATTTCCATGGCCTTGCAGCAGGTTCTACAAGAAGTATTATGAAAGTCATCTGCAAAACGTATATTTTGAAGACACGGCGCCAGAAAAATATAACGCATTGAAACAGAACAGGGCTTCTTATTTCTTTAACATCGGTGTAAAAAGTGTTTGCCTTGACTGTTTATGTAAAAACTGCTAACAGCGATCTCTTACGTAATTCAGTTAAAAAAATACAGGAGTGGAATTAAGTTGGGCTGTATTTAGTAAATACTTTTTGTCTTCCCTCGGCGCGTCGTGACGCTTGGCATCGGAATGAGTTGTCCTGGCGTACTGCCACGGAATGCCTTCAAAACTCTTCCTTAGTGACTCACTTCTACAACTATAAAGATGTTGACATTTTCTCTCCGCTCAGAGATATACGCTTTCCCCCAGACCCCACAATATTGTTATGTGTGTTCTACACAGATGTTCAAACGAAGCAGGTACATTTAGGTCTTTGGTTTCCCCGTATTTCCAATTAGCAACAGGACCAATATATAGGGATATACTAGAGTATAATATACAAAAGTACTTCCCCTGAAGCATGTCACAAATTCTTCTTTGCGTTGACATATTAAAAGAATTTGTAACATATTTTGGGGGTCCCGATAGTGTAGGCGATACAGCCATTCGCTACGGAGTGGACAGTTCAGTACTCGAAACTCCGTGCGGGAAGTGATATTTCTGTTCTCCACACCCGTCCAGATAGGCCCTAGGGCCCAAGCAATCTCAGCTGTGGTGGGTACCAGGGCTCTTTCCCAGGGAAAAAACAACTGGGGCGTGGAGTCGATAACCCACCCCCACACAGCGCCTATCTTAAGAATGAGTACAGTTATATCCCTACAATCTTCATCTGTTCCTCCTCTACGGCTTGTTATGTGGTGAACTTTGCCTTACGTATTATAGGTTGGGCAGTCGTAGTGATGTACAGTTTTGCTCCTGTTTAGCCATAAACTATGTTTGGTGCTGTGGTCTCTTAAAACTCTTCCCTTCTGGATGTCGTCGATGTCCACGACGTAATAAATGTCGGGTGCCTGTTCCCACGGTTCGTTCTGGGCGGTCAGACGGTACAGTTTACAGGCCTTAACCGTGTGTAGACGTAACCTAGAATGACTTTTGTTATCTGTGACCCATCAAACATGGCCAGCAGTCCCAAACGCAACTTGATGACAACGGTCGGAAAAAAGAAATCTCTTTCAGGAGATATTTTTCTTTTATTTATCCTCATGCTTCATGTATTTTTGTTTTGGGCTTCTATCTTTCGGCACGTCTCTCTCTCTCTCTCTCTCTCTCTAGTCTGTAATGAATCTTACATTCGAATTTGGAGCGTGTTTTTTTCTGACAAAAAGTAGCAGTTGATTTTATTTCGTCATGGACACAACCTGGAAAGTAGAATGGCCCCCTGCTGACTGTTATGAAGTTGATTCTACTATGTTTTAAAAATGAATGGAACTGAAATTCAGTGTCTACAGCTATTACATCAGTAAATGTAAAACACGCTTATCTTTATTAACTGATACAGTATTGAATAAAGAGAGACCAACTTGATGTCACTTGCTTTATTATTTCATTATTTAATGCTCATCATGTTTCGGATGTTAATACATCCATCCTCAGGAGCTTGCGACTTATTTGTCGAGTTATTTCGTGGGTTGTATTGCTCTGGTTCGATGTGTGTTGGTGTTACGTTGTGGTTAGGCTGGGATGGTGTGGTATCCGTATGCAGGCTGAAGCACTACTAGTGCTTCAGCCTGCATACGGATCTCGTATGTGTCATAGAGGTTGGGAGGTGTGGGTACCCACACCTCCCAACCTCTATGACACATACGAGATCTCGTGCCCACCTCACCTCCTACCTCACCACTATATGCAGCACATAATAAATCCAGTATAACTGCTTACTAAGTATTTCATGTACAACCTGAAGATGGCCATTGTCAAGCGCCGAAACATGTAGTTGTACCTTATGTAGTAATATTATTTACATACCTCTACCAACAAATAAAGTTGTGTTAGACAAGTATATACGTTCCATTCTAGTTAGCTACATGTGTCTTTTAAAATCAGCCATTCCCAATTTAATTCCACATAATTTTTATTCCAGATGTACTGAATACAGTGATTTTAAGTACCGATTTCAACTTGTAGATTTATATAAACATTTCCTATTGCAATAAATGTTTTTATTACAATTCATTATCATCCTTTTAACGTTCTGAAAATCTGTTAAAGCAGCTTGCCCAAATGGTATGCAACATCCTGGTACTAGCTTGTCGAATTCCGTTGTGCTCGTTAAAGAAATGCATAAAACTGTATTTTTTGTGTACCAAAAAGAAGGTATTGAAATAAAACGCAAACTTTTATGTCAATAAACGGTGTTTATATAAAACTTAATTATATTGATGTGTACATAGTGTCACTGGAATGTGTCAAGCAAATAAAAGCTTATGTATCTGTGTTGTTTGCGTTTTCACACAGCTCATATATAAAACACATCTGTCTGTCCTGTTATTTGTTTTAAATTAAATAAAAAAACAGGTTTTCTTGATTTTTAATGTATCTATAATATAATATCGATCTTTCCTTTCTCATTCTAACTGTTGGAGATTGTAAAAAAGTAAATTTGTCCCCGCCTAGGTCGTACAGGCAAACAGGGTTACCATATGCATAGCGTCAATCATTTTTATCTTGACACCAGATGGAGATGGATGGTCAAATTCACACCATAACCGCTTTACCCCTCAGGAAAGGATCCCAAATCCGCTTGAAGTGTAGCTGAGTGGACCTCAGAGTCAATCTGGACTTTCTGGACGAAAATTCTGTTGTCCCTGTCGGGATTCGAGCGCTGGGTTGTCCAAACCTTAGCCTAGTCACTACACCTACTATGATATCCATACTTCATAGCGCAGGGCAATATATAAAATGTTATTTGTCTACGGTGGCTTCTCCTCTAGAGATGCAGTTATAAATTAATGTACTCGAAGTTCATTTTGCTGTTCGCAGTACAGACATGCGTCTCTTATCAACGGAGATACGTTCCGAGAAAAGCGTCGTTAGGCGATTTCGTCCTTGTATGAACGTCATAGAATGTGCTTACACAAACCTAAATAGGATAGCCTGCTACACACGTAGTCTATATATAACCTATTGCTCCTAGGCTGCAAAACTGTACAGTATGTTAAAAAGGTAAAGCAGTCCCTTTACAGGCCTCGACAGGCCCAGAGGGTTCCAGGAAGTTAAAGTTCCCAGATTTCGTGACAACGGCACATGATGGTGGTAGGTTGTCAGCCTTACGCACCGGCCACCTTTACCCCCAGGAAATACTCCTGGTACTCATTTCTGTCAGAGGTTGAGTCGACCCCAGGGCCACAGTGCGATCGGAAGGATTTTAGGTCAATGAAAAATTCACTCACACCAGACGAGATCGAAACAGCGACCTTCCGATTTGTAGCACAGCACCTTAGCCACTGTGCTACCGCTGTCCCCGTACAGCATGTTACTGCACTGAATAATGTAGGCAATTTTAACAATGGTAATTATGATGTTATATTATAATATCTTAATCTTATGGTATCGCTGTCGTAATGCGACCCGTCGTTGACCGAAACGCCGTTATGCGGCGCATAACTGTACTTGACACACGCTGCACGCGTGGCAATAACAATAAACACGTTTGATATCACGCATGGATTTGGCAACAAATAAATAGGGTCTACGTGCTGCAGGACGCTAAATGTAATGGACGGGGATATACATGCATAAAAAGTGAAGTGTTCTTTGTAGATGTCATGAAGGCGTATAGAGAGAGAGGAGATACAGCTACATTTATTCTTAATCTCGGCGCTGGAAGGAGGTGAACAGTTAACTTCGAACAACGGTCGCATTACCTCCGGGAAAGAACCGCAGTACCAACTGAATGGCCGTGGGCTCCGCAGTCGGTCTGGGTGTTTTGAAGAAAAGAAGTCTCTTGCCCCTTTGCCACTGCGGGATTTCGAGCTCCGGACCGACCGGTTCATAGCCTAGTCCCTATATCCACTACGCTTCTCTGACTCCTGATACAAATATATTCAACCAAAAAATTCTGGGAATTTTCTTTCTTTTCCTCCCCTTTTTTGTTATTAGACTACACGATTGTTACAAGACTAATGGCGGCGGCAGTGCTTTTCAACTGCAGCTTGTTGCTTCGTATGGTTTAATAATAATAATAATAATAATAAACTGCAGTTGGGTTGTCATCCGGTGGCAGTGGTTATTTTACATGTATACAAAATATGAAATTCGATACTAATAAATTTAAGTCGGGAGGGCTACATGAGAAGCATGTAGTGGCAACTTGGAATATTAGGAACCATCTCAGCATTTGCTTATAGATACAGGGAAACCAAGAAAAATCTGTGTCGAGGTGGCCGGTCGCAGGACCTTCCGAGTACTGACTTCTAGCCAGCAGTCCGGCATCTAATAACAATGTTAAGTGGTCACTGGTATAGAGGTGAAATCGTCGCTGTGTGTAATTAAGTACCCTGCCTTGAGCTCATAAGAGAGTAGAAATACAAAAACATTTTCGAAACACTCTCCTTTTATGGACTTCGTAAACTAATGATTAAACACGACGTTTCGGAAGACCGGTCATATTTCATCTTTGTCTAATAAAACAAGATACGCATGCGGGTCCCTTAATCCAGCTACTCTCAGCCAATGGGCGAATAGCTTGATGCCAGGGGTACGTCTGTTGACTCATTTCAATGCCTGACGAAATAAGGTATCGAATTCAGAATTTTTTAAATTTTTATTCTACGACGAATTTTTTTACAAAAAAAAAGTGAATTATTTCGGAATAAAAGACGTCATCAAAATCATCTAGAATCGAAAAGTTTCATTACTTTTTTAACACTAGTAATAAATATAGGCGATGGTCCAATTTAGGCCCCTGCCACTTGAACTCTGGGAAGAAAATTCCCAATGTCCACCGCGTATAAATCTGGTCGGGCCCAGAACTGGTCTGGCAGCTGAAGAGAAGATAAAAATATCTTTTTTTTTACGAGAATCGAAACCTGATGCGTCTGCCGTCTAGCCTTTAGCCTAGTATCTCTAATTACTAATAATTTTATATTAAAATCAGTTGCTAACCAATGACATTATTTATCGTAAAATTAGCACGATATTACGTGATTATTGTCCTATTAAAAATTAATAAAATTCCCAAGTAAAAATAATGCATTGTAGCTATTGATGAACAGGCCAGTTTCTTAAACACTTTATTATCCAACTAATGCACAATATATAATATGTAAATACAATTAAAATTATAAAATATTTAAAAGTGCTCCAACAAGTTTCGGATCACAGAGGATCCATCATCCGAGAGCCTTGTACAGTGCTTGTCTAAAAATTACAAGAATGATTCTATCGTGTCTGTTGGCATGGGCAAGGTTGGTGTTATGGCAGCATATTCTGACCCGTTGTGCGTGTGCGTAGTTCACTGTATAGGGAGGCACACATACAGCGAAGGCACCCATATACAGTGAACTACACACACGCACAACGGGTCAGAATATGCTGCCATAACACCGACCTTGTCCATGTCAACGGACACGATAGAATCATTCTTGTAATTTTTAGCCAAGCACTCCCTGATGATGGATCCTCTGTGATCCGAAACATGCTGGAGCAGTTTTAAATATTTTATAATTTCAATTGTATCTACATATTATTATATTGTGCACTAGTTGGATAATAAAGTGTTTAAATGTCATTGATGCACGGTGCAAACATGAAGAAGGCCAGTTTCTCTTAACCCTATACCCAACATTGGTGTCTGAAAGTTCACTTAATGTTAATAAGTTTAAAAGTCTGTGTTGTTTGAAGTTTGAGATTTTTATTGAGATGTAAAATTAAATATAAGTCTTTAGATTGTGACACATTGCAGTATATTACGTGGCTAAGGGCTTTTATGGAGGAACCTGTTACCTCCATCTTGTGTTCTATTCTGAAAATGGAGGCTGAAGGTAGCTCACACATGCTGTTAACCGCCTGCGACACCATACGTTGTCATAAACAAGAACTCAACGATCTAGATAGGTCCAGTATCTGCTCATGTAGACTGCTGCACGTGTAAAAAAGAAACAGGAGTAATGCAAGAACAGTCCTGTCATATAACTCACAATGTTAGTCGCTGATTTCTTACGGCGAGGAAACCCGGATTCTATAGCATGGTACCACTTGTCGGGATTCGTATTGGAGAGACTGGTACCAGAGCAGCGTTTGTATAAACCCCAGGGGGGGGGGTTCCCTGCCAAATGTTCCATCAGGGTCCCATTCTCATTTATTACCCCACACAGTCTCAACAGGCATTTTGGGTGTGGCGGAAACACGACATTATTTTACCCCACACCTACAAGCAATTAATTTAGGGAAAACTGACCCAGAGTGCACAATTTCTGGCCCGTTTATTCCCTTCTATATATTATCTCAAAACCTTATGACTTAAAACGAATAATAATTCTCGATATGCATTATATATTTCTTATTTGTACAAAGTTTATTCCAAGCAATTTTTGTACTGGTAATTGTTTAGTGCGTTAGGCGAGGAGTAAGCTTGCTAAAAGCTAACCCATTACAGGCCTGGAGAGTCCCTTGGAGTTCCAGAAGTTTGACGCTTCTAAAAATTCTAGATATTCGGCACATGAAAATGGTAAAGTTGTCAGAAAAACGCACCGGCTGCCCTTAACCCCAAATGATATTCCTGGTACATATTTCTGTTAGAGGCTGAGTCGGCCCCAGAGCCACAAAGCGGCCGGAAGGATTAAGTCAATGAAAAATTCCAATGATCCCATCTCTTTTCGAACCCGCCGCCTAACGGCTTGTAGCGCTGTGCCTCAACCAACTACGCCACCGCGTGCCCGGAATAGGCTTGCGGCACACCTAAGTTCGTGCAAGTCTTCAGTGTCTGTTACTTCTGTCAGATTTATTAAATTGCTCAATATTAAATTTTTTTGAACTTCTTACAACAGTTGAATTCTGTAATCCTTTTTGCGTTTTGCAGGTAAATAGTCGGACAGACAGACGGATAGACAGACCAGGGAATTCTAATAGGCTCTCCACAGGAACCTCAACAAGTCTGTACAATAAACTATATCATTATATTGCAGTCACACACCCTCCTACTCGGCACACTACACTTAAGTGACTGTAAATTCTCGCACTTCCATGTCGTGTGTATCTTATTTCTTGGACTTTTGGAGTTCTACGCTGATTATTTTAATGTGTTTGTTTCGACGTTTCGGAGAGACGTGCTACCTACACCTTCAGGGTCCTTGTATTAGGTCCAGGTGGGTAACGAAGGGAATGACAGGAGGGAATATGTTGATTATATATAGAGGTTGGGGCGCGCTGTGACGCAGTTGGTTGAGGCACTGTGCTACAAACCGGAAGTCCGCGGGCTCGATTCCCGATGGAGTCATTGGAGTTTTTCACTGACATAATCCTTCCGGTCGCCTTATGTCTCTGGGATCGACACAGCCTCTAACCGACATAAGTACCTGGAATATTTCCTGGGTGTAAAGACGGCCGGTGTGTAGGGTTGACAACCTTACCACCTTCATGTGCCAATTTTCTTGAAATCTGAGGGCCTCAAACTACTGGAACCCTCAGGGCCTGTCCAGGCCTGTACAGGGATTGCTTTACCTTGTACACTAAGTTTGCAAGGATTGTGGCCAATCTGAGCTACGAAAAGGAAGAAGGGATAGATCAGAAGACCTAACCCGGAAGGCTGTCACCACAACACTCTTTGTTCCAGAATCGTCTCCGATGTCCGCACGAAACTTTCCGCCTTCCTTCTGGAACAGCAACTACCAAGCCAGCGCCGCCACTGTGACGTCACACCACCCAGCAGCAGCCGAACTGTACGGAGACCCTTACCACCACCACAGCGCAGCTACTGCGAGTTCCGACCCCTGGCATTCCCACTACCAGCAGTACAGTGCGGCCGCTGCCCACCACCACCACAGGTACCTCTGACCTCCGGTATTTTTGGGATTCAATACATACCAATAGTACATTCCATTCTACAGAAATTCCCGGTCAGGTATGCCCACCTCAGTTTTGAATATCGACCATGATGGTGAAAAAATGTTCAGATTACATTTAACCCTGAACTGGACATCCACAGAATTATGCTGGCGTTATGGTATGATTGTGTTAACCAGTCATTCATGTGCGTATTTGATGTCACGAGTCACTTCGATTTGACAGCGTTTATTTCATCCGTATAGGATGTATGAAATCCATACAATATATCCACCCTCCCTCTGAATCACACTGGCTGCGTTTAATTATAACAGTAATGTCTACATTATCATTACGTAAAGAACAAATACATGTTTCGACCCTTTTCATTGACCATTTTCAGGTTGATAAAAGAAAAAACTTAGTAAGCAGCTATACTCGAATTGTGTGGGCCGAAACATGTAGTTGTTCTTTATGTAATAAATTATATACATATCTCTACCATCATATAGTTGTGTTAGACAAGTATATACACTCCAATCTGGTTTATTATAAACACAACTGGGATGACGAACTTTATGATTTATATTATCATATAAAGGTAGTTAAAAATTTACACAAATGTAATAATTTTGGTGTATAAATGTAGTTATAAACTTAAAAATATACATATATTAATTTCTGGTGCTTGCTGTTGTAGTAAGTGAATTTGTAAATATAAAATTGGCACTACATCCTCTTATATCACCACTCACATCATCGGGACAACGTAACTGCGCCTCATGGGCGTCCCAACCTCAGAAGTCGGTTACACACTGCCATGCCCTGGAGGGAGGACCACGAAGTCCACAAGGACAGGTGGTGGCATTGGACAAAAAAAAATATTACTTCCAGCGCTACTTTCTCCATAAGACACCTGAAAATATTAAAGACCCGCAATTTTAATACATTAGCAAAAAAGTTAAAATCAGTTTAAATTCGGCGAATGATATCTGCCGACTATTTCAAAATTCTGTATTTTTTGTCTGCTCCCTTAAATCGTAAAACTCTTAAATTTGTGTTCAATAACGTCATTCCGAAAAACGTGTCTTTTATGAGATAATGTGTAAAAATAGGTTAGAACCGGTAAAGCCACGAATGACAATATACAATGTGGCACAAGCGCATTGCATACTGGATTAGTAAGGCTACAGCTACTCGCTCAGAATATTTCACAGTTCTTGCTTTTGCACTGCAATATTGGTTACTCGAACGCCCCTTAGTGTTACGTTTATACGTACGGCTGTCCTGTTGGCCATTAACCCCATCCACTAGAGTACAGTACACAGAATTATAAATTCCCCTGTTGATTTCATGACTGTCAGTGTTAGGGTCTCGGATTAAAGAAAGGATTTGGGGCTAAAAATATGGCAACAGGATGCGAAGGAAGATATTGGGGTCTAAGTGAGACGAGGTGAGACGAGGCTAGAGGAAACTGTGTAATAAACAGCTTCTCTACTTACTCCTTGCTAAATATTCTTAGATTAATCACATCCAGAACAATGAGGTGTCCGCGGCTCGTGACTCGAACGGGGAAAAGACAATTCTGTGCATGGGAAACTTGCAGGAAAAAGGACACTTACAATTACCAGTCTTAAATTAGAGAATAATATTAAAGTGGGTATTAAGTAAACAGAGTGCGTGGGAAAAAATCGTTTGGCTCAGGATAGGGACAAATTTTGGATTCTTGTGAGCAGGAAAATGAACGTTGTTTCCCGTCAAAGAGGAGATTTTCTTGACTAACTGAGGATCTATTGTCCTCTGAAGAAAGACTTTGCTACATGTAGCTATTTCGTTAGCTAATTAGTTAGCATGTTTTACTAATCATGACTTTTGCTGCTCAAGGTATCTATTACCATGCTACTATAGTCGCAGCTTTTGCGATGGTTTTCGTAAGAGACCAAACTGCAATGTCACTTATTGCACTAAGTCAGAACTTTGCACTAGATTTGTGAAAGGTTAGTCGCGACATGCAGCACACATGAAGACACTTATTTAGGCCTATATTATTTTAGGTGCTTGACTTTAATGGTAGGTACTTCTAGGGAGATAGAACAAGATGGGAGAGCGCCAATTAAATACACATTTAAAATTTAAGATGCAATGGTTTATACTGGATCGCGGTGGCGTGAGTGAAGGCCCATTGACCGGGGTTTTGTGAACATAGTGTGAAGTGTTTGAACTTGACGCAACAAAACCAACAAATGCACAAGTATGATGTATGTTTTATCACTTATTTTTAATTACCAACAAATTTCGATCCCTTTTATGATCAGGATCACAGGAGCTTTACAAGTGCACTAAGAACACAGTACAGTGCCACCTTGCGAAGCTACCCTTGCGATGATCGCAGTAGCGATCCAGAAGTGTTGGTAATTAATAATACACTTACATGACAAAACACGTGTTTATACACCTTGAATTGTTGCTTTTGTTACGTGAGTTTAAATATTCCTTTAATGTACGGATATGGAACAAACTAATTTCATGGTGTCAAATATTTATTGAGAAATTTACCTTTGAATATATTAACAATGGCCCAGGATGTCTGTCTGGAAGGAAAGATAAAGATATCAGAAATCTACATTGTTTAAAAGAAGTTTTATTTTTCATGGCAATATTCTCCTATTGAATGTCCGGCAGACAGAGCTGTAGGCTTCCACCAAACGACGGCGGTATTTCGAAAAATCTTATTAGTAATTTCAGGATAACAGTTACTAGTTTCATTACGTGTTTTAACACCAATATGAGGCCTGCATTTCGTCCACACAGTTTGTTATGAATTTATTACGATTCTTACAGAAGCAGCCATTTGTTTCCCAAATCGCTTCAACTAAATGGTGTTTGTAAAGCAAAATAAGGTTGTTTCTGTGAGTTACAGATTGAAGTTTAGAATAACATTTAGGTTTATTGCGTCTTTGAGTGGATAATTTGTTTAATATATATTGACAGTCTCTTATTACGAAATCAGTAACCGCTGGACGTGAATTCGCATTTCCTGATCGGGAAAGTACTAATGGAAGTTTTGATGTCTTCACTCAACCTGTACACCGGACGGCCACCTACAGGTGTGATGATACCAGTTGCTGTATAATACAATTCTGACCTCCTGATGATGAGCACATAGTGCTCGAAACATGTAGAGGCATATAATAAACTTATTATAAAACAAGATTTTGTGCATCAAGTCGGTTAATTACTAAGATTTTACTAATGGAAGATACTCAAATAAATCAAACTTTGGCTGTTGGAGCAAAAGGTTATACGAAGCTATGTGAAATTGTGGGGTCCTTGGAATAATTTCACGGTTTTCCGGGATTCCGCAGTACACAGATTCCTGAATAACATAACTACGACTTACTTAACAAGATAAGGGAAATATATTTAGTGAATACCCACCATATTGCAAAGCATCCTTTATGAACCAGTTTTATAATTTCCGCACCAGACGCAGTCTTCAGAGCCTAAACTGATAAAGACGAATCTTGAGACAATTGTACAAATTTGTAAAATTATCATTATCTGTAGCTTATGCAAAATAGGTTTATCAACCGTTTATTTTTCGTAGTGTAACGCTCGAGGAACAGTGTCGTCTGATATGGCTGGCTTTCCGTAACGCAAAATGGTTTTTGGGGCTATCTGCGTCAATTGAATGTCGAAAAAGTTTCCGTATCAAAATTGCGAAAGAATAGACACGTCTTATATCTTTGTTTTATGTACGGAACGCCTATAAGTAAGTTACCTTAACCTCTACACGTCAGAGTTACTGGGGCTAAACTTTTGTCCCCCTGTATCAGTCATTTATTTTGTGATAAATAGATTCTATCGTCAGATGGTCACGACTGTCGAAAAAAAAATCTTTCTAATCCTTAATTTTTAAACGCTTTGAATAAAACCAACAGCCAGCAACAACACGAATATAGCGTGACTGCCGAAAATGGGCGTCTGCATATGACAACGTGCATATTTACTGATTTGCGATTTTGCTAATGTGGGTGGGGAAGGTTATCTGCGAGAAGTGCAGCCGTGACAGAGAACTGTTTTTTAAAAGGTTTGTAATATTATTGTTCAGTTAATTCCGTCAAAAGGAAACCCTTCACAGTTCTTAGTATATTTAGTATACTTTTGATATAAATGAAATACGTAGGTTATTCGGAAAGTAAGTACCGTCTACGCATATCTCTCGCGCATCCTCGAGACAGTCACTTTGCACATGTGCAGTGGCTTCCTCTATCAATTGAGAAACCACAGACACCATTTCGTGAAATTCGTCTTATGTTTATGTTTGTTGCTGTGCGTTAAACATGTTTAAGACAATTGAAGGGGCCGCCGATTGTGAAATAGGTCTTTAATTCGTTTTTTGAACGCTAGGAATGTGTTACCAAGTGAGATTCATCACCAGATCTGTCAAGTGTTTGGTGACAATGCGATTTAGTGATGGCATGGTTAGGAAATGGGTTCTGATGTTCAATGAAGGACGAGAGAACGTGCACGATGAGGCGCGAAGTGGGCGTCCATCTTTGGTGAACGATGATTTAGTGCGTAAGGTCAACGAAAGAGTGCGTGACGACAGATGTTTCACAATTTCTGATCTGTCCCTGCAATTTCCTCAGATTTCAAGGACTCTACTCTATGACATTGTTAGTAGTGGCTAACATCGCTGGCGGCCACATTCTATGAGGAGAGTATACAAAAACCTGTGCCCCGCTACGATAAGTGCCTCAATAATTGTGGCGAATATGTGGAAAAATATTTTGAAGAATGTAGAATCTGATAACAATAAAATTTTATAGGAAACCTTAATCAATTTTTTTACAGCGCAACGTTACTTGCTTTCTGAATAAGCCTCGTAATTTAGGCCAGAAGGGTAGTCAAGAAATAGAGTTTATGTTAATAATATCGAAATATCACTGATATTTCTTGAGAATTTATTTGATGTCTGAAATAAAGATCAGTCAACAAAACACTTTCTCTTTACAGAATTATCACGTTATTGAATTTAGACACATTTGATACATTTCCTTTTTTTTTAGACGCTTTCTAAAATTTACGAAACGTGGATATTAGCCGTTTGTCAGCATCTGACGAAGACTCGACTCCTGGTAGACGGATTTTCGCCAGCTTAATATTGAGGTCTCTTTTAGTGAACTCTGCCAAGCAACGCCAACTTTGCTTGAAATCAGATGAATATAACAGACACTTTACGTTAATACTTAAGGATATTCATGAGATATATTGCCGTTTGGAGATAAGTGCGCGAAATATATTTAACGTTGTAAATACATTCTTATAATTAAACCAACTAGATGCATTAATTTCTCAACTTTATTTTTGGAATAAAAATCTACATGTTTCGGACAGTTCCTGTGTCCATCATCAGGAGTTTTTCACTGTACACACAGCAATGGTATATGTCATACAGGTTTGCTGACAGCTGTCAGCAAACCTGTCACTTACCCTACGTCTGCCCATATCATCTACTTTGATTTGACTGTATTTTGGTTGCAGAGAAAAGTGTTACACATTTCCTGTCTCTTCTTACTTCCTTGATGTTACAATCAGCCGTTCAGATAAATATCTCCTTTCTAGAACACTTCATCCGTTTCCTTATTCTTAGGATCAAAATTTGGTCTGCATTTTACACTTAAGTCTTTACGACATGACAGACAAGCATAATTTAAATTATTATTCCAGTACTACATGCGCTGTATGAATACAGCCCAGGGGTTTCCAAAGTGTTCTCCTCGGTTCCGAAGGGAACCGCGACCATTTCCCTGGGGATCCCTGTTTACATTTCTATAATGGCTACTTTGCAATTCGTTAATTCTTAATTAAAGTAATATTTTTTTAAAAATAATCGCTCAAATCTTTAATTGGCCATGTGTTTATTTTCTATCACCGTTAGAATACCTAATTAAGAAACCCCCTGTACCCACGAAGCGAGCGACAGTTTCAGTTCAAAACATGTAATGCATTTTTACGTGTGCTGCTGGTATAAATTAGCATCTATCTAAATTCCCCTGTTAAGTTTACAAATTTCTAATTTTAGACACATATCATCCGGACATTTCTATATTTACGGGGGCATGGATGTGAAGTTCCGTAGATATTTTCGAAGCAAAGAGGGATCCGCGAACCTAAAGTTTGGGAGACCCTAAGTTAACCCTTTAAAGTTAAGTGGTTACTTTATGTACCGCCAGGAATACGTTTCTGGTCACAGAAAGCATTTCTACAATTTGTTATAATCTCAGAACAATCCCCTATCACTTCATTACACAAGATTAATTAATAACTCGTATTTCCACAATCACGAAAAACTATGGTTAGTGAGACTATTTACAGAATCTTTACACACATTTCAAGTTAATTTCACTTTCCAAAATTTTTATCTATACTTTTAATAGTACGAATTCCATCTCACAAACGGACTTCAATCGTGTCTTTCAAGGGCTGTTCACGAGTATCACCACCATCACAATATGGCAGCGCAATATGGTGGCCTCCTGTTGCCACCCACAACGAGGTTGCCACCTCACGTGACGGCGTCTCATCAGTACACTAAAGGCGCTGTACCTGAACCCTGGGGAGCTGCGAGCCATAGCGCCGCCGCTGCGGCACGACTCCACCACGACCAAACCACTGCGCACCACTCGCACGCGCATGCGCTAGACTCCGCGGGATATTCGGCGTACCCCACGATGGCGGGTAAGTGACATTACAGTAATATGATATCACGTAGATACATTGCACACCGCAGTGTTTTTTCTGTTCCTTTTTCACTGCCGTTATTCACATCTGTATTTCTACTACCCCCTTACCACTTGCTCTATACTGTACAATATCTATTGGAATTGGTTACAGGAACAATTTTATAATTCATCCTTGTACATCTTGTACATACTGTCTGTCTAATAAATCTCTTTAAAAAAAAATACATTGCACACCAGTGCGTCCTCAACTGTGCGGGTGCTGATTGTTTTCAGGGGATACACGGACATATTCTGTATAAACATATCTTAATTCTCACAATTTTAATCGAATATTATGACATTAGAAAAATAGAAAACAGTATATACGCCACATCTTGTAGAGTAATATTTAAAAAGAAGCAAACAAAACATAAACAATAATCTTGAATTAGAAACCAATTAAATGGTCTTAATGATGTTGCATTTCAACGCTGGTCGGAATTTCACTTGACCTTAGATTATAGTAAATTTGTTCCACCTCATTTAAATTGCAATATATTTGTTTGTTCCTGTTATGTGTTCAGTCTTTGGTTATTTCCATTAATTTATGTCCCTCTATCACGATGCTGGGATTTTAAAATAACCTGTGTACGTATATTTCTATAGTAAAACCAACCAGATGCACAATTTCTCCATTTATCTTGGAATACTACACATTTCATGTTTCGGACGGTCTGTCCGTCCGTCACCAGCAGTTTAAGACTGTACGTACAGCATCAGCTACACATCATGCAGGTTCTGGTGGCTGCCTGCTAGCAGGCAGGCACCAGAACCTGTACTATTCCAAAATAAATTGAGGAATTGTGCATCTGGTTGGTTTTACTATAGAAATATATCACGATGCACGGTCCCATGTACGTCATCTCTGTACGTATCTGCATCTCTCAACTTCTGCTGCTGTTACCCTTCCACCGTGCCTCTGCCATTACAATCATTCCTCTTGTCACCAGTAATGCTTTTAGTTTCCATTCCACTTCCCTGCAGTCTACGGTAATGACCGCGTCTTACAGGTTTTAAATTTTCAATTTTTAACTGGTTTTGGCTAAGTATTTTTCAAATATTCTTTATCTCCTTTATATTTATGCAGTTTAATATTTTGTTATGTGGGCCCGGTAGCTCAGTCAGTATAGCGACTGACTACGGGCTGGACGTCCGGGATCGAATCCCAGTGGGGATGAGATTTTCCACCCGTCCAGACTGGCCCTGGAGCCCACACATCCTCCTGTAAAATGTGTACCGGGTCTTTCCCGGGGGTAAAGTGCGGCCGGGACGTGCTGCTGACCTCTCACCCACTTCTAGTGCCGCGGTCACGGAAGAGTAGAGCTATACATCTACCCGCCCTCTGGGCCACATCGGGCCTGTAACGGGATCACTTTACATTTAATATTTTGTTATATACTGCATTTCCTACTCACCTGTTTATCGCACTTGTGTTATTCTCTCTAAATTCTGGCTGTCGGATTTGAAATTCTCTCTGTAGCAAGTGTAAAGAGTGTAGTCGTTTGGTGTGGTATGTCTTGAGTAAAATATGCGAATTACAATTTCGTTGGGTCTTTTTTTTTTTTTGTGATGAATGTGAGACATTACAGATCGAAAGTACAAAATGTTCCTTCAGCGCACGGTTTGGGTTTGACAAAATGGTGACGATGCGAAATTTGTTTTAGACTAATTTAACTTAAATATAATCTGTATTTAAGCTCCTTACAAGAAATTAATAATAATAATAATAGTGCACTACTCAATATGCAAAGCCTTAGGCATTGAAACCACAGACAAATGATACACACACATGCCCAAGCCAGTGTGTGAAGAGGGAGATGTCACAGTGTTGTGGAATCAAGCAGTACACAGAGAGAGAGAGAAGTAACGGCAAACAGGCCAGATATAATAATTAAAAACAATAAAGAGTAAACATGCACACTGAAAGATGTGGCAATACCTGCAGACAGAAATGTTGTGCAAAAGGGAGCTGAAAAGAAGATAAAATACAAGAATTTATGTATAGAGATACAGCGAATGTGGAACCTGAAATGTGCGATTGTACCAGTAGCAATTGGAGCCACTGGAATAGTAACGAGAAGCTTAAGGAAAAATTTGGAAGCTATACAAGTAAAACATTCGATAGATTCACTACAAAAGACAGCTATACTTGAAACATCACACATAATACGGAAAGTACTGCAGTGTGGAGCTTGAAGCCTGAGCGGTGGGGATCACCGCTGGTTCAAGAGAAGTACCAGAAGAATAGGGTCTGTGACAAGAGACATCTATATCGTAT
>Ga0131853_10006349_pt1 | contig 21320 bp, 21 predicted proteins | sample TergutLab28metaG_FD_92764 | JGI IMG/M metagenome (GOLD analysis project Ga0131853, IMG submission 92764) | Labiotermes labralis P1 segment gut microbial communities from Petit-Saut dam, French Guiana - Lab288 P1 (version 2) (version 2) | ecosystem: Host-associated > Arthropoda: Insects >... | reverse complement strand
CCCAGTAAGCCAAAAGGCGCGCAAGCTTTAGAGCACTAAATACACGCAATGACCTAAAACATCATCAGGGGTCACACCAATCTGATCACCGAAAGGGCGCTCACCCCCAACAAAACTAAAAAGCATACCAACCTAATCACCAAAAAGAGCGCCCACACTCCAACCTACGCCGTCTTCCCAAACTTCCTAGTAATAAACTTTGAAAACATATTAAGCGTAAACACAATCACCAAAATCACAATCCCGATCGCCGAAGCCATCTCAATGTTCCCAAACTCCTGCACCTCGATAAACGCACGCAGCGTCATCGTCGCACCGGCTTCAAAAATCGATAAATTCCCCGAAACCGGACTCTGCGGCAAACGGGCAAACGTGCCAAGCGTAAACAGTAGCGCCGCTGACTCCCCGACAATCCGACCAATGGCTAAAATAATCCCGACCGTAATTCCCGGTAACGCAGAAGGCAACACAACTTTCCTTATTGTTTGTATTTTATTCGCCCCAAGCCCTAAAGATGCCTCGCGATAACTCATCGGCACGGTTTTCAACGCCTCTTCGGTCGCTCGGATCATAATCGGCATCAACAAAATCGTCATCGTCAGCGCAGCCGTCAAAATCGATCTGCCAAGCCCAAGCATCCCAGCGAAAAACAACATCCCAAACAAGCCGTGTACCACCGACGGTAACCCCGATAAAATCTCAATGGCAAACCGAATCGTGTTGACCACCCGTCCTTGTTTCGCGTACTCCACCATGTAAATCGCGGCTAAAAGACTGATCGGTGTTGCGATGAGGAGTGTGGTGAAAATGAGCATCAGCGTTGAGACCAGCATGGGAAAGATCCCGCCTCCCAACTGTCGCACGCGAAGCGTAAAGGCCGTGTAGCCTTCAAACATAGTCGCAATCTCGGACAAGCTCGTAGTCCCATCGATGCGATCGGCGTTCACACCCTCTAGCACTTGCCCACGCCTGATAGGAAAAACTTCGTCCGCATTGTCAAGCGCCGTGCGAGCAGGGGAATTGCTGGTGACGTTACTAATCCTGATGCCGTATGTTTCGTCTTGTTCTAGGGTTAAGCCAGCACCATCAATGATTAATGCCTCGTCGTCGATGCTAAAAGTTGCCGGTGCTTCGCTTTCAAAATGAACAATTCGTAAGGTGTCGTTGGCGTCGCGAGTGAGGAATTCCGGCGAGATGAGTGACCAGCCGTTTGAGAAAATGAAGCCGACGATGATGACTAAGATGCCAGCGGTTGCGGCCGCGGCTAACCAGATCAAGGCGGTGACGATGATGTCGCTAATTCTTCGTTTTTGCATTACTGATCCACCGCCTTTTTTCTAATTTTTGTCAACGTCAAATTGATGAGGAGGATGAAGATAAATAATACGATGACGGTCGAGAATAACATTTGTGCCTGCAACCCGGTCGCATAGCCTTGCTCCAAAACAATGTTTGAAGTTAAGACCCGCACGCGATCAAAAATCGAGGTCGGGATCCCACTTTCTGGGTTTCCTGCTACTAGGATCACGGCCATGGTTTCACCGATTGCGCGACCAACGCCTAAAACAATCGCCGTTAAAATCCCAGACTTTGCGCTTGGGATCAACACTTTAAAAATCGTTTGAATATGCGAAGCGCCAAGTGCGAGCGAGCCTTCCTTATAATGATTTGGCACGGCACGCAAGCTCGTGGTTGAAATGGCAACAATCGACGGAAGGACCATGATCGTTAAGACCAAAATAACGGCTAACAGTGAATGCCCGGTTGGGTTGGGCGACAGATTCCCCACCATCGGCACGATCACCGCAAAACCGAAGACCCCGTACAGAACTGATGGAATCGCAGCGAGTAGTTCAACGGTTGGCTGCATGATTTTCGCCAGCCATGGCGGTGCAATTTCAGCGATGAAGACCGCGGTTAAAATACCAATCGGAACACCAAGAAGTATCGCACCAGACGTCGCTAAAAGCGACGCAATAATCATATAACCCACGCCGTACTCACCAAAAGCCGGACGCCAAGCAACACCTAAAATAAAATCAAAGAAATGATAAATGCCATACTCATTACCAGGGAAAAAGGGCTGTGAACCACGCGTGAAAATCAGAATGATAATAATGAGCACACAAACAACTGAAAAAAGAGCGCCTGCTAAAAACAGTCCGTGGAAAAATTTTTCAGAGAACATTCGCTTTTTGGTTAATTTTACATCTACTTCCATCATACATCTACCTCTTTTACTTGTCATCCCCCGATGCCTAAAACGTGCAAAAGCGAAGCGGGAACATAACCCGCTTCACCTAGCACATGTTTTAAACTAATTATTGAACGTCAGCCCAATCTGTAACCTCACCTAAATAGATAGCTCTTAGTTGTGCAACTGTTAAACCTGTCACCCCACTTGCTGGGTTAACCGCTACGACGATACCGTCAACCGAGTATTGAACAACGTTAATGCCCGTTTCTAGTTCCGTATCACGAATCTCACGTGATGCAAATCCAAGTGCATAAGTACCGTCCGTTGCACCACTAATGCCAGCACCTGAACCCGTTGCGCTATACTGAATGTCCACACCTGGGAACAATGCCATAAATTCTTCAGCTAATGCCGTTGCCGTTGCTTCTGTTGACGTTGAACCACCGAATAGTAACGAACCAGATAACGATCCGTGAGCTGCGACGTCAAACGGCTCTGCACCCTCGTGGTCAACGATAACACCGCGGTCTTCTAAAATGATTAACCCATCAGCCGATTGTGCGAATTCGATGAATGCACGCTCAACATCGCCAATTTCATCTGGTAGGTAAACGAAGTTGAATGGGCGAACTAACGTGTAAGCACCTGATAACATGTTTTCAGCTGTTGGTGCGACACCATCAATGTATAACCCAACTAAGTCACCTGAACGATCGAGCAGCGTTGTTAATGAAATGTATCCGATCGCCGCTTCGTTTTCAGCGACAGCCGTTGCCACACCACCGTTACCAGTTTGAATGATCGCATCTGCCGTCATGGCATCTGATCCGTCTTCTTCTAAGTTGAATGCTACTAGCTCTTCAAACGCAGCACGAGAACCTGAACCTTCTTCACGGCTGACCACTGCGATCGCACCAACTTCAACTTCAACCGTTGCATCTCCACCGTTTCCGTTGTCGTCTGCACCGTTATCATCTGCTCCACACGCGACAAGTGCCACGGCCATGATTAATAATAAAGCTAGGAAACCAAATTTTTTCATCTTTTTCATTTTACATACCTCATCTGTTTTTTGTCTTCATCTTATTATTTGCCTCATTGGCAAATTGTATTCTTTGCTACGATTAGATTATAGCAAGCTTGTGTAAAATCCACAGACAAATCTATGTAAAGTTTATGTAAAATCGTTGCATAAAAAACTGAGTTCATCGATCGACAAACTCAGCCTGTTTTTTATTCTTGACCGATTTCCAAACGGTCCATTAAACGTTGCAAATCAGCAAACTCACTATGGTCCGTTTCAATGAAACGCGCATTCGGACTACGATGGATGTTGTAGAAGAAATCCTCATCATCAAACGTTAGTAAAAAGTCACGTAAATCATCAATAAACGTTTGCGGTAAATCTGAGCGCACAATGTAGCCAGCTAGTGGGTCTGGCTCTAAAGCATAGATAATTCTGAAATCATCCTCATTCACCACACCTGATTCAACCATGTTATCAATAATCATTGAACCAACCGCTGCTGCGGTCACGTCGCCATTCACAGCTGCCATTAAGCTCCCATCGTGACTTCCCGATGCAATCGCACTGCTAAAAAAGTAACCCGGTTCGAACATCATCATACGCGTATGATCAAGATCAAACATCGAGACAAATAAGTACATCGGATTTAAGAACCCTGATAAAGAAGCGGTATCAACAAACGCAAAGGTTTCACCTTCTAAATCGGCTAACGTTTGAATGTGATCATTGCCCGCACCCGTAATAATCGTGGTGTTATTATGACTAGCATCCGGGTTATAAAGCGTCGCTAAGAATTCAATCTCTGCACCTGCTACCAGCCCAGACATGTAAGTAAACGGCGAAGCCATCATCACATCTAAAGAGCCTGAACGCATCGCTTCAATCCCGACTAAGTGCGAAACACCTTCGATTTCCGTAATTGTCACGTTTAAAGCTTCCGCCATTGCTTGCGTAAATTCCTCACTCGCACGACCCGCTTCTGGATCGTCATTGTTAGCAACTAAGGCAATGCGTAATTCTGTGACACCGTCTTCACGCGCCCCTTCTGCTGGTGTATCATCGCCACATCCTGTTAAAGTTGCTAAACCTACTAACGCTAACATTCCTAATAAACATTTTTTCATCTTCATTACATCTCCATTTTTATCGAACTTTTATGCTGCTAAATACAGCTCTCTTAGTTTTTCAATTTCAGCATCGGTCACCTTTAGCGCCGTCTTCAAGTAGTGATCAAAAGAACCGTACTCGTTTTCAACCGTTTCAAGCGCGACGTTTAAATATAAAGGTTTAACGCTCATCATTTCTTCAAAAGCAGTTAACTGCTCTTCCGTCAATCCTTTTGCACGATACCCCTCAATCATCTTTTCGTTTTCAGCACGACGACCTTCAATCGAAGCTAAATAGTCGATCATGATGTCTTCATCACTAACACCTAGCAACTTCAAAGCAATTGCCGCGCCCCACCCCGTGCGATCCTTACCAGCAAAACAGTTAAATAAAAGCGCCCCTTTTGCTGTTAGCAACGCTTCAATGAATCCGCGATATCCGATTATCGCATCTTCGCTCATCACTAAATCAACATAAACATCACTCATATACTGATCCGAAACGCCTGGTTTTAGATTTTTAATCATATCATCCAGCGTCGGTGCATTTTTCTGCTTTTTCATGTGCGAAGCCAGAATATCAATATTCAAATATGCCACGCTAGCTAACTCATCCACAGGTTGTTTTGTTACTTCACTCTCAGCACGAAAATCAACGATATGAGCCAACTTGTAAACCGTGCTCAATTCTTCCTTATCGCCTTCGCTTAAGCCTACCGGTTGCCCAGCTCTTAAGATCATTTTTTCTTTTATTTTTCGACCACCGTGACCAGTCATCCCACCTAAATCACGGAAATTTGTTAAATCCATTTTTTTCAGCTCCTATGTGTTAGCTTTCTTCTTAACAATGTTCAACAATATTTCAATCGTCAACATCGTGACAAAGATAATCAAAATGAGCATTGACACTTCTGCGTGGCGATGCGTTCGAATTGCGCGAGAAAGCATCGTTCCAATACCGCCAGCCCCAATCACACCCAATGAAATGGATTCAGAAATACTCATTTCTAAGCGGATTGAAATCCAAGCTAGAAACGAAGGCATCACATTCGGGAAGAAGCCGTGTACTAAAATTTGAAACCAGCTCGCACCCGTCGCGCGCATCGATTCAATTAAAGCCGTGTCTTGCTCCTCAATCGTCGAAGCAAATGCTTTAGTGAAATAGCCAATACTTGATAACGTTAAACTCGTTACTGCCGCAACCGGTCCCAGTCCTAACGCCGCCATAATCATCAAAATCAACACGATATTAGGAATGGCACGAATGGTTGAAACTAACCCTTTAATGGCAGCTGCAACAGTCTTACTAGGCGCTGTATTATCCGCCGCTAAAAACGATAAGAACAGTGAGATAACCCCACCTAAAAGCAATGCGGCAAGCGCCATCGCGATCGATACCACTAGCTCACCAATTGCTTCACCAAAAATTGAAAACTCTAGCGCCATAAACAGGCTTAAAATATGCGGAATCCGATACAGGCGACCCACAAAGGCAACTAAATCTAAGTTAATCATCGTCAAGCTGATGACAAACAAGCCAATGGCACCAACGGCGATTAGAAAGCTAGTCATCTGTTGGCTGCGAGAACTCAAGGCAATTTTTCCATTTCCATTAACATTTATATTCATTGTTTGCACCTCAACTAAGTCATCTTTCTACGTAAAAATCCAACGGTAAATTCGGTGATCAGGATCATGCCAACAAGGATCATGATTAACATCGACGCACTTCTGAAGTTACGTAAATTCATCTGCGAATTAATCAACATTCCCATACCACCAGCACCTACCATCCCGAGAATCGCTGATGCACGGATATTAATCTCAAATGAGAACAGCGTCCAGTTTAGCCACGCCGGCATAAATTCAGGAATCAAACCGTGAACTAAGATTTGCATGTAACTAGCTCCGCTGGCATACATCGCTTCTAATCGTTCACCAGCAATGTCGTTCATTGATTCCGCATAAGAGCGAGATAGAAAGCCCATTGTCGCAATTGTCAACGCAATGAGGCCAACAATGTTCCCAATCCCGAAGATAAACACCAATAATGAACCCCAGATAATAACGGGAATGTTTCGTAAGAAAGCAACAAAATAACGCACACCACGACGCACAACCGCATGTCGATTTAAACGTTCCGACATTAAAATACCAAGTGTAAATGAAATCACCGCTGAAACATAAGTGGCAATGACAGCGAAGAAGAACGTTTCAATAATAACTGGCAGTGAGTTTGCAACGATTTCTGTGTTTGGCGGAAAGAAATTATCCGCCATAAACGTCAGCATTGTTGGTGGCGCCGTTAAAATATCAAGTGGATTAACACTTAAATGAATAAACGAGGCGACAATTAAAGCGGCGATAAATCCGATGGTTAGCCACATTTTAATTCTCGCTGGGCTATCCTTTTTTGCCAATGGAATCACTTGATTCATTTCTGAAGGAACAACATTTTGATCAAAGCCACTAAACGCCATATGCCAACTCTCCTACTGCTACGTTATCTGTTTTTAATTCCATCTCTTCAGCTTTACCTTCGTAAATGTCAGCGATCATCGCTTCGGTTAAATCTGCAGGCGCACCGTCATACACCACACGACCGTCTTTTATGCCGATAATACGTGTCGCATAATCCTTTGCGACTTGTACTTGGTGTAAATTCATGATACAAGCGATGTTTCGCTCAGTCACTAAACCGTGAATTTGGTCCATGATCACTTTTGCTGATTTCGGATCAAGCGATGCGATTGGCTCGTCCGCTAATAATAACTTGGGATCTTGCATCATCGCGCGGCAAATCCCAACGCGTTGCATTTGCCCACCTGATAAAGCGTTGGCTTTTTTATAGATGTGATCGCCTAATCCAACTTTTTGCAACAGAGTCAAAGCTTCACGCTTTTCGGCATCTGAATAGCTACCAGTCAACGTTTTAAAGAATGAGTTGTGACCTAAACGCCCGTGTAAGACGTTCTTGATGACGTTTGTGCGCCCGATTAAATTATAGTGTTGGAAAATCATCCCAATGTTTGAGCGTGCTTCACGTAAAGCTTTTCCTTTTAACTTCGCAACATCAGTCCCACCGAATTCAATCGCGCCATGCGTTGGATCCACCATGCGGTTAATACAACGAATAAACGTTGACTTACCTGCACCAGATGGTCCGATTACTACTACGAACTCACCCTCTTTGATTTCAATGTCAATGCCTTTAAGCACTTCTTTTTTTGAATACTGCTTTTTTAAGTTTGAAATTTTCAATAACGTGTTTGCTTCTGCCATGATACGACACTCCCGTTTTTATCATTTTATTTTTAAGAATCAGCCTAGTTTTCTGTTTCGTTTCCCCTTGACTAGATTATACTGATCGTGTGTAAAATCTGCAGGTAGCTTTAGGTAAAGTTGATGTAAAATATATGTATACTTAAAACAATCAAAGTGTTCAAAAACTAAACTACCACTAAGGGAAGTTTTCTGAAACAGTGGGAATGCAAACGTCCTATCAGTGTAATTGTAAGCATTATACTTGCATAAACTTCAGCTGCGATGAAAGCTTGTGTAAAATTTATGTAAGCTTATTGATATAGGCTTTCTTATTTGATGCGAGTAAGCTATAATAAAAGGAAACAAAGGTCAGGTTGAAACATTGTGGAGGTTGGTTGAAAATGGAAAAGTTAATTTATGTCATAGAAGACGATGAAAGCATTCGCGAGTTAATTAGCATGGCGTTGACTTCGTTTTCTTATCAGGTGGTTTCTTTTGATAACGCTGAGGAAGCTTTGAAAGTGATTGATGGACAAATGCCTGATTTAGCTTTGTTTGACATTATGTTACCAGGGATGAGTGGCTTAGAAGCGACTAAAAGGCTGCGACAACACCCTAAAGCCAAAGATCTTCCGATTATTTTGCTAACGGCCAAAGACACGGAAATTGACAAAGTCGCAGGCTTAGATTCTGGCGCTGATGACTACATTACCAAACCATTCGGTGTGATGGAGCTTGGCGCGCGCGTCAGATCCATTTTCCGCCGACTGCCAACTAACGAAAAAGAATCTGCTGGCACTGAAATCGTCACGGCCGACTTCACCATCAACACGGAAACAAGAGAAGTGATAAAAAACGGTGAACAGATTTCCTTAACGTTCAAAGAGTACGAATTACTCCGCATTCTCATTAAAGAAAGGAATCGGATTGTCCCGAGAAACGAACTACTCAACGAAGTATGGGGCTTTGATTTTCTGGGTGAATCACGAACGTTAGACATCCACATTAGAACCCTCAGACAAAAGCTAGGTGATAACGCCGATGCGCCCAAGTATATCAAAACGGTTCGCAACGTCGGCTATCGATTTATAGGAGAGTCCTCATGAAAAAAGCCATCTATTACCGCCTCATTACTTTAATTTTTATATCTATTTCCATCTATGGATTAATCTCTGCCTCGATCGCATTAGCAAACAACCAAACTCAAATCGAAAACTGGTTAAGCAATGTCACAAGAGCCGTTGCCGAGCTGTACGTTTACGATTCGGACATTGACTTGTTGTCACACGCAGCGGGAAATAATCGGGTCACGATTATCGATCCGGATGGCTATGTCTTAGCTGATTCTTACATCGACACCACCACCAGGGAAAATCGTGCCGATCGTGAAGAATTCATTCACGCAAACGCCGATGACGTCTTCATCTTAATTAGAACCAGCTACACACTCGGCGAGCAGTTTATGTATGCGACGATTTTGATGGCAGACGGTCACGTGTTAAGAATCGCCTACAGTTACCCGGGGTTGATTTATAATTTCTTTGTTCAATTACCGGCGATGCTCGCTGCGACTTTAATAGCCTTTTCGCTGTCGGCACTCCTTGCTGGTAAGTTCACAAAAACCGTCACGACCCCTTTGGAAATCGTGATGAATGCGTTAGAAAACCGGGAATACACCCAACTGCGTGATTACGAGTCGCCTTACCCGGAAGTGAATAACATCATGCAAGGCGTTGAACCACTCCTACAACAAATTTCCGAATCGCGTCACTCACTGCGCATCGAACAAGAGAAAATCAATCACGTGTTATCGAACATGGAAGAAGGGTTTATTCTCATTGATCATAACGAAAACATCTTACTTTGCAACCATAGTGTGAAAGCCTTCCTCAACTGCAACGAAGATGTGATCTCGCAAAATTTAATCACATTGATCAACGATAAAAGCGTCAATATCGCCGTGGAGCGTGCGTTAGAAAAAGAGCAATCGTCCATGTTCGAACTGTGGATTCGTGAGGATCTGATTTTAAACGTCTACGTTTCTCCGACCGGAAAGGATTCCTCACACACAAACGAAACGGGAGCAACCTTATTATTCGTTGATACGACAAATGAAAAACAGTTAGAAAAGCAAAAACGGGATTTCTTCTCGAACGCGTCGCATGAACTTAAAACACCGATCACATCGATCCTTGGATTTGCTGAAATGATCAATCAAAACATCATTCAAACCGAGGCTGAAAAAGAAGAAGTCTTGAGGCGGATTGAAACCGAAGCAAGGAGAATGTCCGAGCTCATCAATAATCTTTTGGTGGTGTCAAAGTTAGAATCTAATCATCTGCCACCTGAGTTTACTGATTTCAATTTAAATGAGGTCGTACAAGAAGCAGTTGATTCTGTGTCGCCGATTAATCATCACGAGCCTGTGCACATCGAGTTCAGCGGGACGGATGTGATGGTTTATGCGAACAAGCGTCAGCTGTATGAGATGTGCGTGAATGTGATTGAGAATGCGGTGAAGTATAATAAGCCGGGCGGGAAGGTTCAGGTTGAGTTAAAGGCGAAGAAATACGAGGTGACGTTGCGCGTGAAAGATACCGGGATTGGCATTCCCCTTGAGCATCAAACGCGCGTGTTTGAACGATTTTTCCGGGTTGACTATGGGCGTGATAAAAAAGTCGGTGGTAGTGGGCTCGGGCTATCGATTGTCAAACACATTGTTAGTCTGTACAACGGTGAAATTTCGCTGCGTAGTAAAAAAGACGTTGGAACCACGATTAAGATTACCCTTCCGATCGTGCGTCGGTCTAGTTGATAGGGTTACAAAAAAGCATACAAAAATCGTAGCTACTTCTTTGATGGAAGTGCGCTACGATTTTTCGTTTTAGTTTAGGCGGTGGTTTTTCGGTAATAAATGAGCGACGTGATCAGGGCAATGAAACACGCAGCACCCAGGAAATAAAACGCACTGCTCATCAAAAAGTTTTGCGCAATCACACCGCTAAGCGCTGGGAATAGTGACATTCCGATCGCGTAAATCGCCTGGTAATACCCCATTGCCGTCGATTTTTTCTCCTGCGGTACCTCGCTCATCGCCTCCGCTGTCAGGAGTGCGAAGAGGATTCCGTTGGACATTCCCGGTAGAATTTGGAGGATAAACACGTGCCACACCGCCGTGCTATTTGGCATAAATAGACAGTACACCATCATCAATCCGAAAATTAGCGGAATCAGAAGCTGCCTTGAAAATCGGCGAATAAAGCTTTCCGACGAAGCCAACCGCGCAAAAAACACCGACGAGGCCATAAACGCAATCGTGCTCGCCCCAACCAACGTCGTCGTCGCCCCCAAATCCCGAATGACCTGACTCGTAAACGACATCACCGTCGACATTTGTACCCCTTGCTTCACTAACGCTAACGCGCTAAATAATAGTAACTTCTTATTTTTAACCACCGTGAGTAGCGTGCGGGCTGATAGGATGTCCTCTTTCGCCTCAGGTTTATCCAGCGTCAACACGACAAAGAATCCGGTCGCGCCCGTGAGGATCGCAAACGCATTGAGATAGACCATCCCGAACACGTGGTAGAGTACCGTGCTAGAAATGAAAGCGAGCATAATGCCGATCGTATTGGCAAGGATGGTCTGACTCATGGCTTTTCGTTGATCGTCTTTAGCAAAGTAGTTGGTATAAAGAACCATGAACGAAATCCACATGGCGCTCGCCGTCCCGGATAACAGATTAGCAATGAAAAAGCCCGTGCCATTTGGCATCGCCACGCGAAATACCGCTCCCAACCCGGCCGTCAACATCCCAATGGCAATAAATAATTTATGATTCCCGTTACGGTCCGCACCCACTCCCACGGGAATTCGCAGGCCAAGCTGAGCCACACCATACACCCCGATGATCATCCCAATCAGCTGGCTAGATAGGGTTAAAGAATTTAAATAAACGACTTGCAGTGGGACGTGTAGGTATTGTGTATACCAAAATAATGTGATGGTAAAAAGTAAAAGCTTCGGTTGATTTTTTTTCATACTGTACCTCTTTTTAATGTTATAGATTTTATAGGATAACCTGTTTGAACAGGTTTTTTAAGTGTTGCGGATCTCTGATACCTGATTCGAACGTGTAGGTCATTCGAAAGAATTGCGCTTTATTGCATTAGCGAACTGAATTTTCGGCTCTCAGACTTCGATAATGCAGTGTTTTTGTGAAAATTTCGTTTTTACTGCATTAATGAACCGACTTTTCAGCTCTCAGACTTCGATAATGCAGTGTTTTTGTGAAAATTGCGTTTTTACTGCATTAATGAACCGACTTTTCAGCTCTCAGGCTTAGATAATGCAGTGTTTTTGCGAAAATCGCACTTTTACTGCATTATAATATTTCAAGATGCTTTGAGCTCGCAGAATATCATGTTTTATTCATTATCAATACGTGACGTTTCATCTTATTCATTGTACATCGTGAAAATCACGACTTCGGGTCTGGCGAAGATCCGGGGCCAGTTGTAGTAAACGCCTACCCCGTTACTCGCAAAGACTGGCACACCGTCTGCTGAGTAATTGAAGCCACGGGCGAATCGGGTGCCGTAATCAGTGATGCCACCGAGTAATAAGTAAAACGGGTAGCCGAAAAATGTGATCTGACCGCCGTGGGTATGGCCTGATAAAATGAAATCAATGCCTTCAGTCGATTGTGCCATCGTAACGTCTGGGTTATGTGAAACTAGCACAACGAAATCATCAGCGCCAGCCCCTGAGATCGCGTCAGCCACATTAGGACTGCGGTTCCACATATCTTGAACGCCGGCTAGGTAAAACCCCTCTTGTATCAACAGACCAGTGTTATCCAAAGGGGTTATGCCGTAATAGACCATGGCAGCAAATAGGCTGGCATAGTTGTCGTGGTTCCCTTCGACACCGAAGATGCCATCCGAAGTGACCGTCAACGCTAGCTCCCGCACCGTCCCGCGATAATGGGGGGCCGTCCGAGAAAAATCGGCAAAGTCGCCACCGAGTAGCAACAAATCTAAATCGCGATCGTTCAACTCAGTGGCGACGGCCGCCATGTCTTCGTCCGTAATATCATGCATGTCCGACATGAACGCGATACGATAACCGTCGAGGTCCGCCGGCCATGCCGTGCTAACAAAATCTAGCTCGACAAAGCGAATCACCCGATCCAACGTTAAGCTGTGCGCCGCGTGTACGACAGGAATAGCCAAGATCACCAGACCCAGAGCGACTGAAATGCGAAATTTCGCTTTCTTTGTCTTGTGTCGCAACCCGTATATCCCAATCGACGCACCCAGTGCGCCAAAGAATAACGTGAAAAACAGTAATGTTCCTTCGCTAATGCGAAAGCGTCCTTTTACGGCCCGACGCTTATCTGTCCAATAAAGCATTAGGGTCACAACGTTCATAATAAGTAAACATACAAGTAGCAATTCCACGGCCCCAAATTGATAAATAAAATTAATGGTACGCCACATTCACAAAACACCACACTTTAATTATTTAATCCACTCACAGCCTTCAAAAAGCCAATCGTTAGCGTCTCTTCGCACGCCCGAGCTACACGCATAATCGCTGGGCCAATGTCATCCAGCTCCTCAGTCGTAAACTTTCCTAACACGTGATCCGTCGTTTTACCGTACGGCGACTTATCGATGCCGATTTTAAAACGCTTGAACTCTTCGCCGGCCAAATGAAGGATCATGGATTTGATGCCATTGTGCCCACCGGCGCTACCCTTTTCTCGCCCGCGCACCTTCCCTACTTCCATGTCGAGGTCGTCGTAAATCACGACGACATCTTCGTTTGTAAGGTCGTAAAAATCCATCACTGCCTGCACCGATTCGCCCGATAAATTCATGTAGGTGGTCGGCTTTAAGAGCAAAATTTTCTCCCCGCCAACGTGCACACTTCCAAGCTCGCCTTTGAATTTTTTCTCCTCCGCAAGCGTCACGCCCCATTTCCGAGCCAGCTCATCGATGACCATAAACCCCACATTATGTCGCGTGTCCGCGTATTTTCGTCCTGGATTTCCTAGCCCTACAAATAATTTCATCTTAAACACTTCCTAACCTGTACTAATTCTTCTTTGTTCCGACGCAGGTGCTGCAAGACCAAGGTTTCCCTTTCCACCCAAAAATTAGGCGCCACTTGGTTTTTCAAAACACTTAAATTTTTTAAATAGGCCGCTTCTATGTCAATTTCAACGGGCTCAAATGCTAGATCAGCTTCGTAATCGTCTAAGCGCAAAGTTCCGGTATAGCGATCAAATTCACACACATAATAAATCGAATTCATCACAAAATAATCCGCGTCATCGCGACTACTCTCCCGCTGCTCCTTCATTTCGCCAAGCACCTTAACCCGGTCAGTGATCAACACACCAGCCTCTTCCGCTACTTCTCGCTTCAAAGCTTCCAATTGCGATTCGCCCTCCTGGACGCCACCACCCGGAAACTTAACGTCACCCCGGCGATTATGAATCATGATCAACTTCCCGTCCGCAGCAAAAACAACCGCCCGAACCGCCGTCCGATATTTCACCCTAACCCCCTCGGGCACTTCCTCCAAACCTAACAACTCATCAAACATCATCTCACGCACATCCTAATTCAAAATCAAATCTACCAACTTCCGCTTCGGCACATAATGCACATTCGCCTCGTCGCGATAATACCCCACATCGCCGTCCGCCGCTTCCGTCAACACAATCTCCTCTGCCGGTTTCCCCAGTGCAATCAACAACTGCGGCGCATACCGGTCATCCAAGTTCAAAGCCTTCTTAACCTCTGCAGCATTAAAAGCGCCAATCATGCAACCCCCAATACCAGCCTCCGCTGCCGCCAACGTGATGGCATAAGCAAAAATTCCGACATCGCGCTGGAAGCGTGCTAACTTATCATTGATTTCCAAATCTTGCACAATGACGATAAACCCGGTCGGACGCGTCCCCTCAAACGGAATCGGCGGATCAGTCGGAATCCCAGGCTCACCCCACGCCCCAATCCATTTCGTATGAGGAAAAATCGCATCAACCGCCTCATTCTCCCAAGCTAAAAAATACTTCATCGCCTGCGTGTTCTTCGCCGACGGTGCCAATCGGGCATAATCAACCAACGCCGCTAGCTCCTCACGCGTAAAACGGTGATTCTCATCAAACCCACGATAACTCCGATTCTTCACTACCAATTCTTTAAAATTCATTCTCGATTCCTCCAAGCATTCTATTTGATTCAATTATACCATAAAAAGTACCGAATCAACATCATCCCTTGCAATCCCCACAAAATTCCGTTATCATTAACCTAATCGCTATCAAAAACCAGCGTTACCAAAAAAACGAAAGAAGGTCATACCATGATTAAAATCGCATGCATCGGCGACAGCCTCACTTACGGCTACCTCCTAGAAAACAGAGAAGCTACCTGCTATCCCACCGTACTCGGCGACCACCTCGGCGAAGACTACATCATCGGCAACTTCGGCTTTAACGGCGCTGCCATGCTCACCTCCAACCCGAAAGCCTTCCGCCACCACGAAAACTTCAAACTCAGCACCCTCTTCGACCCCGACATCGTCATCATCCTACTCGGAACCAACGACGCCAACGCGGCCAATTTCACCACCGTCGAAGCGTACATCGAAGACTACACCGCCCTCATCGCCCACTACCGCACCCTCTCAGCCAAGCCACGGATCTACCTTGCCACACCACCCGTCGCGGCACCTGGAAAAAATTCTCCTTTTGCAACCATTTCGGCAGAAACCGTCCAGTTGCTAGCAAGTGCCGTCCGCGACCTAGGCAAACAAAACCGCCTCGCCGTGATCGACCTCCACAAGAAAACCAGCGACGCAACGGACATCTTCATCGACGACGGCGTCCACATCAACAAAAAAGGCGCCACACTTATCGCCAGCGCCGTTTATCGCGAATTGAGCAAAAAATAAAAAAAGTTCATGAACGCCTTTGTTCATGAACTTTTTTTAGGCAGTGTCTGAATCGCTACAAATCTCTAATATCAACGACTTTAATCTCGTGCTCTTTGATAAAATCAGCCACTTCTTCCGATGTGATCATCACCACTTCCTTCGTCCGCGGAATCAATAGCGACGAGTGACTCAAAATATAATCGTCCAAATAGCCCGGGTGCAGCACCATCATCGCCATCTGATCCGCAGGGCAGTCAGCCATGATCTGCTCAAAACTCATCATCGGCTCATAATCCTCCGCCATAAAATCCATGTTCGTATACAGCTCCGTATCGCCGATCATCGTCACCGGTTTGGCAACGCCTTCTTTCATCGCAAACGAAAAAGACTTTACCCCTTTCTCCTTCGCAACGTGCGCAATCGCCTGAAAAAAATGCTGACTTGCAATCGCATGCCCATCGATATAATCCGGCTTCCGACCAAACAGCCTCACAAACGCGTCATACTGCGCCCGAATCTCCAGTAATGCCTCCTCAAAAACAACCGAATCACCTTCAGCTTGTGAATATTGTTTCGACCCTTTAAACTGACCGTTCACTTGAACCAAGGACGGAATAAGCGAAGGATCCGTAATGGGAAAACCCGCACTCACATTCGTATGCTGCCCAAAAGAAGCGTGGGTCACATCCTTCATCAATGACACGCCATGCTCAGTGGCTGCCATGTTCATCATCACACCCACATTGCGCACCAGCCCCTCTTTCACAGCTTTTTCAATCCCATAATTCACCGCTTCCGAATAACCTAAATCATCTGCTCTAAATAATATGCTTTTCATTGGAATCTCTCCCTCTTATTTTGCAAAGTCGTGCTCAATCCCCTCGATAAACGTGAACTTCCCGTCTTCAAATTCTAACTTCAGAATACAGCAGTTTGTGAACATAAAACCACCCGGCTCACGCATTTTAAAAGCTGGTGCCACGTGCATCAAGAAATTCGCCATCGCCCCAATGTGGCTAACTACTAAAACAGTCTCGTGCCCTTCGCGTGCCATGATTTCCGTTAGCGTCTTTATCATCCGTTCTAGCAGTTGCGACGAACTTTCTCCGCCAAACGTCACGTAATAATCCGCGCGCCGGTCTCGCTCTGGATGACTTGGATCAAACCAAAACGGTGGATGCAACTGCTCGCTTTCGCCTTCGAACATCCCGTGATTCATTTCCTTAATTCCCTTCAACCGCGTATACGGCATCTCGGTCACTAGCTCCAGCGTATCCGATGCGCGCTCCGATGTCGAGCTGTAAGCATAATCAAAAGTAATCCGATGATCCTCAAAGTACCGTTTGGCATAACCCGCTTGCCGAATCCCCTCTTCCGTCAACGGCGAATCCACCCAACCTTGAATCTTCCCTCTAATATTAAACAGTGTTTGTCCGTGACGCATTAAATACAATGTCTTCTTCATCTTCGTTTCTCCACCTCTAATCCTTTATTTCCTCTTGCTAAACAACCAAGGCAACAACTCCCCATCGTTATAAGCTGGCTCCCAAGACGCGTGCGGATTTGGCGTCACCTCTCCTGCTGGATACTCGGTATACCTAGCATCAGGATTTCCAGCCTCCTGCAACGCGTCGACCAACTCCTTTGCCGCCTTTGCCGCCACCAACGGATCATCTTCCGCATGAAACACCCAAACCGGGATATCTTTGATCTTCGCCACATCTTCCGCCACCGGTGCTCCGTAAAACGGTGCCTTTGATAAATCCCTCGGCAACGGATTCTCTGCTGGCATGTACCCACAAATCGGCACACCCGCCGCAAAATATTCTGGCATGTATTTCAATAAATTCCACGTCGCCGATGCACCGTTTGACAAGCCACTCACATACACCCGCTTTTGATCCACCGGGTACTCCGCGATGATTTCCTTCACTAAGTTTTCCAGCGATACCCTGATCTGCGGAAACGACCACGCACCAATTTGCAGATCCCACGGCGCCTGAGGTACTAAGATTAACGCATCTTCCACTTCTTTCGCATACTCGTAAATCGTCGGCACACAGTCGTTCGCCATCATCGGCAGCAAATTATCCACACCACGTTCACCCGTTCCATGAATAAATATCACAAGCGGTCTTTTTTCCTTGCTTCCCGAATCATAAAGCCGGTACTTCAACGCCTCGCTTTCCTCAGGCGTAAACGTCTCATCTGCAAAATCCGCCACCCACGGCAAATCTTGCACTTCCACATCAGCCTTCACACCACGATACACAATCTCAAAGTCCATCGGACAAAACTCATTTAAAAACTTTTCCACATTAAACCGGAACGTGTGTAAGTCGTGCTTTTCTTCATTAAAATAGAGATGAACATGATCGTCAACCACCTCTACTTTACTAATCGCTAACGCATCACCGTCCCCTGTCACCGCCAATTCGTTAACGTCAAACTTACCCGGTGCTTCTTCAGTTTTCAAACAAAAATACGACAATCTTTCGCCACTGTCGGTCATTTTTTTAATTATTACTGCCTTCATATTCGCTCAACTCCTACTTTAGGTTGTACCAACGTCATTTCAAAATAGCGCCGATTATCAACAATCAGCGCTACCTTCTATTAAATCATCTTTTTTTACTTGTGGAACAGTGGTAAATGCTCTTTGTGAGCTTCTAGCATTTCATCGAGGAGATCCTTCGCTTTTTGACCGCTTGTGATCAATGGGTTAGCCGTAAATGCTTGTAATGCTTTTCCGTAATCACCCGTAATCGCCGCTTCGATCGTCAGCTCTTCCATTGCTTTCATCTGCTGTAGTAAGCCACGCGTTGATGGTGGCATGTGTCCGAACTGGATTGGTTGTGGCCCTGCTGCTGTGATGTAGGCAGATACTTCAACAATGCTATCTGGATGTAAATCTGGTAACGTTCCGTTGTTTTTCGTACTTACTACCATGATCGTTCCTTTGTTGTTGTAAATCGAGTTGATAACCTCGCACGCTGCATCTGAGTAGAACGCGCCACCACGCATTGATAATTGTTCCGGCTTCTCGTGTAAATCAGCATTCTTGTAAATTTCGAATAATTCTGCTTCTACTTTCTTCACTTGCTCTGCACGCGTTCCTGGTCCACCTTCTTCAATGGCTTTCAGCTCGTTTTCCAGTTGCTCACCCGTTGTATAATAATACATGTGGTACGGACACGGCATCATGCCTAAATCCTTCACTTGCTCGTATGGGAATTTCATTGGGTTGATGTTCGCCACCCCTGATTCAGCCTCAGCTGCTCCGTAAATGCTCTCAAGCACTTCCATGGTACGCTCGTTACCGTCTTTATCAAAAATGCGGTGCCAATGCAAGTGGTTAATCCCACCAAAGCGGAAGAACAAATCCTTTTTATGGCTAAAAGAGAATTCTGCACGGTTTTTAAAGAAAGCCATCATGCCACCTTCACCGCCGTTTAAAGCAAACTCTGCCATCATTTCACTCATGATCGGTACGTTACACAAACCAACAACGCGATCCCACTTTCCGATGCGTGAGACAGCTTCTGTAACCATACCAGCTGGGTTCGTAAAGTTAACTAACCATGCATTCGGACATAGCTCTTTCATGTCTTCAACGATGTCTAAAATGATTGGGATTGTTCTTAATGCTTTGAAAATCCCACCTGCACCGTTTGTTTCTTGACCAATCATTCCATACTTTAATGGAATTCTTTCGTCTTTAACACGTGCATCAAGTAAACCAACACGGAACTGGGTCGTGACGAAATCAGCATCTTTTAATGCTTCGCGACGGTCTAGCGTTAAATGGACCGTACAGTCGATACCTGCTGCTTCCACCATACGTTGTGCTAAACTGCCAACGATTTCTAACTTTTCTTTTCCTGCTTCAATGTCTACTAACCATAATTCTTTCACTGGTAGTTCAGCGTGACGCTTGATGAAACCTTCCATTAATTCTGGCGTGTAACTTGACCCGCCTCCGATTGTTACGATTTTTATGCCTTTACTCATTTTCGAAAAACTCCTTTGTCTATTGTTGTCAAATATTATTATGTCTCTTTGTTTAAATGATGATACAAGGCCCCAATTAAATTAGAGTCATTAAAGAACTTACAAGTTGTTAATTTCGGTGTTGGTATGAACGGCATGTACTTGCCGAGTGCATGATTACCACAAAAATCATCAACGTGCTTTTGCAAATAGGTCATTAAAATGGGTTGTTGACTAATGCCACCGCCAATGGCAAACACATCTAAATCCAGCAGTGACTGTAAGTTATACAATTGCAAGGCAATGCCACGCGTATACGTATCCAGTGCTGACAACACAAGCTCATCGCCTTCATTTGCCATTTCAAACACTTTATGACCGTCCAGCTCCTTAAATGGTACATCGATTTTTTCGCTAACTAATCGTAATAACGCTGATGAACCACCTGTTGCTCCCCAGAATTCACCACTTGCTGGGTCCGATAACATAAAGCTCATTTCCCCAGCTGAAAATCGTTTGCCTTTATAAAGTTTCCCATCAATGATGATGCCACCTCCGACACCCGTTCCTAAAAGCACCACGGCTGCGTTTTGGACGTCTGTTAGGCTTCCCTTCCAAAGTTCAGCCAGCGCTGCCGACTTGGCGTCGTTTTCGACGGTTACAGGTAAGTTAAACTTTTCTTGTAAGGCTTCTGGTAAGTTGTTGCCAGCGATATAATGAAGCGCCCCACTTGAATACGAATAGCCCGTGTCGCTGTCCAAGACACCTGGTAAGCTAAGGGCTATCCCTTTTATTTTTTCTTGGTATTTAGAAATAATCGTGCTTAATGCTTCAATCAAATCGTCCATCGTTGTTGTCCGCTCACGCGGCGTTGGTATTTTGCATTTTTCTAAAATTTCAGCATTTTTTGTGATTAGTGCGTATTTTATTTCTGTTCCACCAAGGTCAATGGCTAAGTAATTCAAATTCTCACCTCCAAAAAATATTGATTTCTTAGTCAATTGCGAAATTGCTGTTAGGAAATAAATTTCCCTATAATCCTTGATATATTGTGGACGTAGGGAAAAATTTCCCTATAACCCTTGATATATTGTAGATGTAGGGGAAAATTTCCCTATAGCCTTTGATATATTGTAAAAGTAGGGAAATTTCGCAATTGCCAAGTGTTGATTTCAAAAATCAAGCCGAATCATACGATTCGGCTGATTACTACTAGCGAGTCTTAAGCCTCAGCTGTTGTCTCTTTTTCTAATTTTAATGCTTTCCTATCTGCCATGAGGAAGAATGGTAAATAAAGGAAGGCCTGCGCGGTTATAACAGTTAGTACAGCCACTAATTGCATCCAACCACCTACGAAGAAGGCACTGATTGGTGCTGGCATTACCCACGGCATGGCAATCGTCGGATTCATATTATTATAGAAGCCCATGTGATAGAATAGTGTTGCTACTAATCCACCTACGATGTTTGCGCCAACCATTGGAATTAAGAATAATGGGTTTAACATTAACGGAACCCCGAATAAGAATGGTTCGTTGATGTTGAACAATCCTGGCGTAATCGCGACGCGACCGATTGCTTTCATGTGTGCTGACTTTGCGAGGATAATCATTACGATCGATAATCCTAACGTTGCCCCAGTTCCACCAATCGCGTTAGTTCCCATAACTGCTGAGAAGTGTAAGTTTGGTAGTGGTAACCCTGCTAAGAAGGCTTCCTGGTTTTCGATCCCGTTTGTCATTAATACTGGCATGTATACACTCATGACGGCTGTCGGGTGAAT
>Ga0131853_10006348_pt1 | contig 21321 bp, 16 predicted proteins | sample TergutLab28metaG_FD_92764 | JGI IMG/M metagenome (GOLD analysis project Ga0131853, IMG submission 92764) | Labiotermes labralis P1 segment gut microbial communities from Petit-Saut dam, French Guiana - Lab288 P1 (version 2) (version 2) | ecosystem: Host-associated > Arthropoda: Insects >... | reverse complement strand
TTTTAATTTTTCACCGTGCATGTTGAATCAATATACATTCATTTAAAATACCAACGCATGCACCTTGTCTTTAAAATATTGTAAAACCTTATTTGGTTAAAACACTTTAAAAACATTCATTAGCCTCCAACATGTTTCGGTTGCTATTTTTCAACCATCATCAGCGAGCCTTAAAGTTCTGCTAAAGTTACTTATTTGCGTTATATATACGGTGATAATGGTGTTGTGACAGCATGTCGTTTTATGTGGCTGATGTTTTCGGATATGTTATGACCGGTCCTCCCCTTGTCTGTCAGTGTCTTCGAGCGTACTGTATGGCATGAGTTTAGTTAGGTTGGCTAACCTGTAGAGGGGAGGACCGGTCATAACATATCCGAAAACATCAGCCACATAAAACGACATGCTGTCACAACACCATTACCACCGTATATATAACGCAAATAAGTAACTTTAGCAGAACTTGAAGGCTCCCTGATGATGGCTGAAAAATAGCAACCGAAACATGTTGGAGGCTAATGAATGTTTTTAAAGTGTTTTAACCAAATAAGGTTTTACAATATTTTAAAGACAAGGTGCCTGTGTTGGTATTTTAAATGAATGTATATTGAAAAGGAAGACTTTACCCAATCAGAGGCGTTTCCGAAGGACGTTATAGTCACGGCCCAGGAAAAAGGATGGATGATGGAGGAGCTGATGTTGGAGTGGCTGAAAATAGTATGGGTTCACAGGCCTAGAGCCTTCTTAAATCAACCATTAATGCTTGTCCATGATGCATTCAAAGGGCATCTCACTGATAACGTGAAGAACCAGCTCCGCAAGATGAAAACTGAGCTTGTTGTCATCCTGGGTGGAATGACATCAGTGTTGCAACCAAAGGACGCATCCATTAACAAGCCCTTTAAAGACAACAATATCTGACCTGGATTGCGGATCCTGCCCGTGAGTTAACAGAAACTGGAAAAATCAAACATGAAGCTCCTTCAGAAGTCACGCAGTGGGTGTCGGCTGCATGGAAAGCCATCCTGGATAGCATTATCATCAGATCTTTCAAGAAGTGTTGCATAAGCAATGCTTTGGATGGATCCGAAGATGATAGTGACTGAGTGACGGATAATGATTCAGTAATGAGTGATGACGGTGAGTCAGACGAATAATAATTTATAAATATTATATAATATATTGTATAATATTATAAATAATAAATAAAATAATAAATTATTGTACTGTATTGTTCTTATGGCATATACAGCAGCTCTATCATTTTTCCAAAATCCAGCTCACAACCGCGAATCTAATCCGCACGCCATTCAAATCCATATATGATTTTTTAGCCCTCTGAAACTGTAAAAAGGGTGCGGATTAGATTCGAGAATATACGGTAGTACTAATATAGGGTCATTATTTATATGACAACCCTCTTTGGCCACTTCCCATCAGCTTACCTACCATATTAATGCACCCATGTCAACCAACTGCCCACATACATGGTGGATTAGCAGCATGAATTAACAAATGACAGTTTTCATATAAAATAAGGAGCCTGCACAACTCATAAATGTACATCTATTATTTCCAGTAATATACATTCCTATTACATAAACGTTGACAGACACAGCACCAAAATTCAGAAATGATGCCATTTCTGTAAAATGTAACATAACACAGTTCAATAAAAGTTCAGAAGTACACTTATATTGCCACATCAAATTTCACATGCTTATTGCCAAGTGTTCATTATTTACTGCTATGAAACTGAAATGTAAACAAATGAATATATGTGGCCACCACATTGCTGGATCTTAGATCCACTGCTGCTTAACTCTTTGGTACCAATGAGTCCACTACAGCCAACATGCAGTATGATGGTGCCCATTGAAGTTGTCAGCCAAGAACATGCAAAGTAATAGGTGGTCATTTAAATCCCACATTTTTGCAGAGTACTCTAGACACTTAATCCTGGTTCCAAATCGTTAACAATGTCCCAAGTGTGAAAAAGCACAAAATGAGATGGAAACCAGATCATGAACAGTGAGTAGACAATGAGGGCCCCCAGTTTCTAGACAATCAGATCATGAAGGTGGCAAGAATCTCATTCCTACACACTGCATCCCAAGAGATATCACAGGTGCTCATTTCTGTTACAGGCTAAGTCTACCCCAGGGACATAGTGCGTTCAGATGGATTAAGCCAATGAAAAATCCCAACAACCCCACTGGGAATCAAACCCATGACCTTCCAGCTTGTAGCACAGTGCCTCAACCAACTGCACCACCTCATACACCAGAGAATGAATAGTTGTTTTCAATATACCAGACAAGCAGTAGCAGAACTGTCTCAAGAAAATAAATAATTACCTCACAAATGTATCGTGGTATTTATTGACAACAGTGCGTAATTCATCCGGATTATTACTAGAGTAAGCTGTTGCCAGATCATGATATGGCTGACTTAATGGTTTGATAAACCGACCAACCACTTGTGATGTATACTTGGGAATGTTCAGGATCTGCAATCAAAACCGTTAGAAATATCTTAGGATTCCCTTCAAGCAGTCTGTAGCTAACCTTTTTCGCATTCTTGGGTGACAGTGCCACAGCGTGTTGGCTGATGCTGTCTTCTGTCTGTAGCATGCAAGAACAAAACATCCAGGCTGACACACATAATTATACTTCCAGCTCACAAGGCAATGGAGCCAGCCTTCAGTATTCTGACTTGCAAATGTGCAGCCAATATAGAGAGCTGGGATTTATAAATGTCACAATACAGAATCCAGCAACAGCTTTTATGCATTAGTCTGCATATGAAACATGAACTCAAGCTGAAGAGTAGGATGTGGACAAAAAGGAGAAGAAAATATAAAGGGGATGAGGGTAATGGACAATACAAGGAAGATGAGGGGGCAAAAGGAGAACCACATCTGTACCAATTTGGTTATGGTAAGTCAGGACACATGAGTCTAAATCTAGAGCAACTACTATAAACTGCATAACAATTATATGTCCAGTGGTACCAACAGTGCAGAAACATGGGTCATAAACAAATCAACTGAAAAAACACAATCTCTGAAAGGAAGACAGTAAGGACAATTTTCTGACCAGTGCTGGAATAGAGTCAAGGGTGAATAAGAACGAACACTGAAATTGAAAAATTATAGAACGTCATTATTGGCACCTTTATTAAACTCCCACACTTTAGATGAATGAGACATCTACGGTGGATAGATGATGCAAGAAACACCAAGAAAATAAGCCAAGTCAACTTACACCAAAAATGACCTAAGGGGAGACACAAGGCTAGATGAAAATACGATGCTGAGAATGACATAAGAAAGATGGGAACTGTTAACTGGAGACAAGTAGCGCAGAATAAGGATATATATGGAGGAGATCACCTAGGGGGCACTAATCCTTCTTGGATAGTGGAAGAGGAGGAGGAGGAAGAAAATTCATTACACATAGCTATGAACATGGCCTCACACAACTTATTTTTAAACTTACAAAGATAAAGATGTTCCCCCACACATTCTTAACCTCAGCATTAGATCAAGGTGAGTGGTCAATATGATGTCCTAGTTGCTTCACTGCCATAAACGGAGCCTGCGTTACCCACTGTGTAGGAGGCTGAGTGGGCCTCAGAGCGGGACTGGATGTTTTGTAGAAAAGAGAAATCTCTTGTCTCTACTGAGATCCAAACTTCAAATCTCCCAGTCCATAGTTTAAGTCATTGTGTCTGCGATATCCCAGCGTCACATTTGTAATCTTACATGTGTAAATAACCAATACATTCGCATGGGAGTTATTGCATTTGTTTCATAAAGTCAGGGATCCAAAACAGTTAAGAATGTGTGGAGCCACATCTCCACTAATCCATACACTTTTATTACATTTAGGGGCAAAACTACCTTCAATTTACCTTTGTGGAAAAGTAATTATACAACACCATTCCTGATAAAAAGCATTTCATTAAATGAGATAAATTGTATTCTCACACATTGGAAACTGGTGGCTGGTAGCGATCATGCACAGGATACAGTACTTGCACATATTAAATCTTTATGCTCTGTAAAATATTAAGTATTGTAGCCCTTAGAGGTTAACTTCCATGGCTTTACATCGCTATTACAACAATGAACTGCTAAATGGTTAAAATGACCTAAGCTTTTAAGAATAAATAGAAATGAAACAAAAAATTTAAACTCAGAATTTTTTAAGTTTAGTCACTTGCCTTGCCATGCAGAATCAGAGACACAAGAATATACTTCTTATACGCTTCCAGCATAATGTGGGACACGGCCAAAGCAGGCGTTGTGATGGCTACCTCAAAGAAGTAAAGAGCTCTGTCATAGTTCTTCAGTGCAGCATAGATCATCCCTCCATAATAGTAATACAAAAGGAAGTATTTGGTGTCAAACTGTCCACCCTGCAAAATGATGATAATTGATTTTTTCCGTAGTCACCCCATTACTCTGAAACCCTTGCAGATGGTAGACTGCGTTTCAAATGTGATGGCACACACGCACAAACCAGATTTCATCTTTCGGTGAAACAGACGAGTCCATTTAAATCAGCGGGGGCGTCAGTTAAGTCGACTACTGGCAGCCGAGTTGTGCGCATCAGCGGTAGTAATGCTGGATACACCATGTTGCGAGGTAGTGTGGCGAGTACTGGCTACCCACTACATTCACCAGTTTCCCCTTCACTTCCCCTCCCGTGCGTCACCATGTGCCATCACATTTCAACTGGACCCTACTTATGTGTAACCACGTGAGACTTACTGCTTATTTCAAGAAATGGTTCAGCATGCAACTGGAGACAATTTTCTTTTTGTTTATGGAAAAAGTGGTTGACAATAAGCATTTCTGCCCCATGTTTTATATTTCTTCCATTTATTAAACTGGAAAAGCACAGGTATATAAGTACGTGAAGAGTGTGTGTGTGTGTGTGTGTATGTGTGTGTGTGTGCATGCGCACATCAACTCTTGACACACATGACAAATTGTCACAAACCTAGTTCACACTTTATGACACAGGATGTTACCCAGTGCCTTACCTTTCAATTTTCTAGTATCAGTAACCAAAGCACAGCAGACACGCAAATCTGTGTAACAGAAATAGCATCCATCCAACCAACAATTGTCATTCACTATGGCAATAACAACTAAAAAAAATAAATCATATGTTAAAATCATCATATTCAATACCTCTTGACTGATGCTGGTGATGTCCGTGTTTAGGAATACAAGTGCCGGCTTGAAGCATTTAGCAAGGAGACAAAGCTGGCACATATCAGCATGAATTGATGTGAGCTGTGAATCGAACAGCTGAATCTTACGAATTGCTTGTCGTATCAAGTCAATACCTCTTAATGGCACCTTTAATTCAGCCAAGCTGCGTGTCAGCTGATGGCACAATTCTGCATCTGCCAAATAAACAAGTTAATTATGATTTTAGTTGGTTCAGTTCTTTTAACATCACATATTAATTACAGGACTTACAGCATAGTGCTTAAACATTAACTAATTCCCCAGAACTGGTCTTCCCTGAGAAACTGATAGCAATTCAACTAATCAAAAAATACCCAAATTTCCATAAAATGCCAGAAATGGATGGTAACCCACACTAGTTTAATCCAGTTCACATCTTCACGAATTAAATCACTACAATCCTGTTCACATTATCTTACCAGCTTTACCAACTCCCACCCTAGTTTTCCCTTCAGGCTTTTGTATCAGCCTTCACTCAACCATACCCTTGATGTCGGCATACACACTATAACATCTACCATCAGAAAATTGTGTCCAGCACCATACACATCCAAAAAGATTAAGAACAATGTAAAATTCATTCAGCAACAAAATGTGAGTTTATACACAGAGTCTACTTAATTCGGAAACGAGTCAGGCATGTTGGTGGCCGTAACTGGTCACTGTGCAGCACATGATGTCATTTGATATCACTGAAGTCATAGGGTGTGAAGTCTTGTGACAACACAGGACTAACAGAACTTAGTACTAAACAGCAGACATTATAATCAGTCGCTAGGCAACTTTGAGTGCGTTTGCTGATTCTATAATCTGGTTCCACATCTAGATAGACATTCTGTATAAGTCTTACTTTAAAATTAATTTGATATAATTTTAAATTTTAAGAAGATTTTAGTAACATATAAACATACACCAAATGTGTGTTGAATTTCAAAATTGGACATGAATGGCCCCTTATTCCTTTAAAATATGGTGGTAAGTACATGAACCACACTCTTCAAGATTGAAACCTCTGTACATGTTTCATATAACCCTCATTTTAACCAGTAACTATTTCCTTAATGTCAGGAAGTGCTTGCTATCATTCGGTGCAAAGTTTTTGTCTTCCAGGTTGCTATCCAAAAATTTAAAGATCAAGGTATAAAGAACTATAATTTTGCCTGTTGTTTTGTATGGGTGTCAAACTTGGTCGTTGACATTGCAGGAGGAAAGGAAGCTAAGGGTGTTTGAGAACATGGTGTTGAGGAAAATGTTTGGACCTAGGAGGGACGAGGTAATCGAGGAATGGAGGAAATTGCATAATGAGGAGCTAAATGATTTGTACTCCTCACCCAATATTGTGTGGGTGATAAAAATGAGAAGAATGAGATGGGCTGGGCATGTGGCGCATATGGGTAAGGAGATGGGGATGTATAGGGTCTTGGTGGGGAAACCGGAGGGAAAGAGACCACTGGGGAGACCTAGGCGTAGATGGGTGGATAATATTAGGATGGATCTCCAGGAGGTGGGATGTAGGTATATGGGCTGGATTGGGCTGGCCCAGGATAGAGACAGTTGGCAGACGCTTGTGAGTGCAGTAATGAACCTTCGGGTTCCGTGAAATGCAGGGAATTTCTTGACTAGCTGCAAACCAGTTAGCTATTCAAGAAGGACTCTGCACCATGGAGTAAGTAAGTAAGTTTTTCCTTAATCAGCATTAACTAATCCTCACAGCAGACATACACTGTTGAAAATAAGCTACAAAGTGAGATGAAACTCATGTTTTAAAAGTCTGAAACACACACTCTACATACATAATACAACACACTTCTGTCTTCCATCTATGTAGGGGTCTGAAGATGGAACACAAACTGGACCAAAAAATACAACCAATTATAAGAAATAAAAATATTTGTTGCAGGAAAACAAGCAGATTACCGGAGGTTTCAGATGAAATTACAAATTGTGAATCCCCTTACTTTTGTACTCTCCAATCTTTTGTGCTTCAATTTTTCTTTCAGCACCATATCTCATCATGCTCAATCTATGATAATTATACAAACAGCACTAAGCACTGTAAAACAACCACACATTACAAAACCACAACAAGAAAATTCCTCAAGAAGAGAAGTTCGCTTACATGTGTCTGGTGCAAAGCGAACTTGCTCTCCATTACAGCCAGTTATGAATTCTTGAGCCTGGGCAAAAAGAAGCTCATGGTGGTCAGGTGTCGCTGAAGGGGCCGGAAGAGTGAACTTAACACAAAGAACTGCGAGAACTCCTAGTGAATGCTGTTGTAAATCTAGTGTTTCTAGAACATTGTCTAAATGTTGACCATTTTTCATAAGCACCTCTGTTGATTTACCCAATAATTCACACAGCTCTCGAAAATTACCTGCAAAGTGAAGTATCCATACACCCAAGTATCTCTAAATTAAAAAAGAAGTATGAACATTGCACATAAGGGTAAACATATAAAATAAGGTATTCAGTGTCCTCTTTGAGGTATCCACATTATTCACTATGAAGCATGTCTTCTGGGAAGTGACAACAGGTAGACTGGTAGACAGACACAGATGTTTCAGAGCAAGCTGTTGCCTCCATCATCAGACAAACGATAGAGACAACACCAAGTTTTTCTGAAATGTTTGTACACATCTACTTGGTTACATACTGTCACATCTCAGATGTAATCTTAATAATACCATACATAACTACGATTATGTAATATCAGAGATATACGAACAAGCCTGAGAAATTGATGGAATAATTTTGGCAAGCAAAAACCAAGAGAAGAACCTGTGGCAGAGCCACTGTCCACCACAAATCATACAGACTGGCCTGGGATTAAGTCCAGGTCTCTGTGGTGACAAGTCAGACACTAGTGCCTGTGCCAAGGCACAGCTTGCTCATTTTGAAGGTATTCAGTCCTCACAGTATGACATAAAACCACAAACATGTCTGGATGATTTTAAAAAGTCCTAATTATCTAAACTAAGATAACTTATTTGCTTTATAAACTTTAATTATCTAGTAATGGGCGACTTAAATCCCCCAGTACTACAGAGTCAACATTCAGATTCTAACTTATGGTGAACAGTATAATATTTAATAAATGCAACAATTTACCAACTGGGTAACTAAGGTGAATTTAATATTTCTGGACACATGTGCTGTGATCAGGGAAAGAATCTTTGTACTATTCTTTACCCTTAGCCACTTAAAATTTCCAGCCATACTGTGCCATCACAGCACGATTTGTCTGGCAAAATTTGATACATATGAAGTTTTCAATGTATCTAATCCCCTAATTTTTCGAGAGACCAGGAATCTATACACCCAATAACAGTTTTTAGGCCTTAGGCAAATTCACCCCAACTAGTCTCTAATGTCATTGAATGTTTATGTATGCTTACTGGTTCTTACAAATCACGCTACTATCACACATATGAGATGGAACTAGAGAAAATACATTAGCAGTGTAGGTCGAAGGCAAATAATCTTTAAACCATGCCATATTCCACAACGAAATCAATTTTAACCACTCCACACAAACCTGAAACACATTTTATCTTACATCTGTATTCAAAAACGTTAAAATGCTTCCAACGCAAAACGTTATTGAAGGTCACAAATATACGCAAATCGTCAATAATATTAAGCACAAACAGATTAATAATATGCGGTAAATCGTTTCAACTAAATGTCCACTTATATCGAAGCTAAAAAATCTTTATACTCATGCAGGTATATTCAATAACATGGAAATGTAATCTCGTTTTAAAGCCAAAGTACATGATTCCAATCAATTACGTTCAGGTAATATAGTGGATGAGATAAAATCACTTATATTGGACATCACAGTTTGAGGTTAAGGTTGAAATAATCTGACCTTACATACACAATCTAACACAGTAATATTACCTTGGGCCGACAATGTACGAACGTTGTTTACGAACTGTTCTAAAGCTGATGCCATTATTTTACGTTTCAACGGAATAATACCATAATTCTTTATCTACAGTAATGGTTCCCTACATCATATACCGACATCCAAATATCAACCGCACTGTGCCTTCAGCGCTCTCAGTGACTTTACAGGATGGCCACGACAGTAGACAATAAGTTCCCACTATTTTCAAATTTTCCTACTTTCAAATTAAGGTAGGCCATGGAAGAGTCGCAACTGATTTCGATCATCGGCTGTAGGGGGCCGAACTCGTTGCTATAGCAACAAATTGTTGTTTACGCAATCTACGGGTGAATTTTTAAATCTTGTAATTTTTAATCTCGCAAGTACGGTGTTCAATGTATACAATTTGGGCTACGTTACTAACATCAAAATACTTGTGTTATTACTATCAAAAACCACTTATTGAAAGGCTTCACAACTGAATTTAGGGGATTTGTCATCCAGAATGTCACATATCACATACAGTGATCTTTGGACTGAAGCACAAAAAACCATAAATGAAGCATCTCAATTTGATACAATTCTCCACGCAGCTCCACATGAGAAAGATAAACAAGCAGCACAAACACTTGTCAGCGAATTATATGTAAAATACATAACAGCTGTTAACAAACTAGATCAGTGCTATGACCAGATTGTACACCCTCAGAAAAGACTTGTTATTCGTAAGTTACTAGATTCATGCATTGGAAGAGTACTGGAGCTCAAACATGAATTAGTAAACCTTGATTTTTCAGAATTTAGCTATTATGACGATGTTCTCATCAAGCTGAATCTCTTACCTATGGAAGTGGAGATCAAGGTACCAAATTATTACAGACGAGAAAGAGAAGAAGAACTCAAGAAAAGGAAAAGGACAATGGACAATATACTGAAAAAGTTGGGTTTCTATGAAGAAGAGGCCATAGAAGAACAAATGACTGAAGATGAAGCAATTCGCCTCATACAGATTCATGAACGTGCACGGCAGGTAACTTAACTGAGTGACACACTAATACATACATAAATTCCCTGGATACATGTGTCACAAAAGCAACAGGATGTGGAACAAGTCATATTTACACAAATAACACAAATTTTACAGTGTAAAATATTACAAACATTCTATAAAACAGTATCATCTTTCCACATAAAAATTCAAATACTGAGTAAAAGGAGTATATATTGAAGTATTTTCTTATTGCTACTTTAAATTTTGCCTTTTCATTCTTAAGGTTTGTCAGACTGCATGGTAAATTGCTGAAAATTTTCATGCCAGCACAGAATGTACTTTTTTGGAAACAAGATAGGTCTATGAAAATGATGCTTACTCCTTGTTTTAATACCGTCTATTGATGAATTTGTTTGAAAAATTTCTTTATTACTGGCAATTAAATTCATTAATGGAAGTATTGATTTGCATGGAACAGGTAGAATCTCTAATTGTTTAAACAGACTTGTACATGAAGTTCCTGGTTGTGCAGCAGTCATAATTTTCTTCTGTAAACTGAAAATCTTCCCACTGTTGGATTAGGTATCCCACAAAATTATTCCACATTTTATGAATGTGTGCATAGTAAACTGATTTGAGTGTGTATCTAATGTAGTGTAAAAGCATCTGGATTAGTAAAGAAAATCATACACTGCGAGAATACAGAATGTCCAGTTTAGAACCCATACACAGAATTTACATTAAGAGTCTGTATCATACAACTTACAGCATGTTAAAACAGAAACAATGTATGGCAAAAGTAAGGACTGACTTTGAATGCTCCTGTACAAACACATGTAAATTACCAAGACATTTGCTTTGTTCAATTACACACTATGTTACAGGGCCGATTACGTTCTCAGTTTATGAAGGAAATCCGCCTCATGAAAGAGAAGGTTAAGACTGCTGAGGAGTCTGAGCATAAGGCCTTTGATGAGTCACTAGCTGCACTTAGGATCCAGAAAACTTGGCGTGGATATAACATACGAACTAAGATGAAACGCCGCAAATTTGAAGAGATGCTACTTATTGGAATGTTACAACCAAACTTCACAGAAATAAAAGAACGCCGCAAAGCTGAAGAGGTCCATATATCTTTCACTGTGCATGAAAATAGCGGTTATTTACTTATTTCATGAAGCTATATCAACTGCAATAATGTGTGATGAGATACAGCCAAAAAAATAAAACACAAAAGTTCTGGGAATGACTTCTACTTCCCTTCACATAGTGTGAATACAAAGAAATACAAATTAATCAAAATACTACAAACAGATCCATTTCTGTATAGAATTTCCATAAGTACAAATCCCAAATTACTTTAACTATATAAGATACCATCTTTGCAGTTGTTGATGTTTAAAAATACGGTTCAAACACAATTAGTAGGTACATTTATGACACCTCACCATACAAAATATTACATTTTTAGCTCCAGCAGTTCATTTGTGTCACTATCAAATATAAAGTTTCATATGCCCAAGGTGAAGTACATAGCCAGCCACTGGTTAATAAACTGAGTCATGCATATATCTTCTAAGCACTAAATGCTCACCTACTGCAGTCCTTTTAGGTCCAGACAATTTCCTAAGCGTTTTGTTATAAACTATAATTCACACTTTTTAATTTTAATATATAGTTTATTGCTTGCTCCATTACAGTGGTAATACTACAAGCTATACATTTCTTTGATTGTTCTATATAACTAGTTCCAACAATCTTACAGTATTAATTGCAACTTATTACAAACTTTACATTCCTTTTGATTGTTGTATTTTGTCAGGTTTAACGTTTTATTTTTTTTTTTACAATCTCTTTGCAATTTTTCTGGTAGCTTAACATTTCTTTGGTTGTTATATTTAGCAAGGTTTAACAAACGTACATTTCTCTTTGGAACTATCCTATGAACTTTATTTTTGTTTGATTAGTGTATATAGTAAGAATTAACTATCTTACAGTTGTCTTTGTTGCTATACTATACTATACTATGAGCTTTCCATTCCTTTGATTGTTGTATATAGTAGGGGTTTAACAATCTCTCGGTTATCTTTACAGCTATGATACAATCTTTACATTCCTTTGATTGCTGCATTTGTTGATGCTTGACAATCTTTCTGTTCTCTCTACAACTATACTACTGGCTTTATGTTCCAGGTTTGTTGTATGCAGTTAGGTTAAACGATCTTATTGTTATCTTTACATCTGATTTGTTGTACCGTTATTTCGTCAAAAGGTATTTTGTTGGTAAATTGCATAAATTCTCTATAGTATTTCCTTAACAGGTCCATTTTACTTGTTGGCCAGTCGTTTGTCTTTACTACTGTCTGTTTTAAAATTGTCCTGTCTTAGTTTAGCAGTTCGCATTCAAATAGTAGGTGATCTATATTCTGATCTCTGGTGCCGCAGGGGCATGTCGGCGCTTCTATTATTTTGAAACGGTGTAAATATGAGTTTATTTTTCCATGGCCTGTGACCATGGTTGTGAAATTTTGTGTTAGATTTACTTTCATTTTTAGCCTTTCAGTTACGTCCGGGAAGAATTCTTTTGTAGATTGTGTCCATTCGCTTTGCCATTTCGCCACACTCTTATTTAAAAGTTCGCTTCACACCACACTTTTAGGGACTCTTGTGTAGCTTTCTTTGATGTTTTCGTTTGCGGCTGCCTCCTTTGCCAGAGTGTCTGCTAATTCGTTCCCTCTTATCCCTGCATGTGTTTTAACCCATTGAAGTTGTATTTCCCAGTTTGTTTTCGTCATCTCTTTCAGTTTCTTCCTTATTTCCTCTATAAGATATGTGTGGATATTGCTGTTCCACAGAGAGTCTAGTGTCATTTGGCTATCCGTGTATACCATAGCTACCTTTTCCCTTGTTTGCATGCTTTCAATGTACTTTAGGGCTGTCATTATGTGTCACTATCAAATATAAAGTTTCATATGCCCAAGGTGAAGTACATAGCCAGCCACTGGTTAATAAAATGAGTCATGCATATATGTTCTAAGCACTAAATGCTCACCTACTGCAGTCCTTTTAGGTCCAGACAATTTCCTAAGCGTTTTGTTATAAACTATAATTCACACTGTCTGAAAATAAGATACCATATATCACAACCATGCAAAAGGAATGGCTAATTATGTCTTATATGTATGTACATATCCTCCTTTAGAACTTTAGAAGGTCGATGATAATTTTCACCATTCCTGTGCACCCATATTCCCAGACAGCCCACTTCAACCGTGAAGAAGGAAGCAGGAATTTTCCATGAGAAGTCATTAATCACCTACAAGACTATATGATGTTATAATCTTGTGAACGTGGTAATGAACCTGCGAGTTCCATAAAATGCAGGGAATCTCTTGATTTGCTGGGAAACTGTTAGCTTCTCTGAAAGGACTTTACTCCATGCAGTTGGTTAGTTAAATTTATCAACAATGCTGTAACCATGTACATAACAAACACGGCCAGAAATAAGTTTACACAGTGTGCAATTCCATAGCTAAGCAACCTATACTAAATGTGATGGCACCCAGGGAATTTCATCACCAAGTGCTGAAGTAAAATCTTGTCAGCCAAAAATTTAGAGGTGAAGGCAAGGAGAATACAACTGTGATGCAATGACCGGTGACACACAATACAAACTGATATAAACATGGAACAGGAAAGCTTATCATATCTCAGTATTTGGGTAGAATATGTGGATAAGTGAGGGACAGGAGTAGAAATTAATCTGAACTGTCCTTATTAAAGTTTAAAATAAAGAACTCAAAATGTAGGCACTGGAAAACTCATTTTCTGGCCAAAACTCACACACTACATACACACATGTAATTGTTTTCAGGTGAAAGAACTGCGACGCAAACAGCAGATGGAGTACCAAGCTGAATATGAGCAAATGCTCATTGCAGAGAAGCAGCTCATCAAAACCTGGAGAGGAGGGCACATGAAGGAAGAGATTGGAGAAGAGGTGACAACCCCTTACAGAGTTCCCTATAATTATCATACTGTCAACCATTTCCTAAATATTTTTAAAGTGCATCCATGGATATAATTACAGGAGTCCATCTCCAAGCACCTGGTGTGATTTCATGAGACTCGCTTTAACATAAGCAAAAGAATAAGTCTTTTTCATAGATGTGCCTTCACACAAAGACTTGTAGATTGTAATAACAATGTGAAATGTCAAACATCTGAGCAAATTATAAAGTACTGATATTCATAACAGGCCTAAATGTTAAAACTACCAGTACTTTGATTTCATACACTACAAAAATAGTGAATCAAGTATTATTTTTCCCCAGTACATCGGAATATTAATATGGAATAGAAATTTTTAGTCTCCCATACAACATTTCAAAAAATCTAAGACACGTTTAATAAGATACACGGAAAAATCCATTTTTTGCCCGCGTCTTTGTTATGGATCAATATGAGTAAAAATCAGAATTTCCCAACAACTTTTGGTGAAATGTCTCAAGGTCAAGTTTAAACATTCTGACAGTTTAACACTGCTACTTGATCACACATGGACAAATGTGACTCCCACACAGGGTTGCTTTTTAAAATTTCTTAAAGAATGATAAGACAAAACCAATAAAAAATAAGACACTATCATGACACAAAATATGCCTTAATCTTGTAACCAACACTTTAAAATGACAGTAATTAAAAATCAGTCACTATTAACACATCAAATATGCCTCCAAAATCTGTTAAAATAATCAGTACTATTTAATGTGATATTTGAGATCTGTTTGTATCTGACACTCACTGAAAGAAGATGAACAGGACCAGAAATTGGCATGTAAGAAAAAGCGATCAGGTATAACAACTCTGTTGCATTCACAGTCTGAACTGTTCTAATGTGCTCGAGATGATATCACTGACCAGTGTTCTTACATGTCATTTAGGTGCGTGGCTGGATAACAAACTATTGGCATGAAACAGGGAAATTCCCTGATATACCTTCTGAAGAATCAGGAGGTTCAACACTGTTCTTCACAAAGCAGGCTGCAGAGAGTGAAATCAGCAAAACAACAACATCATCTTCCAGGTACAACTTTTAAAGCATATTTGAGAGAAAGACAAGAATGAATACTGTGTATTCCTCCCACTGCTAAATAACGTTCTGAATATATATTATTATAGTTAAAGCAAAAATAGGCTAAGAGTGTTTAGAAAAACAAAATGTCAAGTGAGCAGTCTGAACCCAGAATGATTAAATAAGAAGGAACTGTACAAAGTTACATAATGAAGAGTTTCATTACTCTGTTCTTTATCTGATCAGTACATTACAAATTATGCAATTTGAGGGACATGTAGCATACCTGACATATGAGAAACATACACAAAATTTTGATATAAAAACTCCACTGGAAAGACAAGTTAAGAGGCCTAGCATCAGAAGGAAAGAGAATATTAAAATGAATCCTGCAATGGGTGTCAGAGTGTGTCTGGATGAAAGTGTCTCCAGCCATCTTATCAATGTCATGTGGAAACTGCCTTCTTCCTCCTGATACCCATACCAAATACACTACACTGGGCAAAGACACATTGTTTTTATTCCTTACCCTCCGTTATGTGGGCTTGGTTTATAAGCCAAAAATGTATGAATGGAGGTGAAAGGATAAATGACAATGTTTGTGTGAACTACAGAGAATCAGTGGTAAGTGGAAACATTTCTGCTCTTTTATTGTAAAACATCTTTTAATATCTGTTCAGTTAATCATACAAACAGCAACTCCTAACTTCCTTGATTTCACTCCTAACAATACAAGGTGACCTGTATAAATTACCAAGCTTCTTATTATGTAAAAAACTTAAGTTGTACAGGGCCGGGATAGCTCAGTCAGTATAGCGACTTGCTATGGGCTGAACGGTCCGGGGATCGAATCATGGTGGGGGCGAGATTTTCCGCACCCGTCCAGACCGGCCCTGGGGCCCACCTGGCCTCCTGTACAATGGGAACTGGGTCTCTCCTGGGGGTAAAGTGGCCGCGGTGTGGCGTTGACCACCCACCCCCATCTAACGCCAAGGTTAAAGAAAGAGTTGAGCTATACCTCCACTTCCCGTCTGGGCCTTCATGGCCTGCTCTAGGGTGACCTTTACCTTAAGTTGTATATTTATGGCATCTGCGTTGGATTTAAATATTATCCTCAGTGCCATCTTCAAATATTTATAATTTATGTTTCTCCCACACAGAGATTATATTCATAACTACACAAAATTGAATATTTGTTTTATACATATTTATGCTTAGTGTTTTCAAAAGCTCATGGCTTAAAGTTCTTTCATTAAACAATAATAAGCATTTTCAGAGTGCATTTGTCTCATACATACATTCAAGAAGAACCTCATTTCTATATGTCTAAAGAAAAGGCTCATTTCCAAATGTTGATTTTGTCTTAAAATATTAAAATAAAATAAAAAAAGATCCAAATAGCCTCTTTCCCTTAGTTTTAGTGTAATGCATATATTGATTTAGAGACATGATCGTATTTAGTTAATATACTTGCTAATGGATCAACTTCCTTGCTACTGTGTATGAGATATTTTATGTTATTAACCTGTATTACAGGGAGGGCAAAGGAAAAAAAGAAAAAGGAAAGAAAGACAAAGACGAAGTAAAGAAGAAGAAAGACGAAGAAGAAGAAGACCCAGGCTTCAAGATGCAACCATCCAACTTTTTGGGAGACTTGCAGAACGCCAATACAGAATATGAAGAATTTTGGTGCAATCGAGACGAGTCTCAAAACCCATGGCAGCATGCTGACGTTGAGATGATACGAGATCAGAAGATGGTTGAAGTGGAAGTCGAACTGCGAAGGTAGTGTTTCAACAGAATGCGGTCTTTCTTCATTAGATCTCATCTGTAACTTGCGGATGCAAAGACAAGGCAGTGTCTTTGTACGAGGGTCATTCCAAAATCAACCTCCGATTGGTTGGTAAAAATAAACGCGTTGTCATAGCGTCAAAGCGCATGCTCAGTAGTAACAAGTGACTTCTGTTCTTGCTGTACGCATACCCTCAAACATTTTCACTATGTAGTGTAGGAGTAAATAGTAATAAAACATGGACACTACCATCACCGCTCCTGCTAGCTGTCAGGTACGTATTCTGGGACCGTAAGGGAATTTTGTTGACAGAATTCATGGCACCAGGGACCACAATAATGTCAAAGGTTTATTGTGAAATGCTGCACAAGCTTCAGAGGTCGATTCAAAACAAACAGCGGGGGATGCTCACTAAAGGCGTCATTCTCCTGCACGACAATGCACGGCCCCACACTGCGGCTCGCACAAATTCTTTAATCAAGCTCTTCAACTGGGAGATTTTCAACCACCCTCCTTACAGTCCTGACCTGGCGCCAAGTGATTACCACCTCTTCTCCAAGATGAAGGTCTGGTCGGCTACCCAACGTTTCCACACCAACAAAGAGCTCATGGACGGCGTCAAATCCTGGCTGCATAACTTGGCGGCGCCGTTCTATGACGAGGGACTGCAAAAGCTAGTGCCACGGTACAAGTGCCTAAATGTGGATGGCAACTATGTGGAAAAGTAATGCAGATATGTATGTAACTGTTCCATATAATCAAGTTTTGTTTTATATTTTTTTTACCAGCCAATCGGAGGTTGATTTTGGAATGACCCTCGTATCTGTAACTCATTCCATGGTACAGAAACTTCCATGACCAGGCAACTATGTTCAGAGAGATCACCATTGGGCCCTATTCTAAGCCAGTTCAGTCCATTCCACAAATTTACATTCTAATGTGCTAATATCCTTGCAGTTTAATCTCAAGTATTTCAAATGCTATCTTCCTTTGTGACTTTGGCAGCAGAACTTCTGTATGCCTTCTTCATTTCCCCATGTTCATTGGCGAGGCCTCAATTCTACCAAAACAATCAATACGCAGCTGCACATTCAGTGGCCCACAGCTTCAAAGTGTTCTGTGGTTTTCCACTTGAGGGCCCAATATATAAGTAGGGGAAAAATGGGAAAATGTGAAGCTGGTTCTTAGAAAAACTTGGCAAAATGGGTTGCATTTACCTAGCTACAAGATTACATGGTGGGATTTTGTGCATACAGTAATAAACCTTCAAGATCCATAAAAGCAGAGAACCTGTTGTTAAGCTGCATAATTATAAATCTTCTATAGTAGACCATGCATTAAGAATTAGTTTCCTAATCAATTAGTTGATCACATCCACTGTTGGTACACAATATTTTGAGAGTCCCCAGTTGATTGGTTATCAAATATTTGTATTTTAGACCCTAGTAACAACAATCTGCAACAAATACAGCAGGTTTTGAACATTAGGCACATACGCTAACTACTGGACCAACCTAGCGTTTTGAAGGCTGCTGTGTTTAAACCCTACTGTTCCCACTGAAGTATGAGATAAATGAACACAGAAAAAAGTCTGCACAATAACAATCATTCACTTACAGTTGAAGCAGAGCCAACTATCAAGGCTTGTATGTCAAATAAATCTCTGACAATGGCCACTGTCAAAAGAACTGTAATGAAATGTCCCATTAACTGTCAAAAACCTCTAGAGAATCATCAATTAATTTATTTCTACAGGGAAGTGGACCAATTACTGCGAGGAGAACTGGAGATATTACAGGCTGCTTTGGCACGTGATCTTGCAAGTAAAGGTAAGAAAATGCGCAAAGCCAGCAAGAAGAAAGGACGTACTGGAAAGAAGAGTAAGAAGAAGAAAGAGAAGGATCTGACACCTGATCGAACACTAGAGTCCCTGTTTGAAGAACTGGTTACTAACGGTATCATCCGCAAGTATCCAGAAGTACAGCTATCAGAGTTCCGAGGGGAGCGCTCATATGCTGCACATGATCTCCGAAAGCAAGGCAAGGACCCACTCCCCTCACTTGGAGACATACGTCAGGTCACACTGGAATACTGCATCCTGCCACTGGGATCTAAAACAATTCACCAGACAGCACCACTTGTCAAGTCAGTGTTGCTGGCAGGCCCACGTGGCAGTGGGAAAGACATGTTGGTGCACGCAGTGTGCACAGAGACGGGCTCAGTTCTGTTTGACCTCTCACCTGCCAACATTGTTGGCAAGTATCCTGGAAAATCAGGACTCATTATGCTGGTGAGTTACCCTATTGGAAACTTGTGCACTAAGATTCTTCTCACAGTAATCCATACAGTATCCCCAAATTAAAGGCCTTGGGCTGATTGTATATCATATTTACTGTTTGTTGAGGGAGGGTTCAGAGTGAAGGGTATTACTGTTGAAAATAAAATAATAATTATATTATGTACCTTTTTGGTGATAAAATCTAAGTCACATTCAGTTTTATGAAGAAACTGAAAATTTATTTCAGTCTGACAGAGTTGTAGTTCATAATTCTTTGGTAACAGATATCATATTATTTATTTCTGTTGTAATATAACAACTCTTTGTAAATTTCTAACAGATTATGAGGCATCACACCATATATGATGGAATTTTTCACAGTACTTAATTTGCAGTGACAAATAATTCCAGTACTTAAGTCATACTTAAATAATTTCAGTTTGTTCATGCATTTGTTTGAATAAATGTACCTAAATACATGATCAAATTTTTATACATTGCACTTCGTATATATAGTAATATCAACAAATAATTTACTTGAACCACTTTAAAGGTTTCTTTACACGGGATGCTGTTCTACAAAACAGAGAGTTTTAGTCTAAAACTTGTGCACTTCATGTCTGAAACTTTATTAGCATAGTTTCTGAACATGCTTTACACTTACTCCTGAAGACAGTATCTTTCATCTAACACCTTCAAATGTGAACAGGTACACCTAGTAAACAAAGTATCCCGCTTGCTCCAGCCATCAGTAATCTATATAGATGGTGGTGAGAAACCATTTTTGAAGAAGGTTCCAAAAACAGACAAGACAGATCCTAAACGTCTAAAGAAAGACCTTCCCAAAATAGTAAAGAGCATCAGCCAAGATGACCAGGTAGGACATAAGAATCACATATTTCACATATGCTTGCTTTCACTTGTGGGCATCAAACATCATATAGACTTTATATGTCAGGCAGATATTTTTATGACAATTAAATAAGAAATAAGAGTAAATAAATGAAAATTTAAGCATCTTGATTATTAAGTATAGATTAATTAGGTGATAACGACCTTGATTTGTGTGACACCTCATCTATAGTGTTGTACAGTCAGTGGTACCAACTAATTCCCCATTAGGCACATGTTTTTCTGCCTTGTTTAGTACAACATTTGTAGGAGCATCTACCTCGGACATAACAACATTGCCAGTCATCTTTTCCAATATAATTTTCCAAGAAGCAGGCAAATCTGAGAATTCTACCATCTCCTCTTCCTTGCAAGGGTAAGCTGTCTAAGCATTTCAGTAAATTCCAGATCTGCAAAATGACAATACTAATAGTAATTCACTTTGTGCGTTAAGTTGCCATCTATGTTTCTACTCCTGCAGTTACTAGGAGACTGGTAGAGGGATAGCATGGCTACACCCACTTTTACCAAACATTTTGCTTACAGCAACATTCATTGTTAACAACACAATTTATTCAGTCCCTTCGATGATGTTATAACAGAGTTCAACTGTATTTGAAGATTCTATTGTTACTGTGCATCCCATATGGTCCATACCATGAGGCATAGAGGTGGAGCAGAGGTACAGCTCCACTCATTCTTAACTTTGTCACTAGATGGAGGTGAGTGGTCAGCTTCACATCCTGGCCTCTCTGCCACCATTAAAGATGGTACCCCTGAATAGGAGGCTGGGTTGGCCCCAGAGATGGTCGGAACAGTTTTAGAGAAGAAAACAATCTCTTCCCCTAGCTGGGACTCTAAGCCCAGACAGTCCACTCCTTAGTAAATTGTCCAGATAATCAAAGTTTACACTAAATCCTAAATGAAAAGTCCAGAGGCAGACAATCACTTAATTAGCAGACAAAAAGGGAAACTGACTAATACAGAACTTGCCAAAATATGCATAGACCAACTAATTAATAATAATAATATTTATTTAACTGCGATTGGGTTTTCACCCGGTGGCAGTCGTTTTTAACACATATACAAGAACTTGAAGCTGTACTACTAAATTTACATCGGGAGGGATACATGAGAAGC
>Ga0131853_10006345_pt1 | contig 21327 bp, 7 predicted proteins | sample TergutLab28metaG_FD_92764 | JGI IMG/M metagenome (GOLD analysis project Ga0131853, IMG submission 92764) | Labiotermes labralis P1 segment gut microbial communities from Petit-Saut dam, French Guiana - Lab288 P1 (version 2) (version 2) | ecosystem: Host-associated > Arthropoda: Insects >... | reverse complement strand
GAAGGTGGCAGTTGTACTGTTTGCCAGGGTGGGTAGGTCAGCAGTGTAGATCAGGTATAGGAGGGGGCCAAGTACACTGCCCTGCGGAACTCCAGCGAGGATTTGCCTGAGGGACGAGTAAGCTTCCCTGTATTTTGTCCTAAAATATCTATTCGTTAGGTAAGATTGTAAGATTCTGTACATATTGTCAGGGAGGAATGTGCTGAGTTTATAGAGCAGTCCTTCATGCCACACTTTGTCAAAGGCCTGACTGATAAGTCACGTCTGTTGCTTTTTTCTTCCTTCGTTTTTAATCTCTAATTACCGTAGCAAAACACGACATTTTATAAAATTTCGCATAATTTCATATTTCCTAGTTATTATTTTATGGAAGTGTCTGTGAACTATCCAATTTTACTTCTCAGCATGCAGTCCTGAGCAGTTTTCATTTGTCTTTGCGTTTGCTTCTTCAAAATTCTGTGTTGAGGTTATTAATTGTAGGCTTAGTTTAGGCCTATTTGTGGGTAAGGACTTGCTTCTCCATTACATGGAAACAGCAGTTTACTTCCAAACAATGGTAAGCCCTACCAGACGACGCGGCCTAATAACCTACAGCATGAAAATTAAAATCTGTACTCTTGTGAAAACCTCTAATTGTAAATGCCTGTATTAATCCTGTAATATTTATTTGCTTTTCCTTCGAAACAGTTCGTGTTTATACGAAGAATAATAATCATCCATAGGCAAAGTTAACATTTTCCATGAACAGTTGCAATGATTTTCATAAGTTCAACAAATAGCAGGGTTGGTGAATTTAGACATAAACAGTGGCGCCGTTTGGTTTAACAAAATGTGCAGAACAAACCGTCTGACACCCAACTACATCACAATCGCCATTATCGGTCACAACAAACAGTGTCATAAATGTACAGAAGATGGACACAAACAGACTACCAAAACAAGCACTACAATATAAACCAAAAGGACGAAGGAACATAGGAAGACCGAGGAAGAGATGGAGAGACAAAATTCATCTTGAGGATCAAGGAACAGGGAACACGCCTAACCCTTCAGGAACGTGATGATGATATTTTAAAGCTTAATATTTTATACTTGTGCTTTGGTTTTTGAAGTCTTAGTAATATATCTTTTGTATAACACCTCCCCGAAGACGGTCACAATTGTAGACGAAACATGTACTTAGGGGAGGTTTACTGTTTTTATAATACATATTCTTACCTGCTCATATGAATTTGTTGGTTTCGTCTTCACATTAAAGCATTTTTAACTTTCACTTAAGAGAGACGTTATTTCTATTTTTGTCCTTTACATGGAAGGCCGTTGCGATCCGTGTAAACATCAAAAGGTAATAAGTGATACGAATTTATGTGCTGCTATGCTGGACGACAGGCAGTCGGCACTGAAGGAAGGCACAATAGATAACGCCAGAAGTCATTTCTATAACGACACGTTATATTACTTGGCTAGGATTCGACCTACATTTTATTGTTGCACGAAATAATTAGTATCTACAGACAGGAACATTTTGTTGAAAGAGAGACATTTTTATAGTCCGGTAGATGTTCTGCAAGACGAGCATGTTGATCCCAGTAGAGCGCTGTGAGAATTGTTGAGTAAAAGGGAACTCGCCCACGGCCAGGGAACTCCCACACGAACCTAATGAGAACAGACGAAGTAAACATTTCACAACGAACCGCGGGTTTTGGTATTTAAACTTATGGGTTGTTTTATTCATTAACGAACTTCAATGTCCCTGGCGGCTACAATGAATGAAATTTTTGAGTTAATGTGAGTGTTACTTTAGTAAAACAGTAATTTGTTGTGTGCTATTGAAGTTAAACCATATCAGGGTTACAAAACTTCTCGCAAACATGTAAAGTCGTTTCGTTCTGATAGCTGCATAGTGTGTATTTACGTTCACCTCTCCCGCAGAACGACTTTCTCTCCCACTTTGGCTTGTACGACACATTTAAAATAACAATCACTATTTTCGGGATAAGAACCAACAATACGAACGTTTTTCTGTCTTCATTTATTTCAATAATCACCCCTACATATTTCGAACAGTTCCACTCTGAACTCAATTCTGATGGTGCTAGCAGCTAGACAGCGTAGATGCATGATAAACACCATATGCTGCATATACAGTAAACTGCCTCCTGATGATGAAAATTTAATCTATTCGAAACATGGAGAGGGTGATTATTGAAATAAATTCAGAGAGAAAACTGTGCATCTTGTTGGTCCTTATTACGCAAATATATCACGATGCACGGTCCACAGAATATTAAAAAATCACTATATTTCAGACGTCAAGTTTAGATCTTGATGTTTAGAGCCTAACACGTCATGTCTGCTAATCGATGACAAGAAAATTATTGTCCAAATTGTGATTTATTCAGCCTCCTGAGAGACACACAAAACACTCCAATAAATATAAGGTCATTTCTGTCCACAATTTTGGTGGGAGAAAGTCTTTTGAGTAGTGATTTAAAATGTAGCCAAACATGCCGGATCCTGCTACATTTTAGATTCGTCAGATATTAATTGCAAATATACACATCAGTCCTTCGGTAACCGTTAACAAATATCGACGGTTTTGAGTGTGTATCCTATTTCGCAAACAGCAATATTTGAATACAATGAATTATATCTTTATCAAAACACAATTTACTGTATATGGTCCTATTCATATAGTCCATATGTTTCGATTAGGTACGTCATCATCAGCAAGGTTCACTTTTTATCGGCATGTGATATGTTGTTACGTGGATTATGACGGCTGGTCTTTTATGGGCGTGTGGAAATTTAGTGATAAAGCTACTCTATAATGGTACTTATATTTCTGGGCCTTAGGCTTACTATCTCTGATGGATTCCGAAAAAAGCAGACGAACTTGACATTGTTACACATGTTTGCAAAGGAACTGGGCATTTACTAGGTTGAAGAAATCCAACAAGATTCAACAGTATGCAGATATTTATTTACTGCTAAATTACTCTACATATTTCGGGCGTCCATCGCGCCTATCATCAGGAGTACATAAAACTGTAGTTACAGCCTCTGGTACAGATCAAACTATCTGGGGAGCAAGCTTCCTCAGATGTGACCAAATAAGGAATTGTTTGGGACGTACGGTAAGTAGTAAGCAGCTATACTCGACTTGTGTGGGTTGTATACAGTGGGGAGTTAAAAGGTGAAGTGGGTACGAGACCTCACATGTGCTGTGCAGAATGGGTGGTGTGGGTACATGGGTTTTGCTATTTTTGCTACTATAGGTTAATATATTTTTGCTATTCTAGTTTAATATAGGTTTTGCTATTCTAGGTTTATATAACCTAGAATAGTGTGGGTACATGGGTTCTGCTATTTTTGCTATTCTAGGTTAATATAGGTTTTGCTATTCTAGGTTAATATAACCTAGAATAGCAAAAATAGCAGAACTCATGTACCCACACCACCCATCCTACAAAACACATGCGAGACCTCGTACACACTTCACCTCTTACCTCCCCATTGTATACAACCCACACAAGTCGAGTAAACCTGCTTACCAAGTTTTTTTCATTTATCAACCTGAAGATGGCCAATGAAAAGGGCCGAAACATGTAGTTCTTTATGTAATAAATTATATACATATTTCTACCATCGTATAGTTTTGTTAGACAAGTATATAAACTCCAATCTAGTTTACATGTGGTGGATTAACCTCCAGACGGCTGACGACTATATAGACTGCACTGTGAAGTACTGCTACCGCTATTCTTGCTCTTACCACCCTGAAGATGGCCTCACGACTGGCCGCAACGTGTCAGTACTCACTATGAAATAAAGTTATGGTTGAACCCGGTTATAACGAAATCGGCTTATGCGACACATCTCCTATAACAACAGATATTCTGTGCTACCAATTAATTCCTTGCTGTTAACCGTAATATCATATTCCTCGGTTATAACAACGTTCCTTCGTAAGGACACAATATATTCGGTCCCTTTTGAGACGTTAAAACCGAGATCGACTGTACATTTATCACACCAAAGGGTATTTATTGGTCTTTTGAATGAATTTTATGCAGTATTTTGTGAGTTTTAACAGCGACCACGGTTGCCAAAACCCCAGTTTCTCATTAAGTCTTGGTCTTGATAAGCATGATGATTTGAGAAAAGTGACCCTCGCTTTTGGCGAGAGATGGCTCTAACCTTAAACAAGACAGCAAGTGAGGGAAGAAACACAACGTAATTGGATTGAAACTAAATACTGTGGTAGATGTGGCCTTTAAGATGTGTTGTATCGCCCTAAGTTAACAAAGAAGAAGAATTTAAGAGGAAACTGTGTTTAGAGCACTCTTACCACCGTCCTTCTCAGAATGTTTTGTCTTCCCTCCTGCTCTTTAAACACACAAAGATTAGTTTCTACAGAACTACGAGTACAATTTTACTTCTTGTTTTACACGGGTTTGTAACTTGATTTCTCATATTTTGGGGAAAAATAGGTTGAGGGTTTTCAAGAATAAGGTGCTGAAGAAGATATTGGTGATTAAGAGGTACGAAGCACAACGCGGCCAAAAAAACTGCATAACGGAGAGTTTCGTGACATACACTCCCCGCGAAATATTATTCGGGTGATCAAGTCAAGTAGGATAAAATTTATGTGGAATGTGACACGCTTGGAGGAAAACGAAAACTCGCAGAGGAGAATACCTGAAGCAATGAAAGGGTTTGGAAAGTTCGAAAGTAGGTGGAAGGAAAGAACTGAAGGGTACAGGATGGAAATGTCTGGACTAGATGATCTGGCTTGGGACTGGGACAAGCGGCGGACTCTTGCATGTCGTAACTGAGTTTTAGGTTTTTTAAAAGTTGGGGAATGTTTTTCCTTGCTGACGAATGATAAGCTTCTGAAAGACTCTCTGCCTAGATTTAAGTATTATCAGGCCCGGCTCACTCATGTCTTCCCCACAAAGTTCTGTTTAGGCATGACTGTGTACCAAAGTATTAAACTTAATCTGAATAACAGTTGCGAGTCGGGGTAGCTCAGTCGACACAGTGACTGGGCTACGAGCTGGAGACACATGAATCGTTTTTCGGTTACCGACAGGGGCCAGAGAGAGCCGAACTGGGAATTTTGGCACATCGAGACCAGTTTTGAGACCCACACAGCCTAATTTCAGTGAGTGCATAAAGTATTTACCCGGAGTTAAATCTGCCGGAGTGTGAAGTTGATTCCCCATCACGCATCTGGTGTCGAGATTATAAATTAGTAGACTTTAGGCTACCTCCATTGACCCGTATGTTTTCGTGTCGTGGAGAGGGACATATTTAACTTTATTTACATAATTATAATTTAATCATATATTGTCTCTCAAAATCCCTTTGCAGGTTAGTAACCTCATACCATTGTAGCTCATGAACTGATATTACCTTTGATGATTTTCGAAGATATACAAATTGTGTCTAAAAAGGTAAAATTTATAACATTCTTAACGGTATATTGCTGTTCACCATTTGCAAATATGAGTGCCGTTATCGTCTGGTTGTTTTTGTACTCATATTTTCAAATGGTGAACAGCAATACACCGTTAAGAATGTTACATATATTAACTTTTTAGACACAATTTGTATAATACATTTTACGAGACAAATGATCCAATTTTATGTATTCCACTCTTGTAAACACAATTTGCACGTCACGCCCTTAGAGACAAACGATTTAATTTGATGTATTCCATGGATGTAAACACGATGGAATCCCAAAGTGTGCATAGCATCTTGTAACACAATTGATAAAAAAGGCCTGAGGATGACTAATCTATAGTCGAAACACGTAGCATTATAATTACCTTGAATAATAAAGTGATTGTGCTGACGTACACTGTTTAATATTATATTACTTTACAAGCTCATCGTGATGCTTCCATTCAAATTTTCGAAGATGGTACGTACTGGAATGGCTTAGGAACTCTCATGCATTTATATGTTGAGGCAAGACAAAATAAATTAATATTCCTGTCTTCTTGAATGTGGCGCCATTTATTCTGGTATGTGGGTAACAAGAGATCATGGTAACTAAGGCACTCACTATGGAGTGTATGAAGTATGCTGTACTTCTACCCTGAAGTTGGGGGAAACAAATTCACTCGAAACGTTGGTCCCTATGTACGACTACAAGACAGCTCAACCCAGAATACCGACAATAATATCAGTGTTGTCGTCCTATGCAACATTTAACTTTGTGTATTTTTAGATAGTTCTTACGCTATATGTTATGGTAAACGATATCATACCAGGCGCGGCACTGTACGCAAAAAAAATCGATATTTCATTGTGTTTGCTCTAAGATTAAATGAATGTCTAAGAACCGAATCTTTAAAATTTCTTGTTAAAGGTTTGTTACGTAAAATTATTAATATTACGTAAAATGTCCTACCACAAAAATTTATAGAATTAAAAAAAAAATGTGTACTTTGCAAATAGTTTGGACGAGAATTCGAAACACTCAAGCTTGTTTCAAATGACCTCACTTGTTTACGAGTCCTTTGCGCGAAGTATACAATGTAACCTATTTTGAATTCGTCTTATCTGTCGTCCGTTTGTCTGTCTGTCTGTAGGCTTCGTGGAACAACTTCAAGTATTTACATAAAAAATTTAAGAGTATTTTAATTTTCCTTCCGTTGAAGTAATGTACATTTTGTGAGTCTCAAAAGAATGTAATATGTTTTATAAAAGAAGCAGATAGTCTTTTAAAACAGCGGTAAATAGAAGGATGTCTTTGTAAGGTCTACAGGCTATTTGTGAAGCTTAGAATGTTTGAAGAAATAAACCTGTAATTCCACATCTGTAATGTCATTGCCTTACTAATAATAGAATTTTAACTGCAATAAATAAGTACATTAAACAGTGAAGTATGAAATATGCTCTTCTAAACTCGTAAAGCATTTTGCTACGTAGTATAAACATGTCCACCGTTCTTCCTGCTAAATAACATAACAACACCCTTTATGGTCTCCTTCGTATTAATAGCTCCTTTCATTTACGAAAGTATCAACTCATCGTAAGGTGAAAAATAATGCTGCGTTTAACACGTGTCGATTAATTACAGGAAATATCAGCAACAACAGTCCAGGAAACTCTCCCTGTATCTATCAGTTTCGCTGTTGATTCCAAGTGACTGTGGACAAGCGTTGGCTTTGTGTACATAGGAACAGCCAGGGAGCTCCTACTTGTCAACTGTTTCAAAGGAAGAACAACATTTACTGATAGAGCAGGACGTATACTGTCTCGCTCTACTTTGCTTACCGTCTGTCGGAATCTCTGCTAGTTGACGTCATGACTGAAAATCTCTGTACCTTCCAAAGTAGAAGTAAAACAGGTATAATCAAATTTGCTGGCTTATCACACTGGAAAAATCGTGCTAAAAATTTTAATTATTTATCACATCCTGAAAAATGTCTAAACCGATTACTCTAAAAATGAAAATTGGTTACTAACTCGAATATATTGGTTTTAAGCAAAGAACGGTAGAGCGTAAAGTCAAGAGGCTTACACTTGCTTCTCGTAAAATGAGAAGAGTGAAGAGGCCTAGGCGACAAACAAGAAAACTGCCACTGATACTGTGCCATTAGGGGTCTTTGTCTAGCATCTAAGTTGACGGTAGTGAAAACGATAAATTACTTACTTACTCCATGATGCAGAGTCCTTCTTGAGAAGCTAACTGGTTTGCAGCTAGTCAAGAAATGCCCCGCATTTCACGGAACCCGAAGGTTCATTACCGCACTCACAAGCGTCCGCCACCTGTCCCTATCCTGGGCCAGCCCAATCCAGTCCACATGCCCACATCCCACCTTCTGGAGATCCGTCCTCATATTATCCACCCATCTACACCTAGGTCTCCCCAGTGGTCTCTTTCCCTTCGGTTTCCCCGCCAAGACCCTATACACCCCTCTCTCCTCACCCATACGCGCCACGTGCCCAGCCCATCTCATTCTTCTCGATTTTATCACCCGCACAATATTGGGTGAGGAGTACAAATCATTTAGCTGCTCCTCTTTATGCAGTCTCCTCCATTCCCCCGTTACCTCGTCCCTCCTAGGTCCAAATATTCTCCTCAACACCATGCTCTCAAACACCCTCACCTTCCTTTCCTACCGCAATGTCAGCGACCAAGTTTCACACCCATACAAAACAGGCAAAATTATAGTTCTATATATCTTAATCTTTAAATTTTTGGATAGCAACCTGGAAGACAAAAGATTCTGCATCGAATGATAGCAAGCATTTCCTGACATCAATCTGCTCTTAATTCCTTCCGCAATAGAATTTTGATTTGTTAAATTTGTTCCCAAATATTTAAACTCTTCCACCCTCTCGAATGTACTATTATCAATCCTCACACTGTTAATTCGTCCTGCATTCTGATCTCGAGACATGACCATGTACTTAGTTTTATCAGCACTTACTTCCAGTCCAGTCTCCCTAGTAGCAGCTTCTAAAGCTTCTGCATTTTCCTGTAGATTATGTATGCTTCCTGCCAGTATATTAACATCATCGGCATAAGCCAGCAGCTGATGTGTACCATTTAGTTTCAAGCCATCCTGGTTTACCTGAACCCTCCTAATGGCGTATTCTAGAGCAAAGTTAAAAAGAATTGGTGACAGAACGTCTCAAATTACTTGATATAAATTTACCTAAAGTGAATGACATTCAATTTTAAGAACCCTGCCATTAGTTTCATTAGCCGCCGCACTCGCTAGCGCTTGTTTCTTATGTAGACTTTTGCACGGTTTTTTTTACCGATGATATCCTGAAGGTAATGACTGCATCAGAAACTTAGTTAATTCAAACGTAGTAATTTAGATTTCCATGTGACTAACATAAGTCGGAAGCTCGTGCTGTGTTAAAATGATCCTTAAATATGGGGTTTGGAAGGATACATCAAATTAAGCTGTTTCAAAATGGAAACATGTGATGGCCTAATTTTAAGGCAGCAATGCAGCTCGGCTGGACAGAAGACTGGAAACTTTTTGAACACCAGAATTCTGTTTCCTAAACTCTGCCAGACATTTCAGTTTTATAAGGATAACCTTACGTCCCAAAAGAATGCAGTGATTCTACATGCTCAAGTAGGCTACGATCGTTAAAATTTTCAGTTACAACTCTTGATTATTCTAGGAGTTCTTTCGACAATAATTAATGTTTATTTTCTCAGATTATCAAACTATTTCATATATCGGCCTCCAAAGAATATTTCTAACGTGTCTTTCATTTTTATTTTATTACTCATCCCATGACTTTAAAACTTCAAATCTGTCTCCGGCCACCTGTCCTCACACACAGTAATTTCTTCGTTTACTGCTCTATGTAATAATAAATCCCTCTATTATATCTAATGTTTATTGCACTGTGCATACAACTAGATGCCACTTAGTATTTTATTATACTTCTTATAGACTCAGAATGTTTCGGGCACTACTATGCCCATCATCAGGAGCTCACGACTGTAATGTTGATTACCACATTAGTCGTTTCGTTCTTGGTTTGCAAACCAAGAACGCATTGACCAGTGAAGTAATCAACATTACAGTCGTGAGCTCCTGATGATGGGCATAGTATTGCCCGAAACATGTTGAGCCTATAAGAAGTACAATAAAATACTAAGTGGCATCTAGTTGGTTTTTTAGTCTTCGGTCATCCACTATTTAACAATTAAACTGTAGAGTATCGTTAAATAACAGACAGAAGATTTCGACTGAATTTGCAAATCGAGTTTCAGCCAATTTTGCGTTAGAATGCGAGTAAAACTGCCAATGGGCTTTAAATGAGTGCCCTACTGTAAAGGGTTAATAGCAGTTTAATCGTAGTCTAATTACCTGTTGCAAATAATTATGTTCGTAAGTCCGTATTCGCAGTTGACTCTTTATTGCTCAGTGCTCAAAGGTGTCTGAAAACCGATAATGACTGTGTAAGCCCATGTATCCTGTTTTATCACTGTCATTACTGACATTTCGGCACCCAGACGATCGAGAAAGCAGTGTTGATTCTCTAATATCATATACAAGGTTTCCACTCAAACTGGATGGATTTAATTATTTTGTTATTTAGGTAACGTCTGTTTACAGGAAATTCTAACCGAACGTAATACGTCTTGTCACCCGTTTGAATGAATGAATAAATATTATTTGGGTTCGAGCCCTTCCGGGTCCGATGCACCTAGCACTTAAAACAGGCCCTTTGTGCCCCGTGATCTATTACTAGGTTAAAGGGGCCCTGTTCCTTTACCAAAGTTCCAGATGGCCCTTATATTTAGCTTCCTGATATCTTCAGGGTCTTATAAGAAAGAACTCAGATGTGTATGTCTGAGTGAAGCCAAGGCCTCACACTCACACAAAATGTGGACTGAGGTTTACTCCACAGTACCACATTTCCTACAAGATTTGTGCCACCTGTTTTGTTTATATCAATATTATAACCTCCTTTATTGGAAACGGGTAATTAAATAACGTATATTACTCAGTATCTTTGTCCGAGAGATGTTATAACTGTAATTAACCTTTAGACGCCTAACGTCAGCTATAGTTGACGTACCGCACCGCTAACCTCCAAAGTTGCATTTTATATATTTATTCAACAAATATAAGTACCGAATATTTTAAACATGGTATATACTCTCCGGTTTTTCTCTTCAAAATGCAGTTTGTTTCATAATTCTAACGTATTTGGCTCCTGTATTATTCGCATTTTATATACAGAATGTGCTAAAATTTAAAATATAATTCCGGCGCCAATAGTTTAAATCTTTGTGGCTATGTTACAGTTTCAGTTTCCAGAAATGTTTGTTTATTGTGCTCGTCACAGTTTAATTAACACGGTCAAGCCGAATCTTATGTTTATTGGACCGTGCATCATTGCGATAGTTGAAGAATAAAAGACCAACTTGATGACACTTGTTATTTTATTTCACTTCTTATGTGCTCAACATGTTTCGGACATTAATATATCCATCATCAGGAGCTTGCGATTATTCTGTTGAATTACCACATCGGTCGTATTATTCTTGGATCGATGTGTGTTGGAGTTTCGGTGTGGTCGGGTTGGAGTGGTATCCGTGTTGCAGGCTGATGCCTTCTGCCTTCCTCTTGCACAATCCGCCCCTTAAAGCCTTGGCCACGTATTTATATAATTTATTACCGTCTATTATGATAATTGAAGGATAAAGATATCCCGACTTACTAGTTACTTGAGTGGTAACTTATGTGGCCCGTATTTCTAAGGTTGTACTTCTTCAGTGTTCCTGTCCCAATTACAGAATTGCGTTTGGAGCAGCAAGCGGCCCCTTACTTCCAACTCATTACCCACTGACATTTCAATTTTATTCTTCGCCCATTTTGAAGCTATAAAATCTCAGCTGCCAAAGTTAGATGAATTCGACCCGTACATAGCATTAAGACAAACATAGGGAAAACAGAAGAAAAATACCACTTAGTCTCATTGTCCGCGCTAAGGAAATGTAAGTGGCGAACGTCAAGCTGAGCCCGATTTACCCCCAGAAAAAAACCCCAGTACCCGTTGAATAGGAGGCTGGATAGCCCCCAGAGCAGACACACGAACCCAACTGATAGGACGCACTGGTCACCTTCGTATTAATATCTATTTCGTTTACCACATGGGAAAGGTACATGTTTCGGGATTTGTCTCCAAGTGTCTGGGATACACAACAAAATATTCGTATCTCAGACAACACCATAGTGAACCTTTACTCTAATCTATCTCCTAATGAAAATGGTATGTAAATAACGTATCTACGGGTAGAATTTAGTAAATTTATCTAACATACATAAAGTCAATTATAAAAACAGCATTTTATGTATATGTGACGCATTAACTATAAATTCCAGCGACCATAAATAGGTATATTTTTAATATTAACATAGATACTGCTTGTTCCAGTGGCCTTGCGATCTAAGGCGTAGGTCTGTGGCCGCTCGTCTGCTCAGAATGTGAGTTCGAATCCCGCCGGGGCATGTATTTTGACTGATATGAGTATTGTACTTTGTCAGGCCTCTGCGACAAGCTGATCACTCGTCCAGAGGAGTCCTACCGACTGTGCTGCGTCGTCGTGTGTGATCCAGAAACCTCAAGAATGAGGAGGCTTTGGCCCGCGTTGGGCCGCAGCGCCAAGGCAGCAGTGAAATACGTATAGGTGCAACATGGGTATTAAACTGTGGGTGGAAGAAGTTAAGGTAAAGGCATAAATATTCCTGTGCAAGTCATGGAATTAAATGGCAGTGTGAATTTGTGGGTCCACTCATTCCTAGCCTCGGTACTAGATGGTAAATGAGTGGTTAAATTAGCAACTCGGCCTCTTTACGCCTATGGAAATCGCCGAATGCACTCAGTGAATGCGAGTATGGGTGGGTCGCAGAGGAGGTCTGGATACTTGGGAGAAGTGAAGTAATTCTGTGTCATGCCGGGAATTGAAACAGAATTCCTCGGAAGTCCAACCCCTACCTCGGTCCTTACAGGGACTCACATTGTGAGTAGACATAAGATGTTCCGTGCTGATACAGAAGCATTTTTAAATGGCGAAGTTGTTCATGACGTAGATTTCCGCCTCTTTTATGCACACTATAAGACTGAATTTGGGATTCGTACAAAGTAGCATTTTCTACACCGGTCCGCCCCATAACTTTAACGTAAGACCTTCTTGAACGTAGACTGTAATAGAAATATTTTGGAGGGATTTATTGAATTAAACACGCAGATAGACGAGATGTCTTCTCAAGATTGCTTCCAGTAGACGAAATTCATGCAAATAAATCATAAAAACAGATAGACGCTCAAAGACAGTATTCACATAGCAGTATAAGCTCGACTAAACAGGGTTATAGATGGGTAAAACATACTTGCACATATAAACATACTTGCACATATAAACATACTTGCACATATAAACATACTTGCACATATAAACACGGACGGACAGACAGACAGACAGACAGAACGAAAGGAAGAAACAGACAATTACGCTTACATACAAACGTAAGACGCCAGTTGCTGACAGACATCCAGAACATTGAATTATGCATACAAACAAAGACAAAATTCAGAAAGGAATGAAAATTTTATTACGGTTGCAGTTTATTTGGAAGTGCATACGTTATGTACAATATATGTTATGTGCTCTTTGTAGTTCTTGTCTAGCCTACGTCCTTACTTACACGCGATTCTCTCTCCAAATAAACTGTCACTACTCGCTCCCATAAATTGTATTGCTTTCAAATTTATATCATACTTTTCCTACTCCGGATGTGTGACGTATATACGCACAGCCAAGTATGACATTAGTGGATAAAACGCGAACTTTTATAACGGATACGTAGGCCATAGATATCTCTTTCGTAGTGAAGGGAAACAGGAGAAAGACCATTCCTTGTTCAGTGATATGAAAGTGTAGATCCAAATCTATTTACGTCTGCTCAAATTTTCAGCAGACCATGAAGCGTATAAAAGGGATAACCTACAGGCGGTGTGAACTCTAAGCGGGTTTAGTGAATGTGATCCCTCTTCGAAATGGACAAAAAAGTGGCTCCATTTTTTAACTGAAACGAAAGCCTACTGCATAGGAAATTGGGGTTTTGGGGCTCGAAGTGAGTTGGTCCAAAAACGTGGAGGTACAAATTACAGAAATTGTAGAGTAGGAGACTCTGCGTGGTGGAATATCTGGCTTACATTCCAGGCAAGCCGCATACTTGTATAAGTCAATATGGAATTTGACATTCAGAGGACGGTGGGTCTTTATATATTCTTATAACAAAAGCCAACGATATGCACTAATTTCCAGACTTATTTTGATGAAGTAATCTACATGTTTCGGCAGATCTACTGTCCATCATCAGCAGTCTCAACACTGGATACACAGCAGTAGGTATCTGTCATGCTAGTTAAGTTGACTGTGTACTAGCGAGGTCATCCTGGCCTCGCTAGTAGACAGTCAACATAACTAGCATAACAAAAGCCTATTGTTGTGTATACAGTGTTGAGACGCCTGATTATGGACAGTAGATCTGTCCGAAACACGTAGAGTACTTTATCAAAGTAAACTTGAGAAAGAGTGTATTTCGTTGGCTTTTGTTATAAAAATAGTCAATATGGAAATGTCTTAAAATTACGGTTTGACAAAATCAGAGCAATATGTGTTCACCAGTGCTGCTGTGTCTTCTCTCTACATTAGCACAACCCTGTAACTTTTCTGCATCCCCTTATTACGTTTAGTTGCGACAATTATGACCTTCATTCCACGAGGTGTTGTTTAAAGATTTCTCTTCGTACAGCTGATGAAAGATAAATAATGAAATTCGTGCTTCAAAATTTAATTATTTCTCTGCGATTAAGGTATAGAGCGTCTTCAGGTTGCGAATGGAGGAGGAGGCGTACAAGTACGGAGGGGTTTGTCCTGCAACTTGAGGTTTGTGTGTGGGTCTAACAAATCCCATCCATAAGGGAAAAAAACGGAATGTGCGAAATGACTCGGGTGCATGGTACCGGGATGAATTTTCTCTAAAGATTTAAGCAATAAAAAATTGAAGTAAATTTTTTAAATTTGTATGTGAGGAGTTGCCCAAGTTAGGGCAGGGCGAAGTGGCAGGGTGTTGTGAAAAGGGTAATGAACATTCGTGCTGCACAAAATGTAGGGACTATCGGTGCACCTATTAGTTTCTCGAGAAGGAGTCTTCTGCATAGAGTGCGTCAGATGTAACTCTTTGTCTTCAAAAATGAAATAATTTTTAAGTTAAACTTTTTCGGATGAAGAAATATAAACATATGCTCTAGTAAGACATAAAACCTGAATTAAGTCTGTCTACGGATGACACTCTCTACAAATTACGTGGCCCCATGAAATTAGTTTTCCGCATATAAATGCATAAATATTTGATTTGCAAGCCAACTTGAATAGTAAATTCTCAGGATCTCGGGATTTGGTTGGTAGTGGCAATTGTATGCAACATTTTGTAAGAATTTTTAAAAAACCGTCCCGAACGTAGGCTTTTTAGAAAGGATGTGAAGGTATTCGCAGATTTACTGACGTCCAGAAAAAAGTAAAATTCTTTATACCTCCAGAGCGCACATGTAAGACTGTTTAGACGATAGGAAGTCATTAATCCATTTTTATCTTGTACATCGGGCTAAGAAGAACGGATTCCCTTTAACGTGCTACAGTACACAGCAGTTGTGTTCTGTAAGGCATTTGTAGTACCGAACCGACCCACGTTTTTATGTTATGTGACGCAAGCTGTAAGAGAGACATCACAGGTCGACACTGTAGCCACAGCCATTTCATTATGGACCGCAGTGGCTCATTAGGTTAGGTTACGTTTCGTGAGACTTGAGTGCACGCTACTAGAAATACTGTCAATGAAAGTGGCACCAGTAATATTGCTGACGACGGATAGAAATAGAAAGTAAAAGGAAAGAAACAAGAAAGCACCAGTTTGTTTTTGAGAATCAAAGTGACAAATCTCAGTGATTGAACACAACTCGTTTGCAAGGATGTTAATAAGCAACATGAACATTGTTTAAAAATATATAGAAAGTGGAGGGACAACAATACAAAAGAGAGACATTTGAGAATGTAACCACAGTTACTACACACCCTACTCCCTTCAGACGTGACACCCTGCACTCTTGTACAACGGTAACAACGTTTTAGGAAAACAAACTGATAGCGTCTTCAGCGCATACGAGCTAATGCAATATTCTGCAACACTTAATGAATTAAAAACAACTTAAGAAAATGTATTCACTGACAGCAGAGTTGTGAGGTTCTCAGTGTGATGGAACCAAGGTTCCATTCTTCTTGGGCGTGACTGTAGATGGTTACGAAAGTGTTGTGGAAGCTGCTGCCTTCATATTAAAAATGAAAAAGCTCTATCCTGAAGTGGAAGCAGAACGTTTCTCCAAAAAGTTCATGTCTATTTACTACGCTACATAGTGTTGCATCACAGAATTAAATTTTGAGGCAGAAAGAGCATTTTGAAAGTAATGTCTCTTTACAAGACCTTCCGCGATGTTTCGATACACAGCAGTACCAGAAAAAGTCCACGAGGCACGGGGTGGAGCATTTGATTGAGACATTGCACTACAAACCGGAAAGTCGCGGATCGATTCCCGATTATGTCATTGGAATTTTTCATTGACATATTCTTTCCGGCCGACTCAGCCTATAATATAAACGAGTACCAAGAATATTTCCTGGAGGGGGGGGGGGAGGGGGTGGTAAAGAAGGTCAGTACGTAGGGCTGATAACGTTACCACTATCATGTGTCGACTGAACTGGTAACTGGGAGCCTCAACCTCCTGAAAACCTGAGGGCCTTATACAGTTCTTTATATTATTATTCGAAGGTAAACTTCCACTTTCTATAGCTCCTGAAATTGAACAATATTTGTCAAATAACGTCTTATTATTCTCCCATCTTACTGGGGTCACGCAAGTTCCCGCAAATTTACCCGCATTTTTATATTGTCCTTATTGTTCGTTCTAGTTTGGTTTTAAAAACTGCAAGTTTTCAGTTAAATTGACGCAAAACTCAACGTTCTTGTCAAAGCCTCTTTGAAAGGAAACAAGAAACTGTTGAATTTGTATCCCTACTCCTGCCACAATTTCTTCGTTTCCTTTATCCCTTTTCACCTTTATCCGCTTTCTTCTCATCTCCTTTAAATATACTACTGAAGATATGTCTTTATACTGCAGGTGGCACTGTTGAAAACACAGAAATTTCAGCTCAGTATATATGTGACAATACAATTTTTTATCGGAAAAGTGCATAAGCCACATGATACATACATAATCAGCAATCCGTCTCCTGTTACTTAAGTGCAAATTATTATCAAAGAGCTATGCGATCAATTACAAAAGCAGTAATAAAATGTCTCTCTCTGTGTATATATTCTCTACATATCAACCATTTATTACCTCGTTTTCTTGCTGAAATCATGCCCTCCAGTGTGAATGGTACATATTTTACTATAACGCACGTCAGCAATATTGCTACAGTAATTACATTGCTGTCCAAAGGTAATATATAGGTTTATGCATAAGCTTAGTTTTTATAAAACAACCATTCTTGAACACCACAAATTTCAGCCATTTTTAATGAATTTATTCAATGTATTATCCCACAGGTACGTAATTCTGTGTGGGCCGGGCAGCTCAGTCAGTATAGCGACTGACTACGGGCTGGACGGTCCGGGATCGAATCCCGATGGGGACGAGATTTTCCGCCCATCCAGACCGATCCTGGGGCCCACCCAGCCGCCTGTAAAATGGGTACCGGGTCTTTCCCGGGGGTAAAGTGCGGCCGGGGCATGTTGCTGACCACTCACCCCCTTCTAATGTCGCGTTCATGGAAGAGTAGAGCTATACCTCAACCCACCCTCTGGGCCACACCGGGCCTGCAATGGGATCACTTTACGTTTTACATAATTCTGTACCGTTCGAGAAGCTAATATTTGCACAGTGTGTCGAGCAAATCCTCGCATTTTACGGAACCCGAAAAACGCCCACAACCAATCCCTGTCATGAGTCAGATTAATAAAATGCACACATTCTATTCGTAAATCCCATTTCTAGACCCGATAATGGTCGAAAAAGACCAAAACATGTAGCTTTACGAGAATAAAAAAAAAACATTTATTTCAGACCTACAGTAAGCGATTTAATTTTGAAACCACGATTTCGTCGCATCTATTCGTCTAACTGTCCGTCCGTCCGTCCGTCCGTCCGTCCGTCTGCTTGGAACTACTCGGCTCCCACTGGATGTAATTTCAGGAAAGCTGATATTTGAATATTTTTCGAAAATATGTCGGTAAAGGGCTAAAGTTTCATTAAACTCTGACAAGAATAACGGGTATTTTATTGAAGACCGATATACATTAATGATCATATCTCGCTCAGTTCTTCTTAGAATGAGAAATATTGCAGAACATTTTGTAGGAAATATCGAAATAAACATACTATTGTCAACGATTTCCTTCTTTTTTCGAAAATTGTGCCCTTTATGAGGTAATGTGGGAAAATATGGTACAGCCAGACAGGCCACACGTGAAAATATAATATGGACTTTGTTTTGCTTGGTGGATAATTAAGTTGACACACTCATAATACGTAATAATTCTTGCTTTTCCACTGCAATAACAGTTACGCGAAAGCGCCTCAATATTATGTTTGTAGGTATATTGTCTGCCTTGTAATATTGTACTCCCATCTGGGCCTAGATCCTCAAAACAGTCTATTTTAATATGGATTTCCCCACGAAACCTTTACAAGCACTTCTTTTCTCCCAAATGTCTTCTCCCTACCAACCAATCTCATCGTCCTTAGTTTCACCATAACATCATTTTTGACAGTTACTAGGAATCATGAAAATTCCTCCATGTGCCATTTTTCTCCTCATCAAGTCCAAACGTTTTCCTTAACACCATTCAGTAAACCAGTTTCTGGTTACGTTATTTTAATGTGAGAGACCAATTTTCTTACTCATACAAAATAACAGGCAAAATTTATATATATTTTTTTTATTCTAAATGTTTTTAGTTCTCAAAGGGTAGATAATAGATTATGAAATAATCGTAACAGTAATTCGCTTCACTTAGTCGCCTTTTGTTAGCAAATTGTGTTACTTTACAAACTGAAGCTGTTTCCAAGCTCCTGACGCTCTTTAACAGACTACCACTAAACTCATTCCTGAAAGCTAGTACTCGTACATTAGCCCTTGTGGCATTGTGTGATGCTGTGTCGTTCTGGGGTTCACTGGGCAGCGAAATCCTCCGTCCTGTAGAATGAATGTGGTTCCCTGGGAGGAGAAGAAGAATGCAGAGAAATGGGGCGTGAGTTAGAGATCAGTGAAGCAGTGAGAAGGAGACAGGAATTCAGATCGAACCTGGCCGGGCACCGTGTCTATCTCCAAGCAGTAGCAACAGCTGCTGCTGCTGTTGCTGCAGCTGCAGCTGCAGCCCTATTCTAGGTCAATCATTCTTTAAGAATGTGTCTACGCACAGAAACATTAGAAAAATAAGTCAACGAAAATAAAATTCCCAATTAAAGGGAATTGTGTACAGATGTATTTACCAGATCTTCCTCATTTCCTTTTCCAGTACACGAAAAATAATGTGAATTCTGCTATCATCTCTGGATAAAAGCCTTATTTTATTCAGCTGTACGAGTCTATAGTGACATATATCGCCAAGAGTTTTAATTTCTGCGTGTTTATTATTAATCCTCGAGCACTCTTCACATTTTGAAACAGAGAAGCTTTAACAAGTCTGTTCGCCCTGATGTCTGTCAAAACAACTCACTGGTGTTACTCGAATGCATTGTTGGTGATCTGCTAGGCTCGGGGTTAATTGGACGCAGTAAAGAAGGCAGATTTGTCTGCAGCTGTGATCGCGGTAACAGACCCCGCAGTCTGGAAGTAACATAAACATGAACTTTTTTTTTTGCGTAAACGTGTTCCGAGATGACTTCGACCAGAACGTACTGTGTGGCAAGCAGCTATAACCCCTGAATCAAAACCAGCAGCCTCAAAAGAGCATTTAACTTTCGTTCATTGAACAGGCGCATTTTGACTTTCCAACAACGTATTAAGTAATCATTGATGCCCTTAGGAAGAAGTAACAGACGTCGAAACTTATCATTTACTTATTAATTTTTTTGTATCAAAAGCTTTTGTTTTCAATTCACTCTATACTCTGGCTTCACTTTATTTATTTTCATATTGTAATTATTTTTCTATGTAAATGGCGGGAATTTTAATACACAATTATGAATATATACATTTTAAACTGCGTAGTTATTGCATTATGAGTGATCATAACTCTACCTGCTGTATTCGTAACGACGCACTTAGGGGTCGAAAAGTGTAACCAAGTTTGATACAAACCACAGTAATTTGAATAAAAAGAATTATCGAGATTATTCTGATTAAAGTTTATTATATTATATCATATCATATCATACCATATAATATCACATCATCAGAATCATATCATATATCATCACGTCATGTCGTATATCATATCATATTCTATCATATGTCATGTCATGTCACGTCATATATATCATATCATATCAATCATATCATATCATATTATAAGTCTAAACAAATAAACTAAGTCGGTTTAAGTACTCGAGGATGAGGACTGATAAAGATGAGCACCTGAACGGACGATGTGAACTATCGTGACCTCAAGTTCTCATGCTGTAGGTTGCGTATCATATCAAGTATATCACTAGATAAAAAAGATTCAGAGCCTTAGGTGGCCATTGTAGAACATTGTATAATGGGTACTCCGTGTGTGGTCAGTAGCAAATAATCATTTAAATACAACCACATTATCGTAAAATCCTTCAAGAAACTTGCATCTTTCAGCAGCCCTTTGCCATATTCGTGGGGTAAAATTAACATATTTACTTTTAATACGGGATTCAATCTCCAAACATATTATAGAGTATACACGCTATATATATATATATATATATATGGTCCATGTTGCAAATCAGAAAATATGTTTCTTCTGAACTTAACGCTAAACTGTCACCGAGAAGCGTGCTTTTAATCGTTTGTTCCTTTCCTTTTTAAAATGTCTTTCCATTTCTTTCTTCCCTTCTTTCATTATTTTTTCTCTCTTTCTTTCTTATGATATTTCTTTCAATAGTCTATTAAAGCTTTTGAACCTCATTTTTTCGAATGTCGGACTTAGTTGTACAACATTTCTGAAAAGACTCTTATTTCTGAAATCTTTGTAGAAATCACAATATGGAAAATATATTTGGACAAAAAACGGTGAAAATTACAGTATAATTCTTTCACTAATTTCAAGTAGATTATTTATTGTTGTCTTTAGAGACTGACTGATTATTGAGACAACATTGCTTTACTTTCGACTCGTCGCTAAGCCTCTCCTTCATTTGTGTCAGTTCCTGCACATGATACGCGAAAATGCTTATTCTAATACATTACTGACGAGTCTTGTCTTATTTTTAATTATTCACAATTTATTTTCATCTTCCAACGATTCGACACTGTGTAATGCCGTTCAGTAATTTATTGCTTAATCAACATTAAGAAACGTTTTTTATCTCAGTAATTAACCAACTTGATGCATTACACAGGCTCTTGTATCATCACACCTATAGGTTTGATGATACAAGAGCCTGTGTAATGCAATTTTGACCTCCTGATGATGAGCACATGTGCTCGAAACATGTAGAGGCATGAAATAAAACTTATTGTGAAACAAATTTTGTGCATCAAGTTGGTTAATTACTGAGATAAAT
>Ga0131853_10006344_pt1 | contig 21329 bp, 4 predicted proteins | sample TergutLab28metaG_FD_92764 | JGI IMG/M metagenome (GOLD analysis project Ga0131853, IMG submission 92764) | Labiotermes labralis P1 segment gut microbial communities from Petit-Saut dam, French Guiana - Lab288 P1 (version 2) (version 2) | ecosystem: Host-associated > Arthropoda: Insects >... | reverse complement strand
GGGGGGGGGGGGGGCGGAATTCAAGCCATGAAAAGATGCAGTACAATTACGGTAAGAAAATATTTACCGGAAGGGCCAAGCCGATCCGGATAGCCAGCGTCCGTATAAGCGGAGTTCTACTGTAAATGCATTTCTTAGTTTCATCTCCATCACAATCCATGTTTCCAAGACTCACGGCAAACCGCTGTCGGAGCATACTTCTTTCATTACCAGACACAGCTACAACGACCGTTAATCAGCTGGCAATTCTTTTTAAATAACGCCAGCAACGACAATTTAACGACGTATTATATCATCTGCGGGTTGCGTGTTTACTAGGGGAAGAGAGGAACAAAATTGCGTTCATTATACGTGATGCAGTGACACGCCCTCCGTGCGGCAGTAATGGGGAACGTGACTGATGGCTGTGACGCCACAAAATATGTGGATATGCTGAAATGGTATGCTGGGGAATCATTTCACCAATTGTAACAAAGACATGAAAGCCGGAGGTCTGTAATTTCATGACCGCCAATACCATCCCACTGGGCACCTACTGACATTTCAGAATTAGCAACACAAAATAAATCTACCTCAGATGATACTACAATATCTAATCACCGATCACCCGTCCAAAGGTCAGAGTTTCAACTGTCACATACTTAAATATCTTTGCAAAGAAACCCGCCCCATTACCGACAGTTGTTACCCATGCAATATTTCAAGTTCACAAGGCAATGGTTTTGAGAAATGCAGCGTAGTTACCGAGATGTGGGCCCAAAACGTGAGACCTGATGTTCTTATGGCGGTGACAAAGAACACAGCTCTGTACTGGCAAATGACAGCGTGTAGGCTGCTATGAGAATGACGTCCATCGATAACCTGACGGTAACTTACCGCAATCAGCAGGCACCGCCGAAAACTCCCATACACTTCCACCACACGACAACGCGTCACATACCAGAGGCGGAAATCATTAGATACCGAAGTTTCGGAGAAACCTGCCGCAACCTTTTTTACAGTAATAAAAAATATTCGGGGGGGGGGGGCGAAAGCATACGGCTCAACGCCCTGAGAACAGCACATTTTGACAACTGCAATCTGTACTTATGTTTAAATAGAATTTCACACGTAAGGTAAGGTAAAGTGCAACTTTGTACAGGCACTGAGGCTCTGCACAGGCCGTACGGCCCATAGGGGGAGTAGAGGTATAGCTCTACTGTACAGGCACTGAGGCTCTGCACAGGCCGTACGGCCCATAGGGGGAGTACAGGTATAGCTCTACACCTTGACCACGGCACCAGAAGAGGGTGAGGGGTCAGCGTCACGCCCCAGCCGCTCTTTACCCCTGGGAAAGATCCGGTACCCATTGTATAGGAGGCTGGGTGGGCTCCAGGGCCGGTCTGGACAGGTGCGGAGAATCTCGCACTCCCCCCATCGGAATTCGATTCCCGGGCCGTCCAGCCCTAGTCAGTCACTATACCGACTGAGCTATCCGAATTTCACATGTGACGTTCTGATATATTATTTTACTTTATGCCGAACACATTCAAACGTTTCGTTCAGATTTTAGACCTCGCCAGATCAGGCTAACTTTAAGGTACAGAACCACCGTTTATCCTATCTGACCATCCTGGTAACCCGCAATATTGTCATAAAATCACACAGATAATAAAATGTCCCCATGCGACGTTCCCGTCCATTTGTAAAGCATCCGAACATGTTAATGTCACTTTTATGGCTTAAAGACAGCAAACCCCATCAGGCAAACCAGTCAACAGCGGTCGCTGTTACCCGGTCTAAAAAAAACTGGAACATTTTGTAGGTTTCTAAACTACAGTTTCTTTTACTTAAAAAAAAAAAAAAAAAAAGAATGGCAAGCTGTGACGCCACACTGCCCGGTGGCAAAAACACAGGATGCACGTCTTCCGCCCTGAAGATTGAGGCAGCAGGTTGGTAAGTAGCTAACGGTATGACGTCACATCCCAAGAGGGAGCAATCTTCACATTCAGTGCCGTGAGAACCTCGAAATCTCACAAGACGGCAAGTACAGGGTTATTCAAAATGATTGTCGTGGTTTTAACAACTCCTTCTCCAGATGCAACCCCATGTGGTTTCTTTCTATGGGGTTACGTCAAGGATCAGGTTTATGTCCCTCCTCTTCCCGCAAGTATCCCGGAACTGAATGTACGAATCAGAACCGCCATTGTAACCATCACCGCTGACACGCTACAAACAGTTCGGAACGAACTCGATTATCGTGTTGATGTTTGTAGAATCACAAAGCCTGCACATATAGAGCACCTGTAAGGCATGTAACAAAAACTTGGAGTGTTGTTCTATTACATAAAAAAAAATACATATATAGCTATCTCAAGTATATTGTGTATGGTAAGCTATTGAAACCCCGACAATCATTTTGAATAACTGTATAATCTGTACCAGAGTATACAGGGTACACACATGTTCGCTGCGAAGTAACTCCATGCAGCAGGCCCTTCTTGAAAAGCTAACAGTTCCTCAGTTAGTCTAGGAATTCCTCGCATTTTATGGAACCTTATGGTTCATTACCGTGTTCACAACAGCCCGCCAATTGTCCCTATTCTGAGCCAAATCAGTCCAGTCCTTAAGACCCATTTTAATATTATCCCCCATCTCCGCCTACGTCCTCCAAGTGGTCTATTTCTTCCCGGGTTTCCCCACCAAAAATCTGTACGCACTTCTCCCCTCCCTCATACGTGCCACATGCCCTGCCCAGCTTCTTCCTGATGTGATCACGCGATAAGAACAGACTGTGCAGTTTTGTGTTACGATATGGGGGTGTTTTAAGGAACGGTACTTGACGCCACAACTTTTCTGTTAAGATCCTCTAACACTTGACTCAATGCAAATGGGTCAATCGATACTCAAATTCATTCATGCAGAGCCAACTGCCGCTACACCCATTCAATATACAATGCATGTCGCAGATATGGTCGCTCCACACTGGATATCAGTCACACTTTCCACGTCAGAGACTCCGCAGTAATATCGAAGACTACAGTTCTAAAATCATGTAAACGCAAACGTAAAATAAGTTTATTTCGGTATTTAACCAACGTGATGCACAAAATTTGTTTCACAATAAGTTTTATTTCATGCCTCTACATGTTTCGAGCACATGTGCTCATCATCAGAAGGTCAAAATTGCATTGCACAGCCTCTGGTATCATCACACCTATAGGTGGCCGTCTCGTGCACTGGTTGAGAGATTAATGCAATTTTGACCTCCTGATGATGAGCACATGTGCTCATCATCAGGAGGTCAAAATTGCATTACACAGCCTCTGGTATCATCACACCTATAGGTGGCCGTCTCGTGCACGAGATAAATATACTGAGATGCACGGCCAACAAAAGTCAAAATTTGTAAAATAAGATGTCTCTGAACTTAAGTACGTACTAAACACTGAAGATGTATAGTGGAAAGGAGGTATAGCTCCACGCATTCTTAACCTCGAAACTTGGTGAAAGCGAGATGTCAGCTTCCCACCACTACCACCACCCCCCACCCGCCTGCTTTAACCCCAGTGCCCACTACACAGAAGACTGACTGAGCCCGAGTCGGTGTGGAAGCGGTGGAAAAGATAAAGATCCAAGCCCCTGCAAGGAAGCGTTTCCCTATTCCGTGGTCCCGCGAAACAACCGTGAAATATGAACTTAGGTGACACTGCTCTCTTGCAATTTATCAATCGAGTGTGTATTTTACTGCCCACTTAACACAACTATATGATGAATCTAAATAAATTAACACGATGAATAACATTCACATTAATCTTAATTTCAAACCAACACTCGCAACTGAAGGACAAATACAATTCTTGGATTTAGTGACAACAGCAGAAACAGACCAACGACAGATACGAAATCAGACCACAACTCTTTCCTTCAACAGCCTTCTCAGTACGAACATTACTTCCTGACTACAGCATCATTGCAATCAATACAGAGTACACTTCCGACAGCGCCTTGCGTACAAACTGCCTTCTAAAACATGTTATTGCGGGGACGATAAAAAGGACGGAAACACGACGGAGAAGACATAAGCAGCTATTGGGCACCATTAAGGAAAAGAGAAGATACTGGATATTGAAAGAGAAAGCACCAGATCACACTCTGTGGAGAACTAGCTGTGGAAGAGGCTTTGGACCTGTGTCAAGAACGGCCACGTAATGAATGCGTGAATGAATGAATGGGATTATCGACTACCACTGATTGTTAGTGATTCGGTTGGAGTAACGCGTGAATCTAAGGGCCCGTCACAGGACGGGCACATGGGTAGCAAATAAACAATAAACAAATAAATAAATATTCGCATTTGAATGTCTCCAGCAGCAACTACACACGACAGCAAATGTAATGTACACTTCGATTTGTGCTCGAGTCTACAGAGATTCCCGTTTTATGTAATGTACACTTCGATTTGTGCTCGAGTGTATTGAGATTTCCGCTCTATGTAATGCACACTTCGATTTGTGCTCGAGTCTATAAAGATTTCCGCTCTATGTAATGTACACTTCGATTTGTGCTCGAGTCTACCCAGATTTCCGCTCTATGTAATGTACACTTCGATTTGTGTTCGAGTCTACAGAGATTTCCGCTCTATGTAATGTACACTTCGATTTGTGCTCCAGTCTATTGAGATTTCCGCTCTACGTAATGCACACTTCGATTTGTGCTCCAGTCTACAGAGATTTCCGCTCTATGCAATGTACACTTCGATTTGTGCTCCAGTCTACAGAGATTTCCGCTCTATGTAATGCACACTTCGATTTGTGCTCCAGTCTACAAAGATTTCCGCTCTATGTAATGTATACTTCGATTTGTGCTCGAGTCTACCCAGATTTCCGCTCTATGTAATGTACACTTCGATTTGTGTTCGAGTCTACAGACATTTCCGCTCTATGTAATGTACACTTCGATTTGTGCTCCAGTCTACAGAGATTTCCGCTCTATGCAATGTACACTTCGATTTGTGCTCGAGTCTACAGAGATTTCCGCTCTCGCTAACAGCAAACAATTCCGTGTCGCCTGTGTATCCATAAGTCTCTCGAAAAATCTGCATCACATCTGATATCAGACGAGTAACAAGCTATACGACTGAACTGACTCGAAACGCCGGTAAACTACCACCTACCAACGCCGCGTAAAACCCCGTAACAGCGAAGACCTAAGTAAAGGATTTATTAAACTTCTAGAAACCTGAACACCAATTTTCCAGTAATATAAACGTCACGTCACGTACTATCAAAAACGCTTACGCAGTTCCATAAGGCATACAACTTACATTATTCATGGCGATGTTAACTCAAGTAATGTTATGCTTACCACATACTTAGGCTTTAAGGACGAAGTTTCAACTACGACATATTTACAGACCCAGTCCGTACTGCACAGCAAACACTCCCTGCTATAGATACGGTGCAGTTAGAACAGAAAAATGATGGCTGTTCGTTCTGAGGGCTAAACAAAATACAGAATTACACTCTGTAGGTACAGCAACTCGCTACGGGATGGGCGGTCCGGGGATCGAATCCCGGTGGGAGGAGAAAATTTTCCGAACCCGTCCAGACTCGCCCCGGGGGCCCACCCAGCCTCCTATACAACGCGCACCGGGTCATTTCCGGGGGCAAAGCGGCCGGGGCTTGACGTTGACCACTCACTCCCTTCTAGCGCCGAGGATAAAGAAAGAGTAGAACTATACCTCTACTCCGCTTCTGGGCCTTCCAGGCCTGTTCTAGGGTTAAGTCTGCCTTTACTCTGTGGTATAACGCAGAATTTCTGATCGTAAAACCTGGCTGTACACCGTGTACCACTTGGCCTTGTAGGCCACTTTGGCCCAATCCGTTCATATATGCAGGCCAATTAGGATCCCAAATGTCAACAGAATCTTCATGTATTGACTTGTTTCAAGAATGTATAATCAATGACGGATACTCGGTTTCTGACTACAGCCCTTGAACACCGTTGTTAACTGGTATGTTGGACAGCTTATAGCAGCACCTTGCAATGTACTCAACGTTCAACCCCAATTACGTACTTCACCAAACATATTTAGATATTATCAGCACTGACATACCTGATAGCAACAGAGACTCTGATCCGTCATCACGAGCTACGATTCTTCTAGAACAGCGAATAACGCAGATGAAATGGATGCAACATGCTGACAATTGGTGAACAAGCGTTGCTATGGTAACCGGTACGCGAACGGTCGTAATCAAGCCCTTTATACCAAGGTCGGTTTGCGTTCGCGTATCCGCACAGTGTCTATAGTGCAGAACGTCAGCAGAACACAAAGAACTGCACACACACACACACACACACACACACACAATAATCTCTCCCTTAGCATGCCATGAAAGCATATAGAGGTGGAGGTAGCGCTGGATAGGGTAACGGTAAAGATAACTTTCTTTTTAAACTCACGGTTCCGTACATCGTAATTCAATATTAATAAAAATCCAACCAGATGCAACAGTATGCAGATATTTATTTACTGCTAAGTCACTCTACATGTTTCGGGTGTCACAGCACCCATCATCAGGAGTACTAAAAACTGTAACCGCAGCCTACGGTACAGGTCACAATACTGGTACAGCTACTTCCATCCAACGTGGCCTGATCGGGACTGCTGGAGGGAAGTAGCTGTATTATGACCTGTACCGGAGGCTGCGGTTACAGTTTTTGGTACTCCTGGTGATGGGTGCTATGACACCCGAAACATGTAGAGTGACTTTGCAGTAAATAAATATCTGCATACTGTTGCATCTGGTTGGATTTTTATTAACGGTAAAGATAACAGTTGCCCAATAACTGACCATGAAGGCCTAGCGGGGGAGGGGAGGTACAGCTCTACATTTCTTTAACATCAGATCTAGATGATATGGGTGGTCAACGCCACGCCCCGGCCGCTTTACCCCCGATAAAGAAACCCGATAACCACTGTTAAGGAGGTTGGGGGGAAAGGGTCGACATAAAACGCGTGTATTCAGCATCGTTAAAATAACGAATGACATTCACAGAAGGTTCAGTTTTCAAAACTGTAATGGCCCCTGACCAGACATCAGTCCGCAATACGCATACTGCTTGACTGGTTGCGACAATCTCCGTTTCGGACAGAGCGTCCATATCGCTCTAACATATGATGTAGATTGTTTAGTGTGCTATTTAACGACGCCATCGGCTAATGAGATAATACAGCGTCGGTGACAGATCAGTGAACGCGCACGCCAAAACCGCTGGAATGATGGAAGGGGGACACCCGTCCCTATGCCATTTTGACTTCCACAAATCCCACATGTGCTGGCCCGGGACTGAACCCTAGTCTCCGCGCTGACAGACGACCAACAGCCCCAGCTATGGCACGACTCTTGTTGTCGTTGTTGTTGTTGTTTCACGTTATCGGAACATCATCCAACCACTCACGAACATCAGCGTAGTCTAACCAGCCCTACGGATTTCTCCAACTTTGCGTTTTACCCGGGGACGGACAGACAACCATTACCCGAAACACACTTCTAAGACCTGCCAGCCATTGTAGACGAAGGCGTTAGTTTCCTCCGAAACGCTACGATGTTAAATTACCCGCTGCACAGTGGAACATCCCAGAAGGTCAAAATCCTCCCCCCCCCCATCCCCCACAAAAAAAATACTTTCAGAATCTTTCATTTCAACACTTTGCACACGGAAATGAATCCGCACTTTACTTACAGCAGAGCGCGTACCGCGCAGTGAACCCTCTTATCGGTTACAAACACCACGCAAATCGTGCTGCATAGGGAAATAACCGGCGTCTGTTCTGAGATCCATATTCAACAGACAAATGTAGTGTCTGGCGAGACGTAAAAATGCCGTCATGTTAGAACACACGTTACATGCTGTAACTGTTCAGCTTTAAGGATTAAACCAGAATATATTGTAGTCCCAATACACAATGTCTATGATCGACATAATTTCAAAAGCTTTCCACACACACATATACACTAGCCCCATTATATTCGAAATCTAACGAAAAGTGCAGGCGAATTACCAGCCATAATCCGTGATCACTGATAATTATATCGTATGTATGCCAGGGAGGACAAGTGAACTTCGCCATCACATAGACTGCACATGACAGGCAACTAATCCTAAATGGCATATGCCAATGACAGTGAGCTCATCTCTTCCGGGAACTAGCGATAAGGAAAGCGATCAGTGCCACTGTACTGTTAATGCACCTCACAAAAATAACACGTCCATTCAAAATCCCACAGTAAAGCTAATAAAATCGGACACAACGTACTGGTCCTGCTGACGATGTGGATGACTGTCCAATAACGTAACAGCAATAGATAAGACGTATAAATTTATATTCGAACACAACTTTATTACGTAAAATATTTAATTATAAGAACATAATAGCTACATGTTTCGGCTTTCATGAAGCCATCTTCAGGCTGTGACTTAAACGGGTTTTTATATACAACTGGCAATGGCTAAAAAATTACGAGATCTCGTTTACATTTCTCGGTTAAAATCATATATCAAAGCAGTCCCATTAAAGACTAGACAGGCCCAGAGAGTTCCAGGAGCCTGAGGCTCCCAGATTTCAAGACAGTCGGCACATGAAGGCGGTAAGGTTGTCAGCCCTACGCACCGGCCGCCTTTACCCCACAGGAAATATTCCTGGTACTTATTTCTGTTACAGGCTGAGTCAACCCCTAGGGCCATAGTGCGGCCGGAAGGATTATGTCAATGAAAAATTCCAGTGACACTATCGGGAATAGATCCCGCGACCTTCTGACTTGTAGCGCAGTGCCTCAACCAACTGCGCCACCGGGTGCCCTCTAATATAAAATATTATATTATGAAATATAAAAAATTTAAAATAAATTGCCTATAACACCAATTTTAAGTTACAGCCTGAAGATGGCATCGTGAGAGCCGAAACAATGTAGCTGCTATGTTATTCTAATTCAGTATTTTAAATATTTTGTGTTGGACTATAAATTTACATATTTTATTAATTACTGAAAGCGTAACGGGGACGCCTCAACTTAAAATTAGACGCAACAACATATCAGGGGTCGTGGGTCATCGGCTGGCATTGCACTGACCGAGTGATGACTGCGTGACGACTGACACGTCACAATGACGACGACAGGATAGCAAACTCCCAAAACCTCATTGAAAAAGGCAAACCCTGCAGAGATTTCAAGACAATAGGCGCATGAAGCTGGTAGTATTGTCAGCCCGTTTTCCTCCATATCTCTTCAGGTTTCCCGTCTAAACTTTTGCATGCACTTCTCGTTCCCCAAATGTATTACTGACACACAAACTTTAATTAAAACAACCCCCTCATGCGTTCTGTATTGGGTTTTAATTTAAAAAAAAATTATCTCTGTAACCTGATCGACAGTTCTGATAAACCGCATTAGACGTCACATGTTGCAACTGCTGAATTTAAGCTACATTATGGATACAGCAGACAGACACCGCGGTTTCGAACAGTCCGCGGGTTATGTAACGACTCATGACGTGTTTACGTGTACATACATACATGTACATTGACATTACGGCGCAAAGTCGCTTGATAACAGCGGTAAAATGTCATATATCGAGTGTTAAGTGACTTTTGCCCCATACTGTACATGTGAACGGCCTCGTGGAGATTTAAGTTATCTCACAACGCTTTTACGTAACGTCGAATTAAATAGAAAGATAGTCACGACCAGTTCAGCATACAACATTTTAAGACAGGCAGTGGTGGACTGTTTTAGGGTATGACTACTTCATTCGGCTTGAGTCTGAAGAACTCGGTCAAAACAGACTGCAAACAGGCACCGCCGACACACAACGTTACGGCCAGGAGACACTTTCTCGAAGTGTCTCCTGTGTATGGCGTACCAATTAACAGTCTTATGTGTCAGTCACATGCAGCTAGACCTGACAGACAGAACGTGACACTAATGATGAGCAGTGTGAGGCCCTGCGCAAAACTGTCATTAGCAATACAGAAATACAGCGAAATAACATGGGATGGTCACGATTCGGAGCTCACTAATGTACGCTGTATTTTAAGTTGTCTTGTGTGTACTGTTGTCATCTTACGTGTATTTTTCGCACTATGTGTGTATTGCTGTTTTTCCTTTAGATGCCGGACTGCTGGCTAGAAGTCAATATTCGGAAGGTCCTGCTCGATACAGGTTTTTCTTGGTTTCCCTGTGTCTGTAAGCAAATGCTGAGATGGTTCCCAAGATTCCAAGTTGCCACTACATGCTTCTCATGTAGCCCTCCAGACTTAAATTTATTAGACACCAATTTCATATTTTGTATGCATGTAAACTAACCACTGCCACCGGGTAACAACCCAATTGCAGTTAATAAAATATTATTATTTACTACGGACCATTTTCTTTCGTCTCTGACGTCTCTTCTTATGGTTATCCAGAATAACAGACAGATGCAAATTTCACGTGTTTTCTCAAGTCATTACATACAGTTCTACAGCAGATCCGGCATATAGTGCTAACATTACATAACACACAAGGCATTCAACAAACACGACCTGGGAGGGACGAAGTAAAAAAGTTACGAAAGGACATGAAGGCAATCCTTCGTGTTCGTGAGATCCCTGGTTCAAAACCGGCCCTGAGGACGCTACCCTGGCTATTTCTGTGGGTTTCCTCAGTCCTTCTAGGGAAGAGCAGCGGCAGAACCTGAAGCTAGCTGCAGTTGTGCCTTTTCATACCTAAAAATTTCACTGTTACTTTGATTTATCCCAACAATCGACGCCACAAAACCCACCTCTTTTGAAAGCGTCGTTTCGGCCGGCAAACTGGATCAAGCACAAACAACTCATAATCTGCCATCATCAAGTAATTAGGCACAAATGATTAAAAGCGGTCGTTAAATACACCATACACGAAAAACAAACAAGGCACGATACAACCCCAGTTCATTTTAGTCACTTACCACTGACTTGCTGTGTAGGAGTGGCGACGTTGGACTGCAACCTGCTCCTCCTGCCACCATCCCCCCTGTTGCTTCTACTAGGATGTACAGGCTGTAACCCTGGAGCTGACAGAGCCCGCTTGGGGGCAGCAGGCCTGCTGAACCCTGGCGGCCTGTACCGAGCGGACTTGACGTGACCCTGCCCGAAGTGCTGGACACTGTGCGACTTGTACATGCCACCACCGCTGGCAGTGGACAGCACGCTGGGGGCGGGACTAGCCGTCGTGGAGGTCGGCAACCGAGGCAACGAGTTGGTGCCCGCACTGCAAGACGTCTGCAGACTCCTCGGAAGTGTTGTCGACCGCATATCCGAATCATCGTCATCATCGTCGGTGTCGTCGTCATCGTCACCGTCCGCCGACGTCCCGGAGCCAGCGTGACAAGTGTTCGCATCCGGGACAGAAGACCTTCTGCGCCTCGCGTTCCAAATCTTATCCTCAACACTCCCGCCTATACTGCCACAACTTCGTACTCTGTCCAACAGCTGCTCCCGGCTGGAGCTTTTACCCGCGAACAAGAGATCACCAGCCGACCGTCTCTTGGCCGCTAGGGTTGTAGTAGATGACGCGTTGTTTGAGTCCTGCAGCAAAGACAGCTTCGTCCTCGAATCAGCTGCCATGAGAGCGGATTCGAAACTTCCCCGCCATGAAAATCTCTCATAGTCACTCGCCTCACGTTCCTCTGACGTAGCCAGCTCCATTGACGAAGATACGCCAGTGGGACGAGTCCCTGGTTCCAGAAGCAGATCATGGGATTTGCTGCGGGGAAGCCCTGGCAACTCCACTCCTGACTGTTCTGTATCTGTATGACTGTCATCGTCGGTTGTAGTGGATGCTGCTGATAACTTCGCTTGCAGACGTCGGTGGTGATGATAGCGTACCTTGGGGCTCGACGTCGCGGCTCCCAGACCCTCCCCGCCAGATACCTCGTGCATGAGGGCGACAAGACGGCTCCCGATGTGATGCATGACTTTAGCGATAAGGGGCGGAGAACTATAGGGGGTGGAGTCGGAACTCGGGCTGTGGCTGCCTTTTGGGTCGGAGTTACTAGTCTGTTGATCTCCAGCCATCTTACTGAAGGACGCTACTAGACGCTGGTACACGAACGCGGTATCACGATTCAAGGCGCCGGCTTTGTCTTCATGATCGTCATCACCCTTCAGACTGGTATCAAACTTGCTGATGATCTGCTGACAGCTTGCTGATATCTGTTCCTGCAGCTCAGACTTTCCTTCCATGATCCCGGCGCCAACTTTTCCCTGGTGTTGCATATAATATGCGCCCTCCAGGTCAGAGCTCGTGTAGTCTGAAGAATCATATGAATCACTCCACGTGTCTTCGCTACTCAGGTACTCCACAATCTCCCGTACTTGTTCGTCCCTGATACCGGGTACGGTTTTCATTAAGCGCGTTAATTCATTTTCAAAGTACACAAGCTGTGGCGGTTTTGTGCCCCGCTGTCGGGTACTGGGGCTTGCCTGTGGAGTTTTCTGCTGCCCCTGAGCAGACGACGATGCTGCAACCATTGTTTTGAAAAACACTCGCATCTTGGACATCATAAGATTAGTTTCCTCATCGGAACTCCAATTGTTAAATGAATCCTTTCGCGTGAGGGCGGTAGCAGGTGGGATCGACGTGGTCGTTACCAAGTGGGGGGCTTTATTTGTATCACTAACACCTTCCCCCGCTACCGGAAGTGAATTTCCTACACCAGCATCTAAAGCGCTGGCAATTACTGTAGATCTCCTGTTCAGCTCTTCTGTACCTGAACTAATGGATGACTGCTTCGATTTTTGTGTGGGGGCTAATGAAGGCGAGTCGTTGTTGTTACTGGAGCTGCTGGAGTCGCTGCCTGTTCGTTGTTCCTTCAACAAATCGTCACAGCTGCCTATGAAACCACTGTCTCTGCTCTGCTGTTTATTGCGCGAAGCTGACAGCTCGGAAATAGGCATTAAAAGAAACTCGGGTTGCGGTGTCTTGCAGCCCTCATCTTCATCCGTCGTGGAGCTGCCTTCATGACCAATACCTAACGTAGACAATTCTTCAGAGGATGCAATAATCTTGTCAGGGGTGGAATCTGCAACAGGAGACTTAGCCGAGACACAGTCCTTCTTTTCGTCTAGTGAATGTGAGGAAGCAGGAGACGTGCGTCCACCCGCACTACTCGAAACACTGCGTTTCTTCTTCTTTCTCTTAACAGTGTCGAACTGTCCATCAGATTTCTCAAAACCGGAAGCAGAAACGGACAGTGAAGACAAGCCTCCATCTTCATAGTGTGTATCCGTCTCCGTACTTGAGGAATCCTCCGACTCCTGTAGTTCCGATAGTTGTTGTTCCGCCCCAGATAATTCTCCACTCACAAGGTTATCCAATGATGAAGAGTGCTGCCTACCGGTCCCGCGCGCTCGCACCAACTTCTTCCGCCTCTGTTCCGGGCTAGGCTTCCCTTCACTGTCACTACCAACACTACCACTTCCGTCCGAGTCCCTGTTGTTACGGTCCGACGCTGAAAACCCCATAAATCCTGTCAGGAAATACTTCTCTAATCTCGAAGACGCCAGATCCGCAGGGTCTATTTGATCATCTGCCGCCGGTATAGGGTCGTCACACACACCACCTGCAGGCACATCCTCCGCCCCCACGGACTCTAGTCCCTCACTGTATATAGAACTACACGTGTCCGAGAACGAATCCAAGTCGCGAGTACCGCACCCACCGGGAGGCGAACCCAGTGCTGCACCGCCACCGAGGCCATAAAAAAAATACTTTTCCAGCTCTGAGGCTGAGGTTGGTCGTTGTTTCTTGCTCTTTTTCTCTTCAAGCGTCTGTTCCACTTCGCTTTCCTCACAGCTCTCCTCCACTATAGTGTGTAGAGTGAAGTCTATAGCAGAACGATGGTACCCGCGCAGTTCTTCCTCTCTGTCCGTCGAGTACGACGACGATGACGACGACGACGCGGAAGCCGAAGAAACAGCCGCTTCGTCGCCGGAATCGGAATCTTCAGTTGGGGTTGTGGTAGCGAATTCCTCATCCTCATGGTTATTACCTGTGTTGTCAAGTTCCTCCACCCATGAATCATCATCAGCAAGGCCTTCTTCGAGGCACACCACAGCCGATAATGTATCACCACCGGTCACCACTTTCACCAAATCTTCTTCTTCCTTTTCCTGTTGGGCCACAGGGGGCGTTTCTTCTTTTTTAATGATCTGGGGACGTGTTTTGGTGATGAGAGGTTTCTTACAAGACGGCGAGGTTCTCGAAGTCTCCAACGTGAGTGTAAAGTATCCTGCCAACCCACTTGTGTTATTCTCAACTGGTGACGCGTCGCCGCCATCTTCCTCCCAATTAGTGTGTCGCACTATGACGTCAGCGGGCACAAGCGTCGTGGTCTCGCTAGTAACGACGCTTACCATGGATTCCTGGTGCAGGTGGTTCTGCGTTATCATCACGAGGCTCGTGTAGCGAGGCTCCCCGGCGGGGGAATCGAACGCGTCTCTCTCCTGTGCCGACTCAGTCACAACTGAACACGACACACCTTGCAGCTGGTCTTCACCTGCGACGCCAGCGCTCTCCGCGGACTGATGCACAGTTGTTAACATAACGGGGTCGCCACTAGACCGGATCTCCTCCTTGGCCTCCCCGACGACACTAACATGAGTCACAGCTGTTTCAACAGGTGAATCGTCAAGACTTGCACTCAATGCATTGTTATCGATCGGAACTAATTTCTCATCTGCAGCAGCCGCTACGCCCCCAGCTGTTTCTTCAGCGCACACCCGTAAAACTTCTGCATCAGACTCCCCCTCGTTACACGCTGCATTACCGACTGACACAATACTATCCTCTGTAGTATGTCTAGTGTCATTCTCTCCCTGCTTATTCTCAGTAGCACACGACCCCTTGAAACGCTCCTGTATAAATTCTGCAGGCGAACCTGCAATACCTGTCGCACTAACATCACTAAATGACTTTAATTCTTCACTCTGCAGCACTACGTCAGCAGTGTCTAGCACATCGGTTATGTTTTCGTTACAGATATCGTGTGACTCCGCACTAAATACACTCTTACCGCACAGATCTGCACTAATAACCGTTTCACTAACGTTTACGTCATAATTTTCTTTCGAAATATCTTCACTTACTTCAGGAATAATCTGATCTGACAACAGCGCCAGTTTACTTTCACACACGAATCGGATATCTTCACTACAACAGCCACTAGCAGCTGTGGAAACTGGATCGATTGGACAAATCTCCATGGAAACTGTAGAACAGTCTGGCTGTATATAATCGTGAGGGCAGATTTCGTCAACCTCACAACAGAGGGAGTTAACATCACTTGACACAAGGTTATTATGAGAACTTTCACTATTATCAGAAGCAACGATTTCATCGCCAAATGCGGCAATAGGCTTTGCACTGATTATCTGTCCCTCATTAGATTCGCAATTATCACCGTCGTCTGTCACTAACACACTATCACTTCCCATAGCCCCATCTTCTTCTCCATCAAACGGTTCATCCACAAACACCGACTCCTCAACTTCCTCGATTTCTTTATTTTCTGAATGACACAAACCGGAAGTATGTTCATCCTCGGAAGGTACAGGTTCGACTGAAAACAGTGGTGTATCTACGGTCGAATGGGCATCCGGCGTGCTACAGTCTAAGCTGCTACAGAGACGCTTCAAAACAGTGTCAGCTGTTTCTTCGTTATCTTCTGTCTTCAGTGTCTTATCTATTATTATTGACTCACTATCTGTTGAATGGACAGGTACACTAGATGATTTGTGGTCAATGTCTTTTTCACTAACTTCAAACTCTCGCTCTACATGCTGCCGCTCTGGTGTGTTATAGTAAACTGTGTCCAAATCAGAGCAATTTTCTGCCACCACATTCCCTTCTGCGTCTTTGCCGCTCGCCAGCAAACCGGCATTATGTGCAGACGGTACTATCACATCAACATCGGTAGGCACAGTGACGTCACAAGACACTTCAATGGCTGGACTGCTGCCCTCGTCTATTTTCTGTACAGCCGCGGGACAATTAACTGGAAGGAATTCACTCTTCTCATCTGACTCGCCCAGCGCACTCTGTCCGCCTCCTTCTTCACGGTCTGACGCTATCATATCCGAAGTGACGTGTTCAAGTACAGTTTTATTCATAAATGTAGGCCGTAACTCGTTTTCTTCTCTCTGCTTTACGTCTAACTCCGTTGTAACTCTTTCACTGTCGAATGCAGTTGGCTGAGTTTCATTAACCAGTACAGTCGGGTCAGAAACTTTGGTGTCACCACCATCAGTCACGGTTACTGCTGCATCACAGTGAGGTACAGTTTCGGGTTCAACGCATTCACTTTCATGTACAATCTTTTCTGAATGGACAGGTTCCTCCACTTCTAGGGACACACGGTGACTCACAAGCAGCACATCAGTCACACTCTTACTGTCTTCAGACACACTCAACTTATTTTCTAGCGTGCCAAGGCAACTATCAACATGTCCGTCCTCGCTCCTTAACAAAGGCTCAGTACTTTCTGCATAAACCGCATAACTTTCCGCGGCTGTCATAAAGTCTTCAGGTAGGGCTTGAATTTTGGTAAGGCGCACTGCAGCGACCTCGGCGTCGCTCTCCTCGCCATCCGTACTGCTATTCACTACGAACACTGTTGAGAAATGCTGCCCATCGGCACGATCGTCGTCCGTGTCTGAACTACAACGTGACGACGAACTGCCGTACGGCTGGTCATCTTCGCCTGCAGCATGCGTGGTGCCATCGCCAGCCGCCACAACCGACTCACAACATTCCTCCTCTTCCACTTCATTCATCCTCTTTTCTTCGACTTCTTCCTCCTCTTCTTCACTTGTGACAATATCATCGTGTTCCTTGTTTATTTCGCTGTTGCTTATGGTATTTACATCGTCGTCACTACATGCATCGCAATCACCACGTGAAGTGAAATAATACGTTCTTTTCACACGTGATTTACCACTAGTTTCGTGATCTTCATTTGAATCACTATTTGATGATAACGATGAATACGAAGACAGTCTTTCCCGCGGTATGTGTGACAAATCATCAGCGACTTCACACACCGCAACGGGGGCGGCGGCAGCAGCTGCGATAATTCGTTTCTCTTTAATATTATCACCGGGCTGTCTGCGCTTCTTCCTTCGCCCTCTTTTGTTAGACCTCCTGTTCTTGGTGTTTTGATGGGCGACAGTCTGAGCCACCGTATGCAATATGGCGGCTCCGCCCAAACTTTCTGCATTCAGTTCTGCACTCTGTGATATGTTTTCACCGTTCTTTACATGAACATTTTCCGAACCATCATCTTCGAACTGTCGGAACATAACTAGCACAATGCCACTGTCACTACAGTTCTCACTTAGACCCGCTCCGTTGTCGGTTAACATGACGACATTATTCGCACTCAGTTGCTCACTATCATTGGCTACATCAGTCATGGAGACACAGATATCAGTACCGTCAGGCTGCTTATCGGTTTCTGTGACAGCCGATAAAGGTTCACACATTATTTCTTCTCTCTTCCTTTCTTCTTCATCGATTTCTGAGTGCTGTGACGATTCTTTAAGTGTTACGTCACCATTCGGGGGCTGTTCTTCTGTTTTCTCTTTCTCGTGACAAGTGACACCCTCACTTACCGATGCAGCCGCTGTAGCTAAAGCAGCTGCTGCCACTGCGGCCTTCTGCTCGGCTTCACGTTTCTGTTTCCGTTGCTTTTGTTTGTGCTTACGTCTGTTTCCCTGTTTCGTGTTAGGTTTCTTACTTGGTTCCGTACACTTCTGCGCACTTTTGATGGTCTCTGCGTTTTCTTCCCGTTGCTCCGCGTGCACTGGCTGGCTGTCGGTAGCACACTGCCCACTGCCACTTGCTGCGTCTATTGCACCAACATTATGAATGCTCTGATCGACGGCAGCCTGCTCGGACACGCTCACTTGCTGTTCTGATAAAGCAGGTGTCCGTTCCGAGCTGTTAACAGCGCCATCACCGATAGCAGTGGAGGCGGCTGTTTCTCCTCCCTGTACACTGATAAACGCCGAGGTACAGTATGGGTCTCCTGTGGGGGCCAAGATGGGCCACGTGCACCAAGGACCTACGACGACATGTGAAATTGCAGGCGGCCGCTGGAAGCTCCGTATACGTATCCTGACGCCCGGACCAGCTGCAGATGCGGTGGCAGCAGAAAACCCGTCACCACCCCCTTCCTGCGCCCCCAAATAAACGATGTCAGCGATACTCACTGTATCAGCATTGGCTGAAACTTGCATCTGGTGGTGTGGGGTGGCAGCAGCCTGGGGCCACAAGGATGCCGGTACCGGCACGGGGATGGGTACCGGTACTGGTATCGGTACCGGTACTGGCACAGGAACCGTCGCTTTGACGTCGACAGCGCCGCAACTCTCGCAGGAGCCCCTTGTCAGCGGGATGGCGGTCGGTGCTGCAGAAACATGACCACGCGCCTCGCTGTCCACACTGCACTGGTGTCTGCTGCCTGTTCTTGCTGCCCGTGGACTCGAGATATCCTCCCCACCTGGCTGCCGGTTCGACAGCTCTTCCCCTCCTTCCCTTCGTGCAGAACAGCCATAGTAATAAAAGTGATCTGAAAACGTGATTTCTTCCAGGCTTCTTTCTCCACTTGACCTTAACGAATCACCACGCGTGAAATATTGACGCTGTTGTCGAGGATTACAGAACATGGACGGGGGAGGAGGCCTTGACCTCGCGTCTACATTCATGCCCAGGTAACTACCGCCCATTACTTGGTCGTCTAATACAGAACAGTCAGCAACAGGTGACCGACGGTGTCTCAGGAAACTGCCACCGTCGGAGGACGACGCCGGAGAACTAGTCTCTCTCCGCACAGAGGCCGGGCTTACGTCATCTACGTCCAGGGCAGGTCCCCTAGTACTGTAAAAGAGCCGCTTCCGGTAAGAACTGGACAGACTCGGTGGGGATTCAATACCAGAAGTTCTCAAAAAGGTTTGCTGCTGATCATCAGACGACTCCCCTCCCCCACCGCTGCTTTTGTTCCACGTCCAGTCCCTCACAACGGGCCGCACCATTGAGGAACTCTCAAAGTAGTCCCAGTCACAGTCAAAACCGGAAGTAACGCCACCACCAATTGAGGAAGTGGACGAACTGTCTTCATCTGCAGCATCGTCGTCCGAGTCATGAGAACCCTCCTCTTCTTTCGACGAAGAATCTGAACTGATGAATACAAGCTTGTAGTCATCGCCCTCTGGCTGAAGGATCCTTGCAGACTCCAATAAATTGTAAGGATACAGCAGATCCTGCTGTTGGGAGGACTCTGAATGCAGCAAGTCGGAAGATGAAGTCACGACTCGACGTGACACTTCGGTGACTCGCAGACTCTCAGTGACCCTTGTGCTGCGTCGGGCTCGCGACGACACCTCGCCTTTGGGAACAATGACGTCATCACTAAACGCATGTGCATTCTTTGTTAGTGGCTAGAGGGCAGACAGACCCAACCAAGAGTCCCGCGGAATGCGTGTTAGTAGGTACAGAGGTTAGAGCACCAACACTACCCCGATACAGGCCGCTGCTAAGATGAAGCAACAGATTAAGGCTCTACATATCTACAGCGTCGTTAAACGTAAACTTGCGCTCTACGCTTGCATGCACACAAACCGGTGTGAAACAGTTCTGAATTGCGCACTTTCATATAAATGACAGACCAGTTTCAGTCTAGTTTCATCATAACACCAGTGCGCAAAATGTATCGTGTCTGTGGCGGACACGAATTACAATTCAAAGTGACTATAACCACTGTCAAAATAATAAGGCTGTATATATATAGACACACACACACACACACACATACATACACGTACAATATTTACTGTTTAAGAAGTCCTATTCAGCACTAAGTGATGATATGTTGCACGTTACCCACACAACAGATTGTGTCCACGGTGATCCGTATTTCCTGGTAACCCGGACCACCCTTCCCCCGCCCTATAGTCCGGATGAGCGAGAGACTATTGCGTGTGTGTGTGTGTGTGTGTGTGTGTATGTGCATATATATATATATATATATATATATATATATATAAAGACGGGGCAGCGGTAACACAGCGGCTAAGGTGCTGTGCTACAAATTGGAAGGTCGCTGGTTCGATCCCAGTTCATGTCATTGAAATTAACATAAAATCCTTCCGATCGCACTATAGCCCTGTGGTCGACTCAGCCTGTAACAGAAATAAGTACCAGGGGTACTTCCTGGGGGTAAAGGCGGCCGGTGCGTAAAGCTGACCTTACCACCATCCTGTGCCATTGTCATGAAATCTGGGAACCTTAACTTCCTGGAACCCTCTGGGCCACTCCAGGCCTGTAATGCGACTGATTTCCCTTTACTCTATATATAAAGAAAGGTAAATTTCACCTTAGAACAGGCCACGAAGACCTAGAGGGGGAGTAGAGGTACAGGTCCACTCTTTCTTTAACGTCAGCGCTAGATGGGGTGGGTGGTCAACGCCACGCCCCGGCCGCTTTAACCCCGGGAAAGAGCCAGTACCCATTGTATAGGAGGCTGGGTGGGCCCCAGGGCCGGTTTGGTCGGGTGCGGAAAATCTCGCCCCCACCGGGATTCGATCCCCGGACCGTCCAGCCCGTAGCGAGTCGCTATACCGACTACGCTATCCCGGCCCCATTTATATATATATATAAAACAAAGCAACAGACAGACACCAATAAGGACCCAATATATGCAGCCACACCACCACGGTACTAACCACACACCGATGTATTTTAATGGACTGTTTTAACAACTGTAACTTGAGTAAGCACGAATTAATGCGCTCCCTGATGACGGTGTAACTGTAACAGCGAAACATGTCGGAGCTGTTTTATTGTACATTTTAATATTGTTTTTTAAGACAACTCACTGGTGCATCAGATGGTGAATAAATAAAACTTTCATAATATCCTTATTGTTGCACCGTGCACCGTGTTCGATTTTAAGTGTTTTAATGTTAAATTTTATACAAGTGCATTTGTTGGTTGATAATTATAGTGATTTGATAATATATTAGGTTATTTCGGGTTGTACGTGAAAAAGTTACCCTGACAACCAGCCTTAAAATCTGTAACTAGACGCATTCTTGTAGCTCACAACTATCGACTGGCACGTACTGTCGGCTAGCATATTGTATTTGCGTAGCCCACTCATCCGGCCGCGTACATGCGAGGCACAGCAGCGGCGGGAAATAACGAACGATAGTTGCCAGATAAAATACGGAACACATATTCAACAAACACCTTATCATCGCT
>Ga0131853_10006342_pt1 | contig 21331 bp, 14 predicted proteins | sample TergutLab28metaG_FD_92764 | JGI IMG/M metagenome (GOLD analysis project Ga0131853, IMG submission 92764) | Labiotermes labralis P1 segment gut microbial communities from Petit-Saut dam, French Guiana - Lab288 P1 (version 2) (version 2) | ecosystem: Host-associated > Arthropoda: Insects >... | reverse complement strand
TTTTTGCAGAACAAGGACTTTGGTTCCGAGAATACCCAAAGGTATTCTCGTGGTTCTAAGGACGAAGTTATGTGAAAAAATATAAAGTTTTTGTTACTGGTTTAGAGTCTTTTTACTATAAAATAAGGATTGATTCATTCAACATAAAACAGCCATCGGCAATGAAAAAGTGAAACTACTTTTCAAATATGCGGATGACTGTTTTATAAAAGATGAAGTTTTATCATTAGTAAGTTTGCATGGCTTCATTCTAAGATATGTTCCCACTAAGCTTAAAGAAATCAACCTTCTGCCTTAACTTTTCAGCCTGCGTACTTAATTCCTGCGAAGCGGCGGCGGATTCTTCAGCCGTTGCCGAGGTGTTGGTAACAACCCCTGATATTTGTAAAACACTATCGTTTATATTGGAGATTGAATCCATCTGCTCAGTAGAGATGCCGGCGATTTTTGAAATTAGCCCCGAGATTTCATTTATATCATCAGCAATAGCCTTAAATGCTGTAACCACTTCCGCTGCGGCTCTTACACCTTCTTCTACGATAGTATTGTTTTCTCCTATTATTTTTGATGTGTCAGAAGTTGACCGCTGACTTCTTCCGGCTAAAGACCGTACTTCATCTGCTACAACCGAAAACCCTTTGCCATGTTCACCCGCCCTGGCAGCTTCAACAGCAGCGTTTAGTGCAAGCAAGTTCGTTTGAAAAGATAAATCTGTAATGACGTTCATTATTTTGGCAATGTCAGCATTTGATTCTTTAACCGAATTCATTGCATGTGACATAGACTTCACAACGACTCCGCCTTGTGCGGCAAACTCTTGAGAGTGAGCAGTGCTCTTATTTGCATCATTGGCATTGATGCTTGCTTGTGCAGCTTTTTCAGAAATTAAAGCCAGCGAACTGCTTAATTCTTCCACGGCGGCAGTCTGTCTTGTTGCTCCGTCTGCAAGGGTCATGGCGCTTATGGATATTTGTTCTGCTCCCATAGCCACTTGTTCAACTGCTGATTTTATTTCATACATGGTGGAATTTAATGAGCCCAAAATGGTGACTAGCGCATTCTTTATAGGTGCATATGAGCCTATATAATCGCGATGAATTGAGACGGTCAAGTCCCCCAGTGCAATGCGGCCAAGCACATCTGATATTTCGTCGATGTAGGAAAGAGTTACTGTTTCAGTCTCATGGACGGCCTTCCTTGCCACTTCAAATGCACCTTTAAATTTATTATTGGCCTGTGATATTCTAAAATCACCTGCGGCCATTTCATGTAGAGAATCTTCGATGGATGAAAGCGGTTCCTCCACGGCTGACACCAAGTTATTCAGCGTGGAAACAAGTTCTGCCCAGTTCCCTTTGAATTTTGAAGAATCCACTTCTACATCAAGGTTGCCGTCTGCAACATTTGAGGCCAAGTATTGTGCTGAATTATAAATCTCTTGAAGGTTTGCCGTGACATTACGCAGTGTTTGAGGCAGTATCATCTTCTTTCCGGGCAAATCTTCAACCTGAACATCAAAATCTCCATCCGCAATTTTATTAAGAACGATTATCGCGCCCATTGTGTCCTTAATTTGGTTTGACAGAATATCGTTAACGCTCTCCATAACTTCCCGGAATGAATTTTGATATTTGCTTGTGTCTACCTTGTAATCAATATCTCCAACTACATTGATCTCATGGCCAATTCTGGTTAAGTCCCGTACAATAGTTTTTATAATATCTGATAAATCATATATACCTCTGGTAAATGTGCCTATCTCATCTTTAGAAATCTTAGACCTGTCGAGATTTACGTTAAGGTTTCCATTCGACACTTCTTTAATACTTACTGCGAGTTTGCCAATAGGTTTCAAAACCTTTTTTGCTAAGAATATAAATGTAAACACCGCTACAACCAATATCGTTAAAACAATCGTAGCCAGTATAATCCAAAGCATACTCCAGATTACATTGCTTGTAATGGTTGCAGGGGTGACTGTAATTAAAGACCAGCCCGTTGAAAAAAGGGCAGACTGCATAAAATAAGAAGGTATACCATATTGGTCTGTACCTAAAACTATATGTTCACCTGCTTGGAATTGACGGAATATATCTGCATATCTAGGCATAAACGAAATATTATGAGAGCCAGTCTCTGTCGGCAGATATTGGCTGTCAGGGTGAATGACAATCTCGCCTTGAGAGTCTATCAAAAGCAAGTAGCCTGTGGTTTGTGCTTGAAAAGTGTCAAACATAGCAGAGAGCTGACCAAGTTCAACATCCATAGCAATAACAGCCTCTTGACCATAGAGATTCTGTATATGTAATGCAAAGGTAACCACTAACCCACCTGTATCAGCCGATACATATGGCGAAGTAATGGCAACTTCACCGCGCGCTTGCGTCGCCGCTAACCACCAAGGCCTTGTTTGGGAAACAAAATCGTCAGATGGCACCCAGCGGTCACTATCATAAAATGCGCCGTCAGCCATTGCAACCCAAATAGATGCTACAAAATCGTTTTGTTCCGCAATATGAACGACAATATTCTCGATTTCACTTCTATCTACATAGGGTAAAATATTAGAAATATTTTCTACAAGTTGATTGCCCACATCAAACCATGCATCCATTTGCTGAGATTGAATCACACGCTCTCGATAACTGCTTTCAATAATAGTATTATATACAATATTGCGTATTAAGGTATCGGTTATGGCAAAAGCAATGGTAAAACCAATAACAGATATAATTGCAATACCCAAAATGAACTGGTATGATAGTTTTGATAGTATTTTATTTCTCATAAGGCATATCCCCCGGTTTCCTAAATATGTTATCTATCTTTGAATAGACTCAACGATTCAAACCCTAATCCAATAAGAGTCCAACTACGACCGTGCGGTAGTCTGTATCTCAGATGCCGAAACATGTTGACAATATCAGTATTTTATCGTCTGCCCCAACATGGATGTCTGAACTATGATGCGATGTTTCTTTTATTTGCTTGACTAAATCCAGAAAGAAATCATCCGTTGGAAAGTCAATCTGAATATAGTTAAAACTTATATGTGTTGTAAAAGCAGCCAATATTTCATATTGCAGCACCGAATCTGTGGATACAATGTTAATATGACGGTTATGCTCAAAAAAAGAGTAATCCAAAAAATGAATCAAATCATAAAACCTTGTGCCATCTTGCATACTGTGACCATATATTATTGTGCTGCGGTCAGAAAAGTTAGGACTAACAGCATAATCTAAAAAAATTATCCCGGATGGGTTTCTCCTATGTAATAAATCATGGTGTAAATAGTATTCATTATCTAAGCCTTGTACAATTGGATAGCTTATTGAAGTACCGGGCACATCAATATAAGCGATTATATCGTCATTATTTACAAACTCTCGCATCATTGAGATGGGAGAATCAGCATGTACCAGTTCTCTAATTTCACGCATTTGCTCCAATTCCGAGGCCGCCAATGTAACACCTCTGATGTGACTCACGGCATAGAATGTGAAGAAGGATGCAAATACACAAAACATCACAATCATGAGTCTTAATATATTCTTTTGATTCATAGAATCACCGCCACTCACCATTATAAAGACTTGCGCATAAAAGCAGTCATTTTACTTAATAAACCTTAAATTTATACTATCACAAATGAATTTTATTGTAATGACGATAGGGAGGAGTGTTTTTGCGATTTTATTTCACATCAATTCGAGTAAAAATAATTTCAATTTTCTCTAGCAAAACATCAATTTGCCACAAGCCCTTATTTAAGCGGACTTTGCCTATAATGGGAATGATGTGTCCTCCTATTTTTCCATAAATTATCATTAATCAATGCAGCTATAATGATGGATTGTATCGGTGGATAAACACATGTTTACGAAATAAAAACGTACCCACAAATCTGTGAGTACGTTCATTGTCACATTAAATTCAACTTAAACTTAAACAATTTGCTGCTTTATGATTTGCAATGCTTATCTTGAATATATTTCAATAAATAGCCGTCTAATTGATTCAAGTCAATGGGTTTGGATATAAAGCCGGAGAATCCGCTGCTTTCAAATAATTCTGCCATACCTTCTACCGCATTAGCAGTTAAAGCGATAATGGGGTGTGAATACCCTGTGTCTCTAATGCGCTTTGTGGTTTCTACTCCATCCATGCCAGGCATCATGTGATCCATAAATATAATATCATAAACCATGCCATTCTCAATCTGTGAAATAGCCTTCTCCCCACTTTCAGCAACTTCCACATTAATCTGATAGGCTTCCAGTATCTCTTGCGCTACATATAGATTAACTTCCACATCATCTACCACCAATACACGGCCATAAGGCATAGTGATAAATGTCATCTGGTTTATCGGATTCACTTCCAATTGCTTAAAGTTCAACTTTTCCAAGTTTTTAGCTGTTTCCTTGCCTAAGTTGTCTTTACTGTCAGTTTTTTGAGGAATCCATGCAGAAAATAGACTGCCCTTACCGGGATAGCTTTTGATTTTGACACCGCCGCCCATTAAATTAACCATATGGTATATAATGGACATACCCAGTCCGGCACCTTCAATTTTGTGGTTAGCTTCTTCATTAAACCGTATAAAGTCTTCATTAAAAATGCGATTCACTTGCTCCTGTGTCATTCCTCTGCCGGTATCCTCAATCTCGATAACCAATATGAATTCATGAACAGCAGTATAGTCGGCGCGAAACCAAATGGTCACCGAACCTTCATGCGTATACTTAAAAGCATTAGACATAAGGTTGTTAACAATTTGCTTTATCCGCAGTTCATCACCGATTAAGGATAGCGGAAGCTGTTCATCCACATACAAGTGAAATTTTACGTTATCATTATGTCTATGCATAAGGTTTAACTGCACCGAATCCATAATAAAACTAGATACATCATAGGCGGCAGGGATAATTTCCATTTTGCCTGCCTCAACCTTTGCTATGTCTAAAATATCATTAATAATCGACAGCTGTAAGCTGGATGATTTATGAATGTGCATGAACTTTTCTTTTATTTCTGGTGGGTGAGGCTTACGCAGTTCCATTTCCGTTATGCCTAGTACAGCATTCATTGGGGTGCGAATCTCATGGCTCATCCGTGCCAAAAAGCGCGTTTTGGCTCTGTTTTCTTCCTCGGCCACTATGCGCATCTTCTCTTCTTTGATGTCACGTAAGTAACAGGCATAACCCAAATGGCCTTGAATATCAACGGGTACAACAGAAACTTCGCAGATAACCGGTTTGCCATATAAAGTAATAAAGCCATATTCAAAACGATGCATTTTATCGCCAGCAGTAGCTGCCACAGCTTTTTGGCAATGCTCCATAATGATTTTTTCAACAGCTGCTTTATCTACGCGATACTCCGGAAAGATATAGCGGTAGTTCTGCATAAAGCATTTGCGGCCGCAACAAGCATCGCCTCCAATTTTTTTGCAGTGCTTATAGTCATGGGTACATTTAGATATCCACTCGTCCTGCATAACTTTTGGATACATTTGAGATTCCACTTCTTTTGATGTCAAAAACAATTCCAGAGCAGCAAGGTTGCAATCAATCATATTAAATTTATCATCCAGCAATATACAGGCTTCGGGTAACGCTTTGAGCAGCATACGGGATTTTTCTTCCGCTTCTTCTTTTTCTTTGCGAAGGTCATCTTCCATTACAAGTTTTGTCAAAGCACTCGTTAGAAGCTGTACAAATCGAATATCCTTATCAGTAAAATCCCGTGCATTAAAGCAATCATATGCCGCCATACAGCCCCAAATGTCATCATCTGCAATGACAGGCACTAAAATGGCCGCCTTTTCTCCAAGTTTCGCAAATTTTTCAGCATAAGGGGATTCACTTAGATTCGAGCAGATGAATGGGTTTGGTCTTGCTTCTTCTAACAGGTCATACAAAAATTCACCTGGCTTAAATGGCACAGATGGGTGTAAAAACGATTTTTTTACCTCATCAGCTAAGTAACTATACCTGACATTGATTATTCCGGCATCTTTATCAGCAATGGCTATCAGTATTTTATGTAGCGACATACTTCTGGCAACCATTTCTAAGGTACTCCTCACTCGATCTCCAACTGACGATGTGGAAACAAGACTTTGAAGTATGCTCATCATGAGGTCTTGCTGTTTAAGCATATCGCTCGCTGTATCTCCTTCAAAAATGATGGCTTCACCTTTGTCATAGGTTTTACTGGTGAAAGATACATTATTGGGAATGAATGATTTTGGCATGATGTCGGTTGCTCCCTCCATAATATTCCGTTGCAATAAATCGAAGCCTGTAACAGACCGACGAAATAAGCTTATTATAAATATGCTCTCATCTTTCCAATCACTTGCCTGAAATCTAGTGGTTTTCCCAAGTGGTCGTTCATGCCGGCATCAAGGCATTTGTCAACATCTTCTTGAAAAACATTGGCGGTCATGGCTATGATGGGTATGGATTTAGCCCTGTCAGTGGTTAGCGCACGTATTTGGCGAGTGGCTTCCAAACCGTCCATTACCGGCATGAACCCGTCCATGAAAATTAAATCATAGCGTGCAGGTGACTCCGCAAACATCCGTACAGCTTCTTGGCCATTTTCAGCACATTCAATATCAACTTGCGTATCTTGAAGCAGCGCCATGAGGACTTCACGGTTGCTCTCCATATCTTCTGCCAGCAATATCCGCCGTCCCCTAAACTCGCCATAAGTTTCAGATGCAGCAAATTCTTCGTTGTCTTTCGAAATATCTCCAAGATAGTTGTTTAAGCAATCAAAAAATGACGATGGCATTACCGGTTTAGGTAAGAACCCATCCAATCCTGCTGCTGTAGCATCTTGTTTGATTTCTGTCCACTCTACTGACGAAACCATAATAACAATTTGAGCATCGCATTTTTCTTTGATGGCACGGGTGAGTTCGATGCCATTCATTTCTGGCATAGACCAGTCTACGAAATAAATGTGATACGGCCCATTGTTCTCTATGAGATTCAGGGCTTCCCCGCCACTGGCGGCTGTATCGCAGCGCCACCCAAACCGACCAGCAAGGGTTTCTATATATTTAAGCATGGTTATGTCATCATCCACGAAGAGTATTTTGACGTTTTGCAAATGATGTACACGCCTTTTTTCCTGCGCACCTCTCTTCACCCTTATGGTGAAAGCAAATGTACTGCCTGCTCCTTTTTCCGATTCCACCCATATACTGCCGTCCATACATTCCACAATGGTTTTTGAAATGGGAAGCCCGAGCCCAGTGCCGCCGTAATTGTGGGATGTATTGCCTTCGGCTTGAGAAAACGGTGTAAATATATGTGCCTGATTTTCGGGTTCTATACCAATGCCGCTGTCTTTCACTTCAACTTGAATAGTACACAAATCAACCTTGCGGTCAATTAGTGAGATTTTCATGCTGATTTCGCCGCCATGTGGTGTAAACTTCACGGCGTTTGAGAGTAAGTTTGTCATGACTTGAACAAGTTTCTGTTCATCAGCAATGATACTGTCCGGGATATTGTTTCCGATGTATACATTAAAACGCTGGCGTTTTTCGGCAATTTGCATCTCTGATATGTCAATCGCTTTGCGGATGGCTTTCTCAAAGAAAAATTCCGTAAAGAACAACTCAAACTTACCGGACTCAATTTTTGACATATCCAAAATATCATTAATGACACCCAGCAAATGATTGGCTGCAGCTTCAATCTTGCCAAACGCATAATCTTTGCCAGCCATGTCCTTAGCGGTCTTGCCAATGTGCGTCATACCAACGACTGTATTCATCGGTGTCCGTATTTCGTGGCTCATTTGAGATAGGAATGTACTTTTAGCCTCACTTGCAGCCCCTGCTCGTACCAGTGCTTGCTCAAGGCTCTTAGCATTTTCACCCAGGTTTTCTACCATATCGTTACGTAGCAGCACATGTGTAATGAGTAGGCTTCCGATTTGAAGCACAGATATTTCATCATCACTAAACCAACGCTTATTTACACAATCGTCAAACCCAATAAAGCCCCAAAATACGCCATGCACAATTAATGGTGCAAGCAAAATGGACTTTATATTCTGAGAATTCATTAAACGCTGCTCTGCTTCCTGCATAATTTCAATCGGCCCATTGATAACTTCACCGCGAACCAGCTTTTTAATCCAGTTTGGGATTACTTCACTACAAGGCACGTCGGCCACATATTCGGTGTTAGATTCAACCGATTTAGACCATTCGCACAATTGCGTAATGAAATTCTCTCCGCCATCTCTACGGCTTTTAAAAAGGTAAATTCTTTCAACATCAATTGCCTTCGCAATAGTACCCATGCTTTCAACCCAGGATTCGTTAAATGTTTCCGGTGTTGATTCCAAAAGCGACACGGTAATGGTTGTGAAAATAGTTAACAAATTGTCTTTATGACGAATATCCGCCATCATTTTTGCGTGTTCACGCAAATCCCTTACATAGGCAACAACAAACTGTTTATCTAACAGCATTATGCGTTCAAGGTATACCTCGGCAGGTATGGGCTGGCCGTCAGCGGTTTGATGCATCCATTCAAAATGACCGTGCCCTGACTCAAACGCCTGTTCAATCTCGACAATCGCTTGTTCCTGTGATGGTAAGCCATTCGGTTGAAATTCAGGCATAAAGTCAGAGAAACGGTCAATAAACTCCTGCTTATTAGATAGACCGAACATATCTAAAACCCGCTGGTTTGTATCAATAACATTTTTATCTTCATCGAACATAGTACAAAGTAAAGGGGTTTTATCCAGTATAGCGTTAAGCATGTTTAGGGTGTTCATAGTTTCTCTTTTGTCATGGGTAAAGCCGACTAATCCGTATCCATCTTCCCAGTTTACACGCACTAAGCTTATTTCTGCCGGAATAAGTGAACCGTCAGAGGGTTTTTGGTGCATCCACTCAAACTGTGAACGCCCATGTTCAAAAGCCTCGTTCACTTTTGCCATCGCATGGTCAAATGATGAAATGCCACAAGGCTGATATGTAGGAGATAACTCGGCAAACCTGTCTATATACGCTTGTGGACTATCTAACTCAAAGAGTTCCGCTGCGTTTTGATTGCAGTAAACAAGGCGGCGGTTTTCATCCCAAAAGGTACATATAGCAGGGATAGCATCCATCATAATACGCAGCCTTTGGTCTTCTTCATTATTCTTTTTTGATGTTCTGCCAAGTGCCTTAGTCAAAAAGCGGCTAAAAAAATTTGGCATTCTTATTCCCCCCATGCTGTCCGCAATAATTAAATCAGAGGTTTTAATCTGACCTCCTATTTAATTTTCCTAAACACGATGATAAGGTAATATACAATATCATCATGGAATTAATTGATTTTGTGCATAATTCAAGGTTTTTCAACTGCACAGCTAACAAATCCGCTAGTTCTTTAGTTTTGGCCGCTAAATCATCTGCAATTTGTTGGTTTGTTGTTTCTGCTTGCGAATTTTTGCATGGATAGTGTGCACAATCCTCCTTGAATCTCATGTCAAGAATGATTGCAGCCACCATTTGTTCGCATGTATTGAATCCACAAGCGCGGCAATTCATTTGCCGCGCAGTATCCGTTGTTTTATGCATACTTACATATACAGATTCAACAACAGTTTCCGGTACTTTTAATTCCTTTGCTAATTGCTCGCTATTCATTATGAAATACCCCTGTGCTTTGACATCATTTGTACTTAATTCATCTACATCAAAGGCTTTGTTTCGCTATTATAGTCTGTTAAAACATTTTCTATTTGAGTTTGAAAAACGCAACCTTTTGCCTAAGCATTTCAGCCTGAGAATTTAATTCCTGTGATGCAGCGGCAGATTCTTCTGCTGTAGCTGATGTGTCCGTAACTACGCCTGTTATCTCCGAAACACTCGTATTAATACTTGAGATGGACTCAAGCTGTTCACTGGAACTATCAGCAATTTGTAAGATAAGGCTTGATATTTCACTTATATTGTTAGCGATAGTTTCAAATGAGGCTTCAACTTCATCCGCAGCTTTTATGCCCTCGTTCACATTTTTTGTATCTTCTTCGATGATAGCCATTGTATCAGAAGATGATTGCTGGCTTCTTCCGGCTAAAGTACGCACTTCATCGGCAACAACAGCAAAGCCTTTGCCGTGTTCTCCGGCGCGGGCGGCTTCAACAGAGGCGTTAAGCGCAAGAAGATTTGTTTGGAAAGCAATGCTGGTAATCACATCAATTATCTTTGCTATACCGTCGGTTGATGTTTTTATCTTATTCATGGTTCCGGTCATGGAACTCACAGTGCGTCTTCCAGATGCGGCAAACTCATTTGAACGCTCCGCGCTTTCCCTGGCTAATGCGGCGTTATTGCTTGCCTCCGTTGCTTTTTCATGAATGAGGGTCAGTGAACTGCTTAGTTCTTCTATGGATGCCGTTTGCTTTGTTGCGCCGTCTGCAAGATGCATGGCGCTTGTAGATATTTGCTCTGCGCCCATAGCGACTTGCTCTACTGACGCTTGGATTTCTGACATCGTGGCAATTAAGGATTCCAGAATGGTAGTTAAGGCGGTTTTTATAGGTTTATAGGAACCTATGTAATTGCGCTTGATAGTTACAGTCAAATCTCCGTTTGCAATACTGCCAAGTACATCTGATATTTCGTTAATGTAAGCGAGGGTTGTTTCTTCCGTATCGTGAACGGCCTTTCTTGCGTTTTCAAATGCACCTTTAAATTTATTGCTGGATTGTGATAATTCAAAATTGCCTTCGGCCATTTCGTGTAGGGATATTTCAATGGCTGAAAGCGGTTCTGCCACTGCTAACACCAAATTGTTTAAAGTTTGCAGAAGCTCTGCCCAATTTCCTTTGAATTTGGCCGGGTCTACTTTCACATCAAGATTGCCGTCCGCCACATTACTTGCTAAATATTGCGCTGAACTATATATCTCTTTTAGGTTTGAAATAACATTACGAAGCGTTTGCGGGAGTATCATCTTTTTGCCGGGCAAGTTCTCAATTTGAACATCAAAGTCCCCGTCAGCTATTTTGTTAAGGGCTCCTAGTAACACTAACATATCCTTAATGCTGGACGACAGGATGTTATTTGCACTTTCCATAACTTCCTTAAATGAATTTTGGTACTTATTTGCGTCTGCCCTGTATTCAATATCCCCAACTACGTTAAATTCATGGTTGATATTGCTTAAATCCTGCACTAAACTTCTTACCACTTCGACAAGGCCGTAAACATCTTTGGTTAAATCCCCTACTTCATCTTTGGTTACTTTTGAATGGTCTATATTTACATTCAAATGCCCCTTAGAAACACTGCTTACAAGGGACACTAAATTTTTAATAGGCTTTGAGATAACATGCGCACTTAGCAATGCAAGCAGAACAGCCACTATAACAATGATGAAACTTACAGACACAAGCACATAAAAGGCTGCATCTGCAAGATAAAAGGCATATGCAATATGCGTATTCTTTAGCTTCTCAGCTTCTTGTGACATGCCAAAGGTAATTGCTACAAGTTGTTCTATGGTGTCATTTCCGGCTTCTACTTGGGCAAGTGCCATAGCATGGTTTCCGGCTAAGGCATATTCCCTTACGGGTTCGAATATATCCGAATAGTAGGTCTGTAATAGCTGCCGTAATCTGACAGACTCAGCAAGGTAACCGTTCTTTTCTGTCTGAGAGGGCAATTCATCTGTTCCTATAGCATATTCATACTCATCCAATGCCTGGATTGCTTGGTTTAAAAATCCTGTACCTTCATTAAATAAAGCGTTTATTGCCATGGTATTATCGGTCGGAGCATACATAACCATTCCGGCTACTGTGCGCCGCAGGGCGCGGATATTGGATTGTGTACGCAGGATTGCGTCCCTTGCGATTACAGGATATTGCAGCACCTCATGATATTCGTCGTTGACACTGCGTACCTGGATAACTGCATACACAGCCAGTACCACTACCAATGCAATGACAGCACCAAAACTTGCCAGTAATTTTGTTCTGATTTTGATGTTATTAAACCAGTTCATCGTGTATCCTCCCCAATGTGTTGCCTGCCTTATTTGCATCGCCCAAGAATATACTTCAACAGCTTAAAATCTTGCGCTGCACACAAAAACAACAAGTTTATCTTATAATTCACTACTCCATGTTAGCACAATGGCCTTTTTTTGTAATGACGATAGGGGGGAGTGAATTGGGGATTTATTTTAGAAATAAATTGTGCGAAAATAATTTTGCTAACTTCCATAATATTCAATTTTATGTCAACGCTTGGTTTGTAGGGGTTTCAGCAATATTTAGTCCTTGTCATATTATTATTTTCCATCTATTTACTATAGTGGAATTCCACTAAAAATAAGATGCCGGATTAAAAAATCTGACTTTTTTTGTGTGCTGGAAATTATTGACATTTTTTTGCTGCTGATAGATACTAGTAAAGAGGGGTGTGTTTTATGGAAAGTATATTTAAAGAGCTGATATTCCTTGACCAAAAAGCAAAAAAAATAGTGTCCGGGGCAGAGCGTGAGCTTAATAATATGGACAGTATTATTGAGAGCAAAGCGGCAGAAGTAACTTCTGAAATTGAAGCAATGCTAAGTACAAAAATCCATAGGCTTCGAGCTGACTCTGCGGCGTATATTGCTCTTAAAAAAGCCGAGATTGATGAAGATACGGATGCCAGGCTTGCAAAAATGGAGGCCGAGTGGGAAGCAAATGCTAAAAAGTGGCAGGATGAAATATTTAACTCGTGTATACAGCTATGACTTTATTACAGCGGGTGAATTTATGAATTATAGTGCGCTAAATGCAAAAATAGCCGGTATGAGCGCTAAACTTCTTTCAAATGATGACTACTTGAGCTTATGCAGCTCTCGCAGCATTCATGATGTCTATACAAAGCTTAAAAGCTACTCCTCTTATTACGGCATGGCAGATAATGGGACAAGCACTCCGCAACAGCTTTACTTACTTTTAGATAGTGATTTCAAAAAAATTCAAGTATTTATAAATGACAACAACACCAAGAAATACTTGGACAGCCTTTATATGAAAAGAGAAATTTCAGTAATCAAACAGTTGCTTAGTGCTATTTATCATGGCAGAAATTATGAATACATGCTTTTTAGCTCACGAATATTTAAAGAAGGTTATGCTGTTTCGTTTTCGCGGACAGAGGATTTTATTGAGGCGCTTAGGAGCAGCAGGATTCAAGATATTCTTAAAAGCATATATAAGCCGGGGATAGCTCTGTCTGAGATAGAAACATCACTGGATTTACAATATTATACCAATCTATGGAAGGCTAAAAACAGATTTTTAAAAGGGGTTAATAAAGACATTGCAGGAGCAGTTAATGGTACAGAGATTGATTTACAAAACATTACACGAATATATAGGCTAAAAATATACTATAAACCAATGAAAGAATACATATATAGATATATGCTGCCCATAAACTACAAATTGTCACCGGAGGTGCTAATGCAGTTAATTGAAACCGAAAGTGAGAGTAATTTGCCGAGCCTTATTAAAAACACATGTTACGGGGCGTATTTTTCTAAGGACAGCACGGTAGAAAGTTTTTTTTATGAAACCTTAGTTTCTGTTTATGAATGTATACAAAAAAGGCATCAAAACTCTATAGCTCCAATAATATATTATCTTTTTAGGAAAGAGACAGAGATTAAAAATGTTATTTCTATATTAGAAGGAATTAATTACTCTATGGATTCCAGTGAAATTATGGGCAGTGTGCGGGTATATACTCAATAAACATGAAAACAGTCTAATAAAACAGGTAATTTATTGGTGATACAGCGTCAATATCTTACCGCTCGTACCACTTAGGGTACTGCGGCAAGATATTTCCTTATCTCACAAATCAAGGCTTTACATTTTCTACGAAAATGTAAAGCTATTGGGTTGGGGCTTGAAAACCCCCACCCAATAAGCGGCTCGCCCCCCCGCTTTCGCCAAAGCAAACTTTGGCTTAGAAGCGGGGGGCTTCGCCCTTGAGATAAATTACTGCGTTTTATTCATCCTCTTTTCAAGTTTATCAAGTATAGCAAAAAGGAGAACGCAACCTATGCTTGAAAAAATGCAGCTAATATATCTAATGGGCAATATGAATGATATTGACAGGGCCATTAGAAAATATATTGCAAAATATGATATACAGCTTGAATATGCGCTTAAAGAAATAGCAGATATTGATGGCATGGAAAGCTGCCTGTCTGAAAACCCATATGCTGTTCATGTGGCAAAAGCAGAAAAATTCATGAAAAGCATTTCATTTCATAAAGGGGCCTGGACAGAACTTTTAGAAGCCGAAGCTATAAAAATAATTGATGAGGCATATAACTTTTTTGACAGGCGCAGGGAGTTTTTTAAACAGCTTGAACTTAAGCAAGCTGCTATCTCTAAATGTGTAAATGACCTGGAGCCATTTAAGGGCATGAATGTGGATATGCCTTCTTTAAGAGAATTAAGGTTCATTGCTTTCAGATTCGGCAAAATGCCTGTAATAAACTTCAAGCAGTTTGAAATTTACGTCTATGAAAAGGAAGATATTATTTTTATTGAAAGCAAAAGGAATAAAAACCATGTTTACGGCGTTTATTTTGCAGCCACATCACAGTTAGATAAAATTGATGCAGTGCTTTCATCATTGAACTTTGAAAAAGCCTCGGTACCTTTTGAATATGAGGAGCAAATATTCTTTTCTACACCTGCGAAGGCATATGATGCCATGGTTTTGGAGCTTGAAACCGTAGACAAAGAACTAAGTTTTAAGCACAATGAAACGATGTATACATACGGTATAAATGCGGGAGATGTTACCTCTGCATATAACAGCTTAAAAAAATATCAAAGCTATTACGACATTCGTAAATATGCAGCCAAAACCGACAATGACTACTATGTTTTTGCGGGCTGGGCGGCAGAGTCTGAGATAGCTAAAATAGCGCGGGATGTTGAGTTTGACGAAAAGATAATAGTCATGAACGAAGACCCCGGTGCTGCAAAGAATTCCACGCCGCCAACAAGCTTGAAGAATAATTTTTTCACAAGCCCTTTTGAGTTTTTTGTAAAGGCTTATGGCCTCCCTAAGTATAATGAAATTGACCCAACGCCTTTTGTGGCTGTTACTTATTTTCTTCTCTTTGGTATGATGTTTGGAGACTTAGGCCAGGGTGCTGTTCTTTGTTTGGGTGGATATTTGCTTTATAGGTTAAAAGAGTTACCGCTGGGAAAAATTCTTGGGTTTGTGGGTATAAGCTCTATGTTTTTTGGGCTGATGTATGGCAGCCTTTTTGGCCTTGAGCATATATTGCCAACTATTTGGCTAAAACCCACCGAAAGCGTAAACAGTATTTTGATTATAACTGTAGTTTGCGGTATGGTGCTGATATTTATATCTATGCTCCTTAATATAGCTAACGCAATTAAACAAAGGGATAATACAAGGCTTTTTTTCGGTCAAAGCGGAGTAGCGGGAGTTATTTTTTATACAGCGATAATAGCGACCTTAGTGGATTTCATATATGGGTCGGGCAGGCTTGGCGCCATTCTCATTTTGCCTTTTGTGATACTGCCGCTTATAATAATTGCTTTTCGCCATCAGATAGGGGCTTTTCTAAGCTCCGGCAGGCTGCAACTTGAAGGAGGTTTGCCTTTATTTATACTTGAGACCCTTATAGAAACATTTGAGATACTGCTTACATATTTTACAAATACGGTTTCATTTGTAAGGGTGGGAGCATTTGCGCTTTCTCATGCCGGCATGATGGGTGTGGTTTTGCTTTTGGCAGGGAGTGGGAGCGGATACAGTTTGCCTGTACTGGTGATAGGAAACCTGATAGTTATAATAATGGAAGGGCTTGTAGTTGGCATACAGGTTTTACGTATTGAGTTTTATGAATTGTTTAGCAGATATTATGAGGGCGGTGGCAGAGAGTTTGTAAGCATAAAAGCCGAACTCAGTAAATATTATAGTGGAATTCCTTTGAAATAGCATCAGAAATTTGGCTTGATAAATTTCTGATACCTGTTTCAAAGGCAGGCTACGGGCGCGTTAGCGTCCTGGCCTAGTTCTACAAAATAGTTACATATGTAACTATTTTGTAGAACTTCCACTATAACAAATATAAAAAAAGAGGGGGCTGTAAATGGGTGTCCAGATTTTATCTGTACTTTTGGTTCTTAGCATAATAATACCCTTCGGGGTTTATTTCATTGGCGGGAGAGGGACAGTGCGTTTTAAATATGCACTTTTACTAAATGTTCTTACATTTTTTGGATTACTGCTTTTTACGACACTATTTATATTTTCACAGCCGGTTAAGGCGAACCCTGTGGCAGAATCCGGTGATGCGGGTATGGCTTTTTTAGCAGCGGCACTGGTTACGGGGCTTTGTACCATAGGCACCGGCATTGCTACAGGCCAGGCCGCTTCGGCGGCACTGGGAGCAATAAGTGAGAATGAACAGCTAATGGGTAAAGCCCTTATATTTGTAGCTCTTGCCGAGGGTATTGCTATATATGGGCTTTTAATATCTTTTACTATATTAGGGCGGGTTTGATAATATGAAAATGTTTTTATTAAGCGACAACAGAGATACCTTAACCGGTATGCGCCTTGCAGGGGTAGAGGGCAAGGTTATTAAGGAGCGCCATGAGTTTTTGAAATCCTGGCGTGAAGTTATACAGGACAATGAGGTAGGCGTGTTACTTATAACAGAGCGGCTGGCAGTTGAGTTTGAAGAGTTTATAAGCGCGGTAAAAGCAAGAGAGCAGTGGCCCATTATAACCTCTATACCTGACAGATTTGGCGGAATAAAAGTGGGAGATTTTATTTCAAAATATATTAGAGAGGCAATAGGGATAAATAACTAGGAGGCAGAAATTGAACATAGAAAAAAAACTGGAAATTTTTGCCAAAAGCATGGAAAATGAAGCGAGGGCTAAACGTGAAGACTTACTTAATATAAGAGATAAGCGTATAAAAACCTCTCTGGAAAAAATCAAAAAAGAGGCTGTTGAAAATGCTGAAAAAACCCTTGAGCAGGAGCTTTCTAAATTAAAGCAAATACAAAATAAGGAAATATCATCTTATAAACTGGAGGCTGGAAAAAAACTTATATTAAAGCGGGCGGAATTTGTAGAGAAAGCCTTTTTTTCTGCCGGAAAAAAGATTGAAGAATATACTGATTCTGAGCAGTACCGTGAGCAGCTTTATCAGAGCGTGCAGGCTAAACTGAAACAAAACCCTGATGCTGCAATAATTTTATGCCCAAAAGACCATGAACGCTTGGAACTTATAAACGCTGTTTCTTCTGATGAAATATCTCTTGGAGGCTATAAAACTATATCAGCAGATGGAAAGCGAGTGATAGACAACACCTTTGCAGCAAAATTAAATGATATGCGTGAAAATTTTCAAGGCTTTACTCATACTAATCCTGATTAAAATACAATAGACCTTTCCTATAGCTAACGCACTCCAAAAACGTGATATAAAACTTTCATTTTTGCCCGCAATTCATCGTCAGCTCCACCTAGCTTGCCAATGCGCTTTCCTAGCCTTTGGCTAGGAAAGCGCATACATTATTGAAAGCAATTTTTTGCTCCGCAAAAAATGCATTGCAAGCGTCGTTGTCGCTTCCTTGCCTTGCGACAAAAATTTAATGTTTTCTAATCCCGTTTCTGAAGTACGTCAGCTATATAACCCGCTTCCGGTAGCCATACGAGCAAATTTTTTGCTAGGCTAAGAAGCGGAAAACGCTAATACTAAAGCGAAGTATGGGTGTTTTCTGCTGACGAAGTTTAGCAGGAAATTTGCCGCAGGGGTGACGGAATGGGGATATAGGACAGGTCTAATACTTCTTCACGGCTAAAAACACTCCAAAAGTCCTTTACCTAGGACTTTTGGAGCGCTGTTCAAACTATTGTTTTTAATCTAGGATTGGTATCACATGGCAACAGTGCATAACCCTTGTTGAAGCAAAGAACGATAAAAAAATTGTCTGAAACAGGTTATGCACTATTGCCATCTGTTTAGGAGGCAGTTTTGTGGGAGGAACAATATTTGGTGTAAACGGATCTGTCATTACGGTGAGGGATTACAGAGGTTTTGTAATGGGCGAAATGGTTATGGTTGGGATGGAAAACTTAATCGGTGAAGTAATTCGCATAGATGAGGATAAAACCCTGATACAAGTGTTTGAAGACACCGCCGGGCTTAAGTGCAATGAGCCTGTAAAACCTTCGGGAAAACCCCTTGCAATAACATTGGGGCCCGGTTTGGTTGGAAATATTTTTGACGGAGTTTTGCGCCCTTTAAATATTGTCAGAGATATGTCGGGCATATTCATTTCCCGGGGAATTAATATAGACAGCGTAGAGATGGCTAAAAAATGGCCTGTTAGCATTAGGGCTGTTTTAGACTCTTTTGCTAATGAAGGCGATATTGTCGGCGAGTTTTATGAGAATGAAAGTATATTGCATAAAATACTTATTCCGCCCGGTGTAAGCGGTAAAATTGTTAACCTTGCAGACAGCGGGGAATATTCGGCTGCTGATACGGTGGCTGTTGTAGAGGATAAGAAGGGAGTCAGGCACAGTATTAATCTAATACAAAAGTGGCCTATAAGGGTACCGCGGCCGGTTCAAGAGAAAAAAACAATATCAGAGCCGCTTATTACGGGCCAGCGGGTGATTGATACATTGTTTCCCATAGCCAAAGGCGGCACGGCAGCAGTTCCCGGAGGGTTTGGAACAGGCAAGACAATGACTCAGCACCAACTGGCCAAATGGTCTGATGCCGACATAATAGTTTACATAGGCTGCGGTGAGCGGGGCAATGAAATGACAGGAGCCCTTTTGGAGTTTGGAGAACTGACAGACCCAAGAAGTGAAAGGCCGCTGATGGAGCGGACAGTGCTTATAGCCAACACCTCAAACATGCCCGTGGCGGCCAGAGAGGCAAGTATTTACACAGGTATAACCATAGCTGAGTATTACAGAGATATGGGTTATGATGTGGCTGTTATGGCTGACTCTACATCGAGGTGGGCGGAAGCTCTCAGAGAACTTTCAGGCAGGCTTGAGGAGCTGCCGGCAGAAGAAGGTTTTCCAGCATATCTTACATCACGGCTGGCGGGGTTTTACGAGCGGGCCGGCTCTGTCAGAAACTTAAACGGCAGTGAAGGTTCTGTGACTATAATAGGTGCAGTGTCACCCCAGGGCGGTGATTTTTCTGAGCCTGTTACCCAAAACACAAAGCGGTTTGTAAGAGCTTTTTGGGCCCTTGACAAAAACCTGGCTTATGCAAGGCATTTTCCAGCAATAAACTGGCTGACAAGCTACAGCGAGTATACAGATGATTTGGCCGGCTGGTACAGTAAAAATGTGTCTGAAACCTTTTTGGAAAACAGAGCGCAGATTATGAAGCTGCTTAGCCGTGAAGCAGAGCTGATGGAGATTGTAAAGCTTATAGGCGCCGACGTTTTGCCGGATGATGAGAAACTTATACTGGAAATAGCTAAGATAATACGAGTAGGTTTTGCCCAGCAAAATGCCTACCATGCTTTTGACACCTATGTAACCTTTGAAAAGCAGTTAAAGATGATGGAAACCATACTTTACTTGCATGAAAAATGTAAAAGTCTTGTGGAGAAAAACATAGCCATAGGTGCGGTGCTAAAAGACAATATTTTCGGCGATATAGTTTCCATTAAATACCATGTTGGAAATGAAAACATAGAAGAAATTGACAAGTTTAAAGTTAAAATTGATGAGTTTTACACTAGGGTGTGCCATTGAGGAGGCGTAAATGTTTGTAGAATATTTGGGTCTGTCTGAAATTAGAGGCTCATTTGTGGTACTTGAAGGAGTAAGCGGGGCGGCCTATGGTGAGGCTGTAGCCTTTAAAGCGGCGGGGCGGACAAAGCAGGGGCAGGTGGTATTATTATCGGGGGATAGGGTGCTGGTGCAGGTTTTTGAAGGCACGGAAGAATTTTCTCTTGACAATACGAGCACAAAATTTTCAGGCAAACCTATGGAAATGCGGCTTTCAACAGAAATATTGGGCCGTGTGTTTGACGGTGTTGGCAGGCCTATTGATGGGCTTCCGATGGTGTACGGCGAGCACTACGCAGATATTAACGGAAAGCCTATAAACCCTGCATCAAGGGTATACCCCAGGAATTTTATACAGACAGGAATTTCAGCAATAGATGGGCTTATAACACTTATAAGAGGGCAAAAACTGCCTATTTTTACGGGAAATGGCCTGCCTAATGACAAATTAGCGGCCCAAATAGTAGGCCAAGCTTCTTTGGGTGAGGGTAATGATGATAATTTTGTAATAGTATTTGCTTGTTTGGGGGTTAAGCATGATGTGGCAGACTTTTATAAGCGGATGTTTGAAGAAGCGGGAGTTCTCGGCAGGGTAGTAATGTTTTTAAACCTAGCGGACGACCCGGTTATGGAGCGCATTATAACACCTAAAATGGCTTTAACGGCTTCTGAGTACCTTGCTTTTGAAAAGGACAAACACGTTTTAACCATACTTACAGATATGACATCATACGCGGAGGCTCTTAGAGAAATTTCTTCCGCCAAGGGTGAAATACCCGGCAGAAAAGGCTACCCGGGTTATTTGTATTCAGAGCTTGCCTCTATTTATGAGCGTGCGGGGATAGTAACAGGCGCTAAGGGCTCTGTTACTCAAATTCCTATACTGACAATGCCGGGAGATGATATTACTCACCCCATACCGGATTTGACGGGATACATAACAGAGGGGCAAATTGTGCTTGAAAGAAACTTGCACCAAAAAAACATATACCCTCCTATAAGTATATTGCCGTCACTGTCCAGGCTGATGAAAGACGGTACGGGTGAGGGCTATACAAGAGAAGACCACCCCGACCTTGCTTATCAGCTGTTTTCATCTTATGCAAGGGTTAGTGAGGTTCGTGCTTTAAGTTCAGTTATAGGCGAAGATGAGCTGTCGGAAACGGATAAGAAATATATGCACTTTGGCCGTGAGTTTGAGGAAGTATTTTTAAGCCAGGGGCCTTTCGAGAACAGAGCGATTAATAAAACGCTGGAATTAGGCTGGGAAATATTAAATATATTACCTGAAAGTGAGCTTGACAGAGTAAGGGCAGAGTATATTAAGAAGTATAGTCGTTTAAGACCAAAATGGTCTTAAACGACACCCTTCATTCGCACTTTTGCTGACGCAAAAATGCTCATGTACGGGGCGTTCATTAAGTTTAATCTGCCCAAATCGAGCAAGCTCGAT